>WNGO01003224.1_pt1 | contig 11543 bp, 9 predicted proteins | sample 5400511 | NCBI WGS metagenome assembly WNGO01 (sample SAMN13153380, study PRJNA577476) | soil metagenome | isolation source: 20 cm soil or saprolite under Garry oak tree replicate 2 | place: USA:California | collected 2016-06-15
CGTCCATGGTGCGCCACCAGCGCGCCAGGCCCGGACCGGCGCCCAGCATTCGGCGTGCGACTGCGACAGACTTGATCGTGGCGGCCGCTGCCTTGGCGCCGGCGTGGCGACAAACATTCGTGGCCGTGTGCGCGGCCACGATCAGCGGTGCGATACCTTCTTCGGTCGGCTGGTTTCTGCTGATCCCCCAGAACCCGATCAGGCAGGACGGGCCGGCGTTGACGTCGGCCAGTGCCAGCACGCCAGTTGCCCAGCCCTCGAGTTCATCGGTGTCGAAGCGGGCAGCGAGATTGTCCCACGCGGAACGGAACAGTGGTCTTAGCGTCTCGCGCTGACGCATCAGCAAATGAACGCGGCGGACGGCTCCGTCGGGTTGAGCCGGAACTATTCGCAGCGATACTGACCGGACGGCGGCACTCACGGGATGCAGGCCTCTATCGCGGCGCTGAGCGCTTCGCGGATATCGTGATTGTCGGTGATCGGCAGAACGATACTCGATCGGACCGCGGCTTGAAGCGGTAGGCCGGCGCGCACCAGTCGTCCGGCATGGATCAGCATGCGGGTCGAGGCGCCTTCGTCGAGACCATGGCCTTGAAGGTTGCGGGACCGCTCCGCGATGGCGACGAGGGTCCCAGCAAGCTCGACATCCGTTCCGGCCTCGCGCGCCACGATGGCCGCTTCGACGGCCGGCGGCGGATAGCCGAAATCGATCGCGAGAAAGCGCTGCTTGGTCGATTCCTTCAGATCCTTCACCGCGCTCTGATAGCCGGGGTTGTAGGAGATCGTAAGCTGAAAATCAGCGTGGGCCGGCACGATCTCGTTGTGCTTTTCCAGCGGCAAGATTCGCCGCGCATCCGTCAGCGGATGGATGACAACCGTGGTATCTTGCCGGGCTTCGACAATTTCATCGAGATAGCAGATCGCGCCGTGCCTGACCGCCATGGTCAGCGGGCCATCGTGCCAAACGGTTCCGTCTGGCTCCAGCAAATAGCGGCCGGCGAGGTCGGAGGCGGTCATGTCTTCATGCGCGGCGACGGTCACGAGCGGCTTGGCCAGACGCCATGCCATGTGCTCGACAAATCGGGTTTTGCCGCACCCGGTCGGTCCCTTCAACATGACGGGCAGGCGCTCGGCGAAGGCGGCCTCGAACACCGCGATCTCGTCGCCTACCGGCTGATAAAAGGGCTCTGAGGTGATTCGATAGGCATCGAGGTTCATGCGCATCTCCACGGATTGTGCGTGGGGAAGGCTGCCCGCCCGCGCGAAGACCTCCTCCCCACCAAGTGGGCTCGGCAAGCATCGCCTTATGGGCGCGCCACAGCCTCGGAGCGCGCGAAGCAGGCGTTCGTCAAAACGCCTCGAACATCATTAGACCGCCAATCGCGATTTTGCACAAGTGACCTTGGATCGGGATTGAACCGTGCTGGCCTGCGCTACCGGAAGGACTGCGTCCCGCGACCGTTTTGAGCGGTTAAGACGTGAGTTCAGGAATTGCGTCGGCTGGTGCTGGTGGCAATGGCAGCGGCGGCGGTGCGGTTCTCGACGCCGAGCTTGGCGTAGATCTGCTCGAGATGCTTATCCACGGTTCTTGGGCTGAGGCCGAGGATCTGTGCGATGTCGCGATTGGTTTTCCCCTTGGACAACCACGACAGCACTTCGCCTTCACGGGTGGTCAGTCCGAGTTCGCTGCTGAATTCTGCGGGCAAATTCGTGCTGGTATCCTTTGCCAGGCGCAACAGGAACTCGTTCGGGCCAAGTTTACCCATGTATTGCAGCCGCAGTTGCTCGTCGTTTGGAAGGGACGCCATGGCTGTGGTTTTCGATCCGGCTTTGCCTTTTTGAGCCTGTTCAAGCCACTGCAGCATGGGATCCGGCAGCACCAGTTCATCGTCAGTCCCGGCGGCGAGATTATCCGACAATAATTTCTGCGCCTGCGGCGTCGCCCACATGATCTTGCCTTGCCGGCTGACCGCCAGAAGGTACCGCCCAGACACGTCGAGCGCCGCTCGGGCGCTCTGGGTCAGTCTGGCGTTGGCCAGGTGAACTCGAATCCGCGCCAGCATTTCCTCGATGACAATGGGCTTCGTCACATAATCGACGCCGCCTGCTTCCAGGCCGCGCACAATATGTTCGGTCTCTGCCAGGCCGGTCATGAAGATGACGGGCACATTACTCAGGCCCGCTTCGCGCTTGAGACGCCGGCAGGTTTCAAAGCCATCCATGCCGGGCATGACAGCGTCGAGCAGAACGATGTCCGGCGTGATCTGGTCGACGATCCGCATCGCGGCGGCGCCATCCATGGCGACCATGACCGTCATTCCCGCGCCATCAAGTGCGTCGGTCAGCAGCCGCAGCGTTTCCGGCGAATCATCGACGACGAGCGCAACGTCACGCTTCTTGGGTTCAGTGATCATAGCTGTGCAAGGTCTTCAGGGTTGCCATGTACTGATCGAGGTCGAAGCGGTCGATCAGCATCCGCATTTGCGAGACGAAGTCGGCATGCTCGGGGTGATCGGTTCCTATTTCATCGAGCTTGACCTGGATCGCGCGGATGTAACCCATTTGTCCAAGACCGATGAGTTCTTCTACATGCTTCACAGGCGGCCGCGAACCGCTGCCCGGCTTCCAGTGCGGGACGGCAATTTGATCGGTTTCATATTGCCATTCGATCTTGAGGAGCTGGCGGATCAATTCCAGCAGCCGCGGAATATCGATGGGTTTCATCAGATAGCCATCGTGAAACGGCTGCGCCAGCGGCGTGCCATGTGCCTCCAGCGCGCTCGCCGACACCATCAGGATGCGGGCCTGGCGATGGCCGGTCGAACGCAACGTCTCCGCGACGGTCCAGCCGTCCATGCCCGACATCGAGATGTCGAGCAGGAACAGATCTGGCCGGCAGTGCTGGGCGAGAGCGAGACAGCCAGGTCCGTCCGGCGCGCTCAGCAGGATAAAGCCCAGCGGCGTCAGCACTTCGCGCAGCAGATCGCGGTGGACGGGATCATCGTCGGTGATCAGGATCGTCTTGCGCGGACCGTGATAGCCAAAGAACGGAGCGTCTACTGGCGCAATGCGGGTCGGATGGGTGACCTCCGACAGCAGGATTTTCACCCGGAAGGTGCTGCCGGTCCCGACCGCGCTGGACACCTGGATGTCGCCACCCATCACGCCCGCTAGCAGCCGGCTTATGGTCAGGCCGAGACCGGTTCCGGTTTGCGGCTGCGACACGCCCAATGCGCCGCGCTCGAATGGTGCAAAGATCCGCTCAAGGTCGGTTGCCTGAATTCCGGGCCCGGTATCGATGACTTCAAACTCGGCGACGGGACTACGGTAATGAACCACGAAATGCACGCTGCCGCGTTGCGTGAATTTGATGGCGTTCGACAACAGATTGATCAGGATCTGGCGCAGGCGTTTTTCGTCGGCGAACACCACGAAGGGCAGCACGTTCGGCCGCTTGAAGACGAAATCGATGCCCTTGGCGGCGGCCTGAAGGCGGAACATGCCAACGAGCTGATCGAGAAATTCGCTCAAGCGAACCTCGTCCCGCGACAGATACAGCCGGCCTGCCTCGATTTTCGAGATGTCGAGAATACCGTCGATCAGTCCGGACAGATGATCGGCGCTGCGACGAACCACGCGCACCTGATCGCGCGGCTTAGGGAGCAAGCTCGAATCCTGCTCCAGCAACTGAGCGTAGCCGCTGATGGCATTCAGCGGCGACCGCAGTTCATGGCTCAGCCCAACGACATATCGGCTCTTGGCGAGATTGGCGGATTCGGCGACTTCCTTGGCACGCTGCAACTCGGCGTCGGTGCGCTTGTGCGCGTCGATTTCCTGGATCAGCAGCGCGGTCTGTCGCCTGGTTTCCGCTTCCGCCGCGCGCCGGCTCTGCTGCGCGAGCACGAACAGCCAGGCGACGACGCCGATGATAATCGTCAGCGCGAAGAATACCTTCCAGAGCACGTCGGATAGCTGCAGGTTGTCGACCCGAACTGTCGCCGATGTCTGCAGATAGATCAGGCCGAGCGTCAGCCCGACCAGTCCGGCGGAAATCGCGAAGACACCGAGATAGTGTCCGAGTTGCGAATTGATCCGTGTGTAAATGGGCTCCGGCAAGAGCTTGCCGAGGGTTTCGGCGACCTGCGCCTGGATCCGCGCGTGCGGCTTGCAGAGATCGTGGCATCGTGCATCGAGCGAACAGCACAGCGAGCAAATCGGGCCGGCATAGGCGGGACACGACGCCATGTCCTCGGGCTCGAACGAATGTTCGCAAATACAGCACGGGATCGCTTTGAGATTCTGCCAGCTGCGTTTCGGTTTGCGCGCAATGTAGTATTTGCCGTCGGTCGCATATGCGATCAGCGGCGCCGTGACGAAAGCAACGAGCAGCGCCACGAACGGCGACAGCGCTTTCGCGGTCGGTCCGAACAGGCCATAGAACGCGCTGATGGAGACGATAGTGGCGATCGTCATGGCGCCGACGCCGACCGGATTGATGTCGTAGAGATGTGCGCGCTTGAATTCCATGTGGGGCGGGCGCAAGCCGAATGGTTTGTTGACGACGAGATCGGAGACCAGCGCGCCGACCCAGGCGATGGCGACGTTGGAGTAAAGCGCCAGCGTCTGCTCGAGCGCCTTGTAGACGCCGATCTCCATCAGCAGCAGTGCGACGACCACGTTGAAAACCAGCCAGACCACGCGACCGGGATGGCTGTGGGTGAGGCGGGAAAAGAAATTCGACCATGCGATCGAGCCGGCATAGGCGTTGGTGACGTTGATCTTCAATTGCGAGAGGATCACGAAGGTGCCGGTCAACGCCAGTGCGAGATCGGGTTGCGACAGCACGTAGCGAAACGCTTCGAGATACATATGCGCGGGTTCGGCGGCATGCTCGAGTGACACGCCATGGCTCAGCGCGAAGTAAGCGAGGAACGATCCGGCCAACAGCTTGAGCGCGCCGAGAATGATCCAGCCCGGCCCCGCGCTGAGCAGCGCAATCCACCAGGACGTCTTTGAGGTTCGCCGGTCGCGCGGAAGAAAGCGCAGGAAGTCGACCTGCTCGCCGATCTGCGCCACCAGCGAGAACACCACCGAGGCGGCGGTCCCGAACAGCAGCAGGTCGAGATGACCTCTGGGGTCGCCGTGCTCACCGGCAAATTTTGTCCACTCCGAGAAGGAGTGCGGATTGGCATAGGCGATCGCGGCAAAGGGGAGAATGTGAAGAATGATCCACAGCGGCTGCGTCCACAACTGGAAGCGACTGATCAGCGTGATGCCATGCGTCACCAGCGGAATGATGACGACGGCGCTGATGAGATAACCGACGGGGCGCGGGATTCCGAAGCACATCTCCAGCGCGGTTGCGAGAATGACCGCTTCGATCGCAAAGAAGATGAACGTGAAGGATGCGTAGATCAGCGAGGTGATGGTCGAGCCGATGTAGCCGAAGCCGGCCCCGCGGGTTAACAGATCGATGTCGATGCCGCATTTGGCGGCGTGGTAGGCGATCGGCAGACCGCAGCAGAAGATAATAACGCTAACGACAAGAATGGCCGCGGTGGCGTTGGTGACGCCATAATTAAGCGTAATCGTGCCGCCAATCGCCTCCAGGGCCAGGAACGAAATGGCGCCCAGTGCGGTGTTGGCGACCCGGGCGGCGGACCAGCGCCGCGCGCTTTTGGCCGTGAAGCGCAGCGCGTAGTCTTCCAGCGTCTGGTTGGCAACCCATTGATTATATTGGCGCCTGACGCGGTCTATCCGCTGCCGCCCTGCCACTTCGGTACTCCTGACCCCAAAGCTTTACGCTTGCAAAGCCCGTGCAAAATCTACGTCGCTATTTTGCGGTGCAATATACGCGATCTTGCGTATCTGTGCACTGCACAATTTCAGCAATCCTCGCTTGGCCAATAACGCGTCTTTGCACACAAATGGGGTAACCATGTCAGATGAGATCAAACGGGGCCTGCAGTCTCCGCTTCGGCGCAAACTGCTCATGGGAATGGCAGCATTACCGGCGATATCGATGCTGCCGCGGCCATCATTCGCGGACGTTCCCGCAACTTCCGTCGTCAACACCACAGGTCTTGCCGTTACCGACACCGAAGTGACGGTCGGAATCCTTCATTCCGTCACCGGCACCATGTCGATCAGCGAAACCGGCTCTGTGGAGGCGGAAAAACTGGCGATCGAGCAGATCAACGCGGCTGGCGGCGTGCTCGGCCGCAAGATCAAGTTCATCCAGGAAGACGGCGCCAGCGACTGGCCGACCTTCGCCGAGAAGGCGAAGAAACTGCTGGTCAACGACAAATGCGCCGCTGTCATGGGCTGCTGGACGTCGGCCTCGCGCAAGGCGGTGCTGCCGGTGTTCGAGCAGTACAACGGGATGCTGTACTACCCGACCTTCTACGAGGGCCTCGAACAGTCCAAGAACGTCATCTATACCGGTCAGGAAGCGACCCAGCAGATCATCGCCGGCCTCGACTGGGTCAACAAGACCAAGAACGCCAAGTCCTTCTATCTGCTCGGCTCCGACTACATCTGGCCGCGCACGTCGAACAAGATCGCGCGCAAGCACATCGAAGGACATTTGGCGGGTTGCAAGGTTGTCGGCGAGGAATACTTCCCGCTCGGCCACACCCAATTCAACTCGGTCATCAACAAGATCAAGCTGACCAAGCCCGACGTGATCTATGCCATCATCGTCGGCGGATCGAATGTCGCGTTCTATAAGCAGCTCAAGGCAGCCGGCATCGACCTGTCGAAGCAGACGCTGCTGACCATCTCGGTGACCGAAGACGAGATCGACGGCATCGGTGGTGAAAACATCGCGGGCGCCTTTGCCTGCATGAAGTACTTCCAGTCCCTCGACAACGCCAACAACAAGGCCTTCGTGCCGGCGTTCAAGAAGATGTGGGGCGAGAAGACGGTGATCGGCGACGTGACGCAGGCGGCCTATCTCGGCCCGTGGCTGTGGAAGTTAACGGCGGAGAAGGCTGGAAGCTTCGACATCGACAAGATTGCGGCCGCCTCGCCAGGTGTCGAGTTCAAGGGTGCGCCGGAAGGCTACGTCCGCGTTCACGAAAATCATCACCTGTGGTCGAAGACGCGCGTCGGCAAGGCCAAGCTCGATGGCCAGTACGAGCTGGTTTACGAAACCGCCGACCTCGTCGAGCCGGATCCCTTCCCCAAGGGCTATCAGTGAGACGGCCTTAGCGCGCTCGCTCTCAAGCACACTTTCCGGCGTGGACGCTTAAGTCCACGCCTGTGACAACCGCGCCTTGCGAATCCGTTCGCGGCGCGAGCCTTCCCGACGACGGAGATTGGTTCGATGTTCGGCGACTATTCGATTGGCGATCTCGGCGCAATCTTCGCGATGCAGGGCTTTGCTGGCCTGATCCTGTTTTCCGTCTACGTATTGATGGCGCTCGGCCTTGCCATCATCTTCGGCCAGATGGGCGTCATCAACATGGCGCATGGCGAGTTCATGATCCTCGGCGCCTACGTCACCTATCTGACTGCGACGACATTTGAAACCTATCTCCCGAGCCTGTTCAGCGGGTACTTCTTTCTGGCGATGATATTGGCGTTCATCGCCTCCGGCTCGCTCGGAATGTTGGTCGAATGGGCGCTGATCCGCCATCTCTATAAGCGCCCGCTGGACACGCTGCTCGCGACCTGGGGGCTAAGCCTGATCCTGCAGCAGTCCTATCGCTCGATCTTCGGCGCGCGTGAAGTCGGCGTCGAACTGCCGCAATGGATGCTCGGGTCGAAGCAGGTCACCGACACCATCGAAGTGCCGATCAACGGCATCTTCGTGATGTGTCTCACCGTGCTGATCACGCTTGCGGTGGCGTACATCATGTACAAATCGCGCTGGGGCAGGCAGGTCCGCGCGGTGATGCAGAACCGCATCATGGCCGGCGCCGTCGGCATCAATACCGAAAAGGTCGATCGCTACACCTTCGGCCTCGGCTGCGGCATCGCTGGCATCGCCGGCAGCGCCTTTACCATGATCGGCTCGACCGGACCGACATCGGGCCAGCTCTACATCGTCGACACCTTCCTCGTCGTCGTGTTCGGCGGCGCCGCCAGCCTGATCGGAACCATCGCGTCGGCCTTCACCATCTCGCAGGCGCAGTCGACCATGGAGTTCTTCATGTCGGGATCGATGGCCAAGGTGCTCACGCTCCTGGCAATCGTCGCGATCCTGATGATGCGGCCGCAAGGGCTGTTCGCGCTCAAGGTTCGCAAATAAGAACGAGAAGGCACGGTCATGATCATCAACTCGCGCTTCTTCAATCGATCCGAGCTTATTGGCTTCGTGACGCTGGCCGTCCTGCTCTTCCTCATTCTGCCGCTGACGCTGGACGTCTTTCGCCTCAACCTCGTCGCCAAATACCTGACCTATGCCTTTGTGGCGATCGGCCTCGTGCTGTGCTGGGGCTATGGCGGCATTCTCAGCCTCGGGCAGGGCGTGTTCTTCGGCCTCGGCGGCTATTGCATGGCGATGTACCTCAAGCTTGAGGCATCGAGCGTCGAGAATACCAAGATCCAGTCGACACCTGGTATTCCCGATTTCATGGACTGGAATCAGATTACCCAGTTGCCGCTGTTCTGGAAGCCGTTCCAAAGCTTCCCGCTCACGATCCTGGCGATCCTCCTGGTGCCGGCAATCTTCGCCTTCATCATCGGCGCCGCGATGTTCAAGCGCCGGGTCGGCGGCGTGTACTTCGCGATCATCACCCAGGCGGTCGCCGCCATTCTCACCATCCTGATCGTCGGCCAGCAGGGCTACACCGGCGGCATCAATGGTATCACCGACCTGCGCACGCTGCACGGCTGGGATATCCGCACCGACCACGCTAAATTCATCCTGTATTTCGTCGAAGTGGTGCTGCTGTTCGGCTGCATCGTCGCCGCACAAGCCATCCGCCTGACCAAGCTCGGCCGCATCCTGGTGGCGATGCGTGAGCAGGAAGACCGCGTCCGTTTCTCCGGCTACAGCGTCGCCAACTTCAAGATCTTCGCGTTCTGCGCTGCCGCGGTGTTCGCCGCGATCGGCGGCGCGATGTTCACGCTCGAAATTGGTTTCATGTCGCCGTCGTTCGTCGGCATCGTGCCTTCGATCGAAATGGTGATCTACACCGCGGTCGGCGGACGGATGTCGATCTTTGGCGCCATCTGGGGCTCGCTGCTGGTGAACTTCGCCAAGACCAGCCTGTCGGAATCGTTCCCGCAACTCTGGCTGTTCGGCCTCGGCGCGCTGTTCATCGCGGTGGTGCTGGCCTTCCCCAACGGCCTGTCCGGGATCTGGGCGGATTACGTCCAGCCCCGCATCGACCGCCTGATCACTTCGCGCAAGCCGAAATCCGGCAATGGCTGGACAGACAATTCCGTCGCCGATGGCGCGCCGGCGGAGTGAGGAGATCATCATGCTCGTAGGTCATCAGCCCAAGGACTTCCTGCTCTCGGTCGAGGCGCTCACGGTTTCGTTCGACGGCTTCAAGGCGGTCAACGATCTCTCCTTCTACGTCGAGGAGAACGAGATCCGCGTCATCATCGGTCCAAACGGGGCCGGCAAGACCACGGTGCTCGATCTGATCTGCGGCAAGACCAAGGCGACGTCGGGTTCGATCCAGTTCCGCGGTCAGGAGCTGACCAGGATGAAGGAGAACCAGATCGTGCAGACCGGCGTCGGGCGCAAGTTCCAGACGCCGTCGGTGTTCGTCGATCTCACGGTGTTCGAAAATCTCGAGATTTCCTATCCGCGCGGCCGCACCGTGTTCGGTTCGCTCGCCTTCCAGCGCGACGCCGCGGTGCGCGAACGGGTCGAGGAGGTCGCCGAGATGATCTTCCTGAAGGATCGCCTCGACACCTACGCCGACGAATTGAGCCACGGCCAGAAGCAATGGCTCGAGATCGGCATGCTCCTGATCCAGGACCCCGACCTGTTGATGCTCGACGAGCCGGTGGCCGGCATGAGCGTCAGCGAGCGGGCCAAGACCGCCGAACTGCTCAACCGCATTATCAAGGGCCGCTCGGTGCTGGTGATCGAGCATGACATGAAGTTCGTCGAGGACATCGCCCACAAGGTCACGGTGCTGCACCAGGGCCAGATCCTGTCGGAAGGCACCATGGAGCACGTCAAGAACGACCCCAAGGTCATCGAAGTCTATCTCGGGCACTAGAGCATGATCCGGAAAAGTGGGAACCGGTTTTCCTCGGGACAAACGCGAAGCGTTTGCCCGGAGATCATGCTCCTGGAAAAGGACACGATCACGATTCGATCCAGTCTAATCGGATCATGATCGCATGATCGGCGAGGGACAAGGAACAGTTTGATGCTGACTATTTCTGATCTGCATGTCGCCTACGGCCAAAGCGAGGTGCTGCATGGCCTCAACGTGTCAGTCGCGCCCAACGAGATCGTTGCGATCATGGGCCGCAACGGCATGGGCAAGACCACGCTGATGAAGTCGAGACCGGCCTGGTCGTGTCGGGCGAGTCCGAGGTGCCTGAAAATATCTACGAGTTGTTCCCGGTGCTGCTGGAAATGAAGAACCGCCGCGGCGGCAATCTGTCCGGCGGGCAACAGCAACAGCTTGCGATCGCGCGCGCGCTCGCCACCAAGCCAAAAGTCCTGCTGCTGGACGAGCCGACCGAAGGCATCCAGCCGTCGATCATCAAGGAGATGGCGCGCACGCTGAAACGCATTCGCGACGAGCGCGGACTGTCGATCGTGGTTTCCGAGCAGGTTTTGAGCTTCGCACTCGACATCGCCGATCGCGTGCTCGTCATCGAGAACGGCGAGATCGTGCGCGACGATGCGCGCGAGAGCGTCGATGCCGCGCAGATCTCGAAATATTTGTCCGTCTAAACCGTAGCATCGCTTGTAAACAGGGGAGATTTTAATGCCAGACACACTGATCAAGGTCGATCTCACGCAGTCGGCCTACGAAAACGATATGATTCACAATCGCTGGCATCCTGACGTCCCGATGGTGGCGTGGGTCAATCCCGGTGACGATTTCATCGTCGAGACCTACGACTGGACCGGCGGCTTCATCAAGAACAATGATTCCGCCGACGACGTGCGCGACATCGATCTTTCGATCGTGCATTTTCTGTCCGGCCCGATCGGCGTAAAGGGTGCGGAGCCCGGCGATCTCCTGGTGGTCGATCTGCTCGACGTCGGCCCAGTGAAGGAAAGCCTGTGGGGGTTTAACGGCTTTTTCTCCAAGCAAAACGGCGGCGGTTTTCTGACCGACCATTTCCCGCTGGCGCAGAAATCGATCTGGGACTTCAAGGGCATGTACACGTCCTCCCGGCATGTTCCCGGCGTGAATTTCGCAGGCCTGATCCATCCTGGTCTGATCGGCTGTCTGCCGGATCCGAAATTGCTGGCGACATGGAACGAGCGCGAGACCGCGCTGATCGCGACCAATCCGACCCGCGTGCCCGGGCTCGCCAATCCGCCGTTCGGGCCGACCGCGCATATGGGCCGGCTGAAGGGCGACGCCAAGGCGAAGGCCGCGGCGGAAGGT
>WNGO01004856.1_pt1 | contig 11541 bp, 13 predicted proteins | sample 5400511 | NCBI WGS metagenome assembly WNGO01 (sample SAMN13153380, study PRJNA577476) | soil metagenome | isolation source: 20 cm soil or saprolite under Garry oak tree replicate 2 | place: USA:California | collected 2016-06-15
GTAACGGCATTCGACCGGCAATGCGGCGGCGTGGAAATCGCGCCGGTTGGTGTCGAGGTTCTCCAAATTGAAGAACAGGCATTCGTCATGCACAAAATGCGGCCCGGCATGCCAGGTCGCGACGTGCAATTTGATGACGCAATCACCCGGCACCCGGAAGGCGACGATATCCTCGACGCGAGGCGACGCGTCATCGCTAAGATCCCCGGGCGGCGCGACCCCGATCAGCCATTCCTTGCCGCCGAGCGAGCCCAGGCATTGCGTGACGCGCCGATGCCGCGCGATCCGGCTAAAGCCGAGCCCGACATGCGGCAGGTGCATGATCCACAGCCTGGGCTCGCCATTGTGCAGCACGAGCTTTGCCTCGCGTGGAGAGGTCTCCGGGTCGTAGCCGGTCTCGGCGCCCTGGCCGCCGGTCTTGAGCGGCCTGACGATCTGCCCATAGGGCGCAAACGCCTCCGGCGTCAGGTCCCGGACCTCCAGCATGTGCCTCGGCAGCGTCCCCACATCGTTCATCGCTCGGCCCTCCTCCATTTCGCGCTGGATTTTGCCACACGGGGCGGCCTGTAATCATGGGAGTTTGTATCGGCCGCCAGGGAGCCTCCTATGCCTATCGAAGCCCGCGCCTATCCGCGCCCGCTGCCCAACCCGGAATGGCTCGGCAAGCGCCAGGAGGAGATCATCGAGCCCGGATTGGCGATCGTCGATCCGCACCATCATCTGTGGGACCATCCCGGGAGCCGTTATCTCCTCGACGAGCTGCTGGCCGACGTCAATTCCGGGCACAACATCGTCGCGACGGTTTTTATCCAATGCGGCTCGGGCTATCGCACGAGCGGCCAAATCTGCGCCGGCATCGTCAGCTTTGCCGATCTGCGGCTGCCGAATGCCGATGCGGTGCTGGAAGGCCAGATCGCGGCGGCGGGCGGACGCTTCCGCGGCATCCGCCAGATCGCGGCCTACGACCCCGCGATCGTCGGCGCCTCCTCTTATGTGCCGCCGCCGGACCTGATGAACGACCCGAATTTCCGCCGCGGCTTGAAGCGGCTGCCGGCACATGGTTTGACCTTCGAAGCCTGGATCTACCACCCGCAGATCAAGAGCCTGACCGCAGTGGCGCGCGAAGCGCCTGAGGTGAAGATCGTGCTCAACCATTTCGGCGGGCCGCTCGGGGTCGGCCCCTATAAGCGGAGCGACGTTTTCCCGGGCTGGCGCGACGACATCCGCGAGCTGGCGAGCTGCCCCAATGTGTATGTGAAGCTCGGAGGGCTGGCGATGATCGTCAACGCCTTCGACTTCCACCTCGGGCGGTTGCCGCCTTCCTCTGAGGAGCTGTGCAATGCGTGGCGGCCCTATGTCGACACCTGCATCGAAAGCTTCGGCGCCAGCCGCTGCATGTTCGAGAGCAACTTCCCGGTCGACAAGGGCGCCTGCAGCTACCCCGTGTTGTTCAACGCTTTCAAGCGGCTCGCGAGCGGCGCCTCGGCATCGGAAAAAACCGATCTCTTCGCCGGCACCGCATCCCGCTTTTACCGCCTCGGCATCTAACAGTGCGATTGGACAGCGGCACACGGTCCGAGATGTCATTCCGGGATCGCCTGAAGGGCGAGGCCCGGAATCCATGAACACGGGCCTCTGGAATATGGATTCCGGGCTCGCCGCCCCTCTCGGCGCACGCGTGCGTGCGCCTGTCGGGTGGCGCATCTTCGATGCGCCGGGCGCCCCGGAATGACGCTACGGGTGGCAAACGCCGGATGTTGTGAATCAGGAGGACAGGAATGAGACCCGAAACCGCAGGCTTCTCGTCGGCGCGGCTCGCGCGGCTCGACGAGGTCATGACCCGCCGCTATGTCGAGGGCGGCTATCTCCCCGGCATGCTGATCCATATCCACCGCAAGGGGCAGCTCGTCCATACGACACTGTCCGGGCATATCGACCTCGAGCGCGGCAAGCCGATGCGCGAGGACGCGATCTTCCGCATCTATTCGATGTCAAAACCGATCACCGCGGTCGCGCTGATGATGCTTGTCGAGGAAGGGCTGCTCGGGCTCGACGACCCCGTCCATACCTACATCCCGGAATGGAAAGACCTCGGCGTCTATGCGAGCGGCATGCCGTCGCTCTTGGCCGACGCGCCCGCGAGCTTTATCACGACCCCGCCGTTGCGGCCGATGAAGGTCATTGATCTCGCGACGCACACTTCGGGCCTGACCTACGGCTTTATGATGCGCACCGCCGTCGATGCCGCCTATCGCCAACTCAAATTGACCGATCGTCAGACGCCGGGCGGCGTCTCGGAAATGGTCGATCAGCTGGCGAAATTGCCGCTCGATTTCTCGCCGGGCACGGCGTGGAATTATTCGGTAGCCATCGATGTCCTGGGCTATCTGGTCGAGAAATTGTCGGGCATGAGCTTTGGCGAGTTCCTGCGCACGCGCCTCTTCGAGCCGCTCGGCATGAACGACACCGCCTTCTGGGTATCGCCGGACAAGACCGAGCGCTTCACCTCCTGCTATCAGCCGGAGAGCGGCGGGCGCGGCCTCAAATTGCAGGACGATGCGCGGGAGAGCACCTATGCCGCGCCGCCGAAGCTGGAATCGGGCGGCGGCGGGCTCGTCTCGACGGCCGAGGATTATCTGCGCTTCTGCCGCATGATGCTGAACGGCGGCACGCTCGACGGCGTGCAGATCCTCAGCCCCAAAACGGTCGCATTGTTCAGCCTCAACTACCTGCCGGACAACAAGGAAATCGTCGACCTCTCTTTTCCCGGCATGTTCAGCGAGTCGGATTATGCCGGGGTCGGCTTCTCGCTCGGCTGCGGCGTCAACGTCGATGTCGCGAAGACACGCCTGCCCGGATCGCTCGGCGCTTATTCCTGGGGCGGCGCCGCCGCGACGGCGTTCTGGATCGATCCGAATGAAGAGATGACGATCGTGTTTATGACGCAGGTCATCGGCAGCGAGGCGCGCCTCACCTTGCGCCGCGATCTGCGCACGTTGGTCTATTCGGCGATGACCGAATCCTTCGCGTGAGGAGAAAACGATGGATTTGAATGGCGCGGTGGCGCTGGTCACCGGCGGCAATCCGACGGCGCGGCGACGGAGCGCGTCATCGGCGAGGTGTGCCGGCAGTTCGGCCGCCTCGACATCCTCGTCAACGACGCCGCCTACAACCAAGCGATCCCGTTCCCTGACCTCGACAGCCTGACGATGGAGGTGTGGGACAAGATCCTCGACGTCAATTTGACCGGGCCGATGCGTCTCATCAAGGCGGCGGCGCCGGTCATGAAGGCGCAGGGACGTGGCCGCATCGTCAACATCGCCTCGGTCGCGGGGCTGGGGCCGACGGGTTCGTCGATCGCTTATGCGGTGTCGAAAGCGGGGCTCATCCATTTGACGCGCTGCATGGCGGTGGCGTTGGCGCCAGCGGTGCTGGTCAATTGCATCGCGCCGGGTCTCCTCGAAGGGACGCGCGCCACATCCAATCTGCGGCGCGAGCAGATCGAGAATTCCGCCGCCACCTCGCTCCTCAAAAAGCCGGCCGACAAGGAGGATTGCGCCGCGATGGCCGTCACGATGTGCCGCACCGACACGATGACCGGTCAGACGATCGCGATCGATTCCGGCCGCTATTTTCATTGAAGGAGAGAGCCGTGCCCCAGAGCAAGACGAAAACCAAGACCCGCGATCAACGGCCGCCGGTCGCGGTCGGCCATGTGCGCTTCAATGTCAGCGATGTCGGCGCCGCGGCGCGCTGGCTGGAGACGGTCGGGCTGCGCCCGATCGTGACGCGCGACGAGCTGGCCGTCTTGGAATTGCGCGGCGGCACGCATGTCGTCGTGCGGCAGGTCGAGCAGCCGCCCGCGCCCGGCGCCGGCGCGCCCTTCGATCTGATGGTCGACGATGTCGATGCCGCGCATCGCGACTACGCGGAGAAGGGGTTGTCGCCCTCGCCGATCCGCCGCGGCCGCATCCACGATTCATTCGAGCTCGCCGGACCCGATGGCTGGGCCTTCACCGTCAATTCCTCGCACGCCAGCGGCCAGCCGATCTGACGAGCTGCGCCGTTCGGCGACTGATGTGGCGAGCCGTCTTGCTATTCGCCAGTCGGCGGCGAGCTGGCGGCGAGCCGAAGGGGCGCCGGTCGCAATTGTCGGCGGTCCGAGATAGCGTGTCGCAGTATCCGCGCGCGCCTGGGGGTTTGGGGAGAGCGACAGATGAAACACAAGATCCTGGCCGGTTTCTTGACGCTCTCCGCGATCGCGGCGGCGCCGGCCGCGCTCGCACAGATCACGCTCGCACAGACCACGCTCGCACAGACCGCGCCCGACTACGCCGCAATCGTCGCCGCGCCCGACCGCAGCGAGGCTGACCGCAAGCTCGACACCAACCGCGCGCCGGCGCAGTGGCTGGCGTTCATCGGCGCGAAGCCCGGCATGAAGATCCTCGACATCTTTGCGGTGTACGGGTGGAAGGCGGAACTTCTCGCGCGCGCCGTCGCGCCGGGCGGGCAGGTTTATGCGCAGAATTCGGACGCCGCCTTTGCCCGAGTCAAGGACCGGCTCGAAGCGCGGCTCAAGACCCCGGCAGCCGCCAATATCGTCCCGCTGGTGCGGGTCTTCGAGGATCCCGCGCCAGCGGATATGCATGATTTTGATCGCGTGACCTTCTTCTATTCCTATCACGACATCACGAACCTCGGCGTCGATCGCGCCCGGATGCACAAGGCGTTCTACGAGGCGCTGAAGCCCGGCGGCGAACTGGTCGTCGGCGACTACTCAGCCAAGCCCGGCGCCGGCACGAGCGTCGCCCAGACGCTGCATCGTTCGGACGAAACGCTGATCGCGCCGGAGATCGAGGCGGCGGGGTTCAAATTGATTGACCGCGGCGATTTCCTGCGTGTCCCCGGGGATTCCCGCGACGTCCACTCGCATGGCGGGGCGGCACCGGTCGATATCTTTCTGCTGAAATTTCGCAAGCCCGGCTGACCCGCACTCGCTCACCCTTTTCAGATCACCGCACGCGGATGAATTTGTCGACGCTGCGGTCCTGGGTCAGGCCGGCATAGATGTCGCCCCGCGAGTCGACGCCGACACCGTGCACGTGGCGGCTCTCCATGCGCGCGAGCAATTTTCCCTGCGCGTCGCGCACCGCGATATGCGCGGGGCCGCCATTCTCCTCCTGCTCGGCGATGTAGAAATTACCGTCCTTGCCGCGGCTGATGTCGTTGGGGCCGCCCATCCCGGTCCATTCGCCGAGACGCTCGCCATCGGGGGTGAAGATCTGGATGCGCTTGTTGGCGCGGTCGGCGACGTAGAGGAGGCCCTTGTCGTCGAAGGCGATCGAGTGCGGCAGATGGAACTGGCCCGGGCCGTGCCCCGGCGCCCCCCATGAGGTCTTGAGCGTGCCGTCCTTGGCGAAGCGGTGCACGCGGGCGTTGCGGTAGCCGTCGGTCACATAGAGGTCGCCATTGGGGTGACGGATCATCTCGGTCGGGTGGTTGAACGGCCCCGCGGCGCGCTCCGCCAGCCAGTTCTTGATCTCGCCGGTATCGGAATGCCGACCCGGCGTGCCGAGCTGCAACGTCACCTTGCCGTCCAAGGTGAACGCCTTTGCGACCGAGTCGGAGCGGTCGGTCGTGTAAACCGTGTCGCCGACGATCTTGAGGCCGTGGGGATCGGTGACCTCGCCCGAACCCCAGGCGCCGAGATATTTACCGTCGCGGTCGAACACCACGACGGGCGGGTTTCGCCGCTGAAAGACATAGATGCGGTCCTGCGCGTCGGCCGCGACCCGGCTGATCAACCCGAAGGGCTCGCCGTCGGGCGATTTGAAGAAATCGCGGACCACTTCGTAGCGGTACTCGCCGGTGCCGATCTGCGTCATAGCGTAATCCTCCCTGATTTTGCCGCTGGCACGGCCTACGGACGCCGCGGTGAATTTCGGTTCTTTGAGGTTATCGGGTATCCTCGGCACCGTTCAAGCGGCGCGCAGCGCGCCTGCGCCCTCCCAAAGGCACCGGCCCTATGCAAGACATCTCCGGCAAGACCGCGATCGTGACCGGCGCCGCCTCCGGCATCGGGCTCGGCATCGCGACGGCGCTTGCCGAGGCGGGCGCCAATGTCGTCATGGCCGACATCCAGAAGGATGCGGTCGAGGAAGCGGCGCACCGCCTCTCGGGCACCAACAAGCGCGTCATGCCGGTGCGCATCGATGTGACCTTGGAGCCATCAATCATCGATGCGCTGAGCGAGGCCGAGAAGAATTTCGGCAAGCTGCACATCGCCTGCAACAATGCCGGCGTGCCGATGCACGGGACGCCTCTCGTCGATGTGCCGCAAGGCGATTGGCACTTCGTCATGGGCGTCAACATCTGGGGCATCATTCTCGGCATCCGCCATTTCGTGCCCGCGATCCTGAAGCACGGCGAGGAAGGGCACGTCGTCAACACCGCCTCGGTCGCCGGCTTCCAAAACCGCCGCGGCACCAATCAGGGGCCGTATTCGATGACGAAATACGCCGCCCTTTCCTTGACCGAGGCGCTGGAGCACGAGCTCGACGGCACCAAGGTGGGCGTCTCGGTGTTGTGCCCTGGTCCCATCAACACGAATATCGCGCGCGGCGCCCGCAACCGCCCGGAGCATATGGGCGGCCCCCTGGCGCGCCCGAGCGACGAGGCGGTGTTGGCCGAGCGGCTCGCGACGACCGGTCTCGATCCGAAGACGGTCGGCGAGCGCGTCGTCGACGCGATCCGCACGAAGACGTTCTACGCCTTTGTCGGCGCGGTCCCGGCCGATGTCATAAAGGGGCGCCACCGCCGTATCGAGGAGGCGCTCAACAGCCCCTGGGTCACGCATTACTAAAGGAGATCGAACCATGGCCGACGCAAAGCTGGCGCCGAACCTGCCGGATTGGATGCTGGAGCACGCCAACCGCTATCTCTCCAGCGGCGGCAAGGAGGGGCACCTCTACAAGATGACCCAGCCGGGCCGGCCGGAGATCACCGTCCCATCGCTGCTGTTGACGACGACCGGGCGGAAATCCGGCGAGAAGTTCATCTTTCCGCTGTTCTACGGCGACACCGGCAATGGCAGCTACATCGTCGTCGCCTCGAAGGGCGGCGCGCCGCAGCATCCGGGCTGGTACCGCAACCTCCTCGCCAACCCCGAGGTCGAGGTGCAGGTCGGCACCGCGAAGATGAAGGCGCGGGCCCGCACCGCCACCGGCGCGGAGCGCGCGAAACTCTGGCAAGAGGCGCTCAAATTCTGGCCGCCTTACGCCGATTACCAGACCAAGACCGAGCGCGAGATCCCGGTCGTCGTGCTCGACCCGGTCCGCTAGCCCGAGACGCAACCGCCTCTGCGGGAGGCAAGTCTGCCGCGTCCGGCCGCAACACGCATCGCCCTTGGCATTGCGCTGCTTCTGGCCGCGTGGCTGGCCTGGGAAGTGTGCGATGTCGTGCCGTCCTGGACGGCGGCGAGCGTCATCGCCACGGTCGAGCTCGCGACGACGACAGAGCGCGACGACGCCCGCGTCACGCGCGCCTTCGAGCGCGCGCGACAACGCGTCAACGCCGATGCGAGCCTGGAACCGCTCCCCAACCAGACCAAGGTGCGCCACACCCGCCTCAGCGTGCGCGCGCCGTCGAGCACGGAAGCGATCGCGCAGGCGACCGAGATCACCGAGGCGATGCAGGCCGCCTTTTCGCGCGAAGGCGAGGGCACGCTTTCGGCCGATATCCGGCGCCGGACGATTCCGGTTGCCGACAGCAGCACGGGGTTCCTCGGCGACGCGCTGCGCATTGGCGCCGCAGTCGCGGGGCTGCTCGGCCTGGCGCTGATCGCGCTCGGCTTCCTCGCCGGTCAAAGAGGTACCGACGGTCTGCCCAAACAATTCTGGTGGGCGACAGCGGCCGGCCTCGCGATAGGATTCGCCCCGCTTTTGCTCCCGGTCGAGATCGTCATCGGGCTGATGATCATGGCGATCCCGATCCTGATCGCCGGAATCATCCTGTGGAAGACGACGCAATTGCGCCACGCCGCAAGCTGGCCTTCGACGCGGGCCCGCATCGTCAAATCGCAGACCCACGCCGTGCATCGGCGGAGCGGCGGCGAGGTCACGCAGGTGATGACCGCGCCCGATATCGAATACGAATTCCGCCTCGGCGACCGCGTCGTTCGCGGCACGCGGATCGGCATCGGCGAGATCGCCGACACGGAGGCGGTGCTGAACCACTATCCCGTCGGCGCCACCGTCCCGGTTTACTACAACCCGAAAGACCCGGCGGACGCGCTTTTGGAGCGCGATCCGCCTTTCCCGGTATTGTGGCTCTATCTGATCGCCGCCGCGGTATTGATCACCGGCTTTGCGGTATTGGCCGTCTTTGCCAACGGGACCGCGATCTTGGAGGCGCTGGAGGCGCATTTCCCGCCGCACGCTTTTGTGCCGGGCATGGGCTTTTTCACATTGGGCGGGATCTTGCTTTTAGCGTTGCTGTGCTCGGCGCGGCGGCAGGCCGCGGAAGCATCGCGATGGCCGGTCATCGGCGGGCATGTCGTCGCCAGCACCGTCGAGCATTACCGCACCCGGGTTGGCGGTGCCCGCAGCGGTCGGCTCGTGACCTTCTACGAACCGGTCATCGAGTATTCCTATCGCGTCGACGGCCGCGAGTATCACAGCACACAGATCAGTTTCGGCGGCAAGCTGGCGGGCAGCGAGGAATTGGCGCGGGCCAAGGCAGCCCGCTACCCGCAGGGGGCCGATGTCGTCGTGCACTACGATCCGAAGAACCCGTCCAACGCCGCGCTGGACGCAAAGGTGGCCTACGCCAAGCCCCTCCTGGTCGTCGCGCTCGTGTTCTTTGCGCTGGCGCTATTCTTTTCGGGCATGTTTCGGTGAGCGTGCTTCGGATTTGATCCGCGCTGACAGCAGCAAGCGCGCCCAGCGAAGCGGGCGCGCTTGTGCCATATCGTCAAACGCTTATCGCGCCGCGGAGAGTGAGATCGCGCCGATGCCGGCGGCGACGTTGAGCCCGCGATTGGCTTCGATGCTGAGCGGCTGCAATGTGATCTGATTGTTGAAGCCGCCGATCAGCGCGTTGGCGCCGACGCCTACACCGACGGTGGCGCTCGCGGTGGCGCCGACATAATTGCCGGCGAGCGCGCCCGGAACGAGAGCGGCCGTTGGCGAGACGACCGTCCAGATAATGACGCCGCCCTGGGTGTAGCCGATATCGACGCCGAATTTGGAGATGTTGCCGACGTAATGCTCGTAGCGCCCGCCTGGGGCGGCAAACGTGCAGTTGATCGCGCGCGACGAGCCGAAGATAAAGCCGAACCCGCTCGCGACGCTGCAGGACAACGTACCGGTGATAACCCCCGGTGCTTGCGCCTGCGCCGGCGCAAAGACCGCCAACGCACTGCCGAGCGCCGCCACAAAGGCAGCGGCGAGGCGCATTCTCTTGGACATTCGCAATCCTCCGCGGTTGACGTAGGGCGCCTTTATGCGACCAGACGTGACGCTCGCGCTAGGTCTATTTTGGGCCAGGGGAGTCCCGCAGCTTGCGCGCTGCGGCGTCCGCGGCCTTATGCCACGTCTCGGCGGCGAGCGCGTCATCGATCTCGGCGGCGGCTTCGGCGCGAGCCCGCAAGACCTCGACCGCCTCCTCGCCATACGCCTCTACAAACTCTTCGGCGGCCTCTTCGATGGTCGTCCTGCGCCCCATACAGAGCTTAACATGGGTTAATCAGACCCGTTCCACCGATCCCGGAGAGGTTCAGGCAGCAAACCGCGCTGAGCACACGCGTTCGGCCCCGACGTTTGAGGTATCTCAGCCGCGCGCCTCGAAGGGCACCACGACCTCGGCGCCGGCGAGGTTGAACTTGCGCGCGAAGGCGTCGATCGCCTGCTCGAACGCATCGATCTCGCTCTGTTCGGCGTCGAGCGCCCGCAGCTCTTCGGCATGCCGGGTCAGCAGCTCGGCGCGGCGCAAGCCCAGCTCACGTTTGACGCGGTCGAGATCGGTGCGGCTTAGCTGGTCCCACACGGAGGCAACTCCTTCCAACCGATTGATGACGGGTGCAACATCGCGCGATACCGCCTCGGCGACCGCGACGGCGAGCTCGGCAAGCGACTCGGGCCCCAGCGACTCGGGGGCCGGCGCCGGGCTCACCGCCTCCGGTTGCGGCTCCGCCGCCAACGTGGCGGCGGCATCTTCGCGCGCTCCCTTGGCGGATGACACCGTCAGCCGCGAGGTGATCTGCTGCAGCAGACGGTCACGCCATTTTTCCGCTTCCAAGATCTGCCGCTCCAACAGCTTGACGAGGCCGTGGTTCTGCGTCGCGCGAGCCGCGGCGAGCCGGCCCTGAGAATCGGCGATTTCGCCGCTCAGATTTTCGAGTTCTGTCCAATCCGATAATCCCACGCGAAGCCCCTATCCAATTCCGGGCGAGTTCAGCCCAGACGAGTCGCCGCGGAATAGTCGCGATCGGCCGACGCTATCAGCGGTTTTATGGTAAGGGCAACGTCAATATCGCGGTATTTTCCTACAATACTTGCGGCTTCAAAGCATTTCTTAAGAAAAGTAACAAGCGCAGGCCAAGATGGCCCGCGCTCTGGTCTCCAATAACCCCGCAGTTTACTGCGCCGCCATCGCCCGGCTGACCTCGCCGATGACGAGGCCGAGCGGGCTGGCGGTGACATGCACGGTCGACCCGTCGGGGATGCGGCCTTCGAGGATCTGCTGCGCCAGCGGGTTCTGCAATTCGCGTTGGATAACCCGCTTCAGCGGCCGCGCCCCATAAACCGGGTCGTAGCCCTTGTCGGCGAGCCACGCCTCTGCCGCGCCATCGATGTCGAGCGTGATCTTGCGGTCGGCCAGCAATTTCTGCAGGTGCCGCAGCTGGATCTCGACGATGCCCTTCATGTCCTCGCGCGACAGGCGGCGGAACAGCAGGACCTCGTCGAGCCGGTTGAGGAACTCCGGCCGGAAGGCGGCGCGCACCGCTTCCATGACGGCCGGGCGGGCGCGCTCGATGTCGGCGCCGTCCGGCAGGTTGGCCAACGCCTCGCTGCCGAGGTTCGAGGTCAGCACGATCAGCGTGTTGCGGAAATCGACGGTGCGGCCCTGCCCGTCGGTCAAGCGCCCGTCATCGAGCACCTGCAACAGCACGTTGAAGACGTCGGGATGAGCCTTCTCGACCTCGTCGAACAGGATGACCTGGTAGGGCCGGCGCCGCACCGCCTCGGTCAGCGAGCCGCCCTCGTCATACCCGACATAGCCCGGCGGCGCGCCGATCAGCCGCGACACCGAGTGCTTCTCCATGTATTCCGACATGTCGATGCGCACCAGCGCGCTCTCGTCGTCGAACAGGAATTCGGCGAGCGCCTTGGTCAGCTCGGTCTTGCCGACACCGGTGGGCCCGAGGAACAGGAACGAGCCGATCGGCCGGTTCGGGTCCTGCAACCCGGCGCGGGCGCGGCGGATCGCGTTCGACACCGCGACGACCGCCTCCTCCTGGCCGATGACGCGGCGGCGGAGATT
>WNGO01007378.1_pt1 | contig 11540 bp, 3 predicted proteins | sample 5400511 | NCBI WGS metagenome assembly WNGO01 (sample SAMN13153380, study PRJNA577476) | soil metagenome | isolation source: 20 cm soil or saprolite under Garry oak tree replicate 2 | place: USA:California | collected 2016-06-15
AGTCCCCATTATGAACTGGCGCGAAAGATGGGTGCGGCGATTGCCCGCCTTGGTTTCACCGTTATGACCGGCGGCGGCCCCGGCATCATGGAAGCGGCCAATCGCGGAGCAAAAGAAATCAATGGTCGCTCCGTCGGGTGTAATGTTGAGCTTCCGCAGGAACAGAAACCGAACGCCTACCTTGATCGTTGCGTGACGATGCATTATTTCTTCGTCCGCAAAGCATTGCTCGTTAAATATTCCTACGCCTTTGTGGTGATGCCCGGCGGTGCCGGCACGCTTGATGAATTGTTTGAAGCGATCACGCTGATTCAGACGGGAAAAATCAAAAACTTTCCCATCGTTATCATGGGCACGGAGTATTGGCGGGAACTGATCGATTTCATCGGCAAGATGGCCCAGCTGGGGATGATCAGCGCGCCTGATACCGGCTTGATTTACACGACTGATTCCGTCGAGGAAGCCATCGCACATATTCGGACCAAAGCCATTGCGCCATTTGGACTCAAGCTGGTAACTCGCATTCGCCGACATTTGCCATGGCTCGGAGAGCGTGGTTTGCCAGCCTAGGACAGCGCAAAGTCCGGCTTAGCCGTTCATTGTTTCTCGCCGCCGTCCGCCTGCGTCGCGAGCACGCAACGAAAACCGTAAATCACATCTCTCTCGTTGCGGTCGACCACGTTGCGATAGGAGGATTGCATTTCCGTCCGCTTGCTGGTGGCCCAGGAGCCGCCTCGCAAGACTCCCCAATCGCGCCCTGATCCAGCGACATCGCCTTTGCGTTGTAATTTTCAATCACGGCTCCGCGAGCGCGCTTCGCGCTTTTGTCCGCATAATTGCCCACACCCGCGGGTGGAGGCCATTGTTTTCCCCAGGGAAATTCATTGCTGATTTTCCCGTCGCGCGCTTCCGGTGTAGTCCCGCTTTCGTTAGGCAAACCCACCGCTGCGCTCCACTCCAAATCGGTCGGGAGGCGATATGATTGCCGTTCCTCCAGGATATTTTCGTCGTGCTCCTTGTCGGTCAGCCACTTGCAAAAGGCCGTGGCATCGAACCAATTTACTTTCACAACCGGATGGGTTGGACTCTCGGGGAAATCGGGCGCATCGCGGCGATGACCTGTGGCCGCGCAAAACGCTTCGTAATCCTGAACGCGCGTTTCCCAGATTGAAATTCGAATTTTTCCAACAGGCACAAATTTCATTCCCAGGGTGTTTGTCCACGGCTGGCCCTCTGCCGGACCCAGACTTTTTTCCAAGCGCGCGGCCAGGAAGGCCTGTTGCTGCGGCTCGACCTGACCGGTAATCGAGGTCGGCTTGTATCCGGCAAGCCGAAGTTCGTAAGTGACGGCGCCGGGCTTGACCTCTTCAATGACAAGCGGCGTTTGTCCGAGCTCTCGTCCATTGGCTAGAACCGTTGCTGCGCCTGGTGCGCTCGTGATCTTCACACTCCCATTTGCAAAGACAAAATGCGCCGCGTTTTCGTGCTTAGGTTCCACAGCAATGGGCCGACGCTGATCAGGCCACCCGGCCAGGCGAGTCACTAATTCATGTGTTCGTGCCGGAACCTCGACCTGCAGCGGAGTTCGTCCACGCTCGGTTCCATCGACCAGAACCTCGGCGCCCGCGGGCTCACTCGTCACGCTCAACGTCCCGCTGAGGAAGGGCAATGATTTCCGCGTAACTTCGCCGCGTTGGATCTCGACCGTGTCGCGCACTTCCCAATCACCGCGCTTCGCCAGAATCGAATATTTTCCCGTCGGAAGATCCATAATTTTGGCCGGCACGGTACCGTCGCGTATGATCTGACCATCCTCGCTCCGCAAGCTGAATTGCGTGCCCGACTGATCGGACTGCAGCTCGAGCGAGCCTTTGCTTCGGATCAAATGAAAGAGAGGTAACTCGGGTGATTTCTTTGCACTGAGATCGAGGATCGTTTCAACCGGATCGTAACCCGGGCTCATGATCCGGAGACTGTATTTACGCGGCTCAAGCTCGTCGAAAGTTGCCGGACTTCGCTGCGCGTGATCACCGAGCACAACCAGCGCGCCCGGCGGCTCGGTTCGGATTGCAGTTTGCAAATGAATGTCGCTGGGTGGTACTACGGGCCGATTGAGCCAGAACAGCAGTGAACCCGTGGCAGCGATAAGCGCCAATACTGCTGCGGCAATCAGTTTAGAGCGTGATCCCCGACGCGGCGGACGTTGGCCGCGTTCGACCATAGCGAGGTCGTCATGCATTGCCCGGGCCGAGTCATAGCGTTGGTGCGCATCACCGGCGCACGCTTTCACAAGCACCTCGTTCAGCAACAAGAGCTGGTCTTTGTCTGGACGCGAGGTGAGCGTCGAATCTAGCTCCGGAAAATCGAGTCGATCTTTACCGGTGCTGATCTCGTAGAGCACCTTGCCCAGACTGAAAATGTCCGCTTGTGGTGTGCCCGGACCTTCCGGCGGAACGTACCCTTCCGTGCCGACAAAAGAGCGCTGACCACTCGCCGCGACGAGCCCGATGTCGGCCAGTTTCGGCACACCCTCTATGAAGATGATGTTCGAAGGCTTGATATCGCGGTGGGTAAGACCATGCCCGTGCAGCGCGTCGAGCGCTTCGGTTAGAGATAATCCGAGTTGGATGGATTCCGAAGCGGACAATCGCTTATGCCGATCCAGCTCGCTTTTAAGGGTGCGCGGCGCGTAGTTGGCAATGTCGATCTCTCGCCCAGCCAAGTGATCGTCGGCCAATTCCATAATGTAATAGAGGTAATCGCCCGTCCGGCCGACGTGCAGGATGTCGACAAAGCCGTCATGCGCGCGCGAAATCGGTTCAAAGCTAGACATGCCTTGGAACTCGCGTTGAAAGGCGCGCTCGCTTTCAAACGTGCTGCGATAAACGACTTTGACCGCACGTAAGGCTCCGGTCAGACTCCGCGCCAGCCAAATTTCCCCATAAGCGCCGCGACCGATCACACGCAAAACCTCGTGATCCGGAATAAGCGGTATTTGCGTCGAGGCGGAACGCTCCTCTGGCTTGAGCTTTTCGGGCAGTGCAGGGTTACCGGCTTCTTCGGTGTAAAGATTGACGATCTCGATTTTGACGCCGTGTTTCACTTCAAATTCGCCAAGCCGATGCAAGCGCGGTCGCCACTTGCTGTGTTGCTCGAGATCTTCGCTCGCCCGCTTTGAAAGCAGAATGTGTCCGGCATCGCCGCAATCCATGACGCGCTGCGCCAGGTTAATTCCGGTACCGGTCAGGTTTGATCGATCATTGACATCGGAAACTTTGTTTACCGGCCCGCTGTGAATGCCCATGCGCAAGCCGAATGAACTATCCTTCAGCCCACGCGAGATCTCGATCGCGCACCGGACGGGCGCTTCCGGGCCGGTGTAAAAAACGAGCGCCATGCCATCACCGGTAGGCAGTCGAATCAGCTTGTTGGCCATTTCTGCGGCACGGAATTGCTCGGTGTTACGAACGATCTGGTTCAACCGATTTGAGACAGCACGCTGCTCATCGACCAACAATTTCGAAAAGCCCACAATGTCCATGAACAAGACATGACCGATTTCGAGTTGGGCATCGCTTTGCGGCTCAGCCGTCCCAGCGCGATTTTTCACTTCTTCAGCAATGACGAAATGTTAGCTGAAACAGGGGGTGAAAGGCAATGCTAGCGACGGCGCGTATTTTTGATTCTGGAGCGCACCCACCTGAACAAGGAGCGGCGGTTTTCAACCGCCGATTGGCAGGAGGGACGAGATCCGTCTCGTCCCATGGTTAGGGGTGAAGTCGTCGCGCCATCGCGACGAAGGGATTCTTTAGCGGCCGTCTCCGCGGCCGGATTCTTTAACGGCCTGAGGGCAGGCCGTCTCCACCGTCTCCACCGGCTCCACGCTCACGCATGCTTCTCCAGTGCCTTGATCTCCTTTTTGAGTAAGGCCGAAACCCGATGCCGTGCCAGATAGACCTGGCCGACATTAACACGCAGCTCAGCTGCGACTTTTTGCGCCGGCCATTCCTTGCGCACGTAACAATCGAAGATCTGGAACTGCTTCGGGGCGATTTTCTTCTTAACGCGCGCGATCGCCGCCGCAAACAAGTTTTCCTGCCATTCCGTTTCCCAAACCGCGTCCAGATCAATCGCAGCCGCATCAGGCACACGCTCAATGGTTGCGGTTTGACGATCATCCTGTGACCTGGGCCGCCGGTTTTGCCCAGGTTCGCGTTTTCGAAATTGATCAGCAATACGCCAGCGCGTGATATGCAAAAGCCAGCCTTTGAACGAACCAACGGCCGGATCGTAGTGCAATTGGCCCACCTTTTTCGCTACCGTAATCACGGTTTCCTGCACCACTTCCTGCGCCTCAGCATCAGTTAGGCCGGATTTGCGCGCGGCGGAGTAGATCAGCTTCCAATAGGTATCGAAAAACTCCTGCCAATGCTTGCGATCATCCCAATTTTCCAGGCGATCAACTAAGCTGCGCCGTGTCGCGAACAGTCCGGAAGTTCTCATCTCGATAATGGTAGGGACGCTGCGTTGCGGCGTCCAGAAGGAGCGGCCATTTAGCCGATTCTGTCAGCCAGCCTGCCCCGCTATTTAACTGGGAGCGGCGGCTTCTAAGCCGCCGGTTGAAACATAAATGCTCGTCTCGTCGAGCATCTCTAGAATTAATGGGACGACACAGAGGTCGTCCCTCCCCCTTTAGATCGGCCCTGGAGACCGCCGCTGCCAGTCATTCCCCGCTCGACTGAATTTCAGTCTGTATCCGTTTAAATCTGCGTAATCCGCGGTTACGCCATCTTTTACTGAAAGATTCGCGACCGCCGCCCGTATTCCCCCAAATGAAAGAGCTCTTTTCCCTGGGTAACTGGGTTCAAATCGTTCGGTCCAAAGCGGTTCGTTTATTGCAGGTTCTGGCAGGCGTTGCCTCATCTGCCTTGGGCAACTTTTCGTGGAAGCCGCCGCTTTGGCTTTCGCGGACTCGCGCGGCTTCATCGAATTTCGTCAACCTGCATCCGCGCTTGACCCTCGCAGGCATCCTCGTCGCATTCGCGTTCGCGTCGGGAACAGGCGCGACTCTCCACTGGTACGAACATCGGCCCAAACCGCGCAAAGTTTACGCAACAGTGGAACCGATCCCAGTCACGGGTATCGACAAGGAACACAAGAAACTAAACATACCTGCACTCGTTATCCGCTTTAGCGAATCCGCGGCGCGGCTCGAAGACCTGGGGAACACAGGTGCGTTCTCCAACGTGCGACTCTGGCCTAGCCCTAATCCGACTCCGGGACCAAAACCCTCTGTCTCCAATGTGCGCCTCGAGCCAGCCGTCCCCGGCAAATGGTACTGGTCCGGTGATCAAACGTTGATATTTCAGCCGCAGGAGGATTGGCCGGCGGACCAGAAATACCGCGTCATTTTCGATAAGAAATTCTTTCCGCGGCACATCCTGATGGACCGCCTGGTTTACGAGGCGCACACACCGCCATTCGCGATCAAGGTCAAGGAACTCAAATTATATCAGGACCCATTTAATCCGGCGCTGCGCCAGGTCACCGCGACTTTTGAGCTCACCCACTCGATCGATCCCGGTGAATTGGAGAAGAAAGTTCGCCTAATCATGGTTGGTGAATCCAGCGTCTTTGCGCCGGATGATCCCGCACCGCATTTCGCAATCACTTACGGTCTGTTTCGACGGACGGCATATTTACGCAGTTCGGCCGTGACGCTGCCGGAGCGCGAGGATTTCATGAAGTTGGCGCTTAGCAAAGGCGTGCGCACCGCGCAAGGTGGCGCACAAACCCAAAGCAATCTTGAACAAAAGGTCCGAATTCCATCCGTGGCGACCATGTTTCAGATCAGCTCGGTCGAAGGTGTGATTGCGCCGGACAAAAACGGTGAGCCAGAGCAGCTGCTGATGATACAGACGACAGCCGATATTAATACGCGAGAACTGGCCAAGGCGATTGAGGTTCGGTTTCTGCCCGAACGCAAACCACCGCCACAGGTAGAGAAAAACGGGGGGAGCGAAGACGAGGAGAGCGATGAGGCTGAGGTTGACGGGGATGAGGATTCCTTACGCAACGACGTCGCGTCCGACGACTTTGATGAGGAGACCGTCGCCCCTCGCCATTACTACTATGCGAGCTCGGAAAAGAAAGATGAGAAGCAATGGAAAAGCCCGGCTGATGTGCCCGAGCAAGTTTTTGCGCAAGCCAAGCCAATTGAATTCACTCCAGTTCCTTCCGATAAAGCTCAAGACCAGCAACACGTCTTGCGCATTCGCGTGGAATCGAATGGCGAGCTTTATGTCCGCATTCAAAAGGGCGTGCGCGCGGCCGGCGATTATCCGCTGACGCAAGATCACAATGCGGTTCTGCCGGTGCCGGAACTTCCCCGCGAAGTCCAAATCCAAGGTGAGGGCGGACTGCTGGCATTAAACGGCGAGCGAAAATTGTCGATCCGCACGCGCGGTCTGGCCGCGGTCGAATACGAGATCGCGCGCGTCGCCACTACGCAAATCAATCACCTCATCAGCCAGACCGAAGGGCAATTTCAACATCCGCATTTTCAGGTTCCCTACTTGTTCAACAGGGAAAACATCTCACGAATCGCGCTCGAACATCAGTCGATCGTTATGGAGAACCGGTGGAAGTCGAATTATTCATCGTTCGATTTCTCCAAGCATCTGCAGAAGCCGGAGGACGGCGGGAGCGAACGCGGTTTGTTCTTTCTCACGGCGCGTGGTTGGGACTCGGTTAAACAAAAACCAATTCCGTCGGTGGGAAGCAGCCGGTTCTTGCTCGTCACCGATATCGGAATTCTCACGAAGAAAGGCGCCGCCGGCGGCCACGACGTTTTTCTGATGTCGATCAAAACGGGCAAGCCGATTGCAGGCGCGGAGGTCGAGATTCTGGGCAAAAACGGCATCGCTCTGCAAACAACCAAAACCGACGCGGACGGACGTTGCGCATTCGCGTCGGTCGAAAAATCGATGCGGGAAAAGTCGCCGTGTGCGTTTCTGGCCCGACTTGGCGACGACGTCGCGTTCATTCCTTATTCACGCTCTGATCGGATTCTAAATTTCTCGCGCTTCGACATCGGCGGCGACGAAAACGTTTTGCCCGAAAATTTGAACGCGTTCGTTTTTACCGAACGCGGGGTTTATCGCCCGGGCGACGAAATCCACATCGGTATCGTGATCAAACAGCGAAACTGGCAGCAAAACATCAACGGGCTGCCTTTCGAAACAGAAATCCTGGATGCGCGCGGCCTCGAAGTACAGACAAGAAAACTCACATTGCCGGAGGGTGGGTTCACCGAGCTCAGTTATCAGACTGCGAACGAATCGGCCACCGGTGGTTATTCCATAAATGTTTACCTGATTAAGAATAACAAACGCGCGACGCTGCTCGGCTCGACCAACGTCCAAGTAAAGGAGTTTCTGCCCGACCGGATGAAGATTGAGACCGTTTTTTCCCAGGCGATCCCGCGTGGTTGGGTTAAACCAAAAGATCTCCAGGCCAAAATCACGCTGGCGAATCTCTATGGAACGCCCGCAACCGACCGGCGAATTACCGGCCGCCTCAGTCTCTCTCCAAGCGGTTTCAGTTTTTCCGAATTTCCTGACTATTGCTTTTACGATCCGCTCCTCGACGAAAAAGAAGAGCGGCAACGCTATCAATCGGTCGATCTTGGCGAAAAGCAGACGGACAGCGAAGGACACGCTGAATTTGATCTGCAACTCGAACGCTTTGCCGATGCGACCTACGAGATGCAAGTCGTCACCGAAGGGTTTGAAGGCGAAGGCGGTCGCAGCGTCACCGGGCAAATTGGAGCGCGCGTTTCCGCACTGCCTTATGTGATTGGCTCCAAACCCGACGGCGGGCTGGAGTACATTCAGATGAACAAACCGCGAGCGCTTGATCTTATCGCGGTCGACCCGCAACTCAATCGCATCGCGATCGAGAACCTGACCGTTAACATCATCGCGCAGGAATATGTTTCGGTTCTGACGAAACAGGAAAATGGCAATTATGCATACCAATCCGTGCTGAAAGAACGGATTACCAAATCGGAAAAGATTGCCGTCGCGGCCAGTGGGTTTCGGTATGCGCTTCCTACCACCGAACCGGGTACCTACGTGCTTGAGTTGCGTGACGATCAAAACCGGCGCGTCAGCAAACTTGGTTTTTGTGTTGTTGGCCGCGGGTTAGGGTCGCGTTCCCTGGAAAAAAATGCCGAGCTCGAGATCAAACTTGAGCGAGATCAGTACAACAGCGGCGACGACATCTCTATTAGCATCACCGCGCCATTCACCGGTGCGGGTCTGATCACAATCGAACGGGATAAGGTTTACACCTATCGCTGGTTTGAGACGAAAACCGCCACCAGCGTCCAGCACATTCGCGTGCCCGAAGACTTTGAAGGCAGTGGTTACATCAATATCGCTTTTGTTCGAGCTCTCGATTCGAAAGAAATTTTCCTCAGCCCACTTAGCTATGGCGCTGTCCCATTCACCGCCAATATGGAAAAGCGCCGGCTCAAGATCGACGTCCAAACGCCGGCCGCGGCGAAACCGGGAGAGCCGCTACACATCCGATACCGCACCGACAGGCCGTGCAAGATTGTCCTTTTCGCGGTCGATGAAGGTATCCTCCAGGTGACGAATTATCACACTCCTGGTCCGCTGGGGTTCTTCTTCCGCAAATGCGCTCTTGCCGTCCGCACCGCCCAGATCGTCGATTTAATTATTCCGGAGTTTTCATTGTTCCGTTCCATGTCGGCCTTTGGCGGCGACGGCAGCGACCAGCGCTTGAATCCTTTCAAACGCGTGACTGAGAAACCGGTCGTGTTCTGGTCTGGTATCGTCGAGGCAAATACAACTTTCCGGGAAGTTATCTATGATGTGCCGGATTTCTTCGACGGTAATCTCAAGATCATGGCGGTCGCTGTGGCTAACGACGCGACCGGTTCGGCCGAGCGCAACTCACTGATTCGCGGGCCGTTCGTCATCACACCAAGCGTGCCAGTGCTGGCCGCCCCCGGCGATGAATTCGAGGCAGGCGTCACAGTTGCAAACAATCTGGAAGGTTCCGGTCCCGATGCGGAAATCGAATTGCGTGCGGAAACGACCGAGCCTCTGTCGATTTTGCAATCACCCGTCCAGAAACTGCGCATCGCCGAGGGGCGGGAACAGAGCGCAACATTCCGCTTCCGAGTGCATGACAAACTCGGCTCGGCTGACATCAGGTTTATGGCCAGTCACAAAGGAACGGAAACGAAGCGCCGCACCACGCTGAGTGTGCGGCCGCCTGTTCCTTACATGACCGACGTGCGCAGCGGCAGCTTCAACAAAGGTATGATGGAAATCCCGGTCACGCGCCCGATTCATCCTGAATTTCGAAAACTCAGCGCTGCCATCTCTGCCCTCCCATTGGGGCTGGCCCACGGTCTCGATATTTATCTCAAGAATTTTCCATACGGTTGCAGCGAACAAATCACCAGCGGCGCATTTTGCCGACTGCTCCTCAGCGATGAAGTAGATTTCGGCCTTTCGCGCGCCGAGGTCAATGCGCAGCTCGAAAAAACGTTCTCCATTTTGCGCCGGCGGCAAAATGACCAGGGGGCCTTCGGTTACTGGACTCCGGAAAACGGCGATCAAATCAGCTTCGTTTCAGTTTACGTAATGGATTTTCTGAGTGAAGCGAAGGGTTCCGGGTTTGCGCCGCCGTCTGAAATGTTCGCCGCCGGGTTGCGAAACCTGCAAAAGATGGTGACGCGGGAACCAGCCAGCCTGTCGGATGCACGCACCCTTGCCTATGCCGTCTACGTGCTCACCCGCGAGGGCGTGATTACGACAAATTACATTCTGAACCTGCGCGATTATCTCGAGAAGAAGCAGCGCGACAACTGGCAGAATGATGTCACCGGCATTTACCTAGCCGGCGCGCTCCATCTTCTCCATAAGGACGGCGACGCGGAGAAACTGATAGGCCAGTACAAACTGGAGGCCCGGACAAAGCAGCTGTGTGATGATTTTTATCAGCCGCTCAGCGCCGATTCGCAGTATATCGCCGTGCTGTCGCGCGAATTTCCAGCACGTCTGAAAAGGATTTCCGGGGAGGAATTCGATCGGATCCTTCAACCGGTCGGGGAGGGTGGGTTCAACACGCTCTCTGCTGCATACGCCGTCCGTGCTTTGAAATGCTATTCGCACGCCATCGCACAAAATCTGCCGGAATTAAGGATCGCGGAGGTTCAGGCCAACAAACGTGAAATCTCCCTAACGAGTGGCGCAAGGCTGCTCCAGCGGGCGAATTTCTCAGGCCAAGCGACTGCGCTCCGATTTCAGACCGGCGCACACATGGCTGGAGCGGGAGTGTTTTTCCAGGTCATCGAAGCGGGGTTCGACCGGCAGGTTCCGAGCGAGACGCTCACGAATGGCTTGGAGGTTTACCGCGAGCTGTTGGACGAAAATGGCCAGCCGGTAACCCAAACTCGATTGGGCGAAGCCATTCGTGTCCGGCTTCATGTTCGGAGTTTGGAACATAAACCGGTCACGAACACCGCCGTTGTCGATCTCTTGCCGGGCGGCTTTGAAATTGTCGATACCTCGGTGCACGCCGGCGCTTGTGCGAAACCCGGTGTCGATTATGTCGATCTGCGCGAAGATCGTGCCGTCTTTTTCGCGACGGCGCCGGTGAGCGCGCTGGAGATCGATTACAAGATCAAATCATGTAACCGAGGGGAGTTTGTTCTGCCACCCGTCTTTGCCCAATCAATGTACGATCGAAACATTAAGGGACGTGGTGTGGGCGGCCGAATCACCGTCACAGAATGAAGATGGATTGCCGATTTCGGAGTGCGGAGTGCGAATCGCTTCAGCGTGGGTGGATGCCCGGTCATTTAATCCGCAATCCGCGATCCGCAATCCGCAATGGGTTACTTTTCTGCACCGTACTCGCAGCCACTTGGCTCGCCCTTCCAAAACCGCCGCTTCTCGACGGAATTTCGTTCTCCCAATGCGTCCGTGACCGGAATGGCAACCTGCTCCGCGTTACGCTCACGTTCGACCAAAAATTCCGCATTCAAACTCCGCTTCGTCAGATTTCGCCGGAGTTAATCGATGCAACCTTGCGATATGAAGACAAATATTATTCGCTACATCCAGGTGTGAATCCGATCGCGTTGGGGCGTTCCGCGCTCGAGTTCATGCGTTTGCGCCGCGTGACGACGGGCGGATCGACCATCACCATGCAAGTTGCCCGGCTGCGTTTTCATCTTCGCACCCGAACGTTGACAGGAAAATGTACCCAGATCGCGCGCGCCATCGAGCTCGAGCGCCATTATTCGAAGGCGGCAATCTTGGAAGCTTATCTGAATCTCGCGCCTTACGGCCGGAATATTGAGGGCATTGGCGCGGCCAGTCAGATTTATTTTGGTAAATCGCCGGCACGCTTGACCGCCCCGGAAGCCGTGTCCTTGAGCGTGATCCCACAGAGCCCAAGCCGGCGCGCCCTCCTCCGCGATCGGGAAAACGCCTCGG
>WNGO01004394.1_pt1 | contig 11533 bp, 16 predicted proteins | sample 5400511 | NCBI WGS metagenome assembly WNGO01 (sample SAMN13153380, study PRJNA577476) | soil metagenome | isolation source: 20 cm soil or saprolite under Garry oak tree replicate 2 | place: USA:California | collected 2016-06-15
CAAAGGGCGAGTCGTCACGTTCTCGCCAAAGGTCTTCGTGCCGCTGACTAATTTGTGCCGCGACTTCTGCGGCTACTGCACGTTTCGCAAAGCGCCGGATGAGATTGGCGCCAAGACGATGACTCTGGATGAAGTCCTGTGCGTCGTCCGCCAGGGCAAACTTCTCGGCTGCACCGAGGTGCTGTTCAGTCTCGGCGATAAGCCTGAAGCGATCTATCCGGAGATAAAAGAATTCTTAGCCGAGCGCGGCCATCGGCGCACACTCGATTATCTGCGCGAAGCCTGTCGCGCCGTGTTGGAAGAAACCGAGCTGCTCCCGCATTCTAATCCCGGCGTGATGGGCAGAGGCGATCTGCAACGGCTCAAAGAAGTGAACGTGAGCCTAGGGTTGATGCTCGAAAGCATCAGCGAGCGATTGCTTTGGCCTGGCGCCGCGCATGATAATGCGCCGGATAAGAAGCCCGCCGTGCGGCTGAAAACGCTCGAAGAAGCGGGCAAGCTCGCGATTCCATTTACGACGGGAATCCTCATCGGCATCGGTGAAAATTGGCAGGAGCGGATCGATTCGCTGCTGGCGATCCGCGATCTGCACGATCGCTACGGCCACATCCAAGAAGTCATCGTGCAAAACTTTCGCGCCAAACCGACGATACCGATGCGCGCTCATGCCGATGGGACCCGTGACGATATGGTGAGAACCATCGCTCTCGCCCGTCTCATACTTGGCGGGGAAATGAACATTCAGGCGCCGCCCAATTTGACGCCGGCCGGTTATGAGCTCTATTTGGACGCGGGTATCAACGACTGGGGCGGTGTGTCGCCACTGACGCCCGACTTCATCAATCCCGAAGCGCCCTGGCCGGCGCTAGGGCTGTTGCAGGAAAAAAGCGCGCAAGCGGGCTTTGAGCTCAAGGCGCGTCTGCCGATTTATCCGGAATTCATTCGGCGCGCTGAGAAGTTTCTCGTGCCATCGTTGATTCCGTATGTCGAGCAACTCTGTGGCGCGGACGGTTTGGTTAGAAACAACGGCCCGCTGGCGAATTTACCAACACTCCATCACTCCAACACTCCATCGATTTCTGATCTGCCCGAATGATTGTCGCTCTCACCGGCGGCACCGGCGGCGCTAAACTAATCGAAGGTCTCGCTGTCGAAATCGATCCTGCCAACCTGACGATCATCTGCAACACGGGCGACGACGCGATCTTCCACGGCCTTTACGTCTCGCCTGACATCGATACGATCACCTACACCTTGGCGGGCTTCATTGATCCGGCCAAAGGCTGGGGCATCAAAGATGATACGTTTAAGGCGTCAGAGCAGCTACGCCGCTTGGGCGCAGATACTTGGTTTAAGCTTGGCGATCGAGACTTGGCGACGCATATCAGCCGCACACAATTCTTGCATGAAGGTCTGACCCTGTCGCAGGTAACCGACAGAATCCGCCGCGCTCTTGGAGTCAAATCGACCATCTTGCCGATGTCCGACGAGCACGTCGAAACGCGCGTAGAGACACCGCAGGGGGAAATTTCCTTTCAGGAATTCTTTGTAAAGGATCGCTGGTCAAGCGAGGTAAAGGGAGTTCGTCTCGTCGGAGCCGAATCGAGCCGACCGGCGCCCGGCGTTCTTGAGGCGATTCGCTGCGCCGAAGCCGTCATCGTTTGCCCGAGTAATCCGATCACGAGCATCGGACCGATTCTCGCCATGCCAGGAATTCGCTCGTCATTGGCAGGCAACGACACACCGATCGTCGCTGTCAGCCCGCTCATCGGCTCAACGGCAATTTCAGGACCGGCGCATAAATTAATGAAAGCGAGCGGCCGGGAAGCCTCCCCGGTCGGTGTGGCGCAGTGCTACAGCGATTTCCTCGATGTATTTCTGATCGCGGAAGAAGATCGGAACCTAGCTAAGCCCGTTGCGGCGGCGAATATTCAAGCCATCTGCACGAACATCCGCATGAGGACACTCTCCGATAAGAGACGCCTCGCGCGTGAGGTCTTGGCGTTAGTCGAAAAATAGTTTACAAAAACTCTTTCTGGAGTGCACATGAATGTCGCCGCACTGATGCCCGTGAAGGGTTTTCGTAGCGCCAAGCAACGGCTCAGTCCGGTCTTGAGCTGCGCCGCGCGTGAACTTTTGGCCGAAGTGATGTTTCGCGATGTTTTGCGTCAAGTGAGATTAGCGCGCGGACTGGCGGGAACATTTGTTGTCACCAGCGATGACAAAGTTGCCGCCCTTGCCTCGGCGGCCGGTGCCGAAGCGATTCGTGAGAAAGCGGAAAACGGTGAAACCATGGCGGTTGATTTTGCCAGGATGGAATTAAAAGGCGCGGGTTGCGAGTCCGTATTGATTATCCCTGGGGACATGCCATTGGTGCGCGCGAGCGATATCGAGCACGTCATAGCGCAAGTGCCAGATGATGCAGCGGCGCCATTCGCTTTGTTGGTGCCGTCGCATGATCGACTTGGAACCAATGCATTGCTCTTGGCACCGCCCGATGTGATCAAGCTCCGATTCGGGTATGACAGCTTTACGTTTCATCTCAGTCAGCTGACCGCGCAAGGTTTACCGGCGCGCTTTATCGAAAACGAACATATCGCCTTGGATATCGACGAACCCAAAGATCTCAAGCGTTTTCTTTCCTATGGGGTGACAGACGGTGAGGCGACGCAAGTGGCGTTGAAACTTTTGGCCGAACAGTACGCAGGTGACTCTCCACCCTCAGGTGACGTATGAAGCGGCTCGAGCTGCTCGGCCTTGAGAACATCGGTGAGATTCGCACAGGCGATTCGCTGGGTGAGCTGATTGTTGCTGCTTGTTTACGTCAGGGCATCGAGCTCAGCGATAACGACGTGCTCGTCATCGCGCAGAAAATCGTCTCGAAGGCTGAAGGGCGCATAATAAATTTAAAGGACATCGAAGCCTCGGAGCGCGCTAAAGAATTGGCGCGCGAACTCGACAAGGAAGCGGCACTCGTGGAGGTGATCCTCGGCGAGAGCCGCAGTGTGATCCGCATCGGCGGCAGAGCGTTGATCGTTGAAACCCAGCACGGTTTTATTTGCGCCAACGCCGGCGTCGATCAATCGAACGTCGGCTTGAAGCAAGTTAGTCTATTGCCGAAAGACCCGGATCGCTCGGCGCGTTCATTGCGCGAGGAAATTCACAAGCGCACCGGTAAAAGTCCCGCCCTCATTGTCAGCGACAGCTTCGGCCGGGCGTGGCGCTTGGGCACCGTCGACGTGGCAATCGGCATCGCCGGGATGAAGGCAATTAAAGATGAACGAGGGACGCAGGATCGCTACGGCTATCAACTCAAGGCAGCAGTAGCGGCAGTGGCCGATGAAATCGCCGCGGCGGCGGAATTAGTGATGGGCAAGCGCGAAGCGATACCCGTAGTTATCGTACGCGGATACGACATGGAAAAAACGGAGGATGGATCGGCGCAGGAGCTTCTTCGCCCGCACGCTGAGGATCTCTTTCGTTAGTTCTGGGTGAAATTATGGATCAATTGATCGTGGCAATTGTCGGCGGTACAGGCAATCTGGGCGGCGCTTTGGCGCTGCGCCTCGGAGCTCCCGGAGTAAAGATCATTATCGGCTCGCGCGACGCAGAGAAAGCAAAAAACGCAGTCGAGACGCTGAAGCCTAAATTGCGCGCCGGTGAGATAGTCGGCACGACCAACCGGGAAGCGGTGAAGGACGCCGACTTCGTGGTCATCGCGGTCCCCTACGAAGGGCACGCGCAAATGGTTTCCGATCTCAAGGGACAGCTTGGCGGCAAGATCGTCATCGATGCTGTGGTGCCGCTTAACAAAGTGAAGCCGTTTGTGCCGCCAGCGGGCTCGGCACTGCAGGAAGCACAGCAGATTGTCAGCGGCGAGGCGCCGGTCGTGGGCGCGCTGCACAATATCTCCGCCGTCGATTTAGGCGAGGTCGAAGCGCCGCTCGGCGATGTCCTGGTATGCGGTGACGATGCTGCCGCGAAGCAGCGTGTCATGGAGATTATTCAACGCATCGGCGCTACGGCTTACGATGCCGGTCCCGCGAGCAATGCCTACGTGATCGAGGGACTAACCGGCATTATCATCGCCCTTAACCGTAAGTACAAATCCAAGCACGGCAGCATCAAGATTACCGGCATCGGCGCACACTGAAGAGTTGTCGAAGAACTATCCTTGGCCGACGTTCAACCAGTAACAATTACCCGTACCCTAACATTTTTGTCGACGGGAACGGAGCCATAGTCGCCCTCCCAGTCAGAGTCGTTCCAACCATTCCCTCAGTTATCGTCGCACAACCGTGGCTCGTTAATTGCCTATGGTCAATCGCCATATGGCAAAGCAATATACGCAAGTCCCGCTCATTATTTCTCTCATAGGGCTTTCTTTGGCACTACACGGCTGCGTTGCTGGCTTAGGCTTAACCCTACTCGGCGTCGGCGCTGGCGTTACCACTGGCACTTCGGTCGCCTATACGCTGGACGGCATCGCGTATAGGACATTCACAGCGCCCCTGCCGCAGGTCGAAAACGCCACGCGGACCGCGCTTGATCGGATGGGTATCAAGATTGAAGCAACCTCCAAAATCGACCAGGGAAAAGCAATTAAAGCGTTGTCCAACGACCGCGATATCGAGATCGAACTCGAGATGGTGAGCAGCAAAACGACGCGCATTCGCACGGTGGCGAAGCAGGGGTTCTTTTTCAAAGATCGCGCGACTGCGACTGAGATCATTATTCAAACTGAAAAAGCTTTGGGACTCAGCTAAACAAATAATGAGGAGGACGTTATGAAACTCTTAGCAGCGATTTTAACTGCCGGTTTGGCCACTGGAGTGCCAGTTTTGGTGATGGCCGACACAGCGTCGGATTTGAACAGTCAAGTAACCACGATGAACAGCGCAACTCAAAACCAGGGGCAAACGAACGTTATCAATAAGATCAGCGGCGACTTTAATTCATTTCTCGGCTCAGACTCGAAAGCAGTTGTGACAGGTCTGAGGAACGGCACGCCGATTACGTTGACGTCGACGTCGACGATTCCAAGCACGACGCCGGGTGGTTTGCCGACTACGACGACCACGACCACGCCGATCACACCGCCAACCGGCCAAATGGGTTTTGGCAATGTTTACATTTCCCTAGCGCTCGCAAAACAGCAGCTCAGCACACTTGGAATTACCCAACCGACGCCGCAGCAGTTACAAGCCGCGTTGACCGGTGGCACAATCACCCAAACCACCGGTACGGGCACGACGGCCGCAACCACAACGACGAATCTACAAGGAATTCTCACCATGCGCAGCCAGAACATGGGTTGGGGGCAGATTGCCCAGAAACTCGGCTTCAAGCTCGGTCCGGTTATAGCAGGGATGAAGAGTGCCAATCAAAACTTAGCAAACGCCGCAACCACGTCGTCTAAATCAGGCGCGACAACCACTGCCAGTGGAAAAAGCAACGGTTCATCGGACAGCGGGATGGTTTCCGGTAGCGGCAAGTCGCACGGAAATTCTGCTCAGGACGTTTCCAACGGCAAAGGTTCGAGTGACGGCATCGTCACGGCTTCGGGCAGGGGAAACGGCAGCAACGCTTACGGCCTTAATCGGAGCGGTATCGTCACTGGCTCAGGCAATGCGGCCGGCTCGAACGGCGGCATCGTCTCGGCTGGCGGAGGCAACGGCAACGGCGTGGCAAATGGAAAAGGTCATAGTAAATAGCTAGAGTGAGCAATTATTATTCAGCGAAGGCCGACTAACGTGAATAAGCAGAGACGATCTTTCCTCATATTCTCCCTTTTTGTTGGCGCGTCCCTGTTGGATCGGCGTCCGGTGCGGGCATTGGATGTGAATCGCCCGTCGCATTTTCTTCCAGAAGAGCGTCACGCCATCGAGGAATACTATCATCGCAGCGTCAAAGGTAAGGCAAAAGGATTGCCGCCCGGTCTAGCCAAACGCGGCGGCAACCTGCCTCCGGGGTTACAGAAGCATTTGGAAAAAAATGGCCAGCTGCCGCCCGGTTTGCAAAAACGCCTCGAGCCTCTGCCAGTTGACTTGGACCGCCGGTTACCGCGGCTGCCTGAACACTGGGAGCGGGTTGTTTTGGAACGGGACGTTATTCTCATCGACCGTCGTACCAACCGCATTCTTGATATCATCGAAAACGTCATCGCCCTTGCGACCGGCCAGTAAATCCGCCTTCGCGCCTGTCTTAGCAGATCGCGCCGATCGCGATTACCGCCAAAATCCTTCCGAGTTTAAGTAACTTAGCAGAACTCGACTTAAGTCCTTCGGCTTGTTAACCTTTAGCGCCATCAGGCGTCTAAACGTTCGTAAGGGATAAGGAATATCGCGCCGCGAGAAGCAAATGGTTGGCCAACAAGAACTCCGCGACGAAGAGTTAGTGGCGTTGTGTCAGCAAGGTCAGAGACACTATTTCGACGTGCTTGTGCGACGCTACATGGAAAAGGCTTTTCGTATAGCTTTGGATTTCACGCGGAATACAGAGACCGCGAAAGACCTGTCCCAAGATGCCTTCTTGCGGGCGTTCGCAAATATCAAACAATTCGACGGCAGGTCGAGTTTTTACACCTGGTTTTACCGTATCGTGGTCAATCTCTGTCTTGATCATGCCCGCCGTCAAGGTCGGGTGGCGTGGGAATCCCTCGATGGGATGAGCGAAGAACCGACGGAGCAGAAGCAATTAGCCGACTCGACCTTTGCACCGGAGCAGGAAGCCATAGCTGGTGAGGCAAAACGGCGAGCGGATCAGACGCTGGAAACCATGCCGAACAAACAACGTACGGCGTTTTTGCTGCGAAACCATCAAGGGTTGTCGATTGCGGATATTGCCAAGGTTATGAAAACTACCGAGGGTACAGTTCGAGTCTATCTGCATCGCGCCGTGGCCGCGCTGCGCCAGAGTCTTGTGGAGCTTGTTTAGGGAGAGCATTTATGAAAAACATGCCGCTGCAAAGCGCCTGCAAAGATTGGGAAGAAGACTTGGTGCTTTATTATTACGGAGAGACCAACCATGCGGACCGGCGTCGGATTGGACAGCACCTTGCGGCGTGTGTTCGCTGCCAAGGCTTTGTTGACGATTTGTATCGATTACTGCCACAAATGGCTAGATCGGAGCAGCTGCCGCAGTCTTTCTGGGATAATTACTACCGAGAGACGTTGGCCAAGCTGGCGCAGCAGGAGGAACGGAAATATTGGTGGCGCGGGCTGTTCACGCCGATGCGAATCTGGCTGGTGCCGGCGTTTGGCACGGTCACAGTGGCGGTGTTGGTTATCGGTCTGCTGTTTGGCAAGGGCAATTTAAGTTCATTTCTACATCGGCCGTCAGAAAAAATACCCCAGGAAGTTTTGGCCGATGAAAACCAGTTGCAATTCTTTGAATCGATGGATTTGCTCGAATCCCTGGGCAATCTCGAAAATCAGGACGACCAGAAAAGCGATTCGACGAACAGTCAGTCAAGCCGCGTGAGACTGCAAAGCGGAGTAGCTTAGCCAGCATTGCTGCATCGGTCGGACAATAAGATGAAAACCCGCAATGAAATAGCCCTATTGTTTAGCTTGTTTTTGCTTGTGAGCTCTCAAACAGTCATGGCCGCAAGCGATAATTGGCGGAATCTAACTCCAACAGAGAAAGATAAAGTACTGCAAAACTATCAGCGCTGGCAGCGACTGCCGCCACAAGACAAAGAACACTTACGAGACGAATGGAATCGCTGGCAGCGTTTACCAAAAGATGAGCGGGATCGGATCAAGCAGCGTTACGATCAAGAACGGCGCGGCCGGGATCGATACCGCGACTAAACTGTCGCGGCTGAATCCAGCAGCTAGAATTCTTCGAACCCACTGCTGAAAATCTCACAGGAACATCAATCAAGGCGCGCCCGCGCCGCCGCTCATGGTGGGGAATTCCATAATCGGCGCGATCGATATTACCCGAAATCCGGGTAATGCCGCCGATTTGACGACTAGCGACGGACGAACATCTCTGTAAACACTCCATCCGCTGCAATATTCTCGCGCGATACTCTACGCGCCGAACTTGGAGTAACCTTCCAGCTTTCCGCTTCGTAAGCACGCGTCAATTAAGTCTCGACCGCCTTTCGAGCATCTGACCACAGTCAAAGTAGGAACTTTCCCATCACGATGTCTTTCTTGTCGGCGTTTTGCGACAGGCTCACAAAAACTTTCGGGAAGATTTTTCGGATGTCATAAACGGCCGAACCAGTCGTCTAAATGTCAGAGGAGAAAAGAGGAAACTGACGACAGCAAATTCACGAGCCTTCGACTGCTAGCACTAGAGTCAGGAAAGGAGGAAAAATGAAAACCTTTGCATTGCTGGCGCTGCTCACGATCGGACTCGTCGTCGCGTCTGGCTGCCACTGGCACCATCACAATCATAACTATTCCGACGGATACTACTCTCGCTAAATCCACCATCGCGCTGCTCCGGTTTCAGTAGCTTGCCGGAGCAACGCCGCTTCGGTGCGCGGCGCGCCTACATCGCGTAATACGCGGCGCAATTGTCCCAGAGGATTTTTTTCTTGTCGGCGTCGCTGAGCGGCAGCTTGAGAAAATGGTGAACAGCTTCGGGATACTTTGAATCGCCGTGCGGATAGTCGGTGGAAAAAACCACGTTGTTGCCGCTCATATAATCGATGACGTGCGCGATCGTCGTCTCGTCCGGTTCCACTGAGACGACACACTGTCGCTTGAAGTATTCGCTCGGCGCCATTTTGACATCCGGCGCCCAGACGTCGCCTTCGCGCTCCCAGCCTTCATCCAGCCGCCACAACAACCAGGGTAGCCAGCTGCAGTTCGCTTCCAGGAACGCGACGCGCAGTTTGGGATGGCGCGCCAGTACGCCTGCGGCGCAAAAGCTGCCGAGCGCGAGCATTTGTTCCATGGGTTGCGCGTAAACGCGGCGCAGCATCAGATTCGGCTCGAGGCGTTCGCCGATATGCTGTTTGCCTGTGCCCGTGGATTCATGAAAGCCCAAGGCGAGATTTAGCTCTTCCAGCGTGCTCCAAAGCGGCTCGTAGTAACGGTCGTGCCACTGATGTTTCACCAAAGGATTTGCGCGCAGAAAAACAGCGCGAAAGCCGAGCTCATCAGCACAACGCCGCGCCTCTGGCCTCTGCTACTGCATCGTTCATATCATAGGGCGAAATCATCCCGGCGCCGATCAAGCGCTTCGGGTCCTTCTTACAGAAATCATGGAGCCAATCGTTGTACGCACGGGCGATCGCGGCGGCAAATTCCACGTCCATGTCGTCGACGACGAGCGCACGCAGACCGCGAGTTGGATAGAGTACAGCGATGTCTATGCCTTCGATGTCCATCGCCTCGAGTTGAACCTCGGGTGTCCAACCGCGCTCGGCATCGGCTCGGTAGATATTCTGGTTTCTTTCAAAGTTCTGGCCGCGCGCCGAATCGTTTTGGCGCGTCGTCGCGCGCGCCCATTCCCGACCATCAGGATAGATCATTCGCAGATCGCGCACGTTGCTGCTAGTGACGCCGCGCGGCGCGCGGGCTTTGAACTTGCTGTCGATGTAACGTTCCCAGAGATCCGGCGGCTCCATGATATGCATGTCGCTGTCGAGAATCTTAAAACCGTTTTTTGCCATCTTCGGATCCTCCTGATGCTGGCAATATCATATTCCACACTGGCGCTGTCAATGTAGCGCGCCGCCCGCGCAATCGATAGATTCGAAAACAATTTCTGCTTCGGAGACCATAAGATGTCGACAAATCAACGGCTAGCGGCATTTGAAAAGTTCATTCAAGAGGCACGCGCGCTCTGCGCGGCCAATCGAGACACGAGAGCGCGCATGACGCGGATAAAAATCTTGCTCGACGGGCTGTCAAGGATCCAAAGTTGCTCGCGCGTTCAAATTCTTGGCCGTCCACCGAAGGCCACAAGAATTTACCGCTCTACGAAGATCCGGATTACGACTTTGTCGTTATCGCCGTCGTGCGCACGCCGGGCCGCGACGGCCGCGTGCATGATCATAATTGTTGGCCATGTGACCACGCATTCGCCCTGGAGTGAGGGGTACTTTTTAAAAGAGGTAAAACCGCATCTTGACGAAGGTCAAATTCGCTATATTGAACGCCTCGCATATCGCGAACTTGTCAAAATCATGGACGGGGCTAAAGGGTTTCTCTTTCCCTTGCAGTGGGATGAGCCGTTCGGCGTCGTTGTGATCGAGGATGGCCGCTGGAACTCCGGTGCTGGCCTACAGGCGAGGCTCCATGCCGGAATTGATCAGCAACGGCGAGACGGGTTATCTCATCGAAAATGAGGTCCACATGATCGACATGATTCAGCAAATTGACACGCTGGATCGAGCCCGCTGTCGGGATTGGGTGCGAGAGCGTTTCTCCGTCGGACAGATGGTGGACAGCTATGAGCGACTTTATAAAATGGCCATGCGGAAGCGGCAGCAAGGATCTATCCTGACGCCGAGCAATGTCAGATAACAGGTGGAGTCTTGAATGCCTTCGATTACAGAGTAACTACTGGCGCTCATGCATAATTCTTACTGCGGCTCATCTTGATCTATTTGCGTGGATCGGAAAGCGAGAAAAGGGTGCCGAAGCTCTAACTGCCCGTTTCGGCGGGCGTCCAGAGGGGTGGGAGATTTTCCTAAACGCGCTCTGCGCAATCGGCCTTTTGCGAAAGCGTGGAGGAAAGTAACATAACACCGGTTTTTCATCGCGCACTCTCAGTCGTGGCGAGGCGACTTTCCTTCTGCCGAGTATGGACGCCGCGCCGGTCAAGGTAATCGCGTCCGCGGATGTGCGTTGACATACCCGGTTCACGAGTGGTTAAGATTGACCCCCGAGCGGAGGATCCCATGAAGCACACTCATAAGAATCACGAAATTGAAGTGTCAACGAGGGACAACGGCGATTTTATCGAGGCAAGCGCAAAGTTTAAGCCTATGACCGGCTATCTAGCGACTTTTAGCATGTGGGGCAAATTCCCGAGTCTTGAAGCAGCAGAACAGACCGTCTCAGAAGAAGCAAAGAGGATCATCGATAACCACAGCAAATAGCAACCCGACGCCGATCGCACCGGTGCCGCCCTCTCAACATCAAGATCTTCCATCGAGTCCACAGTTCGCCTGATTCATATGTGAAGAATTTGATCAGGCAAAGTTGCCGCACGCATTACTAAAGTTCGACTCCCAGAGATTGACCCGATCCCTCCAAAGTTCCATCGACGATAAGGCACGACGCATGCTCAAGCATAGCGTCGCTGGGGCAAGGGAAACTGCGTCGTTTCGATGAAATCCCTTTCATTGAATTTCCTTGTCTCAGCGCCCCTTTTCCGGGGCGCTCGGGGTGATGGAGCTTTCGTGACCACATTGCTGATTTTAATCGTTAGCTTTCTCGTTTTTGTTTTGGTCGTGGTCGCGTTTGTCTATACGATTATGCGCGACAAAGATGAAGAGAACGACGAAGAAAAACTAACTCAATCACTGATAATGACTCTCAAAATTTTCCTTGACGGCAAA
>WNGO01002573.1_pt1 | contig 11531 bp, 6 predicted proteins | sample 5400511 | NCBI WGS metagenome assembly WNGO01 (sample SAMN13153380, study PRJNA577476) | soil metagenome | isolation source: 20 cm soil or saprolite under Garry oak tree replicate 2 | place: USA:California | collected 2016-06-15
TCGAGAATGTCGAGGAGGAGGAACCCTGAGCGGCGGAGGGGGCGCGATTTTCCGCTTGCTGCCGCCTCCCGGCGTTCCTAATTTTTCACCCGCCCGGCGCCAGCGCGGGCGATGCTTTATGGGGCCATAGCTCAGCTGGGAGAGCGCTACAATGGCATTGTAGAGGTCACCGGTTCGATCCCGGTTGGCTCCACCAATCACGAGGGCTCGGCCAGAGATGGCCGGGCCCTTTTCGTTGGCGGCCGATGCGGCGCAACATGATCCTAGGCCGAGAACGGAAGCGAGCTTAGCCTAGACGTACGTCTCGTCGCCCGGGATGACCGATCAGTAGATCACATCCCGGAATGCAGCTCGATCTGGAAGGAAGCCCTCGATGATCTGCGATGTCCATGCGCACTACACGCCGCGGAATTTCAGCGAGTTCATGGGCGACCGGTTTGCGTCCCCCGTTCACCTGCCGGTGAAGCGCGGCATGGCACGGCACCCGTTTTCGGATTCAGCGGAAGACATCGAGGGACGGTTCCGGCTGATGGACGAGGCGGGCGTCGGGAAGCAGGTCTTGTCGCCGAACCACCCGCCTTATCTCCCCGACGAGGCGGAATGCGTGACCGCCGTCAAGATGCTGAACGATGCTTATGCCGATTTCGCGAGCCGCCACCCGGCCCGCATCAGCTCCTATGTCATGCTGCCATTGCCGCATATCGATGCGGCCTTGAGGGAGATGGAGCGCGGCTTCGACGAGCTCGGCTGCGTTGGGGTCAACATGAATATCACCTGCCTCGGCCGCTCGATCGCCGAAACGGAGTTCGAGCCGATCTATGCCGAGATGAACAAGCGCGGCGCCGTGCTGTTCGTGCACCCGTCGGGATCGGGGATCTGCTCGCCCTTCATCGTCGACTACAATTACCGTGCGTCGGTCGGCACCTCGCTCGAGGACGCGACCTTTGTTCTGCACATGATCGCGAAGCAGATCCCGCACCGTTACCCCAACATCAAGTTTATCGTGCCGCATCTCGGCGGGCCCATTCCGATGCTGCTGAACCGGCTCGACAAGCAAGGACAGAACCAAAGCGGCCACCCCAACCTTGCCGAGGCGCCGAGCGTCACCGCGAAGAAATTTTATTACGACACGGTCTGCTATGGCTCGAAGGCGGCTTTCATCTGCGCGCTCGAAGCGTTTGGCGCCGATCATCTGGTGACCGGCAGCGATTACCCCGTGCTGCAGGACTATGAGGCGTACAAGGAGACCTTCGCGTATATCGAGCGGCTCGGATTGCCGAAATCCGATACCGACAAGATCCTGCATCACAATGCGCAGGCGCTCTTCGGGTTTGAGCACTGAAATTACGGTTGGGCGAACCGCCGCAGCACGTTCTCCAGCATGCGGGAGATATTGTTGTCGTAATTGCTGTGAGACAGGCTGCCGCAAAATGTGATCGAACCGGTCGAAAACACGGCGCCCCCCGAGACCGTCTCGAAATAGACGATCTCGGCCCGGATCAGCGCTTTTGGCTTCTCGCCGGTAATCGTCGTGACATGAGTCAGAAGCTCCTCCGGAACGGCGACGAAATGCTGCTGATGACCCTCCGACCGCGCGAGGATCAAGGCGTTGGGCGGCGTTCCCAATTCGACATCGGCGCGGTCGAGCTCAAACCCCGCAGCACCGCCGCCCGACAGCCCGAAATCGCCGATAACCTCGTCATCGACGCCGGCAAAAATCCACGCGGCTGTCGGATCTTCGGCGCCTGGCATGCGGCGATAATAGGAGCCTTCGAAGAGGCCCTGGGCGGAGAAGCCGACACCGCACAGTTCCTGGGGCGGCCGGCCATTGCGGCGCCATAACCCGCCGTAAGCGCCATCCAGCGCATGGAAATACTCGCCGGGCTCGGCAGCCCAGGCGCGGATGCCGCCCTCGGCGCGGCGGACCTCGACCACATCCGGGATCGCGGCGCTGTTGGCGATGCGCCAGTAAAACCCGTTGCCGCCGAGATAGGCGAGCCGGCCGCCATTGCCGACGTAATCCCGCAACGCGTTTAGCGTGTTGGGGGTGTGATATTCGGGATGCGAACCGGTGACGACGGCCCGATACGGCCGCAACAGCGACACCTCCTCGCGATCCAGATCATGGTCGGTGATGACGTCGAAGGGGATGCCCTTCACCGTCAGCCAATCGGTCAGGTGCGTATCGGCCGGGAAATGCCGCAGCCCCGAGCCGCGGTTATCGACATAGGTGATGTAGCCGGGCCGCATCGTGAGGAGCGGCCGGCGCATGCTCGAATAGCAGATGCCGCTGCCATCGGAATGCTTGTTATAGGTCGAGCCGGCATATTCGGGGTGATCGTCGGCATTCCACGGATAGGCGCCCCAATCGGCCTGACGGTTGCGGAACGCGTCGTCGAGATTGCCGCGCTGATGATTGCCGTAGATCTGATAGGTGAAGGTGGAAGCGAGAAAGGCGATCGGCGCTGTGGTGCGCCCCCGCGGCGGCAGGACATAGAACGGCACGATGTCCTGCAATTCGCCGCAGCGGAGCCGCACGCCATAGACGCCGCTCGGCATGCCCTCGGGGATCTCGATCTCGAAATCGGTCTCCCATTCGCAATCGTAGAGATCGTCCTCATGGAAATGGATCGCCGCATAATGGCGCGGCATGTGCCGCCAACTCGTCTCGTCGCCGGTCCAGTAGGAGCCGCGCACGGCGCGGGTGGGCAGATGTCGCAACCGGCCGTGGAGGCCGTGCGGACCCCGGTCGATGATCCGATCGGTCGGGATCCCCGCGCCGAAATCCCACCAGGCCAGGCATTCGGCTTGACTCGGGTCGATCGGCGCCCCGCTGAGGAGGGCGCCTTCGAGCACGGCCGGATCCTCGATCCGTCCGTTGAAAAAAGCCGAGTACGGATTGTCGTATGGCTGCGCGCTGACGGTGGTACGCGCGCCGAACACGGTGCGACCGAGCGCGCCGGCGGCGCCCGGCATCTCGGCTTCGCCGGAATCCGCGACGCCCCAACTGCGCTGCAACGCCGTCTGGCGCAGCCGAAGCGCGCCCGCCGATGCAATGATCCGCAGCTCGTACCAGCGCCGCTCCAGCATCGGCGCCGCGACCTGGACCCGCCCGCCTTGTGCTTCCAGGACAGCGCCTTCGGCCGCGACCGACAGAGTGATGCCGAGTGGTTCGAGCGACAGCACGGTCTGCGGCCGTCCGTCGAGCAGCCAAGGCTGTGCCCGCACGACAATCGTGCACGGATCGGGGAGGCCGATGGGCGCTGGCATTGTTACCACACCGCACGAGCCGGAATGCACGGGCTGAAACCGCGATGGATATCGGCCCGCGAAACCGGGTTCTATCTCTTTGATCTTGAGCCCCGGCCCGGCCGGGTTGGCATCGCCATGGATGATCCGAACGAGGTCGGCGTCGTAGGGTTCGTGCCGCTGACTGGAGACCTTGACGGCGATCCGCTCGCCAGGCCGCGCGGAGAAGCGGTCGAGATAGCCGATCAGAGGAACCACCATTTTGAGCCCTCGCTATTCCGGCAAGTTCTGGAGCGGTTACCCGAACGTCACCTCCTGGCCCGTGTCCGATGCGCGCTGGATGGCATCGACCAGATGGTGAAGCTCGACAGCCGTCGCGAAATCCGGCAGGCCGCTGTCGCCGGCGCGAATAGCCCCGGCGAACCGCGCATACATCTGCCCGACATTAAAGGCTTCGCCGGACGGCGTGCCGGCGGAAGCGACAGTGAAGCGCTCCGGCACGGGCATCGGCACGAGCGCGCCGTCGCGCTTGGCGCCGTGCAGCACGACCTCGCTCAGCTGTGGCGAATCCGCTCCGGAAGCGACCAGCGTCCCCTCGCGGCCGTAAATCTCCATGCGATAGCCGCTGCCGGCAAACGGGACCGCGCCGACATGCGACGACGCGACCGCGCCGTTCTTAAGCCAGCCGCTGACGAGCACGTTGTCGGGCGCGGTGACGTCCAGCCAGCTGTTGCTGCCGGTGTCGAGCCACTGTTTCGCCTGCGTCGCCACGACAGCGGACAACCGGGTGAAATCGCCGGCGACAAAGCGCATCGCATCGATCGTATGGCCGTTGGCGATCGTCAGCGTGTTGGCGCCAAGCGCGGCGTCACGCTGCCAGGTGCGGTGCGACGGCCGGGTCAGGACGCCGTCGCGGATCATGCTGACATGGACCGCCATGATCTCGCCGATCGAGCCGGCGGCCACCTGCTCGCGCATGTACATCACGGCCGGGTTGACGCGCGCCTGCAGCCCGACTGCCGTGGCGAGACCCTTCGCCTTGGCCAACGCGGCCAACTCCTCGGCCTCGGCCGTTGTCTGTCCAAGCGGCCACTCGCAATAGACGTGCTTGCCCGCTTCGAGCGCCGCTTTGGCCGGTTCGTAGTGTGACGGGACGCGGACGACGACCGCAACGGCATCGATCTCCGGCGAGGCAACCATCTTGCGCCAATCGTCGAAGGCGAGCCGCGCGCCATAGGCCTGACGCGCCGCTTCGGCGGTATCGGCGCGCGTTGTGCACACCGCCGTCAGCTCGACGTCGGCGCTCGCCTGCAACGCCGGCAGATGCGAGCGCGACGACCAGGTTCCCCTGACGCTCGCGCCGATCAAACCCAGCCGAAGCTTCTCCGCCATCCTGCTCCTCCCGTTCGCGCGCCGAGTTGGCGCGAAGTCTGGGTCCGCGCCCTCGGCTCACGCGTCATGCCGTGTTCCCATCAACCGGCCGCACGGGCCGCCGCCGTCCGTTCGATCTCAGCCTTGGCCCCAGGATATTTCGTCAGGAAGCGCTCGAAGTCCGCCGCCGCGAGCACCAGCACGGTCCCATAGCCGAGCGAGACTACATCGGCTTGGCGAGGCTGGTGGCTTAAAAGTGCCATTTCGCCAACGAACTCGCCACTCCCGAGGCGTACTCGCTGCGTCGGGAGGTGTACCTCCACGGCCCCGGAAGAGATAAAGAACATCGCCCTCCCGCGCTCACCTTTACGGATGAGCATTTCATTCGGGACCAGCAGCCGGGGCCGGAAGAGACGCACGAGCGCCTCGAGTTCGCTTGGATTCAAACCGCCGAACACCTCAATCGAGTCGATGAGTTTCCGAGTCTCCAAGCCGAGATCGAGCGGAGCCTCTCTGGCCGAGCGCGATCGGGTCGCCTCGTGCTCGCGCTCGATATTACTCAGCAGTTCACCGCCGATCAGGCCCTCCTCGAACAGGCGGCGGTAGCGTGACGAGAGCATCCGAAATCCGGATTGTTGCAGGAAACGCTGTTCAAGGTGGTCGGCGTGCTTGGGATATTGCAGCCGCAGCGCATCGAGAACGCCGGTGGTCGCATCCGTGCGGCTGGTTATCACCTCACCAAGCGTTTGCGCGGCCGCCGACCCGAGGACGGCTCGCAGGCGCTTTTGCGTGAACACCGCCAACTCTTCCAGGGCGAGCCGGCGCACCAGCAGGGTCTCAAAGCGGATCGACAGCTCGCGCCGCAAAGGGGCGTCGATGTGCGCGGTACGATGCAAGAAATGGGCGATGCGAAATCCCCGCGGAAATGCGAGCAACGCGCGCGCCGCTCGGTCATAGCCGCGCCGGTCCTCGGTTCTTGCCGCATCGAGAATGAGGTTCGTGTTGCGTAAAAGGCGCTCGATGGCGACGCCCGAGACGCTGTTCTGCTCGTGATGATCGAGGATGATGCGCCGCTCCCGGTTGGCCAGGGCGATCAGCCCGATCCTGATCCGATCAGGATCGGAGATCGAGTTTTCCAAACCCGGTTGCGATTCCAGCTCTTTGATGCGCTGTTCATAATGCTGGCTGGCGGCCCGCGCAATCGCCGGCGCGATGCGATATGTCTGCGCGGCGTGGCGAATGACTTCGCGCACATCGGCCAGCGAGAGGGCCAGTACCTTGTCGCGGATCGCTTGATTCAGCGGCGATAGGCGATCAAGCTTGAGCAGGCGGATTACCGGGCGCAGCGTCAACCCGTTGACGAGCAGCGTGAATAGCGCGAAGCCGGTCGCCAAGTCTGCAACAAAATCCTTGCTGTCGGAGTCGAGGGCCGCGTTCTCCGTCACCGATAACGCCAACGCCAGCGTGACCGCACCGCGCAGCCCGCCCCATGTGATCGCGATTTTATAAGCACTGCTAACTTTCTGGCTCAGACGCAACGCACTGAGCAGCGGCAGCACCCCAAACAGCACCGCGGCCCGCGCGACAAGCGCCGCCGCAACCGCGACGAGCAGCAGCCAGAGATCGCGCAGCTGCATCCCATGGAGCAGTCTCGGGACCAGCGTCGAGGCAATCACGAAAATCAGCGAACTCGCCCAGAAGCCGTTTTGTTCCCACACGCGTTCGAGATATCGCCAGCTTGCCGGGCGCAGTCGGACCCGCGCGAGCGCGCCGCCGGTCAGTCCGGCGCTGACGACCGCGACCACTCCGGAAACACCGAGCACATGTTCGCCTAGGAGATAAACGACATAGGCAAGCGCTACCGAGAGGGTGACCTCGGCCATTCGCGATCCGCCGAGAAACGGCAGAGCCGCGCCGAACAGGTAGCCCGCGATGCCGCCGACAAGAAGACCGCCCAGAAACACCGCGACAAAATGCGATATCTGGGCGGCGAAGCTCGAATGCGCGCCGCCGGTCAGCATCTCCAGCAGCATCGAGAAGAGGACGATCGCCGCAGCATCGTTGAGCAGGCTTTCCCCTTCCAGCAGTCGGGTAAGCCGTGGCGGGGCGCCGAGATCGCGAAAAATCGCGATAACGGCCGCCGGGTCGGTGGTCGCGACAATCGCGCCAAGCAACATCGCAAGGATCAGCGGCACTCCGAAGAATGACAGTGCAAAGCCGATCGTCGCTGCGGCAGCGAACACGGCCAGAACAGCCAAAGTCAGTATCAGTGCGGCGTCCTGCGCAATCTCCCGCAGGTCGATTGTGAGTGCTGCGTGAAACAATAAGAGCGGCAGGAACACGACCAAAAAAACCGAGGCGCTGATCGGCAGTTCGACGATCGGTCTGACAATGTCGTCAAAGAGGTGGGTCAGAGGGGTATAGAGCAAGAACGACGATAGTCCGCCGACCGCCACGCCGACGATGGCGAGCAGCACGGTGTACGGCAGATGTAATCGTGCGGCGGTCGGTTGAACGACGCTGATCAGAAGCAGAAAGGCCGCGATTACAAGGGTTACGCTGGCAACGCCGCTCAAGGTTACGTTTCCTGGACAGGTGTGATTGCGCCGACCCTAGTCAGATAAGGGAAGCGCGAGGCTGATCGCGGCCGTGCTGAGGGATGCACGATGTCGGCCGACCCGGGTTCGCGGATGCCTTTAAGCCCCCTCCGCAGAGCCGAAAAAAAAGAGGAGCGCCTGGGTCCACTTTGTTCCCCAGAAGAACCATTCCCGCCTTCCAGCAGAGCCCGCGGCCAATTTCCGCAAGCAAATGAGCCGTCGTAGTAGCACCAGACGACGACAGCGATAAATGCAACACCGTGTTGCTCCGCGCTCGGCGCAGTCGCGAAAGGTGGCATCACGAAACAGGACCAAGCCGATCAGGAAGGTCCGCCAAATGAATTCACCCGCGATGCGAAGGACAGCGGGATCAAAAGATTGCCGAACCCGCATTCTGAATACTCCGAGCTACGCCGCAGAATGGGTCGAGAGCGCGGCTCTGCTTATCCCGGAGCCGAACCTAACAAATGGCCCGATCTCGCTGCACCTGTCCTTCGGGGTAGCTGTGTCTTACCGAGCTGATCAACCCGCGGACAGCGTAGACGGGTGACGGGCGCGGTCTGGCGGATGCTGCCGCCGACGGAGATTTGCTCGATCACGAATACCGCGGAAGGGCGGCGCCTCAATCCGCAAAAGAAGGCGCTGGCGCCGGGCGCGGCAGGGCAAAACGGATAAAGCGGAACATAAAGACCGCGGCAAGACCGAACGGCACCCAGCAAAACAGATAGACCATCGTCACCGCATGTCCCACGGCCTGCGGGTCGGTCGCCGCGCCGAGACCGGCGGTGCTGGCGACCACCCCCGCAATCGCCGCGCCGAAGGCGATGCGCCGTCGAAGAGGGGCCGTCAGACCTTCGACAGCGACAAGGTCGAAGGCGCGAACAAGTCTTGGGGAGAAAGCTGGCGGTCGATGATCCCTTGTTCGACGGCGTAGCGGCTGATCGCCGCCAATTCCCGCCGGTTGGGTTCGACGCCGTACGACCAGAAATCGTCGCCCATCAGCGCGCGGGCACGGGCCAATTCCTCGACCGGCCAGGGCAACGTGGTAAACAGATGCCCAATCGTCTCGAGCTGGCGGTAGCAGATCTCTTTCGCCTTCTGATAGGCGACGTAAGTGTTCACGGCCAGCCATGGATGTTTTTCGAGCAGCGAGCGGCGGATGCCGACGACATGCATGATCGGAAACATGCGCGTCCGTTCGAAATACGCCTCTTCCGCCGCGCGGTAGTCCGGAAACAGGCGTCGCACCGCCGGATTATGCCCGAAGCAGGACGGCGCCAATGCCGAGATCAGGCCATCGATCCGGCCATCATCGAGATGCTGCGCTAGCGTCTCGCCGGCGGGTAGCGGCCGCAGCTCGATTTCCGCCGGCAATGTCAAGGCGACCCGCGCCTCGCGGCCGGGCTGCTCCAGCCCGCCGCTGCGCCATTTCACATCGGCCGCGCGCACCCCGTATTCGTCTTGCAGGATGCCGCGAATCCAAACCGCGGCGGTCATCGCGTATTCCGGCACGCCGATCACTTTGCCGCGCAGATCCTCCGGGCGCTCGATGCCGCGATCGGTGCGAATATAGATCGACGAATGGCGAAACAGCCGCGACGGGAACACCGGAATCGCGACATAGGCGTTCGCCCCCTTGGCGATAAGCGCCATGCTGTTGGACAGCGACAATTCGGTGATGTCGAATTCCTGATAGTGGAAGGCGCGGTGAAACGCCTCTTCCGGGGACATCGCGCAGCAGATCGTCTCGCACCCGGCGATCGGCACCGTGCCGTCGAACAAGGCGCGGGTGCGGTCGTAATCGACCCCCGCTACGCTCACCGTCAATTTTGCCATGCTCGCTCCTCGATCACTCGGCCCGCAGGCGCAGCACGGCGCGCCCGTCGATATGCCGGTCGCGCACCCCGGCCAGCGCCTCGCCAGCCCGATCCAGCGGGAAGAGCACCGCGGGCGCCGGCTTGACGAGGCCGCGCTCATAGAAACCAAACAGCTCGGCGTAGCAGGCCTTCAGCTCGGCCGGGCGGCGATAGCGGTAATCGGTGATCTGGAGTCCGCTGACCTCGATATTCTTCAAGAGCAAATAGTTCGTCTTCAGCGTCGGAATGCCGCCGGCGGCGAAGCCGATCACGACGAGCCGGCCGCACCAAGCAAGCGCGCGGATTGCCGCGGTGAATACCTCGCCGCCGAGCGGGTCGATGATGATGTCGGCGCCGCGTCCATCGGTCTCGGCGTAAACTTGCTCGCGCAGGCTGTCCCGCAGATCCGCTCGCGACAGGTCGATGATCGTGTGGGCGCCGGCAGCGCGCACCGCCGCCGCCCGCTCCGGCCGCGAGATGCCGCCGAGCACGCGCGCCCCCATCGCGCGGGCAAGCTGCACCGAGGCGTGACCAACCCCGCCCGAGGCGCCGAGCACCAGCACCGTCTCGCCTTGAGCAAGCCGCGCGCGACCGCGCAACGCGACCCAGGAGGTGTCGTAGACGACGGCAAGCGACGCGGCCTCGGCAAAGGACATCCTCGCCGGCAACAGGTGACACTGCTCGGCGGCGACCGCGACCGCCTCGGCATAACCACCAATCTCGGCCATCGCCAGCACCCGGTCGCCGACGCGCAGATTTGTCACGCCGGATCCCAGTGCCGTGACGATTCCGGCTGGCCCCTTTCCTGGAATGAACGGAAGCTGCGGGAGAAACTGGTAGGCGCCGCCGACGACCAGCATGTCGACGTAATTGACGGGCGCCGCGTGCGTCTCGACCAGCACCTCGCCGGGGCCGGGACTCGGCGTCGCGGCCTCGCGGGCTTGCAGCGCCTCCGGCGGGCCGAATTGATCGACGACAATCGCGCGCATCAGTCTAGCCTTCCGCCGCTGCCGGCCATTTCAGACGCACGGGTTGCGGCTGCACCCGGCCTTCTGTCACCCAGCGCATCAGCTCGCGTTTGACGATCTTGCCGCTGGCGGTCAGCGGCATCTCGGGCAGAAAGAGAATGAACTCCGGCATGTCGTATCGCGAGATTCCAGCGGCGGCCAGATGCTCAAGGATCTCGTTCGGGTCGGGTTGTGGGTTTGCGGTGGCGACCACGGCGAGGCAGACGCGTTCGCCGAGCCGCGGATCGGGCAACGGAACGACCGCCGCCTGCTCGATCATCGGATGGCGCAGCGCCGCCGCCTCGATCGGCGCCGGATAAATGTTGCGGCCACCGCGTATGATCACATCCTTCTTGCGGCCGGTGATCCGCAGATAGCCCGCTTCGTCGATCTGTCCGAGATCGCCGGTCATGAACCATCCTGCGGTGTTGAACGCGTCCTCGGTTGCCGCCTGGTTGTCGAAATAGCCGAGCATCAGGCTGGCGCCGCGACCTCCGATTTCGCCGATTTCGCCCGGTGCGGCTTCGATGTCGGGATTGTCCGGCCGCCAGATGCGAACCTCGTACCCGTCGCAGGCGCGCCCGCACGTCTCGATGATGCGTTCCGGCGGGTCGTCGGGTCGGGTGTATTGGTGGGAGCACGTCTCGGTCATGCCGTAACCGCTTTGCGGCGTCACGCCGTGGCGCATCAGATCGGCGATGAGGGATGCGGGCGCCGCCGCGCCGGAAATGCGGAAGCCACGCACCGCTCCCAGATGCCGCAGGCCGCGGGTGCGCATTTCGGCCAGCAGGTCGAAAGCGTGGGTCGGTACGCCAAACAGAAAAGCCGCGCCGGTTTCCTCCAGACGGTCGACCAGGCTGCCGCCGCGCGGCAAATCATGCACGACAAGCTCGCCGCCGCCGGCGAGCGCGGTGATCAGCGCGCCGAGGCCGAGATTGTGCGACAGCGGGCTCAGCGTGTAGAGCACAGCGCCCTCGAGCCGCCAGTCGCGCGCCATCATCCGCGCCGTTGCAAGCAGGGTGTTGTCGCTGTGCAGGACGCCTTTCGGTGTTCCGGTGGTGCCCGAGGTGAAGGGTAAATAGACGATCTGGTTGGGATCGCGGCTCGCTGTTACCTCGATCGGCTCGCCGGACAAATCCGCAAATGGCGCCGCGTCGGCTGGACCGATCCGGTGGGTCCAGTGAATGAAATCGCGATCGGCCAGCTCCTCGAAGAGGTCATGCCGGTCGGAATCGGCGCCAAAACCTAGATCGGCGATCACCGCAGCGGCCCGCATCCGGTCCACCAGAGCGATAACCTCGGCAGCGGTGTGGTTTCGGTGCAGCGACGGGCAGCACACATAGCCGTTGCGCGAACAGGCGAGGAGCGCGATCGCAGTCTCGATCCGGCTCGGCAGCCAGACCGCGACACGCTGACCCGAGCGAATGCCGCGCGCTGCCAAGCCGGCTGCG
>WNGO01002576.1_pt1 | contig 11529 bp, 13 predicted proteins | sample 5400511 | NCBI WGS metagenome assembly WNGO01 (sample SAMN13153380, study PRJNA577476) | soil metagenome | isolation source: 20 cm soil or saprolite under Garry oak tree replicate 2 | place: USA:California | collected 2016-06-15
GGCTTTGCCGTGGCTACAGCACAGCGCGTTTGTGATAAGGTCTATGCAGCACGCAATACAGTCGATCTTCCGCGCGCACCAGATTTGTGAGGCTCCACGTTCGACGAACCATTGCTTTTAGGAGCTCGCCTCAGGGTGCGGTAGATCCGCGGTCGAATGCCTGTGAACCGCTCGAAAGCCACACTAAAAACATCTGCGCTTCTAAATCCGAGAGACTGAGCAACGCTTTCAATGCTGTTGCGAGGAATTAACAATCGTTGCTGCGCTTCGGCAATACGCGCTTCTGCTACAAACTGAGCAGGGGTTTTGCCAAAAACTTCATGGAACAAACGAGTGAAGTTACGGCGGGACATGGCAGCTCTTTGGGCGAGGGCGTCTATGGAAAGGTCGTCGCTGAGGTGAGAAAAAATCCACGCGGGAAGGTCAGCAAAACGGTCAGACGATTGGATCTGAAACTTTAGCGCTTCCGAGTACTGTTCGTGTTCCCCGGACCTTTTAGCCGGAACTACTAATTCGCGCGCTAAAGCCAACGCGACATGACGACCAAAATCTTCCTCGACCAAGGAAAGCGCGAAATCGACCGCGGAGGTCCCACCGGCACAAGTGTAGAAAGAGCCGTCTTTGATAAAGAGATTGTTTGGAATAACACGGAGCTTCGGAAACCTCGAAGCGACATCCTTCGCAAACCGCCAATGGATCACTGCGTGGCGCCCATCCAGAAGCCCGGTTGCCGCAAGCGCGTAGATACCTCTTCCAAGAGCTGCGATGCGTCGCGTATTCGGTGCCCGCTGCTTTAGCCATTTTATGAGCCTCCTGTCAACTTTGTCGCCGTGAGATCTGCTGCCGCTGCAAACAAACACAGTATCAAGCGGCGGCGCGGCTTCGAGGTCAACATGTGGACTGATCACGATACCGCATTCTGTGACGCATGGTTCTGCGTTGATACTAATGGTCATCACTCGGTAGCAACGGGATTCACGCCCTTCCGGCTGGTCACTCCTTCGAATTGTTGCCCGCGAAAAAACTTCGGCGATACCCGTCAGATCAGCCGCAGCTATCTCTTCGGCTATAATCAAACCAACGGTCTTCGGATTCATGGCTGCGGTGAATGCTTCAGCCAAGTTCTCGACCGTGACTTTATTTACAATGTCCAGTCGGCGCGGTACGACAAGGCCACTTTGGCTTCGCGGGCTTGAAGCGTCAGGACCTTGAAGCGTTAAAACGGACAGAGGCGGCCTCTGAAAGTGTTACGCTATGCCGCGTCGATGCTGTAACCACTACCGTCGGTGAACCGATGAGTATTGACGCATCACCAGCGCAATGGGCAGGCCTACGCAAAACAGGTGAATGACCAATTGCGACCAGCCCATTGGGGGCTTGAACAAGATCGGCGTATGCAGATAGAGACTGCGAATCCACGACAGGAACGGCGCCGTAGCGAAGTTATTAACCGCGAAAACCGCCGCTCCATAAAGCATTCCCACAGCCACGACTCCCAAAAGTTTCTTGGGCAGGGAAAACCGCCGAGTTAGCGCGTAGAAAATCGCCGCCACCGTGAGCGCCATCGTAAAATGCATCGCGAGGCCCAGGAGAGCTGTTGCGAATCCGCCATTATAGGTGCCACGTCCCAGTAGACCGCCAGCCACGCTTTGCAGCACGTGCGCTGGGGGGAAGCCCGCTAGAACGCGGGCATTGATGCACGCCGCCGTGATGTCGAGCACGCCGACAATCGCGCCTGCGTATAGAATCGGTTTGAGGTCTCTCATCACGCTAAGGTCCCTTTCTTAATTCCTGCTCGTATTCTTACTAATGCTCGCACTCTTGCTCGATTAGAAGTGGCAGTGATTAATTGGGTCACAAGGTCCAGTTAATGAACCTCAATAAGGCCACTTTGCATCGACGTGACGGCAGCCATTCCAACGAGCATCTGTGCGTTTTTGCTATTTTGTTCTGTGCATGATGAAAGCCCGGTTCTCTCTTGCAAACCCTACCTTTGGGTAGTAATCCATCGCCGTCGGCACTGAGAGTAGTAACAGCATTGATTGTTCTCCGATTTTCTCTCTGGCGAGCTCAATAAGCTTCTTGCCGATCCCTGACCTTTTATAGCCGGGACTGACAGCCAGATCGGCAAGATAACTACACCAGACCCAATCTGTAATTGTACGAGAAACACCCACTAGCTTGTTCTCGTCCCAGGCGGTTACAATCAGATCTGAATTTTCGAACATTGCTCTTATTCTTTGAGGATCGTGCGTAGGCCTTGGAAGGTCTGCATCGTTGTATAGCTCAATAACTTGTTGGGCGGTTGGTACGACGTCGAACTTGTAGATTATTTTGTTATTCCCGCGCCTCTTCGTGGTCATGTAGGTTGATGTGTGGTTCACTCGGGCGGTTTTAGAGCTGGCACGGCGGAGACATCGATCAGGTAAATGTCACCAATTCCGTTGCCAGGTGCGTGCAGCTCGTGCAACACCTGATCGGTGGTGCGTTTGGGTGGTTTGGCAGCCAGCGCTGGCAAACGGCAACTGGTCCAGATCAGGTATTTGCCATCTGGCGTGAGTTTGGGCGATAACTCGCGTTCTGGCGAATTGATTTCCGGCCCGAGATTGACCGGCTCACTCCATTTACCGTCGGCTTGCTTGTGCGAGACGTAAAGGTCGTAACCACCGAGAGAGTCGGGTCGCTTTGTGGCTGCGAGCAGCAGCATCCGCTCATCTTCGGTAACGAAAGCTTCGTACTCGCCCGCTCCAGTATTAACAGGGCGCCCGAGATTCTCGACCGAATAGGTCCCGTCTTTCTTCGGCACAGCGCGATAGATGTCGCCCAGGCCACTGGAATCCTTGCGTTGTGAGCCGAAGTACAGGGTCCCGTTCTTTAAGATGATCGGATAAAAATTATCCGTATCGCCGTTGACCGGCGTTGGCAGATGGCGAGGCGCGCTCCAGCCAGACTCTGTCTTGTCCATGACCCAGATGTCGTGATGTGACTGGCGTTCGCCGCTCGCTTCCACAGGGCGATCGGAGATGAAGTAAAAGTGTTTTCCATCAGCGGTGATGTAGGGATCGGCGTCCTGAAATTGGCCGGAGAACGGCGCGACCTCCGGTTGCGACCAGCGACCGTCCTTGTAGCGCGAAACGAAGATGGTCCACCGCGAGAAATTGGGCGCCATCTTGAGAAAGTATATCTCGCGGCCATCAGGTGTGAACGTTGGGTGCGATTCATAGTCGCCAGTGGAAATGATGCCGGGCGCAAACAACGTCGCACGCGTGAACGGCTTCGCCGAATCGTAAGGGGCGGTCTGCGCAACCAACGATGCGCTTACGATCGTCAGGGTTATCGCGCAGGTGCGTGCGAAAGGAAGTCCGGTGATTGCCTGGTATGTATTGGTCATGGGCTTACTTGTCTTTAGCAGATAGCCAACGCACAAACTGATCGGTCCGCTAACAGACTAGCAGTCCTGCGCGAGTCAACTGCCCAGGCCATCAAACAAAACTTTTACTACTCTTCCGTCTCGCCGAAAGCGTTAGTCTGGAATGTCGGCTTCGACGAGCTTCGATAAAAGAATGAGCGACTCTTGCCAGCCGAGATAGCACGCCTCCGCTGGTATGGCGCCAGGCACGCCTTCCTGCACAATGTTCAACTCCGTCCCGCAGGATACTTTGTCGAGTGTTATCGTCGTCTGCATCTCTCCGGGCAGATTCGGGTCATCGAATTTGTCGGTGTAACGGATGCGTTCGTGAGGTGTCAGTTCAAGATATTTTCCGCCGAAGGAATGGCTTTTACCCGTAGTGAAATTGGTGAACGACATCTTGTAGGCGCCGCCGACCTTTACATCCATCTGGTGAACCTTTCCCGTGAATCCATTTGGCGGAAGCCATTTCGCCATTGCATCTGGATCAAGGAATGCGCGATATACTTTATCGGGCGCGGCACGGAGTACGCGGTGAAGCCGAATCGTGTTTGTAGTGCTTGGTGACATAATTACTGGTTGATAAGGTTGCTTTCGTCTTTTGAATGGTAGTGAATTTCAAATTGCCGAGCTCACTTCTGTTCTGGAGGCGCGACGCTAATCATCCATCCGATTCCGAACCGGTCCTGGACCATACCAAAGCGGGGCGACCAAAAGGTTTTTGTAAGCGGCATCTTTACCTCTCCACCTTCTGATAGCCCAGCGAAAACGCGATCCGCTTCCTTCTCACCAGGGACAGAGACCGAGAGAGAAAAGCCTTGAAAGCTGGCTTTGTCGGCAGAGCAGCCGTCTGACGCCATCACAGTCGTTTGGCCAACGCGGAAACTGGCGTGCATGATTTTGTTCTCGAAACCGGGGGGGACCGTACCGGGCGGTTGCGGTTCAGGACTCTCCTTGAAGCGCATCATCATCTCGACTTCGGCGGCGAGGGCTTTGCGGTAAAATTCGATGGCTTCTTCGCAGCTCCCATTGAAGAAGAGGTAAGGTTGAATGGTTCGGTTGTCTTTTGTCGTGTTCATAGGTTTGGTTTGTTATGTAGTTTTGTTGCGTCTTTGTTTGATCATTACGTGCAGGTGAAATTAGGTTTTGTTATGCGCGTGCTGCCGGGACACGCCTCGAAGACATAGTTCTTTTCGACTTTAGCCAGAGGAGCTCGCGGCGATGGCGGCTTATTTCGTCACACAGGGGTGTTAGTTTCTTTTCGCGCTTCAGTAAGTCCTTGCAAGCAACTTCACTAATTCCTGTTTTCTCGTATTCCATTGCTTCGATTTTCATTTTGTCTCGTCTCCTTGGTTTGATGATTTCGCTTGGATTTCCAACATACTGTTTTCAAGGCCAAGGCCATTAAAGCGCCAGTTGAGCCTGCGCCAACTGCCGTCAACAGCGCGGTTGTTATGCAGGCTGGGCACATGGTTGGTTTCGTTTCAGTTTATCTATTACAACGAACGAGGACTGGTGTTTTGGACACCTTTATTCACCGTGGGAATAGCGTCGGCACTTCCGAATCAGGTTATGACGTTGCCGTTGTCAGGGTGAAATCTCGTTCTCGAGTTTCACGAAGAGTGCGCAGGAGCGAGAATCCTTCAGGCCAGTCGCCGAGACTGCTGGCACTGTTGATGTGTCCCGCTTCACCAATCATCACGAACTCGCTGCCCCACGCCGTTGCGAAGGCTTGCGCGCGCATGACGGTGACAAATGGGTCATTCGAGCTCGCGACTACAACACTTGGAAACGGAAGTCGCACCAGCGGCATCGGCGCAAATCCGGTCGGGCCGGAGGGAAAGTTCGCGGCCTCGGGGTCACTCGGCGCTACCAGAAGCGCTCCTCGAACCCTTCCTCCTGAGCAGCCGACTGCCCAATGCGCGACCAGCGCGCATCCAGCGCTGTGCGCCACAAGCAAGGTCTCCGGCCCTGTGCGTTCGAGCGCTTGGTCGAGCCGCCCTACCCACTCGGCACAGTGCGGCGTTTCCCAGTCATCCTGGATAACACGTTCTATGGTCTCATCCCTGGCTTCCCAGCGGCTCTGCCAATGGCCGGGATCGGAGTTATAAAGGCCAGGAAGAATGAGCGTGCGCGTCATGCGGCAGCTCCTGGCACAGCGGACACGCCGAACGTTCCGTCAACGATTTCCACAAAGTTGCGCTCTTCGCGAAGAATGAAACGCTTGGCTTCGGCCGCGGCGAAATTGTTGCGCGCCTCGGGATCGGCCTTCAGCTTCTTTTTGTATGCTTCGTACGACGCAAGGCTGTCGAAAGCGATCAATCCCCAGGCGATGTTGTTCGTGCCTTCATAAGGCAGAAAGTAACCCACGAGATGACCACCGCATCTTGGGACAACACGGCCCCAGTTCTCTGCGTACACTTTGAAGGCATCTCGTTGGTACGGATCGATTTCGTACCTGATGATGCAGGTAATTTTTACGGCTGTTTTCATAGGTATAGATTCTCCCCAAACAACGTCACAGCCCACAGTCAGTGCCGCTGCGAAAGTTGTAGCAAGCCGCATAAATTCGCGGCGATCTATCTGCAACGCTGAAGGTGCGGACGGCGTCGTTCCTGAAGCGACTATTCGAGCTGCCATTCGTCATTACTACTTACGCCCTGGCCAGAAGCATCCCAGAGCTGGTTCCCCGGTCCTGACAACAGTCCCACTTTATTTTCATTGCAGTAGGGGCAACTTCCTAACGATCCTTCGTTGTCTTTACAAACTTCAGCGCGATCGAATTCAGACAGTAGCGAAGATAGGTTGGAGCAGGACCGTCATTGAACACATGTCCCAGATGTGATCCGCAGCGCGCGCACCTTACCTCGTCCCGTGTCATACCGTTGCTGGTATCGGTTGCTTCGGTGATTTTGTCTTTCGCAAGCGGGGCATAGAAACTTGGCCACCCAGTGTGAGATTCAAATTTTGTCTCCGAGCTAAAAAGCTCATTTCCGCACGCGGCACAGAGATAAATTCCTTTTTCGTGATTGTTCCAATACTGATTCTTGTATCGCACCTCAGTTTTAGCTTCGCGGAGGACTTGAAATTGTCCGGGAGCCAGGACCTTTCGCCATTGGTCATTACTCAGCGTCACCTTATGCGTCATCGGAGTAGACTTAATTTGGCGTCGAATTTGCGTGGCGTCTGCGTCTTCCGCCTGGCCGGCGCGAACAGATAAGATGCAGAGCAGGAATAAGGTCAGACGTTGCATTCTTCGTCTGCTATTAGCCTAGGGTTTCTTTAGGCCGAGTTTTTGAAGCTTCGGCTCTATGATTTGTCGGACGTACGGATTGTTTGGGTTTTTCCGGCAAAAGTTCTGATGATTTTCTGGCGCCGGACGAAACGATGCTGCGCGTGTGATCTCAGTCGCTATCGGTTTTGAGTACGATTTTTGCGTCTGTCCCTTCGATTTCTCGGCTGTTGCGCGTTGCTGCTCATCGACATAAAAGATAGCGGAGCGATATTGCTTTCCTGTGTCTGGTCCCTGGCTATCGACCTCGGTCGGATTATGCGCTCGCCAGAACAGATTGAGCAATTTGTCGTAGCTTGTCTTGCTGGGATCAAACGTGATCTGTATTGTTTCGGCGCGCTGCATATAGCCGGAGACCACCGAGGTTACGCCTGGCGCGCGTTGGAAAACTGTCTCCGTGCACCAAAAACAACCTCCGGCAAAATAGGCTACGTTTGTTTGGCCGCTGTGCGCCTGGGGACAAAATGCCATGCCCAGGGCGAAGATCAGATAGTGCGGCAAAGACAGGAAGAGGAACTTGGATTTACGTTTGACCAATGACGATCGAGAAGCCTTCCACATACTCCACCAATTTTTCGGCATCGGTTGATGTAGCAATGGCCACTTGCGAGAAGATGATAATGCCAGTTGCGCTTTGGAATACGCATGCAAATTGAAAGGAATTGCAGGAACCGGGGGAAAATCGGCATGTCCAGGAGCGAATCGCCTCTGAAGAAACGGCGACGACGTTCAATCATCGCGTTCGAAATGATTCGGCTCGACCGAACGGCAACCGAACCATTGCACGAGCAACTCTATCGCCAAATTCGCGATGAGTTGAAATCAGGCACCTTTACCGACTGCGCGTCGCGCCTCCCCTCCTCTCGGGTCTTGGCCGTTGACCTGGGAATCTCAAGATTGACGGTTAACCTCGCATTCTCAAAGCTTCACGCAGAAGGCTATCTGCGTTCGAAGGCCGGATCGGGAACTTTTGTGGCGAATCCGCTCCCTGAGAGTTTTTTGACAGCCGACAAATTCGCCACGGAACGAATCCGCCGCGGCGGACCGAAAGCATATCGACCAGTCGAGCGTCGACCTCGTATCTCTGCCCGGGTCAAAGCCATTCCAGATCAACGTGCAGGGACGCAGTTTGATCTCGGAGCGTTGGGCGCCGGGGCGGGCATTTCTCTGGTTCCCGGACTCCCGGCAGTCGATGAATTCCCCATCAATATTTGGGAACGGCTTAGATCACAGGTGCTCGCACAAAAGGGCACCCATCTGCTGCGGCATGCATCGAGTCGTGGCGACGCGAACCTGCGCAAAGCAATTGCCACGTACCTGTGCGATTTTAGAGGCGCACGCTGTCATCCGGATCAAATCCTGATCGTCGGAGGAATGCAGCAGGCGATGCTAATCAGCGCCATGGCGCTGCTGGATCCGGGCGAGTCTGTGTGGATGGAAGATCCCGGTTTTCACCAGGCGCGCAGAGTTTTTACCTTGGCAGGCGCTAAAGTGGTTCCGAAGCCGTTGGACCAGGAAGGAATTGTGATCGCGCGATCGCCAAGAACAAATCAGCCCAAAATCATCCATATAACGCCTTCACATCAATATCCGCTCGGCATGACGATGAGTTTCGAGCGCAGAACAGGCCTGCTCGATTTCGCGCGCGCCCACGGTGCATTTGTTTTTGAAGACGACTTTTACGCGGAGTTCCGCTTCACCGGACCGCCGCTCCCTTGCTTGCAGGGGATCGACGATTTCGGGCGCGTCATTTACGCCGGAACGATGAGTAAAATTCTTTATCCTTCGTTGCGACTGGGCTACGTCGTTGCGCCAGAGGCGTTGATCGATCCGTTGGTAAAAATCCGCAGCACAATGGACCAACACTCGTCGGCGATTGATCAGGCTACGCTGGCGCGTTTCATCACCGAAGGATTTTTCCTCAGTCACATCAAACGAATGCGAAAAATCTACGCCGAGCGACGAGAAGTCTTTATCAAACACTTCAATGAGTTACTCGGTGATCGTTTCACTTTGCAGATTCCGGAGGGTGGATTGAATATGGTCGCGTGGCTGAAACGCGAAGGAGACTTCCCGGCGATTAGCCGCGTTACTCTTCAGATTGGAGTCAAGCCTTCACCGTTGTCATTTTATTGCATTCAAGCTAGGCCCAAGCCCGCGTTCGTCTTCGGTTTTGCCGGTTGGACACCGGCCCAGATTCGAGAAAGCCTGGTCAAACTCGCGTCGTCACTCCGAAGGGCGGGGATTCCCTAGGCAACGCAGTAAGCGGGCATGTCTAACAAGAAATCTCTTTTAAAGAAAAGGCGCCGGCGTTCGATCATCGCCTTCGAGATGATTCGACTTGATCGCACATCCACCGAACCGCTCCACCAGCAGCTTTATCGCCAAATTCGTGATGAGCTAAGATCGGGCAGCTTTAGCGATGGCGCTTCCCGGCTTCCTTCCTCACGCGCGCTGGCCGTTGACCTAGGAATCTCGAGACTGACGGTCAATCTTGCGTTCTCAAAGCTTCACGCAGAAGGCTATCTTCGTTCAAAGGCTAAATCGGGGACATTTGCAGCATATCCTCTCCCGGACACTTTTCTGAGCGCAGACAAATTCGCCCGCCCTGTGGCGGGACGGATCCGCCATGGCGAACCGAAAGCCCATGCCGCGACTGAGTCTACTACCCTTCGCATTTCCGATCGGGTGAAAGCAATTCCGGACCAGCGCGTAGGAAAACAGTTTGATCTTGGGGCAACAGGCGCTGGCGCGGGCGTCGCGCTCGTCCCGAGTATTCCGGCGGTGGATGAATTTCCGATAGGAGTATGGGAACGGCTTAGAGCACAGGTTCTCGCGAAGAAGGGGACCCACCTTTTGCGTTATGCGTCGAATCGCGGCGACCTCGACCTGCGCAACGCACTTGCCGCTTACTTGTGCGATTTCAGAGCAGCGCGCTGTCATCCGGACCAGATCGTAATTGTAGGCGGAATGCAGCAAGCCATGTTGATTACGGCAACGGCATTGCTGAATCCGGGCGAGCCCGCGTGGATTGAAGATCCTTGTTATCAGCAAACCCGAAGAGTTCTTACTTTGGCGGGCGCCAGGATCGTTCCAAAGCCGCTCGACGACCAGGGCATCGTGATTGCGCGATCACGAAAAGAGCCCTTGCCAAAACTCATTTACGTCACTCCTTCACATCAATTTCCTCTCGGGGTAACAATGAGTTTCCCGCGGCGGACGGCCTTACTCGATTTCGCGCGCGCGCATAACGCGTTCGTTTTCGAAGATGATTATGACGCCGAGTTCCGTTTCACTGGGCCGCCGCTCCCTTCCTTGCAGGGTATGGATAACTCCGGCCGGGTGATTTACGCGGGAACGATGAGCAAGATTCTCTGTCCCTCCTTGCGTCTGGGCTACATTGTTGCGCCGGAGCCGCTGATCGATTCGTTGATCAAGATCCGCAGCGCGATGGATCAACACTCGTCACCGATCGACCAGGCGACGCTGGCTCGATTTATCACCGAAGGCTTTTTCCTCAGTCATATCAAACGGATGCGAAAAATCTATTCCGAGCGACGAGATTTTTTCATCGAAGAGTTCAATAAGTTACTGGGGAATCGTTTTAGATTGCAGGTTCCAGAAGCCGGCTTGAACATCGTCGCCTGGCTGAAACGCGAGGAAGACTTCCCAATAATCAGGCACATCACAATCGATATCGGAGTAAGGCCGTCAACGCTTTCATTTTTTTGCATTCAGGCAAAGCTAAAGCCAGCGTTCGTATTCGGTTTTGCGGCCTGGACGCTAGCTCAGATCCGAGAAAGCCTGGTTAAACTCGCGTCTGCACTCAAGGCAAACGGAATTTAATGTTGAGTTGGGATCGCCAGCCCTTTTTGTGCGCCAGACATTCTTCCTGTTTGTGATAGGACTGCTTCTCCATTCGCGGAAGCTGCCGCTATCGAACTTCCGTTGAAGTTCTTCAGATAGCTCCGCGGCTTCGCTCCAAGCCTGCGTTCGAATGCGCGCCGGAATGTTTCCGCATCCGCAAAGCCCACAGAAGCAGCGATGGTCTCGAGCGTTCGCTTCGGAACGGATAGGCGACGCTTTGCTTCGTTGATGCGCAGGGTTTCCACAAACTCGCCCGGCGCACTGCCAAACACGCTTTTGAAAGCCCGATTAAAATGGCTCGGAGACATGCACGCTCTGCGCGCCAGCGTATTGATTGAAAGATCTTCGTGTAAATTTCGCATGATCCACGGGATGAGTTCCGCAAAGCGATCGGCTGGTTGACTGTCAAACACGAGCGGACTGGGTAACTTGTGTTGGCCGTTGCCGTTCGTCGGCGCGCTTACAAAGTCCTGGGCAACCCCCGATGATACATGGCGCCCATAGTCCTCTTCGATCAGAGCAAGCGAGAGATCGATAGCTGCGCTGGGACCGGAAGACGTGTAAAAGGCGCCATCTTTAACGAGATGCCTTCTGGGATCAACACGCAGGTTTGGGAAACACCGTGCAACATCGCTAGCGTAACGCCAATGAGTGGTGACGTCGCGGCCATCGAGTAACCCAGTTGGCGCCACACCATAAATTCCACCGCCGATCGCAACGACGCGACGCGTCTCGTTTACGCGCGCCATGAGCCATTCAGCAATCGTTTCACTGGCTAAAGATCGCCGGAGTCCATCGCCGCCTGGAATGACAATCGTGTCTAATTCGGACGCTGTTTCGAGCGTGCTGTCTGGTGAGAATACGATTCCCGATTCAGCGCGAAAACATTCGGAAGTAAAGCCAATCGTGCTGATCTGGTAACACGAAATCCGATTTCCATAACCGCCATCGAGAGTCGCAG
>WNGO01003700.1_pt1 | contig 11526 bp, 10 predicted proteins | sample 5400511 | NCBI WGS metagenome assembly WNGO01 (sample SAMN13153380, study PRJNA577476) | soil metagenome | isolation source: 20 cm soil or saprolite under Garry oak tree replicate 2 | place: USA:California | collected 2016-06-15
ACCCATTGTCCGGACTTTCGTCGTGTTAAACCACTCAGCCTCCCACCTGTTGACAACATGAAGCGCGCTAAAGCATTCAGGTTTGTTAAGCCAACTACGAAAGAGCAGCCATTTCCGATCGGAGTTGTATCTGGTTGACAGGAACGGACTGCTTCGACCGGAATGTCAGGCCGGATTCCGATCTCATCTGAGGAGTTGCTATAAACACGGCTTTGAATTGAGGCGCCGCCATGATGCGGGAGTAGACAATCTACTGCCACGGCGAGTAGAGTGTCTACATCTATGAACGAGAAAGACCAGTATAAAAACCGAATTGAGCTGCTGCAGGGAACACTCGACATGCTCATTCTGCAGACGCTGCAATGGGGACCGCAGCATGGATATGGCATTGTCCAGGCTTTGCGTTTGCAATCCGGAGATGTGCTTCAGGTGGAGACCGGATCACTGTATCCTGGGTGCAGTCTGAATGGAAGCAGTCAGAGAGCAAGCAAAAAGCCCGATACTACCGAATCACAGCCAAGGGGAAAAAGCAGTTGGCCACGGATCTGGGCCGATGGGAGCGGATTGTCGAAGCGATTGGGTCGGTGATGTACGTGAAGCCGAAGGAGAGTGAGTCGTGAAATGGTTTTCGAACTTCGGTTTTCAGCGGCGAAACCGCGAATTGCAGGAAGAGATCGATGCCCACCTGCAGATGGCGATTGCAGATCGGGTGGCGCGAGGCGAGACGGCAGAGGCGGCGCGACAGGCGGCAGTGCGGGAGTTTGGAAACATTCCCCTTGTGCAAGATGTGACGCGCCAGATGTGGGGCGGAGGCTGGTTTGAACAAATAGGCCGGGACGTCCGTTATGCGTTGCGGCAACTGCGTAAGAGCCCCGGCTTCACGATCACCGCGACGGCGATGCTGGCCGTAGCTATTTGCGCCAACAGCACCGTATTCAGTTGGATCGACGGTACAATGTTGCGTCCGATTCCTGGCGCACGAGACACGGGCGACCTTGTGAGCCTGCAGCGGGGGGAACGGAACTTCTCTCCGACTCCGCCCTTCTCGTATCTCGACTATCGCGATCTGCGCGAGCAGAACCACACCTTCACCGGGATACTTGCCTATCATCACGATTGGATTACGCTGACCGGTGGCGCACTGCCGGAGCGCGCCTATATTGCGAACGTGTCGGCGAATTATTTCGACGTGCTCGGCATCAAGCCGGTGCTGGGGCGTTTCTTTCTGCCTGAAGAGGAGTCACGTCCAGTTCCCAACGTGGTCCTGGGTTACTCGCTTTGGAAGACCCGTTATGCCGCAGACCCGGCAATTGTGGGCAAATCGATCGAGATTGCCCGGCATCCTGTAACCGTGATCGGCGTGGCGCCGGAGGGAGTTGTCGGAGCAATGCCCGGGATCCGTGAAGATCTGTGGGTAACACTCGATCCCCTCGGGACGGATGTGTGGCGGATGACGCATCGCAGTGGTGGTGCGGTCTGGCTGAACGTAATAGGAAGATTGCGGCCCGGCGTGAGCCGTGGCCAGGCAGCCCAGGACCTCGACACCGTGATGCACAATATTGTCGCGGCGTTTCCGGACGATCATCTGGGCGATAACCGGATCACGCTGGATCCCATGTGGCGCTCACCATTCGGCGCCAACGGATACATGGCGGCGACGCTGCCCATTCTGCTTGCCTTCGCCGCTGTGGTGCTGTTGTTGACCAGCGCGAACGTGGCTACGCTCACGCTGGTGCGGTTTGTATCCCGGCGGCGTGAGCTTGCCATCCGGCAGTCGCTCGGGGCGAATCGTATTCAACTGGTGCGGCAGATGGTGCTGGAGGGCGTGGTGCTTTCCATCGTCGCAGGAGCCGTGGCCCTTGTGTTGACATCGTGGACATCGAAGACATTCGCATGGTTCTTTCCGGCGAACTCGAATCCCCTCATACTCAACGGGAGCATGGACCATAAGGTGGTAATCGGGATTGCGGTGTCGTCCCTGTTGGCCGGCATGCTGTGCGGCGCGCTCCCCGCCTGGCGTTCGGCCCACGCGCCGGCCATTGAGGTACTGAAGGCAGAGTCTGCAAGCATCTCCGGCGGCTCACGCAACCGGAAATTGCTCAGCGGGCTGGTAGTGGCGCAAATCGCGCTTTCACTTCCTCTGGTGGTCTGCTCCGGGCTATTTCTGCGAACACTGCGGAATCTCGCCGGCGCGAATCCCGGATTTGAACAGGACCACATTCTCACTGCGTCCGTGGGGCTGAATATTGCCGGCTACAGCCACGACGAGGAACAGGTGATCCGTCACAAGATTCTTGATCGCGTGTCGGCATTGCCTGGCGTGAAGGTTGCGTCTCTTACGGACTGGATTCCGATGACCTTGGGCCACAAGGGGGACGATGCGTATCCGGAAGGGTATGTGCCACACCCCCATGAATCTTTACAGGTGTACCACGCCGAAGTGGCCCCGCGGTATTTCGAATCCCTTCATATACCCATTCTGGAAGGACGCGAGTTTACACCGGATGACGATGAAAAGGCCCCGCGGGTACTCATCGTGGATCAGACCGCGGCGAGGCGATACTGGCCGGGACAGGATCCGCTGGGAAAGAAACTCAGGATATGGGGCGGCCTTTTCACGGTTGTCGGCGTCGCGAGAAATTCGACACATATATTCGTGAATGAGTCACCGGAGCCCATCGTGTATATGAGCTTTTTCCAGGTGGGGTATGAGACTATCGTGCAGGTGAAGACCGAGGGAAATCCGGTCGACCTTGCGCCAGCGGTGGAAAACGCCATCCACGAAATCGATACACGGCTGCCAGTTTTCGATGTGCGTCCCATGCGAGAGAGTACCCAGATGGCGAGCAGTTTCGCTGTCATACAGAGCGCCTTGGCGGGCATGTTCGCGCTGATCGGGCTGGTTCTTGCGGTGACCGGGATCTACGGAGTTGTGGCCTATCGGACTCAAATGCGGACCCACGAGATCGGAGTACGAATGGCTCTGGGCGCCTCGCGCGTCGACGTGCTGAGACTCGTGCTGTTGCAGGGATTGTGGCTCACAGGCATTGGGATGGCGCTGGGACTGGCGTTTGCGTTGGGACTGACACGTTTCATCGCCCGGCTCTTGTACGGAATCGGAGCCAACGATCCCGTCACCGTCGTTTCCGTCGTCATGCTCCTGGGAGCGATGTCTTTGCTGGCATGCTACTTTCCGGCACATCGAGCGATGCGCCGGAACCCTGTGACTGCAATTCGCGAACTGTAAACCGCAGCTCGGACTCGACGCGAATTGCGCGAATTAATCTGGCTCTCTACTTCCAGCGCCGTTACTTCGCGAGTCCGTGAGGGTCGAAGCTGGCAATGCCGGCCGAACAGATGTGATCTGGACCAACCCGGCGCCGAGCTGATGCGGCGTTGGGCCTGCAGGCGTCGGCACGTCCGATAGCTTCGATAGAAGGTTTTCGTAGGCCGCCACGCCATCCTCGACGGCGGCCTGCTCCGCTTCTCCAAGTGGAATCTCCTGTAGCAGGCGCAGCAGATGCATCTTGCCCTCCAACAGCAGAGCCGCCGAGGACCCTTTTGGCATATAGAAATCGCACTTCGCGCATGCCATACGATGTTGACACTGGTGAAAGAAGTCATAGGTGCATTATGTGGAATTAACAGTCAACGGTTCATCAGTTCATCACCAATCTTTGTACTTTGTTCCATCAAGTCCTGTACCTTCTGATTTCGTGTACACATCGAACACGTTCTGACCACCCCAGGAATCGGAGTCGGGGGCATCCTGCATGGAACGCAACCCCCATTCCGTATTCCCCGTCATGGGGTCGGCTGGAATTCGTCGGAGGAAACGTATTTTCTTACTTTTAACATCAACCCCGGTGACCAGATCATCGAGGGTAGGTGGATAACCGAAGCCATCTGCCTTGATTTGGAAGGCAGCCCCTGTCGGCATAGTCCTTGTATCGATCAATCGCATCGTGCATTTCCCAAAGCACACGCCTGAGCTGTTTCTCCCTTTGGCGTTTGATGGTTTGATGGTCACCCTCGCTAATGGCAACGCCATGATGGTTAAGACGGACAGAAATTGTTGTAGCGACGATCAGTTCGAGAAGAGTGAAACCTCGTTTCGGGCAGGTCAGAGCCATGGAGTAAGGTGACAGTTACCGAGAGGGGCCTTGGCCGAGGTCGACCACCTTGACGGTATCATCCTCCAGGATCGCCAAACGCTTTCCGTCCGGGCTGAGGTCAAACTCGTAACGGTAGCGGCATTTGGGCTTCACCTGAATCGACGCCATTTCTTTTCCGGATTCGATGTCGTATACCGCAATCCGCCGCGACGTGACATGATCGGAGATATCCAAGGCTCGACTGCCGCCGCGCAGGGTAGGCACATCTACTGCGATTCGGTCCCCGCGCTGACTGCTTCGAATCGGTACCCAAAGAGTATCAACCGATTCATGCTTTATCATGGCCAAGCGAAACTTGACCAGTCCCTCGGACGAGATCACTTCGAGTCCTGACTGATCCCTACTAGCGTTATGTGGGTTTGCAACGAAGACTTTATCGTTCAGAACCGTCCAGCGTCCGTAGATGTGTACCGGCAGTTCGATACGATGAGCGTAGTCGCAGAGCGGCCAGCGGTAGACCTTTCCGTCGTTGGAAAAATAGGCAAACTCATCCGTAATCGACTGAGGATAGTTCTGGATTCGCTCCTCTGTGGAGTTCATCATTCCGATTGCCTTACCGCATGGTTTCGACTCGGGTTGCTGTGAAAGGCGGACAAGCGTAGCGGGATCAGCTTCTGCTGCGTAAAGGAGCATTGTATGACGGCTGTTAGACTGCTGTACCAGGCACCGCTCCGTGCATGGTGCGAGAGTGCTCCATCTCCATTTCTGTGAGTTTGTCTTGGACTTCTCCAGCCACTGAAGGCTGTCATTCGCCCTTGCGATGATCTGGTCACCGTCGGAAAGGAAGGCTTCCCGTTGTGGCGGAGTGGGCGCGTAATCCGTCCTGCTGCGTGTTCGGCGTTCCACGGCCGAACCCAAGGTCTCACGCCTTTTTCCAGGTGGGCGACGATCTGGTTGGTAATCCGGGTGTAGATGTCCTGCTTTTCGGTTCTCTGCATTGTCTTTCTCCTTTACGAGCGTTTAAAAAACTTCATTCCCTCGTACTGGAGAGGTGTTGTGCAGAGCGGCCCGAGCAGTCACAGGGCAGCCGGTTTGTGGCTGGCGACAGCTTTACCCTTGACGGCGGAAAGGGCCGTCTCTGCTATGGGTTTCGAACGAGGGAATGAGGGGTTTAAAACGCGGAGAGAACAAGGAGCCCAATAACAAGGATGACCGCATTTCAGAAAGCAGAAGCCCTGGCAACTCAGCGCTACGACCGAGACAAGTTGCTTGCGTTGGTTGACGAGGTCACGACGCATTTCCGTATGCCGAACAGCTTCGAGAGGTCGAAGATGCGGGCTGTCTGTAGTTACCTGGCCGATGCTCTTGATCGCTGTAGCGGATCAACTCTGCAACAGCGCTGGAACGATTTCGAGAAGAGGTTTTGGCCGAAGTGGAAGTCTGGCGTCGATCGTCGCGGCGGGGAGTATTGGACTTGGGGTGCACGGGTCCTGATTTCTGCACGGATGATCGTTCCGACTCTGAACATGTTGTCCGACGTACGCGTTAACCAGTGGATCGCACATTTGCCCGATGATCACCCACTGGCACAACAGCACACGTCGCTTTTGCAAGCGACTGACTCGATCACATGGACATCGGCTCACAGCCGCCAGTTGGCGGTTTCGAACGGACTGCGGATTCTACTCGTACGTGGTTACGACAGTCTTCACCATATAAAGGACGACGATCTGAAGTTGCTGGCGGTTCGCTGGTCGAAGGGGACTGACGCGCTCGATGCTGCACTCTGCTCGCTCGGCGTGTTTTCTCGGACACCGAAGCGAGGTTCTGCCCGCCACGGCAGGAGACAGCGGATGACCGCGTCGGAACTGGTCGAGAGCGCTGGTTGCCAGATCGTTTCAGGCAGATCATGATTCTAATCTGGAAACGTACGAAGCCCGCGTCAGCGATGTCTATCGGACGTTACGACATAAGGCCATAGCCCTCGCGCACTTTTGGCGGTTCATTCGGGATGAGCACCCCGACGTGAAGCGCTGCTCCCAGATTCTGCCACGCCATGTCCGAGACTACATCCCGCATGCGATAAGGCGCGCGCGCGAGGTACAGCGGGGTCCTGGTGCCGGCGACGAGGTACGTCCAAACCGCACACAGCTGGCTGATAGACCTGCGCGTTTTCTTTTCTGACATCTGCGCCTGGGCGACCGAACCCGACTCTCCCTTCAAGCGTTTCGCTCTGCGCACGATTCCAGCGACGCGCCACACGTTTCTCGGGTACGGTTTCGACAAAGCACGGGAACGCACCCGAGCTCGCATCACAGCGACGGTACTTGATCTCGAACGCGAGATGCCGAAGATTCGCGCCTTCGCCCTTCAGCAGTGGAAAGCTGCCGTAGCGGCACCGAAGGTCTCAACCACGCGGGGTTACCCGTGGTCAGATGAGGTAGACACGTTCTGGGATTGGGCCCTCCTGGAACTGCTCGTGCAGAGCGGGCTGCGCATCGAAGAGGCGAGTGAACTGACCACATTCGACATTCTCAAGCGAAGGATGCCCGATGCTCGCATCTACTACTTGCTGCACATCAAACCGTCGAAGTTCGATCGCGCTCGTGTCATCCCCATCGGCGACGGACTCGGTCGTGTCCTGGCTGAGATCATCCGATACGTAAAACGCTTCTACAACAGCGATTCGGTTCCGGTTTGCGATCATTGGGACTTGCAGGAGAACCGTCCTCGTCCTGCAGCACCGTACTTGATCCAGGGCATTCGTCATCCCAGCACTGCTGGCATTGAGACCATTCGCAGCCGCATCCGCGGGATCTCGATTGAAGCGGGCGCTCGCCGCTCGAACGGTTCTCCTCTCGTGCTGCTGCCGCATGATTGCCGGCGCGTGTTTGCATCCGAACATCTGAACAACAACACTCCTGTGCACATTATTCAAGCGCTCCTCGGTCACGCCTCTCCCGACACCGTGATGATCTACGCCAAGCTCTACCCCACTCAGCTAATCGAGGAGTATCGCAAGACCGTGCGCAGTCTCTATAACGCCTACTACGGCGAAGACGGACTGAAAAACCCTACCGCGGAGGAATGGACGGCCTTCACTGCAAGCTGCAACCTGCGCGATATGGGCACACACCTCTGTGCCTTGCCCACTGGAGAGCATTGTCCGAAGGGATTGATCTGCCTTGGCTGTGCGCATGCGCAGCCGAAGAAAAGTGCGGTGCCCATCTTTCGGCGAATGCTGGCCAGCCACGAGCGCAGCCTGGTGACTGCGCGAGGTCACAGCGAACCTGCCGGACAGATCGCGGCCCGCGAGATGGAGATTGTCAGGATCAAGGGAGCTTTGCAGAGAGCGGAGGAATTGAGGGATGACGTGGCCGCTGCAATCGAACAGGCTCTCTGAAGTCAGATAACTGCCAGGGCTAGTCAATCACGCCCGCAGACGGGTCGATGAGTGTTATGGTATTTCGCCAACAGTGGTGCAGTTGAAAACTCATAAGTTTACCTCGTGGAACCAACGCTTTTGGGTCGACGTATAATCCGCTGGAGGATACCCGCGTGCAAACCCTTCTGCAAGACATCCGCTACGCTGTCCGGCAGCTGCGCCATGCTCCTACGTTTACGTTGACTGCATTACTTACCCTGGCAATTGGTATCGGTGCGACCACCGCGATCTTCACTCTGACGCAGGCCATCATGCTGAAGTCTTTGCCGGTCGCCGATCCCGCCCAGCTCTATCGCATTGGCGATACCGGGGAGTGCTGTGTCGAGGGTTGGGAGGACGATGACTGGAGCCTGTTCTCTTATCCCCTCTACCAGCGTCTCGCGGCGGCGGCACCCGAGTTCGAGGAGACCACCGCTTTCCAGGCCGCGCCTGGCATCTACAGCATTCGGCAGGAAGCCAAAGACCGCGAGGCACGTCCCTTGCGCGCCGAGTACGTGAGCGGAAGCTACTTCCATGTTTTTGGCCTCGACGCCTTTGCCGGACGCGTGATCAACACCACAGACGATCAGCGATCGGCCGCGCCGGTCGCAATGATCAGCTATCGCACCTGGCAGCAGGCTTACGGCTCAGATCCGGGAATCGTTGGGTCCACATTCTTCGTGCAAGGACAGCCAGTCACGTTGATTGGGATTACGCCTCCAGGCTTTTTCGGTGAGACACTGCGCAGCGATCCGCCGGACTTTTGGCTGCCCCTGCAACAGGAGATTCTGTTCGACGGCCAGAGTGCAAACATGAGAACGAATCAGCGCCAATGGCTCTATGCCATTGGCAGGTTGAGGCCGGGTGCGAGCGTGCAAGACCTTCCTGCCCGGCTGACGCCGGTGCTTCAACGCTGGCTCCGTGACGAAGATGAGGTGCCCGCCGAATTCAAACCGCAGGTTGAACCTTCAATTCCGCAGAAATTTATCCGGCTGGCTCCGGCCGGAGGCGGTGTCACTTCCTTAAGGGAAAACTACGGCGCGAGTCTGCGTATCCTCTTAATAATTTGTGGAACCTTACTCCTCATCGCCTGCGCCAACCTGGCCAATCTGCTACTGGCACGCGCAGCCGCCCGCCGCTCCCAGACAGCGGTGCGCCTGGCTCTGGGGGCTGCGCGAACAAGACTGATTCGCCAGCAGTTGACAGAGGCTGTACTGCTGTCTGTGTTAGGCGGCATCGCAGGATTAGGGATTGCATACGTGGGAGCGCGTTTGATGCTGGCGCTGGCATTTCACAGCGCCACCTTTACGCCCATCAGTGCCACACCTTCGTTGCCGGTTCTCGGATTTGCGTTCGCGCTTTCACTCCTCACCGGTGTGATGTTTGGCGTTGTGCCCGCGTGGCTCGCTTCGCGTTCCGATCCGGCAGAGGCCCTGCACGGAGCAGGCCGCGGCACTCGCGGAGGGGCAGCGCTGCCGCAGAAGATACTGGTGGTTAGCCAAGCGGCGCTTTCCCTAGTTCTGCTTGCCTGCGCGGGATTGCTGACCGCGAGCTTGCGGAATCTGGAGAGTCAGGATTTTGGGTTCGACGTCCAAAATCGCATCAGTGTTCAGATCAATCCTCCTCTGGACAGTTACGCCCCGGAACGGCTCGACGCGCTTTATCGCGCAATCGAAGATAGTCTGGTGCGGTTGCCCAATGTGCAGAGCGCAAGCCTGGCCGGCTACAGTCCGCTCAGCGGCAATAACTGGGGTGAATTGATTGCGATAGAAGGGAGGGGTGATCCAAAGGCTGATATGGCGGAAGGTGTCTCTTGGGACAGGGTGAGTCGTCAGTATTTTTCGACCGTCGGACAGCGCATCGTGCGCGGGCGCGATTTTGCGGAAAGCGATTCCAGCTCCTCGCGCCCGGTGGCGATTGTGAATGAATCGCTCGTCAGGAAATACTTCCCCAATGAAGATCCCCTCGGCAAGCACTTTGGCATGGACAGCTCCCGATATGCCAGCACGTTTGAAATCGTCGGCGTAGCGCGTGACGCCAAGTACACCGATCCAGACCAGCCCGCAAGGCCCATGTTTTTTCTCCCGCTTGAGCAGAATGTCCACTATTCCAACGCTGATATACAGCGCAACGAAATACAAACGCATTTCGTAAACAGTATCCAACTGCTGGTACGCGGCCATGCCCTCAATCTTGAGCCGCAGCTTCATAAGGTTCTCGCCGATATCGATCCCAACCTTACGATCATCACGATAGAAAGCATGAACGAGCAGGTGGCCTCAAATTTTGACCAGCAGCGCATGGTTGCGCGGTTGGCTGGCACATTCAGCCTGATCGCCATGCTGCTGGCGGCCATCGGCCTCTATGGGCTCACGGCCTACACGGTGGCCTGCCGAACCAGCGAAATCGGAGTGCGCATGGCTCTCGGCGCCGACCGGGTGAACATTGTGCGACTGGTCCTTCGAGGAGCATTTCTGCTGGTTGCTATCGGGCTATTGATTGGAATTCCTCTGGCTATCGGCGCTGGACGCCTCATCGCCGCGCAACTATTCGAGATACGCAGCTGGGATCCGCATGTCTTCGGATTTTCAATTCTTGCGCTCGGGGCTTGCGCCGCGGCCGCCAGTATTCTCCCGGCACTTCGAGCCGCTTCGACGGATCCAATGAAGGCGCTGCGCACGGACTGAGGTTATCTGGGTTGATTGTCGTGAACCAGCCGGTGCACCGTCGTATTGGTAGCTCGTCTTAATGCGGTCCGGTTCGATGGTGGCAGAGGCTCGGCCACAAATCACGAGATAATCTGTCGAAAACATAGACGGCTCGGAATCCATACAAACGGGCCTCGCCGTCGCTCTTGCTGTCTGCATCTGCAATAACGTCTTCTTCTTTGCGCTTCTTGCCGATCATCGGGGCGAGAATGAAAATGCCCTTTTCGCCTCGTTTAACGAAGCGGCCAAGCGAGTTCCATGTACGGAGTCCGGCCACGTTGGTGGCATCGGGCTGGCAAATTGATAGCGAACTCTGTACTTCGTCAAAGGGAGGATGGCGTTTGCTAGCCTATAGACAAATCGCCTTGTGCGAGTCCTGTGGACAAATTTGACGCGATGCAGATTTGTTTCGCGTCTGGATCGGCTGAGAAAGAGGCCGTGTTTGAGGAACTCGTTGACGAGACCATCTGACTTTGACTTCCTGTTGTGGACGGAACGCTGCCCTGTCACGGCACTTTTGGGAATTTTTGGAATGCACGGGCACAGAAGGGAATAAGCAGTAATAAATAAGGAATTGAGGTTTCAAAGCGCGGGCGTAGTTCAGCTGGTTAGAACGCATGCCTGTCACGCAGGAGGCCGCGGGTTCGAGTCCCGTCGCTCCCGCCAAGATTGTGGTGGGCAGTCGTTTTGGGATTGGATGAATAACGGCCGACTATTCGGCCAAGAGAACTCGCTTTCTCCGACTTGCCAAGTGTTCAATGACTTGCCGAGATTGTGGTTTTTGGGTGTGTCGCAAAAGGTGTCGTAACCCCTATTTGCTACGCCGCTACTTTAGATGTTGGCGGACGGTAATCGAGCGCAGCGCGCACGATTTCCAGTTCCGGGTGCTGATAGTGCATCGCGGTCTTTACGTCGCGGTGCCTGGCATTAAGTTTTCCCGATACATCATTTATTAAGGTGGCTAGAAGCTTAGAGCGCAAAATCGATGAAAGGCTGCGCTCTTCGACGCCTCGGATAGCAGCAAATCGATGACACTGAATGAGATGAGGCTCGGGCGTCTTTCGGGAAGTGCGCTGTTTCCACCCACGATAGAGGGCTTTTTGGCTGTCGATGGAGGTTTAAGAATTTCGCCTAACTCATTGAGCGACCCGACACATAGGTAACAGATCGTACCGGACACATGGGTTACACTTTTTTCCTTTTTCGGGGAGGAAGTGGATGCCGTGGAAGGAGTGTTCGGTAATGGATGAGAGGCTTCAGTTTGTTGCCCGCCGGCTGG
>WNGO01018174.1_pt1 | contig 11526 bp, 11 predicted proteins | sample 5400511 | NCBI WGS metagenome assembly WNGO01 (sample SAMN13153380, study PRJNA577476) | soil metagenome | isolation source: 20 cm soil or saprolite under Garry oak tree replicate 2 | place: USA:California | collected 2016-06-15
AAGTATCGCCGATTGGACGCCATGGTCAGCACCGTAGGTGGTTATGCGGGTGGCACGAAGTTGTGGGAACTGGAGACGAAAGTCTTCGAACAGATGCTGGCGCTGAATCTCCGCTCGGGATATGCGCTGTCGCGGGCGGCGGTAAGAGCGATGTTGAAAGAAGGCCATGGCGCCATCGTAAACGTCGCTGCAAAAGCGGCGGTTGATCACGCTGCTGGCGCAGCCGCTTACGCGGCTTCAAAATCGGCCGCGGTGGCGCTACTGGATTCGCTGGCTGCGGACTTAAAAGGGAGCGGCGTTCGCGTGAACTCCATTCTCCCCAGCATCATCGATACCGAGGCCAACCGCAAGGCCATGCCCAAAGCGGACTTTGCGAAGTGGCCGAAACCCGAGGACATCGCGCGGGTCATCCTGTTTTTATGCAGCGACGACGCCAGGGTCATTCATGGCGCCGCCATCCCCGTTTATGGAGATAGCTGAAACCTTCGTTCAAGACTTGAATCTGAATTAAGTGGCCGTGAATGGCCGGGCCAGGTGCAATCCTCTTGCGGCCAAGGAGCGGTCGGTGCCGGAACAGGCGGAAGTTCAGTTTGGCCGCGAGATCTGTGGCGACCTCGTCGCCGCCGAATCGCGCGAGTGGCTGGTCACCAATGGAATCGGCGGATACGCCTCCGGCACCGTCGCCGGAAGCCAGACGCGGCGCTACCACGGAGTGCTGATCGCCGCCCTGCAGCCACCCGTGGGCCGCACCCAGCTGGTCTCCACTATCGACGAAATCGTGCACTACGCCGGAGCGGATTTTTCTCTCGCCACCCATCGCTGGGCCAGCGGTGCCGTCGATCCGCAAGGCTTTCTACTCCTCGAGGATTTTCACCTGGAAGGTTCGACTCCCGTGTGGACTTACGCGCTGGCCGATGCGCTTCTGGAAAAGCGCGTGTGGATGCGCCAGGGCGAAAACACCACCTTCATTCAGTACACCCTCGTGAGGGGAAGCGCGGCCCTCGAAATGGAGCTGAAAGCGCTCGTGAATTATCGCGACTTCCATTCCTTGACTCATGCAGGTGATTGGCGCATGCATATCGAGCCGGTCGAGCACGGCGTAAAGGTGCTGGCCCTCGATGGAGCGAGGCCCTTTTATCTGAAAAGCAGCACAGCGACCTGCCAGCCGCGGCACGATTGGCACCTTGGCTGCTTCTTGGGGGAAGAAACCGCGCGTGGCCTTGATGACCGCGAAGATCGCCTTTTTGCCGCGCTGTTCCGCGCAAAGCTAGAAGCCGGTTCGAGCATTACGCTTGTGGCGACCACGGAAGCAGCAGCCTCGCTCGATATTGAAACCGCCCGCGCGGAGCGACCGAATTACGAAGTGAAACTGTTCCATGACTGGCAAGCGAAAAACGAGGCTCTCGCCGAAGAAGCGCCCACCTGGCTTTGGCAGCTCATCCTTGCCGCCGACCAATTCATCGTAAAGCGCAGCCTTCCGGAAGAGCCGGACGGCCGCAGCATCATCGCCGGCTATCACTGGTTCGGCGATTGGGGCCGCGACACCATGATTGCGCTGCCGGGACTGACGCTCGCGACCGGCCGGACTGCCGTTGCCAGGCAAATCCTTCTCGCTTTTTCTCGCTACGTTGACGGCGGGATGCTCCCCAACAATTTCCCTGACATCGGGGGCCAACCAGAATACAACACCGTCGATGCCGCGCTGTGGTATATCGAATCCGTCCGGCAGTATTTCGAAGCGACGCAAGATGCCGTGACGCTGCAAAACCTTTTCCCGGTCCTCGCAGCCATGATCGAGGCGCACATCGCGGGCACCCGCTACAGCATCCACGCGGACCCGGCCGACGGGCTTCTTTATGCCGGTGGTCCGGGAGTCCAACTCACTTGGATGGATGCTAAAATCGGCGACTGGGTGGTGACGCCCCGCACGGGAAAGCCCGTGGAGATTAACGCGCTGTGGATCAACGCGCTCGAAACGATCGCCGGACTTGCTCGGTTGCTGGCGAAACCCGGCGACGATTACGAAAAACTCGCGGCCAAAGCAAAGAAAAGTTTTCAGAGATTCTGGAACCCGGCGCGTAACTGCTGCTGGGACGTCATCGATTCGCCGGGAATCGGAAATGATCCCTCGCTTCGCCCGAATCAGATTCTTGCCGTGTCTTTGCCGGTAAGCCCGCTCACCCCCGAGCAGCAAAAGGCGGTCGTCGACGTTTGCGCGCGGCACCTCTTGACCTCGCACGGACTGCGGAGTCTCGCGCCGGGCGAAGCTGGCTACGCCGGCCATTACGGTGGTAGCCCCCGCGATCGCGACGCCGCCTATCATCAAGGCACCGTGTGGGGCTGGCTGCTCGGACCGTTCGTTCTCGCGCACTATCGCGTCTACCACGATCGCGAGGCGGCCTTGCGTTTCCTCGAGCCGCTCGGTCGCCAGATTTACGCGAGCGGCCTCGGCACGTTAAGCGAAATATTCGATGGCAATGCTCCCTTCACACCACGCGGCTGCATTGCCCAGGCCTGGACCGTCGCCGAAGTGTTGCGGGCTTGGAAGGAAATAATGGGCGGAAAGAAAGCTGATTCAGTTAGAAGTATTTAATATCGCTGAGTTCGAATATCTATTGGCAAGACTGTGATTCGTACAGTTCGATGAGCACCTTGCCGCCATCGGGAGAGACGACGAGGAAAAAATTGATTCGCGCGCCATCCGCGCCAGGCCGCGTGGCAGGATAAACAGGAGCAACTCCGAATTTGTCTTTCAGTATTTGGGTGGCGCGGTCGACATTGGTGCAGCGATATTCCACTTGTTGCACGCCCTCTCCAAACTTGGCCAGGTATTTTGCGATGGCCCCGGAGCCGCCGGATGGCCCCGGAGCCGCCGGGCTCCCGCGTTGTCAGCAGATCCAGAAACACGCCATCAGCGAAACGAAGTTCGAATTCCTCGGCATCCTGATCCGCCGGCACTTCGGCAAGTCTGGGCGTGCCATTGGCAATGCGAATCCGCCCAAACGTATCGCGTTCGACCGCTAGTCCAACCGTTATGGCGGGATGGGGTCCAAGTAGCAGCCCGGAGAGCTCGCTCTCGGCCCACCAGTTAGAAATAGCAGATCCTGCGGCCGCCCGGCCCAAGCGGTAGATTTCGCCCGCGGCCGCGAGCCTCTTGGATGCTTCGGCGGACGACAGGTCCGCGATGGATTGAGCGAGAGGGCTGGACATGGGAGCGTCAGGAATTGTAGCTTGAGGGCAGCAGGAAGAGTAGCTGAAGCCGTACAGCAGTCCTCGTAAGACGCAACGAAATCACCTGCGCCGCATCTGAGGAATATGCCCAAGCCAGTCTTATTAACCGTGGATGACGACCCGGAAGTCCTGCGGGCGATTGAGCGCGACCTGCGCGGCCGCTATGCGGATCGCTACCGTGTCATGCGCGCGAATTCCGGAAGCGCCGGCCTCACCACCCTGCGGGAATTAAAAGCGCGCAACAATCCTGTGGCCCTACTGCTTGCGGATCAGCGCATGCCCCAAATGGACGGCGTTAACTTCCTTTCCGAGGCCATGGAGATGCACCCCCTCGCCAAGCGCGCCCTGCTCACCGCCTACGCGGATACCAACGCCGCCATCGATGCCATCAACGAAGCCCGCGTGCACTACTATTTGATGAAGCCGTGGGATCCGCCCGAGGAAAAACTCTTTCCCGCTCTCGACGACCTGCTGCACGATTGGACCGCGACGTTTCGCCCGCCGTATGAAGGAATTCGCGTCCTCGGCACGCGCTGGTCAACTCGCTCCTATGAGTTGCGCGATTTTCTAGCTCGAAATCAAGTGCCTTACCAATGGATCGACGTGGAGCTGGCGCAAACCGATCCTGAAGTGCGCGGGTTGGTCGATTCGCTCGGACCCGAAGCCGAAACGCTTCCTCTGATTCTTTTTCCCGACGGCGCGCGGCTTGCCGAGCCTCCTCTGCCTGCGGTTGCCGACAAGATCGGTCTCCGCACGCACACGCAAACCAGCTTCTACGACCTTGCCATTGTCGGAGGCGGCCCCGCCGGTCTCGCTGCCGCCGTTTATGGCGCCAGCGAAGGCTTGCACACGGTGATGATCGAACGCGAAGCGCCCGGCGGTCAGGCCGGGCTCAGCTCTCGCATCGAGAACTACCTCGGTTTTCCTGCCGGGCTCAGCGGCAACGATCTCGCCCGCCGCGCCGTGGCCCAGGCCCGGCGATTTGGAGTGGAAATTCTCGCTCCACAGGAAGCCGTCAGCCTCCGGGCGGAAGGTCCGTATCGCTTTCTGAAACTGGCGGATGGGTTTGAGATTTCCTGTCATGCGCTTCTTCTGGCGATGGGCGTTCAGTGGCGCACGCTGGAGGTGCCCGGGATCGAGCGCCTGCAGGGCGCGGGCGTCTATTACGGCGGCGGAACCACCGAAGCCATGGCCTGCAAAGGCGAGACCGTGCACATCATTGGGGGCGCGAATTCCGCCGGGCAGGCCGCCATGCACTTTTCCAAGTTCGCCGTTAAAGTTGTCATGCTGGTGCGCGGCGAATCCCTCGCGAGCACCATGTCGCATTACTTGATCGAGCAAATCGAAAAGACCCCCAACATCGAAGTCCAGACGCGTAGCAGCGTGGTCGAGGTTCACGGGGAATCGCGGCTCACCGGCCTGACCATCCTGCGTTCAATCACTGGTGAAAAGGAAAAGATGCCGGCTACCAGCCTGTACATTTTCATCGGCGCGCAACCGCGGACGGAATGGCTCGGCGGCTTGATTGAGCGCGACGAGCGCGGATTCATTCTTTCTGGCCCGGACCTCCTCCGCGGCGGAAAGAGACCGCCATCATGGACGCTCGATCGCGACCCGGGATTGCTGGAAACCAACGTGCCCGGAATTTTTGTCGTCGGTGACGTGCGCCACGGTTCCGTCAAGCGCGTGGCTTCCGGCGTTGGCGAAGGCGCCGTCGTCGTGCAGTTCATGCACCAGTATCTGGCGAAGGTCCAATGAGCGAAAAGACGCGGGGAGCGGAACGCCCATGAGCGGCGCGCCGGAGCAAGCACGGATTGAAGCTCTGATTGCGGATTTGCGCAAGGTGCCTGCTTTTGTGGACCAGCCCCAAGCCGATCTCGAATGGTTTGTCGCGCAATCCGAGGAACGCCGCGTCGGCGTGGGCGAAGTCTCCGTCCGCGAAGATACTCCGGCAGACACGATGTTTGTGATGCTCGAAGGAGAATTGCGAGCGCGGCGGGAGAATGGTCCGCAGGATGGCCCCGTTTTTACCGCTCGCGCCGGCGAAGTCACTGGCGTCTTGCCTTTTTCCAGAATGAAAACGTTTGGTGTGACCGGACGCGCGGTGCTTCCGATTCGTGCGCTGGCGTTTCCTACCGGCAAGTTTCCCGAACTTTTCCAGCGGATGCCCGAGCTTTCCCATCGCCTCGTTGGATTGTTGACCGATCGCGTTCGAAACGTCACGCGCGAAGAGCAGCAAAGGGAAAAACTGGCAGCGCTGGGAAAATTGTCGGCCGGCCTCGCGCACGAGCTGAACAATCCTTCTGCTGCCGCCCGCCGCTCGGCTGCGGCACTGCGGGATTGCCTCCAGCGCCTGCGCGTTGCCGGACGTAGCTCAAGCCTGGGTCCGGAAGACTGCGGCCTGCTGGCGCAGCGCGAAGAGGAGATTCGCTCCGCGCTGAAGCCCGCTCCATACAAAGATGAGTTCGCGCGTGTCGAGCGAGAAGAAGCGATTCAAAGCTGGCTGGAAGGGCGTGGTGTTACCGAGGCCTGGAAACTGGCGCCGCTTCTGGCTGACGACAACTTAACGGACGCGCAACTAGAAAGGTTTGCGGCCGCCGCGGGAGCTTCTTTGGGCCCCGAGCTGACGCGATTCGGCACCCTCCTCGAAATGGAGCGCATTGCCGCCGAGCTCGAACACAGCACCGCCCGCATTTCGGATCTCATCAAAGCGATCAAAGAATATTCCTACATGGACCAGGCGCCGCTCCAGGAAGTGGACATCAAGAGCAGCCTGGAAACAACTCTGACCATCATGCATCACAAACTGAAGCGCGGCATTGTGGTGACACGCGAATATGAAGCGAACCTTCCGAAGGTGATGGCCTACGGAAGCGAGTTGAATCAGGTGTGGACAAACCTGATCGACAACGCCGCCGACGCAATGAAGGAAAAAGGAAAACTTCTCGTGCGCGTGGTGCGCGAAAATGATTACCTGCTAGTGGAGATCGCCGACGACGGCCCGGGAATTCCGCCCGAGGTGCAATCGCGGATTTTTGAGCCTTTTTTTACGACCAAGGGCGTGGGGGAGGGAACCGGGCTCGGCTTGGACGTCGTGCATCGCATCGTAAGAAAAATGCGCGGGCTGGTCACCGTAAAATCGGTTTCGGGAGATACGCGATTCCAGATCCGAATTCCAATTCAAGCAGCGATGTGATTTCGCGGGAGGCCACCATGGCGAAAAACTGCACTCACCTCGATCAAATCAAACGCGTAAAGCCAAAGACCAAGGGCTGCGAGGAGTGCCTGAAGATGGGCGACGGCTGGTTGCACTTGCGTTTGTGTTTGAGCTGCGGCCATGTCGGCTGTTGCGACTCCTCAAAAAACAAACACGCCACAAAACATTTTCACGCCACCAAGCACCCCATTGTGCGGTCGCAAGAGCCGGGAGAAAACTGGATGTGGTGCTACGTCGACGACCTGATGTTCGAGGAAGAATAAATTTCACGCTTTGTTCCTCGTCGGAAAGAGTAGCGACGCCAGCAGCGCGACCAGCAATACGCCTCCTACAACGACGAGAGACACAACCACCGGAATGTGCAGCCACCGCTCGCCGATCATTTTTCCGCCGATAAACAGCAGCACGACCGCCAGCCCCTCATCCAGAAAACGCAAACGGTCGATGACTCCCGCCAGCAGGAAGTACAGGGCGCGGAGCCCCAGAATCGCGAGCACGTTCGACGTGTACACAATGAACGGATCCTCGGTAATGCCGAACACCGCCGGGATGGAATCGACGGCCAGAGTGACGTCCGTGATTTCCACGACGAGCAGCACGAGAAACAACGGAGTGGCGAACAAGCGGCCCGCGGTGCGCACAAAAAAATGTTCGCCGTGATAGTCATGGCTGACGCGAAGATGGCGGCTGGCGAAGCGGAAGATTTTGTTTTGTTCCGGGTGGACTTCTCCCCGATGGGCGAGGAGCATGCGCCCGCCGGCATAGACGAGGAATGCGCCGAGCGCGTACATGATCCAAGAGAAATGTTCGATCAATTCCGCGCCCAGCGCGATCATCACTCCGCGCATGACCAGCGCGCCTACCACTCCCCATTCTAGAAGGCGATGCTGTAGGCGCTCATCCACGGCAAACGCGCGAAAGATCACCAGAAAGAGAAACAGATTGTCAACGCTGAGGGCTTTTTCGATCAGGTAGCCGGTAAAGAATTCCAGGGCCCGGAGCTCGCAGGCTAGGGAGTGGAGCTGCGCGCGTCGATGGAGTTCAAATTCGACAGTTCGATGCGGATGGTTTTGCCGCGTTCAATTTTTACGGGAACATCCCAGCGCACGCGCATATCGCCGGCGTCGGCGTCCAGATTGAGCGAGCTGATCCAATAGTCGCCGGGGGCAACACCCGATAGCGAGGCGCGCCCTTCGAGATCGGTGTCCGTCTTGGCGGCGAGAAACTTGAGCTGGGCCACGTCCGGGGCGACGCGTTGGACGCGCTTGCGACGGTCGTTCTGGAGCGCGGCCCACTTGCGCAGCGGGTTGACGCCGTCCAGTTCGAGCTCAACACCGGAAACGGTCTCGGGACGCGAGCGGATGAATTTCTTGAGGCTGAACAGATAATCTTGTTTCAGTTTCTCGTATTTCTCAGGATGTTCCGTCTTGTCAGCTTCCGTATATTTTGGTTTTGGTAGGCCGTTGATTACGCCGCCGCTGTTCGAGCGCTGGTAGGCTAGCAGGAATTCCGGAACATTGAGGATGTCATCCGGAGTAAGGAGCTTGTCGAGGTCCGGCTCCGTAAGGTCGAGAGTGTCATGGCCCTTAAGCCAAGCACGCAGCTCGGGAGATACCTTGAGACCATCGATAAACTGATCGCGTGCCGGGATGGGGTCTTGCTCTTCTACTTCCTTGACGATCTCCGAGTAGCTCTTGGTGAGAATGTAAAACGTGAATTGGCGCACGGGCTCCGGGCGCGCCCCCGTCGGCGTGACGCGGGCCATGATCTCGACGGCGCCGGCCTCCTTCTGCGCCCACGCTCCGCTCCCAAAGGAAAGAGCGCACAGGGCGATGCCGAGGCTAGGAATGGCCATTTTTCTCATGGCCGAATCGTAGCAGATTGCGGCAAGGTGTGGCTCGCGAACGAGAAGCTTTGTTTCTTGGCCTAGAATCCGGGGCTTTACGGCCCTTCGGGTAACCGGATGGGCGGCGGGAACAACCAACAGCGCCGAAAAAAAGCGGCACCCAGAATAGGGGTTGCAGGGACCAGCGACCGACCGAATGGCGAGGTCCGCTGGTCAATATTTGACACCCCCAGCCCAGCGTATTCTATGCGCTCAATTCTGAAGGGCTGCCTTGTAGGCATCAAAATTGCGCTCGCTGAGTGTTTTCCCTACGTCTGCATTTTGATGGCGGAGGAAAGTCGCCGCTACAAGAAAGGATGAAGTGGCTGTGCCACAAGGGCGTGGTATAAGAAGGATGCACAGAGGCAGTGGGAGGTGGCCATGCGTGCCGATCAAGTGGAAGTTTCCTGGGATGCGGGCAAGGCCAAGTGGCTGGTTCGCATTGTGAATGGGGAAGAAGTGATTCGGCGCTATTGCAAATTGCCGAAGGATGCGGACGAACAGGCGCTTGGCGCAGCGGCGCAGAAGACCGTGCAGGATGAGGGTTATGAAGCCGATCCTGCACTGGTCAGCGTGCGCCGGTAGCGCGGGGTGCGGGAACGAGCGGGAAGAAGGACGGGTCTCTTTCCCGATCGAGTCCGATCGACTGTGCTCAGGGCCGGTCCTGCGGCAGGCTCAAGTTCCGACTGGGCCTATCCACCCTTGGCTCTGTTCTTCAGGAGCTTGGCGAGCTTTTCAATTTCTTCGGTTTTCTTCACCATGCGTACGGCGAACACCTCGGTGGTCGTGGTTTTCTGGAGTTCTTCGCGAAGTTCGCCAGTAAGTTGGTAAAGCCGCTCCACGCCTTCGCGAAATTCCTTCTCGTTGTGCTGCAACCAGGCTCGTTTTGCGGCGGCAGTGGCTTGCGGGTTTGAATGAATTTCTGCAGGGTTCGGAGTCTCCGCGGGCGGCGGCGGAGTTGGCGGATATTGGGCGAACGGCCATCCATCCTCCGCCGCAAGAAAGCCGGCCGCCGCGGCCATCGCCAAGACAAGCACGCGCCTGGTTTCAAGCATACCGGCCTCCGGATTGGATGGGAACGGTAGAAAATGCTACTCCGTTGCTGAAAGACCGTCTAGAACAGGCGGAAGACAGCTTCGACGACGACCCAGGCCGGAACCACGCGGCGCGCGGCGTCATGCGCCGGCACAAACTTCCAGCCGCGAATGGCCTGCGCGGCGCGTTCATCCAGCCCCAACCCGATGCCCTGAACGATACGGATTTGCGCGGCGCGCCCGTCGGCGCCAACCAAAACTTGCAGCGTGACCTTTCCCTGTAGCTTGGCCTCGCGGGCTTCGTCGGTGTATTGGGGATCGGGGCAATAGGCGCAGCTAGGAAGTGTAACCCCGGCACGATATCTCGATGGGGACTCACCTTGCCCGCCCGGTCCGTCGCGCGGCCCATCGCCCATAGTGTGCCCGGGACCGCTGCCGACGGTGTCGGAATCACCCGGCCCTGGCGAGTTGGACTCTTCCTTCATCCACGGGAGGCCGATTTTGTCGACCGGAGTCAAGACTGGCGCTGCGGCCGCATCGAATATCGTCGGCGGTATCGGCATGTGTGCGTCTTGTTTGGGAGGAAGCGACGGCCGGACCAACTGAATCGAAGCAAGCGGCAACAGGTTTCCAGCAGTCGTGGGAATCTGCACCCGGCCACCTCCTCTGCCAGCCCCGGGATCCGGTGCGGCGCTGGTGCTCGAGGAGAAGAAGTGCGACGGGAACCTAAGTCTTTCTAGGACTCTTGCCGCGGCAGTGTCTGGAGTTTTCGCAGTCTTAAAAGGATGCATGGCCATCAGCGCTAGTGCCGCGATCACAGCCGCATGCGTCAGGAAAGAAATAGCCTGCGCGCGGCTCGACCGCCGCGCCCTATCGAAACGCAAGAGATGCAACGGCGCACCGTTCGCGGAGCTCAGCTGCCATTTCTCTGAAGTCAAGGCGACAGCAAAGTTTCCGCGGATGCGTTTAATGAAACCGCCTCCTGAGCTTGCTGAGGAAAACAAGGAACGCAGGAAGGATTGGCGCATGGGCAGGCCTCCGCGCCCACCTCAGACTGAGCCACGCTCCTCGACGAGACGGGCGGCGAACGGGTGGTGAGAAGCGGAGCGCGGCAGATTGGTTGCCCGCAAAAGGTGCGGTTGGGGAACACGCGAAGGCTCAACAGGAGAGAGCCCCAGGCGCAGCAAAAACTTTTCAATACTATTTGCGGGACAGCGCGCTAGTAGAGGTGGAAAGTGACTTCGATTTGCACGCGGCAATTTACCGGCTTGCCGCTGGGACCAAGGGCGGGGCGCATCTTCCAATTCTTCACTTGGGAGAGGGCCTTTTCTTCCAAGCCGAGGCCGGGGCCTTTGATAACGTTCGGACTAATCACGCGCCCATCGGCGGTAACCGTCACGTCGAGCAACACGGTGCCCTGATATTTGGCCTTACGCGCTTCGTCGGAGTACTCCGGCTGCGGGCAGTAGATGCATTGCGGCGAACCGACGCCGTTCAGGCCAGCGCGGAAAAGTCCGCCGCCCGTGCCGCCGCCTTCGCCGGGACCAAGACCTCCGCCGGAACCGCTTCCGATACCCGTGCCATTGCCATTTCCGAGAGAATCGGTGACGCTTTTGGCCAGAGGATCACCGAAGTTTGCCATATTGGGACTGGGGACTTTCAGGTCGGGCGGACCCAGCAGGGAGGGGTCCATCGCCAGCTTGGGATTCAGATTCTGAATCTTCGCCTGAGGCGGCGTGAACTGCGTCCATTGGAACTTGGGGAGCTTCCCCTTTGAGGTGGGAGTCAGGGTATGGTTATTTCCGCCGCCGCCGCCGCCGGCTTTGTTCGCGCCCGAGGGTAGCTTCGCCATGTAAGGCGAAATGTCCAGCGGCACAACGCCGACCAGCTTGTTCTTTGCTTCCGTTGAGGCGGGCAGGACATTCGTAAAAATGGGAATGACCAGCAGTGCGATCACCGCCACGTGCAGGCCAACCGCGATCACTTGACTCCAGCCGAAGTTTTCATCCTTGGACCAGATGTCCTTCACTTTGATCGGCTTGACGGCGAAGGGCAAGGGCGCCTGCTTCGGCGGCGAGAAAAATTCCTTGATGCGGGTGCCGAAGCCGCCAAAATTCGATCCCCACGCTACCGCCAGTTTGCTATTCACCGGTCCCTTG
>WNGO01007063.1_pt1 | contig 11524 bp, 11 predicted proteins | sample 5400511 | NCBI WGS metagenome assembly WNGO01 (sample SAMN13153380, study PRJNA577476) | soil metagenome | isolation source: 20 cm soil or saprolite under Garry oak tree replicate 2 | place: USA:California | collected 2016-06-15
CACGGTGAGCTGCAGAAGCAGGACGGCATCACGCATCTCATCGCCCGGCGGCTCATCGACCGCTCCTCGCTCCTCGGAGAGCTCCTGACGCGCTCGCGGGATTTTCACTGACGCGGCTTGCGGCGGCCCCTGCGCGGCGTATCGCCGTCGTCGCCGATCTCGTAATCCTCGAAATCGCTGGTGAGCTCGGCGGTATGCTTGTCCTCGAGCAGCCGCTCGAGGCGGCGCCAGGCCGGGTCGCCGACCTTCTGGCCGCGGCGCTTGGCGAGATCGAGGTCCTTGATGACCTGATCAAGATCGACGTCACCGTCCTCCGTAACGGGCTCGTCGGCTTCCTCGTCTTCGAATTCCTCTGATTCCGGCTTCTCGCTCATGCGGGACCGCGGTCCTGCAGGAATTGGACGGCGCGAACTTAAATCAGATCACCTGACAACTGCAACGCTGGCCGTGCGGTTTGTGAACCGGTGCCGGTTTGCCCCACGAACGGGCACCCCACCTTTAGTGGATCAACTGGTTCATCTGGAAGATGGGCAGCAGCATTGCAAAAACGATGCCCATGACGAACAGGCCCATCACAATGATGAGCAGCGGACCCAGCAGCCCCACCAGGGCGGACAGCAGCCCGTCGAGCTCACGTTCCTGGCTTATCGCGGCCCGCTCGAGCATGTTCTCCAGCTGGCCGCTCGACTCGCCGCTGGAAATGAGGTGGATGGTCATGGGCGGGAACATGCGGCTGAGCCCCAGCGAGCGCCCGATCGGCGCGCCCTCGCGCACCCGCGCGGCCGCGTCCGCCACCGCATCGCGCATCGGCAGGTTGGTCACCACTTCGCCTGCGATGCGCAACGCCTCGAGCACCGGCACGGAGCTGGCCGAGAGGATGCTGAAGGTGCGCGTGAAGCGCGCGGTGTTGAAGCCGCGCGTCAGCTTGCCGAGCAGCGGCATGCGCAGCTGGAAGCGATGGTAGCGGCGTCGCGCCCCCGGGTCGCGCTGCCAGCGGCGGAACAGCACGAAGGCGATGACGGCCGCGACGGCCAGGTACACCCCGTACTCGCGGAAGAAGCCGCTGGCGGCGATCAGCATGCGGGTGATCAGTGGCAGCTTGGCCTTGCTGGTCTCGAATACCGCCACGACCTTGGGCACCACGAATACCAGCAGCAACGACACGATGGCGAAGCACATCACCGTCAGCACGATGGGGTAGAGCATCGCCGCCAGCACCTTCTGGCGGATCTGCTCGCGGCTCTCGGTGTAGTCGGCGAGGCGCTCGAGCACGTTGTCCAGGTGCCCGGCCTGCTCGCCCGCCGCCACGGTGGCGCGATAGATCTCGGGAAAGATGCGCGGGAATTCCGCGAAGCCGTCGGCGAGGGTGTGGCCCTCCATGACGCGCGCGCGCACGCCGAGCACGATGCTCTGCACGCGCGGCTTTTCGGTCTGCTGCGAGACCGCGAGCAGCGCCTCCTCCAGTGGCAACCCGGCGCGCGCCAGCGTGGCCAGCTGCCGGGTGAACAGCGCCAGGTCCGCGGCCGACACGCGCCGCACGAAGCTGAAGGAGCGCTGGCGCCTGGCTTCCTTTTGCGCCACCTCGGTGACCGAGACCGGCAGCAGCTGCTGCTCGCGCAGCTGCTGGCGGATCTGGCGCGGGGTGTCGCCTTCGAGGATGCCCTTGCGCTCGCGGCCGCCGGCATCGAGGGCGGTATATTCGAACGCGCCCATTATTAGATTGGCTGAAAGTCGCCTGCGGCGCTTTCAGCGGAAGACGCCCCAGCTTGGCTCGACCCCGGAGCGAAAGGCGTGACTTTCGCCCCACCGGGGCAAGTCGCGGACACGGCGGTTTCAATCTTCGCGCGTGACACGCAGCACTTCCTCGATCGTGGTTTCGCCGCGCAGCACCCTGGCGCGGCCGTCGTCGCGGATCGAGGGCGTGCTGAACCGCGCGTGGCGCTCGATCTCCTGCTCCGAGACGCCGTCGTGAATCATGGTGCGCATGGTGTCATCGACCACGATCAGCTCGTAGATCCCCGAGCGGCCGCGATAGCCGCCGGTAGCGTCGCGCCCGGGCCGGTACAGCGTGGGCGAAGGCTCGTCGGGCCGCAGGTTGAGGAGGCGTCGCTCGTATTCACCCGCCTGGAAGGGTTGCTTGCTCTCCGGGCTCAGCACGCGCACCAGGCGCTGCGCCAGCACCCCGATCAGACTCGAGGACAGCAGGAACGGCTCGATCCCCATGTCGCGCAGACGCGTGATGGCGCCGGCGGCGGTGTTGGTGTGCAGCGTCGAGAGCACCAGGTGGCCGGTGAGGCTCGCCTGTACCGAGATCTGCGCGGTCTCGAGGTCGCGGATCTCGCCGATCATGACCACATCGGGGTCCTGGCGCAGGATGGCGCGCAGGCCGCGGGCGAAGGTCATCTCGACCTTGGTGTTCACCTGGGTCTGGCCGATGCCGTCGATGTAGTACTCGATCGGATCCTCGACCGTCATGATGTTGCGCGTGTTGTCGTTGAGGCGCTCGAGCCCCGCGTACAGCGTGGTGGTCTTGCCCGAGCCGGTAGGTCCGGTGACCAGCAGAATCCCGTGCGGCTTGTGGATCAGCTCGTCGATGAACTGCTGGGTGCGCGCATCCATGCCGAGGGAGTCCAGGTCGAGCTTGCCGGCCTGTTTGTCGAGGATGCGCAGCACCACGCGCTCGCCGTGCCCTGAAGGGATGGTCGAGACGCGCACGTCGACCGCCCGCCCGGCGATCTTCAGACCGATGCGTCCGTCCTGCGGCAGGCGCTTCTCGGCGATGTCGAGGCGCGACATGACCTTGATGCGCGACACCACCAGCGGCGCCACCGCGCGCCGAGACTGCAGCACCTCGCGCAGCACGCCATCGACGCGGAAGCGCACCACCAGCCGGTTCTCGAACGGCTCGACGTGGATATCCGAGGCGTTCTCCTTGACCGCCTGGGTGAGCACCGCATTGATCAGGCGGATGATCGGGGCGTCGTCCTCGCTGTCCAGCAGGTCTGCCTGCTCGGGCAGCTCCTGCGCGAGGTGCGCAAGATCGGTGGTGTCATCGAGGCCCTCGACCGCCTGCATCGCATCCGAGCCGGCCTCATAGGCCTGGCGCAGCAGCTCATCGAACCGCGCATCCGGCACGCGCTCGAGCTTGAGCGAGCGGCGCAGGTACCGGCGCACTTCGGCGAGCGCCTGCGGGGAGGCGGTATCGCGGTAGGTGCATTCGGCCACGCCGTCGACCACGCGATTGACGAGCACGCCATGGCGCTTGGCGAACGCAAATGACAGGCGCCGCCCCGGAGCGCTGTCGACATCGCTCATGGCTTGCCCTGTGGCGGGGGTGGCGGGGACGACTGCGGCGCAGGCGCCGCGCCCTCGGGCTGCGGCGGCGGCGGCGGCGCCTCGAGCTTGCCGCGCGACACGCCCGGCAGCAGTGGCAGGGCCTCGCGGCGGTTGAGGTCCTTCTGCTGATCCATCATGTAGTTGTACTTGAGGTCGGTCTCGAACGCCGCCTGCGACGGGTCGCGCAGGATCTTCGGGCGGATGAACAGGATGAGGTTGTTCTTGGTCGAGGTGGCGTTGCGCGTCTTGAACAGCAGGCCGATGAGCGGGATGTTGCCGAGGTACGGCACGCGCTGCTCACCCTTCACGCTGTTGTCCTCGATGAGGCCGCCGAGCACCACCACGCCGCCATCCTCGATGAGCACCGTGGTGGTGATGGTGCGCTTGTTGGTGACCAGGTCGACCGCGCCGGCGGGCTTCTGGCCGATGCTCGAGCTCTCGATCGAGATCTTGAGCATTACCGAGGTGCCTTCGGCGGAGATGGTCGGCGTCACCTTGAGAATGGTGCCGACTTCCTGACGCTGAATGGTCTGGAACGGATTGATGCCGCCCGTGACCCCGCCCGTGGTCGCCGCCGCATTGGTGAACTGGCCGGTAATGAACGGCACTTCCTGCGCCACCTTCAGCTCCGCTTCCTGGTTGTCCATGGTGACCGCCGAAGGTGTGGCGACGACGTTGGTGTTGGTGTCGCCGCGGATGGCGCGGACCATGGCTGCAAAGTTCACCCCGGTGCCGGCGATGCGGCCGATGCCGATGGTCGTGCCCTGCAGCAGCGCGGTCGAGGCATTGGCGGGGGCCTGGATGGCGCCCGCCAGATCCACGATGCTGGTGCCGCCGACCGGACTCACGAAGGCGCCGGCGGGCACGTTGTCGCCTTTGGAGAACGCCGCCCAGTTGATGCCGAGCTCGGCGCTCTTGTCGACGTCGACCTCGGCGATGATCGCCTCCACCAGCACCTGCGGGCATTCTTCTCCGCCTGCGCCAGCGGCGAGGCCTGCGCGCCCGTCCCGGCCGCGCCCGGGGCGGCCTGCGCGATACCGGTGATCTGCTCCTTGAGTTTCGGTGCGATCTTTTCCGCGTTCGCATAGTGCAGGTAACGTACGCGGGTGTCGCCGCCCGCCTCGAGTGGGGTATCCAGGTGTGCGACCAGCGCGCGCACGCGCAGCCGCTGCGCCTGGTCGCCGCCGATCAGCACGCTGTTGGAGCGCTCGTCAGCGACCACCTTCACCGCGACGCCCTCGGTGGCGGCCGCCCCCTGGTAGAAGGCGTTCACCACGCGCACGATCTCGGAGGCCGAGGCATTCTGCAGCGCCACGATCTCCGGATCCTGGTTTGCGACCTGGTCGATGCGCCGGATGATGCGCATCATGCGGTTCACGTTACCGGCGCGGTCGGAGATGATCAGGATATTGGACGCAGGGTAGGCGGCGAGATGAGCATACTGCGGCTGCATCGGCCGCAGGATCGGCACCAGCTGCGCCGCGCTCACGTTCTTCACTTCGACCACCTGGGTCACGATCTCGTCCGAGGTGGCGCTCACGTGGTCGGGCAGGTCGATGGAGGGTATCTGGCGCGCGTTGGCATCGGGAAGGATCTTGACCACGTCTCCGGCCGGCACCGCGATGAAGCCGTACACCTGCAGGATGGACAGGAACGCCTCGTAGAACGCTGCCGGGGACAACGGGGTCGAGGACAGCATCGTCACCTGGGCGCGCACCCGCGGGTCGATGATGAAGTTCTTGCCGGTGGCGGCGGCGACCGCTTCGGCGATCTGCGTGATGTCCGCGTCCTTGAAGTTGGGGGTGATGCGCTGCGCCGGCTGCGCCGCGGCGAGCGAGGCTGCCATCAGCGCCGCGAGCGCCCACACCGCAAATGAACGAGAGCCTGTCACTGGATCTACCCCCGAAACGGCGCCGGCCGGCTACTGGTTGCTGCTGTCGCCGCCGGGCACTTCGGCGGGTGGCGGCGGCACCGGCGGCTGATAAGCCGCCGGGAGCGCGCCCGGGCTGCCCGGAAGCTGCGACTGGGCCAGGCTGTCCGCCTCCTGCGCGACCTGGGCGATATTCAAAGTAAGATCCTGCTGCTGGCCGCCGCGAATGAGCGTGACGCGCGCCTCACTGGAGCTGCCCAGGGTGCGCAGAATCTGTTCGCCGCGGTCGCGATCATCGAGCGGGGTGCCGTTGATCGCCGTCACCTGATCGCCGGGGCGCAGCCCTAAGCGCATGAAGGCGGCGCGGTTACGGCCGGGGTACACCCGGAACCCGTTCATCCGGTTATGCTCCATCACCGGTTGCGGCCGCAGGACATCCGCGAGCAGCCCCGGCTGCTCGCTGATCATGCGGCGCATGCGCTCGATCGCCGGGTTCTCGTTCTGCAGCGCGGCGCTCGAGGGGGGCGGGGCGTTGCCGGCGTTCATCTGGCGCGGCAGGGACAGCGACTCGAGCTGTCCGTCGCGATCGATCACCACGCGGTCGTTGTAGACCGAGTGCAGCTTCGCCCCGCCGGGAACGCTGTCTCCGACCGCATACACCTTCGCGGTCTGTGCGCTCTGTCCGAGGATCGCGAGGCCGTTTTGCGGATCATTGCCGGCGATGATTCCGGTCAGCACCAGTGGCATGCTCGTCTGCGGCGCGTCGGCGCCGTCCTGCTTGAGAGCCGGCGCGGCGCCGAACAGGTGGGCACGGTTGATGGCGGCCAGGTCGACCAGCCGGGAGCGCACGGGCGCGCGGCGCACGCCGCCACCCGCACCGCCGCGGCTGGCGGCGGCCAGATCGGTCAGGATCACGGCGGCCTGCGCCGCGAGGGCGATGACGAGGATCCAGGTCGCGACCCGTGGCCCGTCGCGCAGCAGCCGCGCGCGCCAGCGATCGCTCGCCGGGAGAGCGTCGAGCCAGGAAGCGGCGTTCATGGGCTGACCCGCATGAGCTTAATGGTAGTCCTCCAGGCGCCTCGCGCGCGTGCCCCGGTGCGCACGCGGCAGCGTGCCGTGGAAGGTGCGGCGGCGCAATCATACGGGTGCGGCGCTTGTGCTCTCAAGCGATTGTTTCTGCAGGAGTAACTGGCACGCATTCTGGCAGGCTTGTGTTGCCGTTTCGCGACCCCTATAAAGCAGTCATGCCCGACCCGCATCCGGTCCGCCCCGACACCGGCGTCGTCGTTGAAGAGGCGCAGCCGGAGGTCAAACAGCCGCCGCTGTACCGGGTTGTGCTGCTGAACGATGACTACACCCCCATGGAGTTTGTGGTCGATGTGCTGGAAAAGTTCTTCGCGCTGAACCGTCCGACGGCGACGCGCATCATGCTCGAGGTCCACACCCGGGGTAAGGGGGTCTGTGGGGTCTTCACATACGAGATCGCTGAAACTAAGGTGGCGCAGGTGACGACGTATGCGCGGGACCACCAGCACCCGCTCATGTGTACGCTGGAGGAGGCCTGAGGCCGCTGTGCTCACCGGGAACGGTTTGCCTGAACGCTCAACCTGAAAGGTCCGGCTAAAGTGCTGTCCAACGAGCTCGAGTACTGTCTGAACGACGCGTTCCACCAGGCGCGCGAGGCGCGGCATGAGTACCTGACGGTCGAGCACCTGCTGCTCGCGATCCTCGACACCCCCAAGGTGCGCGAAGTGCTGCGCGCCTGCGGCGCGGACACCATCAAGCTCAAACAGGAGCTGAAGGACCACATCGACCAGTCGACCCCGCGGCTCGAGGAGGGCGAAGAGCGCGAAGTGCAGCCGACGCTCGGGTTCCAGCGTGTGCTGCAACGCGCGGTCTTCCACGTGCAGTCGAGCGGCAAGAAGGAAGTCGGCGTGAGTAACGTGCTGGTCGCGATCTTCAGCGAGAAGCAGAGCCACGCGGTGTTCCTGCTCAACCGCCAGCACGTCACGCGCCTCGATGCCGTCAACTACATCTCCCACGGCCTGTCCAAGATCGCCGAGGAGAGGACCGACAAGGAGGAGGCTGCCGGGGACGGCGAACGCGAAAGCGAGGGCGGCAGCGCGCTCGAGAAGTACACCACCAATCTCAACCGCATGGCGCAGGACGGGCGCATCGACCCGCTCATCGGCCGCAAGCTCGAAGTCGAACGCACCATCGAGATCCTGTGCCGCCGCCGCAAGAACAATCCCCTCTACGTCGGTGAGGCCGGCGTCGGCAAGACCGCGATCGCCGAGGGCCTGGCGCGCCTGATCGTCGAGGGCAAGGTGCCCGAGGTGCTGTCCGACTGCACCATTTTCGCACTCGACATGGGCGCCCTGATCGCCGGCACCAAGTACCGCGGCGATTTCGAGAAGCGCCTCAAGGGCGTGATCACCGAGCTCAAGAAGCTCCCCGGTGCGATTCTGTTCATCGATGAGATCCACACCGTCATCGGCGCCGGCGCCGCCTCCGGCGGCGTGATGGACGCCTCCAACCTCATCAAGCCGGTGCTGACCAACGGGGAGATCCGCTGCATCGGCTCCACGACCTACCACGAGTACCGCGGCATCTTCGAGAAGGACCACGCCCTCGCCCGGCGTTTCCAGAAGATCGACGTGGTGGAACCGTCGGTGGCCGAGACCATCGACATTCTCTTTGGACTCAAGCCGCGCTTCGAGGAGCATCACGGCATCACTTATGCCGACGAGGCGCTGCGCGCGGCGGCCGAGCTCGCCGCGCGCCACATCAATGAGCGGCATCTGCCCGACAAGGCCATCGACGTGGTGGACGAGGCCGGTGCGCGCGCGCGGCTTAAACCGGTCGCCGAGCGCGAGGCGACCGTCGAAGTGCGCCACATCGAGGACGTCGTGGCGCGCATGGCGCGCATTCCGGCCAAGAACGTCTCGACCTCCGACCGCGAGATCCTCAAGAACCTCGAGCGCAACCTGAAACTGGTGATCTTCGGGCAGGACAAGGCGATCGACGCGCTGGCGGCCGCCATCAAGATGGCGCGCTCGGGCCTGGGAGAGGCGCGCAAGCCGGTCGGCAATTTCCTGTTCGCCGGCCCCACCGGGGTCGGCAAGACCGAGGTCACGCGCCAGCTCGCGATCGCCATGGGCGTGGAGTTCCTGCGCTTCGACATGTCCGAATACATGGAGCGGCACACCGTGTCGCGCCTGATCGGCGCGCCGCCCGGCTACGTGGGCTTCGATCAGGGGGGCCTCCTCACCGAGGCGATCACCAAGCACCCGCACTGCGTGTTGCTGCTCGATGAGATCGAGAAGGCGCACCCCGATGTGTTCAACCTGCTGCTGCAGGTGATGGATCACGGCACCCTGACCGACAACAACGGTCGTAAGGCAGACTTCCGCCACGTGATCATCGTGATGACGACCAACGCCGGCGCGCTCGAGATGGCGCGCCCGTCCATCGGCTTCACACACGCCGATAACGCGAGCGACGGCCTGGAGGCGATCCGGCGCATTTTCACCCCCGAGTTCCGCAACCGCCTCGATGCGGTCATCCAGTTCGCGGCGCTGGACCCGCCCACCATCGAGCGCGTGGTCGACAAGCTCATCGTCGAAGTGGAGATGCAGCTCGAGCAGAAGGGCGTCACCATCACGCTCGACGATGCCGCGCGGCGCTGGATCGCGAAGGAAGGCTACGACCCGAAGATGGGTGCCCGGCCCATGGCGCGCACTATCCAGGAGCACATCAAGCGCCCGCTGGCCGAGGAACTGCTGTTTGGCCGGCTCGCCGGCGGTGGCCACGTGCGCGTGTCGGTTTCAGAGGATGGCACGCAGCTGGCACTGCAGTACGAGCCGACGCAGCTGCCGGCGGTTCCGGCCTGAGCCGGCGGCGGGCCGGCGCACGGGATCGAGGGGCTGCGCGAGCCGCTCAGCGGCCGCGATAGATGATGCGACCCTTGCTCAGGTCGTAGGGGGTCATCTCCACCGTGACCGCATCCCCGGTCAGGATGCGGATGTAGTTTTTGCGCATCTTGCCGGAGATGTGCGCGGTCACCACGTGGCCATTCTTCAGTTTCACCCGGAAAGTCGTATTGGGCAGGGTCTCGACGACCTCGCCTTCCATCTGGATCGCGTCTTCTTTGGACATACCAGCCTTAAAGGCTTTGGGGCGCGAATTGGAGCACAAAGCGCGCTCCCCTGGCAATTTGCAGCATCGAGCCAGCCGCGCTCGTGCGGCCGCGCGTCACGGGGCCGCGAGCGCCGCTGACGGCGCGCGCACGTGCTCGCGCAGCAGCGCCTGGAACTGGCTGCGGGGGATGGTGCGGCTGCCCAGAGTCGTGAGGTGGCGCGAGGGCAGCTGGCAATCGATCACCGCCAGAGTGTTGCGCCGGCACACCGCGACCAGGTGCGCGAGCGCGGCCTTGGAGGCATCCCGTGCGCGGCTGAACATCGACTCGCCGAAGAACACTCCCCCCAGGCGCACGCCGTACAGACCGCCCACCAGCTCCCCGCCGCGCCAGATCTCGATGCTGTGAGCGTGCTCTAGGTGGTGCAGCTGGAGGTACGCGGCGCGCATGTCGGAGGTGATCCAGGTGCCGGGACTTGCCGCGCGCGGCGCGGCGCACCCATCGATGACGGCGGCGAAATCGCGATCCATCGAGTAACTGAAGCCGCCGTTGCGCAGCGTCTTGGCGAGGCTGCGCGTGCAGTGAAACTCCTCCGGGAACAGCACCGCGCGCGGATCGGGCGACCACCACAGCACCGGTTGACCCGGCGAGTACCACGGAAAGATTCCACGCTGGTAGGCGGCGAGGAGGCGCTCGGGCGACAGGTCGCCACCGGCCGCCAGCAATCCGCACGGCTCCTCCAGCGCCTGCTCGAGCGGCGGGAACCACTCCGGCGCGTCCTGCGCCGACAGCCAGGTGATGGTTTTCACGCCCGCCCCGCGCTGCGCCGGCCCCGATAGGGGACGTGCTCCTGCACCTCGAGCGCGTAGGCTTGCACCGCTGCGGCTTCGCGCGCCAGGTACTCGGCAATGGCGGCGCGGAACTGCGGATCGGCGATATAGTGCGCGGACCAGGTGATGGCGGGTTCGAATCCGCGGCTCACCTTGTGCTCGCCCTGGGTGCCGGGCTCGAAACGCGCGATGCGGCGCTCGATGCAGAACTCGATCCCCTGGTGGTAACACGCCTCGAAATGCAGGCTGTGGTAGTCGCCCGCCGCCCCCCAGTAGCGACCGAACAGCGCCTCCTCACAGCAGAAGAAGACCGCGGCCGCCACCACCGCGCGTCCGTGCACGGCGAGCTTCACCATGAAGGATTCCGGCAGCGCGCGCGTCACCGCGCTGAAGAACGCGCGCGTCAGATACGGTTCGTGCCCGTGACGCACGAAGGTGTCGCGGTGCAGGGCATAGATGCGGTCGAGGAGCGGCTCGTCGAGCTCACCGCCGAAGCGTGTCTCAAAGCGCACGCCCGCATCCGCGACGCGGCGGCGCTCGCGACGCGCCTTCTTGCGTTTCTCGGCGGTGAAGGTGCCCAGGTAGTCATCGAAGCTCGCGTAACCGCGATTGTTCCAGTGGAACTGGCAGTCGCGGCGCAACAGCCAGCCGCGCTGCGCGCAGGCTGCGCGCGCCGGCTCATCCAGAAACAGCGCATGCACGCCCGATAATCCGTGGCTCGCGGCGTGTTCTTCCAGATGCTCTAGCAGGCGCGCGGCGAGGGCGTCCCGATCCAGATCGGCGCGTACCAGCAGACGCGGTCCGGTCGCGGGCGTGAACGGCGCGGCGAGCGTGAGCTTCGGGTAGTAACGGCGGCCGACGCGCTCGTAGGCGCGCGCCCAGGCAAAGTCGAACACGAATTCACCGAACGAGTGCGTCTTCACGAACGCCGCGGCCGCCGCCGCGAGCCCCCGGGCATCGTGCAGGGTGAGGTAGCGCGGCTCCCAGCCGCTGCCCGGACCCACGCAGTGCGTGCGCTCGAGCGCTGCCAGGAACTCATGGCAGGTGAAGGGATTGCGCTGCGCACCGAGATCATTCCACTGCTGCGGCTCGAGCTCGTGGATGCTGCGCAGGAATTCGGCCTTGTCGGTCGGCATGGCTCGCGCTGATCTAGCCGTGCGGCTGAGTGTCGAGCGTCTCGAGATAGCGGTCCGCATCGAGCGCCGCCATGCAGCCGGCGCCTGCCGAAGTGACGGCCTGGCGGTACACGTGGTCGGCGACGTCCCCGGCCGCAAACACTCCCGGCACGCTGGTGGCGGTGGCCTCGCCATCGAGCCCGCTGCGCACGGTGATGTAACCGGCGCGCATCGC
>WNGO01005505.1_pt1 | contig 11520 bp, 8 predicted proteins | sample 5400511 | NCBI WGS metagenome assembly WNGO01 (sample SAMN13153380, study PRJNA577476) | soil metagenome | isolation source: 20 cm soil or saprolite under Garry oak tree replicate 2 | place: USA:California | collected 2016-06-15
TTCTCTTTGTCGCCCTTCTTCTGGACGACCTCGATGTGCGGGTGGAGCTTCTTCTCCCGGTCTTCGATGATCACGCGCTGGCGCCGGCCGGTGATTTCGTCCAGCTCCTCGCGCACCGTCTCGTCATCGACGATGTCCACGAACCGCACCAGACCCCCCACGTCCGTCATGATCGGGTTGGTGTACGGATCCCAGGTGAACAGCACGCCGTCCTTGGCGACCTTCTGGTCGTCCTCGACCATGAGCGTGGCACCGAGCGGCACCTGGAAGCGCGAGTGCACGGCCAGCTTGCTGGCAGCAGTGCCGGACGTCCCACCGTGGGGTGCCGCCTTCAGAATCAGCTCGCCCTCGTAGCTCGTGACGACCTGATTGCCTTCCGGCGTTTTCACAAACGTCAGCCGGTCGCCATGCTCGATGACGCCTTCGACTTTCGTCTTCCGCACCGTCTGCTCGGCGATGCGGGCCGCCGTGCCGCCGATGTGGAAGGTCCGGAGGGTCAGCTGCGTGCCCGGCTCGCCGATCGATTGCGCGGCCAGAATGCCGACCGCTTCGCCGAGGTCCACCATGTCCATCGTGGCGAGGTTGCGGCCGTAACACATCCGGCACACGCCGCGCTTCGCCTCGCACGTCAAGACCGAGCGGATCTTCACCGTTTCGATGCCCGCATCCTCGATGGCCTGCGAGGTTTCCTCCAGGATCAGCTTGCCCGCTTCGACCAGCACCTTGGGACGGCTGTCTTCGTCGAGCTCGTGCGGATCCATCACTTCTTCGAGCGCCACGCAGCCGACGATGCGCTCGCGTAGCGGCTCGATGATGTCTTCGCCTTCCTTCAGCGCCGACATCTCGAGACCGAGAATCGTGCCGCAGTCTTCTTCTGTAATCGTCACGTCTTGCGCGACATCGACGAGCCGGCGCGTCAAGTAGCCGGCGTCCGCCGTCTTGAGCGCGGTGTCAGCGAGACCCTTCCGCGCGCCGTGCGTCGAGATGAAGTACTCGAGCACCGACAGCCCTTCGCGGAAGTTCGACTTGATCGGGCTTTCGATGATTTCACCGATCCCACCGGTCAGCTTCTTCTGCGGCTTCGCCATCAGCCCGCGCATGCCGGCGAGCTGCCGGATCTGGTCGCGCGAGCCGCGGCTGCCCGAGTCGAACATCAAGAACACGGGATTGAAGCCGCCCTTGGACTTCCGCATCGTCGCGACCATCGCCTCGGCGATGTCGTTGTTCGCGTGCGTCCAGGCGTCGATCACCTTGTTGTAGCGCTCCCCGAACGTGATCTGGCCCGTCGCGTACGCGCGCTGGAACCGCTCGACACGGTTCTCGGCGTCGTGCAGCAGCGGCGACTTCTCAGTCGGAATCTCGAGGTCGGCCACGCCGATCGAGACGCCGCCGATCGTGGCGTAGCGGAAGCCGAACTCCTTCAGCTGATCGAGGAACTGCACCGTCGGCGCCAACCCGGCGCGGCGATAGCTCTCGAACACCAGCTCGGAGAGATCCTTCTTCCGCATCACCTTGTTCTGGAAGCCCATATCGCGCAGCAGTCCCACCGGGACGATGCTGTTGAAGATCACGCGTCCAGCCGTCGTGGCGACCCAGCGACCCGGCAGATCCGGGCGCTCGTGCCACATTTGCACCGGCGAGTGGAACTCGAGCCGCTTGACGGCGAGCCCCATCTCCAGCTCCGCCATCGAGCCGATGCGCGGCGCCGTCTTGAGCTGCCCCTCGAAGTCCGCCGGCTCCTTGGTCAGGAAGTGACACCCCAGCACCATGTCCTGGCTGGGCTCCGCGACTGGCCGGCCGTCGGACGGCTTCAGGATGTTGTTCGACGAAATCATCAGGAGCCGCGATTCGAGCTGTGCCTCGAACGACAGCGGCACGTGGACCGCCATCTGGTCGCCGTCGAAGTCGGCGTTGAACGCCGCGCAGACGAGCGGGTGAATCCGGATCGCCTTGCCTTCGACGAGGACGGGCTCGAACGCCTGAATGCCCAGGCGGTGCAGCGTAGGCGCGCGGTTCAGCAGTACCGGATGGTCCTCGATGATCTCCTCGAGGATCTCGTACACTTCCGGCGACTCCTTCTCCACGATCTTCTTCGCCCGCTTCACCGTCTCGGCAATGCCCTTCTCCACCAGCTTGTGGATGATGAAGGGCTTGAACAATTCGACCGCCATCGCCTTCGGCAGGCCGCACTGGTGCAGCTTGAGCTCGGGGCCGACCACGATGACGGAGCGGCCCGAATAGTCGACGCGCTTGCCGAGCAGGTTCTGGCGGAACCGGCCCTGCTTGCCCTTCAGCATGTCGGAGAGCGACTTGAGCGGCCGTTTGCCGCGGCCGCGAATCGCCTTGGAGCGGCGGCCGTTGTCGAACAGCGCGTCCACCGCCTCCTGCAGCATGCGCTTTTCGTTGCGCAAGATTACTTCCGGCGCGCGGTGCAAAATCAGCTTCTGCAGCCGGTTGTTCCGGTTGATCACCCGCCGGTAGAGATCGTTCAAGTCGGACGTGGCGAAGCGCCCGCCGTCGAGCGGCACCAGCGGCCGCAGGTCGGGCGGAATCACCGGCACGACGTCGAGAATCATCCAGCGCGGGTCGTTGCGCTGCTCGCCGGCATTGCCGGAGTTGCGCATCGCGTCCACGATCTTGAGGCGCTTCAGCATCTGCTTCTTGCGGTGCTGGCTCGTCTCATTCGCCACGGTGTCGCGCAACTCGTCGGCCAGCTTGTCCACGTTGATGCGCTCGAGCAGCAAGCGGATCGCCGGGGAACCGATGTCGGCGCGGAACGCCGTGTCTCCCTCGGTCTTCGCCTTGTTGCGCAGCTCGAGGAAGCGGTCTTCATCGAGCAGCTCGCGCTCCTGCACTTCCTGCTCGCCCGGCTCGATGACGACGTAATTCGTGTAGTAGATCACGCGCTCGAGGTCGCGCAGTGTCATGTCGAGCAGGTTGCCCATCGGCGACGGCAGCGTCTTGAAGAACCAGATGTGCGCCACCGGCACCGCGAGCTCGATGTGGCCCATCCGCTCCCGCCGCACCTTGGACAGCGTCACTTCGACGCCGCAGCGATCGCAGATCACGCCGCGATAGCGGATCCGCTTGTACTTGCCGCAGTGGCACTCCCAGTCCTTCACCGGCCCGAAAATGCGCTCGCAGAACAGGCCGTCGCGTTCGGGCTTGAAGGACCGGTAGTTGATCGTCTCGGGCTTGGTGACCTCGCCCCACGACCACCACGTGCGCTGGCCTTGGAGCTCCAGGCGCTCGCGCTCCTTGGAGTCCTTGGGCCCCCGGATCTCCTCGGGAGAGGCGATCCGGATCTGGATATAGTCGAAGCTGGTGCTCTTGGCCTCGTGGCCGCCTCCGCTACGGAAATCGATCACTTATTCCTCCACGTCTTCAGTAGTGCCGAGGGTCACCTTCAATCCGAGCGCCTGCAGCTCCTTCACCAGCACGTTGAAGGACTCCGGGATCCCGGGCTTCGGCAGGTTCTGCCCCTTCACGATCGCCTCGTACACGCGGCTGCGGCCGTTCACGTCGTCCGACTTGACCGTCAGGATCTCCTGCAGCGTGTGCGCGGCGCCGTATGCCTCCAGCGCCCACACTTCCATTTCGCCGAACCGCTGGCCGCCGAACTGCGCCTTCCCGGCGAGCGGCTGCTGAGTCACCAGCGAGTACGGCCCGATGGAGCGGGCGTGAATCTTGTCGTCCACCAGATGCGACAGCTTCATCATGTAGATCGAGCCGACCGTCACCTCCGACGCGAACAGCTCGCCGGAGCGGCCGTCACGCAGCCGCGTCTTGCCGATCGGCGCCAATCCCGCCGCCAGCAGCAGCTCGACCGCGGCGGCATCGACATCGGCCTCGGACTTCGCCCCGAACAGCGCCGCGAGCGCGGGACGTCCCGTCGCCTCGAGCACGTCGGCCGGCTTGTCCTTGCCGAGGAACTTCTCGATCTCCTTGAGCCCGGACTTGAGCGGGGCCTTGTCCTTCTCGTCGGCCGTCTCGAGCCGCGCGTTGTGCGTCTCCTGCTCGATGCGGCGCTGCGCCAGCTCGCGCTCCGCCAGCTCTTTCCCGGCGAACTTGAGGAAATCGATGAGCTGGTGGTGCAGCTCGCGCGTCTCGGCTGAAACGCTGCGCCCGCCGAGCAGCTCCACGCCGGCCGTCCCAATGTCGGGCCGCCCGCCGTTCGTGGACGGCAGCTTCCGCAGATCCGATACGATCTGGTGCACGCGCGCCGTGTCGAGCTCCGGCGGCCGCACGTCGAGTTTGAGCGCGTCCGCCGCCCAGCGCAGGCCGGCGAGGCGAAGCAGGACCCCGATTTCCGTCTCGTCGGCGCCCTGGAAGACGGGCGTCTTGGCATCGAAGCCCAGCAGATGGGCCGCCCAGCCAAGGTGCGTCTCCAGAATCTGGCCGACGTTCATACGGCTCGGCACGCCGAGCGGGTTGAGGACGATGTCCACCGGCGTTCCGTTGGGGAGGAACGGCATGTCCTCTTCCGGTACGATCCGCGCGATGATGCCCTTGTTGCCGTGGCGTCCCGCCATCTTGTCGCCCACCGAGATCTTGCGCTTCTCGGCGACGTAGACCTTCACCAGCTGGATGACGCCCGGAGGCAGTTCATCCGGCTGCAGAATCTTGTCGATCTGGTCTTCCGACTTCTCTTCGATCTTGGCGCGCTCGGAGCTGGCCGCGTCGAGCACGGCACGCACCTTCTCATTCACCGACTTGTTGGCGACGCGCAGCGTCTTCAAATCGACGTCGGCGAACTTGATCTCCGTGAGCTGCTGCTTCGACAGCTTGGTGCCGGCCGGCAGGTACTCCTCGACCGTCCCGGCCTTCAGCATCAGGCCGACTTCCTGGTTGGCGAGCAGCTCCACCATTTCGACGAACATCGCCTCGGAGATGCGCGCCTTCTCTTCCGTTTCGAGCCGGCGCACTTCGCCGATGCGCTCGCCGCGGTCTTTCTCCACCACCTGGTCTTCGATGCGCGAGAAGATCTTCACGTCGATGACGACGCCTTCCATACCCGGCGGCACCTTCAGCGACGAGTCCTTCACATCCTTCGCCTTCTCACCGAAGATCGCCGTGAGGAGCTTCTCTTCGGGTGATAGCTCGGTCTCGCCCTTCGGCGTGATCTTGCCGACGAGGATGTCGCCCGCCTTCACGTGGGCGCCGATCCGCACGATGCCCCGCTCGTCGAGGTCCACCAGCGACTCTTCGGCGACGTTGGGGATTTCGCGCGTGATCTCCTCACGGCCGCGCTTGGTGTCGCGGACGTGCAGCTCGAGCTCCTGGATGTGGATCGACGAGTACACGTCGTCCTTCACGAGGCGCTCGGAGAGCACGATCGCGTCTTCGAAGTTGTGGCCGTACCACGGCATGAACGCCACGGTGACATTGGCGCCGAGCGCGAGATCGCCACGCTCCGTGCCCGCGCCGTCCGCGACGATCTGCCCCGCCTTCACCTTCTCGCCCATGTGCACGAGCGGCCGCTGGTTGATGGCGGTGTCCTGGTTGGTCCGCCAGAACTTCTTCAAGCGGAAGCGGTCGTGCTGCTTGAGCCGCGCCAGCGGATTGTCTCCGTTGTCGCCCTGCGAGTCGTCGTCGCCGGCGTCGATGATGATCTCATCGGCGGTGACGCGGGTGACCACGCCGCCGCGGCGGGCGATCACCACGGCACCCGAGTCGCGCGCCACCTTCTCCTCGAGCCCGGTGCCCACCAGCGGCGCCTGCGGGAAGAGCAACGGCACCGACTGGCGCTGCATGTTCGAGCCCATCAGCGCGCGGTTCGCGTCGTCGTGCTCGAGAAACGGAATCAGGGCCGCGGCGATCGACACGAGCTGCTCCGGCGCCACGTCCATGAAGTCGATCTTGTTCGGCGGCAGCAGCGGGTAGTCGTCCCGCTTGCGGCACAGCACGAGCTCGTCGGCGAAGCGGCCGTCGGGCGTGAGGTGCGCGTTGGCCTGCGCCACCGCGTAGTCCTCTTCCTCGGATGCGGACAGCCAACGCGTCTCGTCGGTCACCTTGCCGTCCTTCACGACGCGGTACGGCGTCTCGATGAAGCCGAGCTCGTTCACGCGCGCGTAGCACGACAGGCTCGTGATGAGCCCGATGTTCGGACCTTCCGGCGTCTCGATCGGGCACATCCGGCCGTACTGGCTGTAGTGCACGTCGCGGACTTCGAAGCCCGCGCGCTCGCGCGTGAGACCACCCGGTCCCAGCGCCGACAGACGCCGCTTGTGCGTCAGCTCAGCGAGCGGATTGGTCTGGTCCATGAACTGCGACAGCTGCGAGCTGCCGAAGAACGCCTGAATGACGGCACTCACGGTGCGCGCGTTGACCAGATCATCGAGCGTGATGCGCTCGGGATCGTTGTTGATGCTCATCCGCTCCTTGATGAGCCGCGCCATGCGCGACAGGCCCACCGAGAACTGGTTGGCGATCAGCTCGCCCACCGAGCGCACCCGGCGGTTGCCCAGGTGGTCGATGTCGTCGGTGTAGCCGCGGCCTTCCGACAGCTCGATGAGGTAGCGGATGATCGCGACGAAGTCGTCCTCGGTGAGGACGGTGTTGTCCTTCGCCACGTTCACCTTGAGGCGCTGGTTGATCTTGTACCGGCCCACCTTCCCCAGGTCGTAGCGCTTGGGATGGAAGAACAGCCGCTTCAGCGCTTCGCGCGCCGTCTCGATGTTCGGCGCCTCGCCGGGACGGAGCAGCGTGTAGATCTGCGCCAGCGCTTCGGCCTCAGTGTGCGTCGGGTCCTTCGCCAGCGTGTTCTTGATCAGCGGCGACTCGCTGCGGCCCGGCGGCAGCAGCACGTCCACCTTGGTCAGGCCCGCCTTGAGCAGCTTCTTCTTGAGCGTATCCGACACCTCGCGCCCAGCCTCGCCGACGACTTCGCCATCAGGATCGGCCACGTCGAATGCGAGCACGTACTTGCTCGGCGCCTGCTGCGTGGTCGTGGGCTGCGCGTCTTCGCGCAGGTCGAGCGAGGTGTAGCCCGCGAACACGCGCACGGACGTGATGCCGGCGCGGCGGAAGGCATTGAAGCGCTCCAGCACCAGCTCGTCGCCCACGCGCGCCAGCGGCTCGCCCTTCTTGTTCTCGGGATCGGGCACATCGGCGGCGAGCAGCGTGCCGAGCACCTCGCGCTTCTGCGCGCGGCCCTCGAGCTTGCCGGTGATGTCGATCTCCTTCACCGCGTAGAACAGCTTCAGGATGTCGGCATTGCCGCCGTACCCGAACGCGCGCAGCAGCGCCGTCGCGGGGAACTTCTTCTTCTTGTCGATGTGGACGTAGATCACGTCGTGAATGTCGACCGTGAACTCGACCCACGACCCGCGGAACGGAATGATGCGCGCCGAGAAGAGGCGCTGGCCGTTCGGGTGGATGCTCTCTTCGAACACCACGCCCGGCGAGCGGTGCAGCTGCGACACGATGACGCGCTCGGCGCCGTTGATGACGAACGTGCCCAGCGGCGTGAGGATCGGCAGCTCACCGAGATAGACTTCCTTCTCGATGATGTTCTTGGGCCGCTTGGTCTTGGTGACCTCGCCGACCTCTTCCATGACGACGAGCTGCAGCGTCGCCTTGAGCGGCACCGAGTACGTCATGTCGCGCTCGATGCACTCTTCGACCGTGTACTTGGGCTCCCCGAGCGCGTACTTCACGAACTCGAGCGAGTAGTTGCCGTTGACGTCCTGGATCGGGAACAGGTCCTTGAAGACCCGTTCCAGTCCGACGTCGGAGCGCACGCCATCTTTGCCGTCCGGCTGGAGCAGCGACTGGAAGGCGCGCGTCTGAATGTCGAGGAGATGGGGCATCGGCATGCCCGTCGCCAGTTTTGCGAACGAAAGCAGCGGTGATGTCTTAGTGGTCATTCGAACCCTCAAGTAATGCAAAAGGCCCTGCCGCCCCCGCATCCAGGTGCGATGTGGGGGAGGATCCTAGGGCTCGGTAAGGCGAGCAGGTTGTAGTAAATCCGCGCATGTCGTAGACCGAAGCGAGACTCGGGTTAGCCAAGGGCCCCCGTGGCCCAGGGCTTTCCGCGCGTCTACTTCAGTTCGACGACGGCGCCCTGCGCTTCGAGCTTCTTTTTGATTTCTTCGGCTTCCTGCTTATTCACGCCCTCCTTCACGGTTCCGGGGGCACCTTCGACCAGATCCTTCGCCTCCTTCAGCCCGAGGCTGGTGATCGCGCGAATCTCCTTGATCACCTGGATCTTCTTCTCGCCGCCCGCCTTCAGCACGACCGTGAACTCCGTCTTCCGCCAGCTCGAACACCGACATGTTGCCGATGGCTTCGAGGATATCGTCCTTACTCATGGTCTGCGTCACCATTGTGTTCTCCCTAACCCTGTGAAGAGGCGGCGCCCGCGCCGCGTTGTTCTTTCAGCGCCTCGAGAGCGCCCACCACCTGATAGAGCAGTCCGTTCATCACACCCAGGAATCCGGCCATCGGCGCCTGCAGCGCGCCGCCGAGCTGCGCCAGCAGCTGCTGCTTGGACGGGAGCGCGGCCAGCGACTTCACCTGCGCCTGCGTGACCGGCTTCCCCTCCACCAGGCCGACCTTGATCGACGGCTTCTCGAACTCCCTGGCAAAGTCGGTCAGGACCTTTGCCGCGCCGACCGGATCCGCGCCCGCCAGCACCAGCGCGGTCGGACCGGCGAGGAACGACTCGAGCCCGCCGTCCTTGAGCTGCCGCTCGGTCAGCGCGCGCCGCGCGAGCGTGTTCTTGACCACCACGTACTCGACGCCGACCGCCCGAAGGCGGCGGCGCAGATCCGTGATGTGGGCCACGTTGAGGCCCGTGAAATCCGTGACGTAGATGGTCTGCGACTTGCCGACCTGCTCGGCCAGCGTCGTGACCATCTCCTGTTTCTGCGCTTTGGTGCGGTTCATACGTGGTACCCCGCCGGATCGACCCGCACGCCCGGCCCCATCGTGCTCGAGACCGTCACCGATCGGATGTAATGGCCTTTCGCGGCCGACGGCTTCGCCTTGACGATCGCGTCCATGAAGGCCTGAAGATTCTCCCCCAGCTGCTGGGCCGTGAACGACTTCTTGCCGACGGCCGCGTGCACGATGCCGCTCTTGTCCACGCGGAACTCGATCTTCCCGGCCTTCAGCTCTTTCACCGCTTTCGTCACGTCCATCGTGACGGTGCCCGCCTTCGGGTTCGGCATCAGCCCGCGCGGCCCGAGAACCTTTCCGAGCGCGCCCAGCTGCCCCATCACGTCGGGCGTAGCCACAATGACGTCAGTGTCCAGCCAGCCTTCCTTGATCTTCGCGATGTATTCGATGCCCACGAAGTCGGCGCCGGCCGCTTCCGCCTCCTTAATCTTCTCTCCCTGCGCGATGACGAGCACGCGGATCGTCTTCCCCGTGCCGTGCGGCAGCGACACCGTGCCGCGCACGATCTGGTCGGCGTGCTTGGGATCGACGCCCAGCCGCACCGCCACGTCCACCGATTCGTCGAACTTCGCGTACGCCGTGCTCTTTACGCTCTCGACCGCCGCGGTCGGAGGGTAGAGCTTGCGCGGCTCGAGCGTCTGCACCGCGGCACGGTATTTCTTCCCGTGGACGCGCATCAGCCCTCCACCGTCAGACCCATCGAACGCGCCGTGCCCGCGATCATGTTGATCGCTCCTTCGAGATCGGTCGCGTTCAGGTCCTGCATCTTGATCTCGGCGATCTTCTTCAGCTGCGCCCGGGTCACCTTGCCGACCTTCTCCCGGTTCGATGTCGCCGAGCCCTTCTCGATGCCCGCTTCCTTCTTCAGCAGGACCGCGGCGGGCGGCGTCTTGGTGATGAACGTGAACGTCCGGTCCTTGTAGATCGTCACCACGACAGGCGTGACCATCCCGGCCTGACTCGCGGTCTTCGCGTTGAACTGCTTCACGAAGTCCATGATGTTCACGCCGTGCGGGCCCAGCGCCGTGCCCACCGGCGGCGCCGGCGTGGCCTGCCCTGCCGGTACTTGCAGCTTGACGATCGCAGTAACTGGTTTGGCCATCGTATTCCTCTATTAGGGTCCGCTTCAGGCGGACTCCCACATGCCCTGTGGTCGGGGGAAGGCTAGTGCGCCTTCAACTGCAGATAATCGAGCTCCACCGACGTGGGCCGACCAAACAGCGCCACCGAGACTCTTACCTTCCCTTTATCCGGTAAGACCTCTTGGACGGTGCCGGAAAAGTCCGAGAACGGCCCTTCCGTAATCTCCACCACCTGGCCCACGAGGAACGGGATCGCCTCGGTGGGCTCCTCTTCCTTGATCGCCTCTTCGACGCCGAGCAGGCGGTTCACCTCGTCCGGACGCAACGGCATCGGCAGGCGGCCGGTTCCCACGAACTTGATCACGCCCTGGATGCCGTTGATCGTGTGGATGGTCTCCTGATTCAGATCCATCTCTACGAGCACGTATCCCGGATACTTCTTGCGCTCGACGTTGACCTTCTTGCCATTCTTGATCTCCACCTGTTGCTCGGTGGGGACCAGGGCCTGGCGAATCGGCTTGTCGGCGTCGGGGCGCGCGTCTTCCGCGATCCGGCGCGCGATCAGGTTGCGCACCTTGTTCTCGTGCCCCGCGGTCGTCTGTATGGCGTACCACCGCAGCTCGGGCACTAGAACATCCTCGCAACCAGCTTCACGAACACCCACTGGAAGAACGCGTCCATCAATCCGATCGCGATCCCCAGGATCGACACGAAAATGATGATGACCGTCGTCGCCTTCTTCAGCTCATCGAACGTCGGCCAGGTCACCTTCCGCAGCTCGTTGCGCACGTCGCGCAGGAACTGGAAGAAGCGGCCGATATTGCCGACGGGACGAACCTCGGCCGATATTGCCGACGGGACGAACCTGGGGGGCCTGAGCCCCGCCCGTCATGACCTCCGTTGCCATTTACTTCGATTCCTTATGCGCCTGCTGCTTGTTGCAGCGCGGGCAGAACTTCTTCCACTCCGCCCGTTCGGGGTGCTTTCGTCTGTTTTTGGTCGTGAAGTAATTCCGACTCTTACAGACGGTGCATTCCATGATGATGTTCTCGCGTGGCATCTAAACTCCGTCGGTTCGGCGGTTTGGCGGTTAAGCGGTTTGCAAACCGCCGAACCGCCCAACCGCTCAACCGCTATTTCAGGATCTTAGTAACAACACCCGCTCCTACCGTCCGCCCACCCTCACGGATCGCGAAGCGCAACTGCTCTTCCATCGCGATCGGCGTGATCAGCTCGATCGTCATCTTCGTGTTGTCGCCCGGCATCACCATCTCGACCCCGGCCGGCAGCTCGACATTGCCCGTCACGTCCGTCGTCCGGAAGTAGAACTGCGGCCGGTAACCCTTGAAGAACGGGGTATGCCGCCCGCCCTCTTCTTTCGTGAGAACGTAGACCTCTGCCTCAAAGTGCGTGTGCGGCTTGATCGTGCCTGGCTTGGCCAGCACCATGCCGCGCTCGATCTGATCCTTCTCGATGCCGCGCAGCAACAAGCCGACGTTGTCGCCCGCCTGCCCCTCATCGAGCAGCTTGCGGAACA
>WNGO01002586.1_pt1 | contig 11518 bp, 10 predicted proteins | sample 5400511 | NCBI WGS metagenome assembly WNGO01 (sample SAMN13153380, study PRJNA577476) | soil metagenome | isolation source: 20 cm soil or saprolite under Garry oak tree replicate 2 | place: USA:California | collected 2016-06-15
GTCTCTTACTGCATTGCTCGAGCTCTCCGCGCAGCACGAGGCGGCCGGCTTCGGCGATGCGCCCTGGCCGCCGCATTTCGCCAAGCAGACTGGTGAGCCGTCCCGCGTGCAGCTGTCGCGGCGCAAGCGCGAGGATCGGCCCGCGGCAGCCAAAGGTGAGGTTCCGCCGCCCGCCCCCGGCAAGACCGTGGGGCCGACCGGTCGCCGCCGCACCACCATGCCATTGATCGAGATCGCCCGCGCCGGATCGGAAGCCGAGGCGCGCGCCGGGCTGCAGCGCTGGCGGGCGCGTCATGGCGAGGTGTGGTCGCACCTGGCGCCCTCGGATATCCTGGTCGACTCCATGCGTGGGCGCAACACAACCTGGACGCGGATCCGGATCAACCTGCGCAACGTGCCTGAGTCGGAGCGACCGCCCCAGGAAGCGCTCGAGGTCGACTACGATCCCTGGGCCGGCTACCAGGGTCCGGATCGTTCCGGTCAGCTGGAGCGCCCGAAACGCCGCCACCCTGCCGGTTGACGGCCCTTTCGCCTTAGCGCGCTCCAGGTCTCTGGGCGATTCGGCGTTGCTTGATCCGACCGGCGTCGGCCTTGAAAGGGCCCTCGCCGCGGCCATGGAGCTCCACGATCGGAAGCATCGCGGCCGGAAATTCGCCCCGGGCCGCGCGGTAGTCGAGGTTGAGTGCCGCCAGCCCGGCTTGAAACTGCGCCCCAAGCTGCTCCGTCCACGACGCATCGTCAGCGGCGACGCCGTTGATTTCGAGCGCGATACTCGGGCGGGGGGTCGCGGTCGAATCGGTGACCACGGATAGGAAGAAAGAGTGCAGGCGAGCAGCAAGCCGCCCATCCTTGTAGATGATGGTCTCGACGTCTTCGGGGTAGATATTGGCGCCCATCACACTGATCGTCGCGTCGCGGCGCCCGAAGATCCAGAGGAACGGAAGACGTACCGGATGCACCCAGGGCAGTGGCCCTCGCGTTTTGAACGCGATATCGAGGGGAACGAGCCAGGCGTTCCGGCCCGTTCCGAGCCCAGGGCCTTGAATGCCACCGCTCAGCCCAAGCGGCGCTTGATTTGCGAGTGGGTTTTGACTGATCGGTGGATCAGCTTCCACTTGCGCCGCTCCTCGATCTGCAGCCGGACGTCGGCCTTGACCTCGATCGCCCGCAACTCAGCTTGCAGCTTGCGGTAACTTGCAAAGCGGCTCGCCTCGAGTGTCCCGCCCCCCAGCGCCGCGACGACGGCGCAAGCCGGTTCGGTTTCGTGCCGGCAATCGGTGAAGCGGCACCGGAGTGCCAGCTCTTCGATATCGAGGAAAACCTCAGCGAGGGCCTCCGCCCCGGCCCACAGCTGGATCTCGCGCAAGCCGGGCGTGTCGATGACGAGGCCACCGCCAGGGACCTTCAACAGCTCACGGTGACTGGTGGTGTGGCGCCCCTGGCCGCTCTGGTGCACCTCAGCTGTACGGAGTACCTCCTCGCCGAGAAGGCGATTGATCAGGGTGGACTTGCCAACGCCTGACGATCCCACCAGCACCGCCGTCTTTCCTCTGGATAGGTGCAGCCGGACCGTTTCGATCCCGGCGCCGGTGCGAGCGCTGACGGCGAGGACCGGCACGCCGGCCGCGATCGTTTCGAGCTCCGCCTCAAATCGATCGGGGTTGTTGAGATCCACCTTGGTCAGGACGACCACCGGTGCCGCCCCGCTCTGGTAGGCGACCGTCAAGAGTCGCTCGATGCGGCGCAGGTTGAAGTCGGTGTCCGCGGAGGTGGCGATAAAGACAAGGTCCACGTTGGCCGCGATGACCTGCGCGGCCGTTTCGCGGCCTGGCGCCTCCCGGGTGATGGCCGATTGCCGCGGCAGAATCGCCCGAATCTCGGTCGCTCCCGGCGTGTCGTGAACGGCTACCCAGTCACCAACCGCGACCAGACGAGCCTCGCGCAGGGCGCTGCCGAGCCTTGCCAGTGGCGCACGCCCTGCAAGCTGTACGAGGAATTTGGTGCCGTAGTCAGCGGCCAGCCGCCCGGGTTGAAGGTCCTCGTCGTCGAGAGCATCGAACGCGGAGCCGAATCGCTCGTTCCAGCCAAGCTCTTCAAGCTCGGCGCGATCGGCTGAATTCAATCCAAAAACCTCCTGCTGTGGGTAACGGCAAACGGCGTCGGCGCCCTTCGCCGTGGGAGGTTATTCACGAGAGAAGTAGTGGGGCGAGGCGTCGAAGCTCGGCCGTCGGGGCTTGGTCCGAGGTCGGCGTCAGGACGCTGACCGCCACCTGGTCGGCCCCGGCTTCGCGATGCCGGCGCAGCTTGCGGGCGATCTCCTCATCGTCGCCCCAGGCCACCATCTCGTCGAAGAGCCGGTCGCTGCCGGGCGGGGTTAGCTCGGCGTCGGACCAACCCAACCGAACCAGGTTCTGCCGGTAATTCGGCAGCGCGAGGTAGGTCCGCATATAGACGTCGCCGGGACCGCGAGCCGCCTCTCGCGTTTTGGCGAAGACCACGGCGTGCTCGGGAGCGAGGAGACGGTCCGGACCAAGGACGCCGCGTGCCTGTCGGGTGTGCTCGATCGGAACGAAATATGGATGCGCGCCGGCCGTCCGCTCGCGCGCAAGCTGAAGCATCTTCGGTCCCAGCGCAGCCAATACGATCGGTGCGGGCGGGTCCGGCTCCGGCGCGCGATACGGGGCCTTCTCCATCTCATCGAGGTATCCGCGCATCGCCGACAGGGGCCGCTCGTAGTGGTGGCCGCGAGCGTCCACCAGCCGGGCGTGACTGACCCCGATGCCAAGGACGAATCGGTTCGGCCAGGCTTCCGCCAGCGCCCGGCCACCATTCATCATCGCGGTCGGATCGCGAGCCCAGATGTTGGCGATACCCGTGGCAACTTTGATCTCGCTGGTCGCCGCGAGGATGATGGCCGACGCCGCAAAAGCCTCACGCGCGAGGGACTCGCCGACCCAGATGGTGCCGTACCCCATCTCTTCGACCTCGGCCACGGCACGTCGCAGGTCGGGCGACCGCAAGAACGCCATGGAGCCCAGCCAGACGGCGGCGCGCCCCAGGTCTAGGCGCGGGCTGGTTGCCGTGTGTGCTCCTTGATGAACGCCAGCATCTGCCGCCAGGCATCCGCCGAGGCATCCTTGTGCTGTTCGAAGGTGCGGTCGAAGAACGAGTGGGGCGCACCCTCGTAGACCACCATCTGGTGGGGAACATTGGCTTCTGTGAGCTCCCGGTCGAACTGAGCGAAGTCCTCCGGTGTCGTCGCCTGGTCGTTGCCGGCGAGGAGCAGCAGGAGGGGTGCCCGCATCTTGGGGATGACATCGCGGACACGGGAGGGGATCCCGTAGAAGCCGATGACGCCGCTGAGTCCGGGCTGCGCCGCGGATTGTCGCCATGACTGGGCGCCGCCAAAACAAAAGCCGACGGTGAATACCGACTCGGCCCCGCCTCCGGCCGGCGAGCGCAGATAGCCGATCCCGGCGGCAACATCGGCGGCGATCGCCTCCGGCGTGGTCTGCCCGATGGCGGCGCGGAGGTCGAAGTTCTCCGGGCGCTCGGACATGCCGGCGGTCCGGTCGATGTAGTCGATCACGACGGCGTCCACGCCGGCCTGGGCGAAGCGGCGCACCAGCTCTTTGTAGAAGGGGTGGACGCCACGCGGGTCGGGGATGATGACGACGGCCGCCCCGCCCGGTGTCGCCGCACGGGCCGCGTAGGCCCTGAAGCGATTGCCGTCGGCCGCGGTCAGAACCAGGTCGCCTTCGTCGGTCGAGCCACCCATGATCGGCGGGAGCGGAGGTCGGGCCTCATTCGTGTAGCACATAGACCCAATTGTGCCGGGCCGCGACCGTGCCGCGTCGGACAGGCAGTTGAACCCGCCATCAAACGAGGAGCCGACTTCGATTTATGATGGCAGTACTGATCAGTCCGGCTGGGGGGTAACAGGATGTCTACCGCCGTCAAGGCGCCGCCGACGACCATCGCCCGCGACAGCCAGTCGCCTGTGCTCGTCGCCATGGCGGATACCTTCATCGGCAGCATGGGTCACCCTGGCTCCCCGATCCGGGTCGCTGCCTCCATGGAGGAGACCTTCCGGCGCCTTCCCTCGGAAGCCGACCGGCGCCGGCTTCGCCTGATCGTGGGCGTCCTCGGCCGCCGCTCCGGCACGTTCCTCCTCACCGGCCGGCCCGTGCCGTTTCACCGCTGGCCGCGTGAGCAGCGCGTGAGGGTGATGTCGTCATGGTCGACCAGCCGCATCACCTTCCGGCGCCAGCTCTTCCAGGTCTTCAAGCGGCTATCGTTGCTCGCCTTCCTCGGCGACACCGAAGACGACGGCACCAATCCGGTCTGGCCCGAAATCGGCTATCCAGGACCGGTCTCAGCGCCGCCCGCGACGCCCAAGAGTATCCGTACCACGACGCTCGACGGTGACACGACGCTGAGCTGCGATGCGGTCGTGGTCGGCTCGGGTGCGGGAGGTGGCGTGGTCGCGGCCGAGCTCTCCGCGGCCGGCAAGGACGTGATCGTGCTGGAGGAAGGGGGCTATTACAACGAGGCCGACTTCAACCAGCTCGAGCTCGCCATGATGCGAAAGCTCTACTACCAGGGCGGATTCGCCGCGACCGCCGATGCGGCGATCGCGCTGATTGCCGGCGGCTGCCTCGGTGGCGGCACCCTCGTCAACTACACGACGAGCTTCCGCACTCCGGATTGGCTGCGTGAGGAATGGGCCAATGACTACGGGCTCAAGGCCTTTGCCACCGATGAGTACAGCGCCTCGATGGACGCCGTCTATGAACGCCTCGGGGTCAACGCCAATCACAGCCGGGTGAGCGCGCGCGAGCGAGTCTTGGAACGGGGGATGAAGCGGCTCGGTTGGCACACCGGCTACATGCCGCGCAACGTCCAGGGATGCACGCAGGACGAGCGGTGTGGCTTCTGCGGCTACGGCTGCCAGATCGGCGCCAAGCAATCCACGCTCAAGACATACCTGATGGACGCCTACCACCGGCGTGCCCGCATCATCGTGAACTGCACCGTCGACCGAGTCGTGATCGAAGATGGTCGTGCGGTCGGCGTGCGCGCCACCGTCCGCCAGCCAGATATGCCGGCCTTCACCCTGATCGTGCGCAGCCACGCCGTCGTGGTCGCGGCCGGGTCGATCGGGACCCCCGCCATCCTGCAGCGCTCCGCCGTCCCATCGAAGGTGATCGGGACATCGCTTCGGCTCCATCCGTCAACGGCCGTGTCCGGCATCTTCGAGGAGGAGATTCGTCCCTGGGAGGGAACACTCCAGGCGCTCTACTCCGACGAGTTCACCAACCTCGACGGGCAACACTACGGGCCGAAGATCGAATCCGCGCCGCTGCACCCGGCCTTGCTGGCCCTGGTCACCCCCTGGCGCAAGCCAGACCAATACAGCCGCTTGATGCGGTCGCTGCCGAACCTGTCGCTGACCGGCATCCTGCTCCGGGACAGCGGTAGGGGCCGGGTCATCACCAAGAACGGCACCGCCCGGGTCGAGTACAAGCTCTCGCGCCCCGACCTCGCCCACATGCGCAAAGGCATCGAGGCCGGCGTTCGCATCCTCGAGGCCGCCGGCGCGAAGGAGGTCTTCACCAGCCAGGCGGCCTACGTCAGCTACCGGCCCGGCCAGCGTGGTGGCGTCGAGGCCTTCATGAACGAAGTGGACCGCAACGGCTACGGCCCGGGCCAGATGAGCTTCGTGAGCTTCCACCAGATGGGCACCTGTCGCATGGGCAATGACCCGGCAACCTCCGTCATCGGTCCCGATCACCAGGTGCATGTTGTCAAGGGCCTCTACGTCGCTGACGGCAGCGCGTTTCCCAGCGCGTCCGGTGTCAACCCCATGATTACCATCATGGCGATGGCCCACCGCGCGTCCCGCTTTATCGCGGCCGCCTGCTAACGATGCAGGCCGCCGTCCAGACGAAGCGGAGCCCATGGATCATCCTGCTCGTGCTCTGCCTTGGCTTCTTCATGATCCTGCTCGATCTCACAATCGTGAACGTCGCGATCCCGAGCATCATCGACGGCTTGCACGCAGGACTCGACGAGATCCTCTGGGTGCTCAACGCCTACATCCTTGCGTACGCGGTGCTGCTGATCACGGCCGGCCGGCTGGGCGACATGTTTGGCGCCAAGCGACTCTTCCTCATCGGCCTCGCCGTCTTCACGCTGGCTTCGATCGCCTGCAGCCTGGCACAAAGCCCGACCCAGTTGATCGCGGCCCGCATCATCCAGGGCGTGGGCGGCGCCATCCTGACGCCACAGACGCTCAGCATCATCACCAACATCTTTCCCGCCGATAAGCGCGGCGCCGCGTTTGGCATCTGGGGTGCGGTCGCCGGCGTCGCCTCGGTGACCGGCCCGACGCTGGGCGGCTTCCTCGTCACGAACTTCAGCTGGCAAGCCGTCTTCTGGGTCAACGTTCCGGTCGGTATCGTCGCCTTCATCCTGGGGATCTGGTTGCTTCCCGGAATCCGTCTCGGCCGGGAGCAGAACCTGGATCCGATCGGGGTGCTGCTCGCCAGCGGCGCGCTCTTCGCCATCGTGTTTGGACTGATCGAGGGCCAGCGCTACCACTGGGGAACGTTTACGGACGCCGCCTCGTTCGATGCGGCCGGCGGCCACTGGGGTCTCTTCAGCATCCCGATGCTCTTCATCGCCGGCGCGATCCTCCTGGTGCTCTTCGTCCTCTGGGATCGCGCGCAGGACCAACCTCTGGTTCCGCTCGGACTCTTCAGCGACCGCAATTTCACCGTCGGCAACGGCCTGGCGGCCATCGTCTCCTTCGGCATGATGGGGCTGTTCCTGCCGCTGACGATCTTTCTGCAATCGGTGCTCGGCTTCACCGCCCTTAAGGCCGGCCTGACGCTGGCACCCATGCCGCTGACCTCGATGCTGGTGGCTCCGCTGTCGGGCCGCGCGACCGATCGGGTCGGTGGGAAATACATCCTGATGTTCGGACTCACCTGCTTTGCCGCAGGCATGGGCCTGGTGGTGTGGGTCTCGTCGCTCGGTTCAGGACAGTCGACCTTTACGCTGCCACTGATCCTTGCCGGCATCGGCCTGGGCTGCACCTTCGCCCCCATGACAACCGTGACCATGCAACGCGTGAATCCGCGCCTTGCCGGTGCCGCATCTGGTGTGCTCAACACGACGCGCCAACTTGGCGGCGCTTTTGGCAGCGCCGTCGTTGGCGCCATCCTGCAGACTCGGCTCGCGAACGAGCTCGTCAGCCAGGCGCAGGCGCAGGCCGGCGCCCTCCCTCCCGCATTTCGTCTGCCCTTCGTGCAGGGCTTTGCCAGGGCGGCGGGGGGCGTGCTCGAGGTCGGACGCGGGCAGTCCGGTGTGCCCCTGCCGAGCGGTATCCCGGCGGCGCAGGCGCGTCAGGTGCAGCAAGTCGCACACGACGTGTTTGCCCAGGCCTTCATCAATGCGATGCGACCCTCGCTCGCGGTCGCGATCGCGGTCTTGCTCTTCGGCGTGCTGCTGGCGAGCGCGATCACGGGCCGGCGCACCGCCTCGGCGCAGCGCCAGGCCGCGACCGCCGCCACCCCGGGTTAGGCAACCCCCACCCTGCCCTCCCCCGCGAGCGGGGGAGGGAACTGAGTTCGGAATCCGCTCCATATACTGAGATTGATGCCGACGCAATGGCTGCCATTGTTCCCCTTGAACGCCGTGCTGTTTCCGCACATGGCGCTGCCGCTGCACATCTTCGAGCCGCGCTACCGGCAGATGATCGGCGATTGCCTCGAGGAAGGCCATAGCTTCGGCGTGGTCGCCATCCGCGAGGGAAGCGAGACGGGCCCGGCGACGCCCTACGACGTCGGAACGCTGGCGAAGATCGTGCGCATCGATCGCCTGGAGGACGGCCGTATGAATCTGCTGGTGATGGGTGCGTCGCGCTTTGAGATCGTGCAGACGGCGGACGATCGTCCTTACCTGCGCGGCCAGATCCGCATCATCCCGGAGGCCGGCGACGATCTGGAGGCGACGGCCCGACTGACGGAGACCACGGCGATCACCTTCCGCGAGTACTCGAACCTGCTGCGCGAGCTCGTCGGGCGGCAGCCAGAGGAGGCCGAAGCGCCGATGGAACCGGAGCTGCTCTCCTACCTGATCGCGGCCGCCCTGAACCTGCAAGTCCCGGAAAAGCAGTCACTGCTGGCGGAGCCGCGCACCGATGCCCGCCTGACGCTCGAGCTGCGAATGCTGCGCAAGGAGATCGTCTTGCTCAAGCAGATGGTCGCGCACGCCGGCACCGCCGCCACGGTGCGGACCTCCCTCAACTAGGTCTCAGGTCAATGACCGGGGATCGCGGACCAGACATCGTCGCACCGCCGCCGCTGCTTTACGCGGGTCCCTTGCTGGCCGGATTTGTTCTCGACCTTCTGCTCCCACTACCCCGGCTGTCCAGTGCTCTGCGCCCTGTTGGGCTGGCATTCCTGGCTGCGGGCGTGGCGCTTGCCATTTGGTTCCTGCTGTCGATGCGGCGAGCCGGCACCCCTGTGGACCCGAGGGAGGCCACCACGGTCCTCGTCCAGGCGGGACCCTTTCGATACACTCGCAACCCAGCGTACGTCGCTTTTACCCTTACCTATCTGGGCGTGTCGTTACTTGCCGGCGCTCGCTGGCCATTGATCCTGCTGCCTGTCGTACTTGTCATTGTTGACCGAGGCGTCATCCGGCGGGAGGAGCGGTATCTTGAAGAGCGGTTCGGCTCCGACTACATCGGTTACCAGCAGCGCGTTCGCCGGTGGCTATAACCCGGTTGGCGTCGCCGCTGCGGCTCGCCAGCATGGGCTAGTCGAGAACGTACGAAAACTCTGGATATTTGCTATGGGTGATGTACTCCCAGAGCGACATGTCTGTAGTGGGGCCTGCTAGACATGACGAGACACCAACTCCGCCCGGAACTATATTTCCGCACAAGGTAACGTTGACGCGGACCTGTGTGAGGATTAGCCAAACGGCCGCGGTGGCAAGGGCCGCAAGAATAATCGCGTACCGGAAAAGCTTGCCAGTTTGAGCGCGCCCTGTAAACGTGCGGTTCGGCACGCCCGCTTAGCTGGTGTGCAAGTCGACGACGAGCCGCCACGCGTAGCCGCCGGTCGCGGGTAGCGTGAAGGCCGTCACGCGCACCGGCCGCGCCAGGTCGATGGTGATCGTGCCGTCCGCCCCTTGCTGGACGCCCGGCTCGACCGCGGTCACGTGGTAGCTGCTGATGCCGTTCACAGGCGCCCCGGCGGTGTTCGTGTCTTTGAACGTCACCGCGACATGCAGGTCATCGGGCCGGGTGATGATCATCGTGGGCAACCCATTGCCGTGCATGTCGAAGACCAGCCGCGTATAGCCGGCCACAGCCGTCCCCGGCCGGATACGAAACATGGTGCCACCCGTTACGCCGCTCCCTAGTGTGTACAGCACCGGCGCGGTCGAGGCGGAGACTGAGGCCGCTGGACTCGCGCTCGGGGAGACGGACGCCCTCCCGGTTGCCGAGGGGTGAATGGACTGCGTCGCCGTTGCCGCCGTCGAACTGACCTTTTGGGGGGTTTTCAGCAGGCCGCCTTCGTAGAGAACCGCGGCAAGAAGCACACAGGCTGCCGCCCCAAGGCCGACGGCGATCCGCATCGCCGTATCGGGTTTTCGTGGCGGCGCGGCCACGTCCCCTTCACTCTCATCATCCAGACGCAGCACCGGCTCTTGATCGAAAACGGCGTTGCTCGTTGCCGGCACGGGGATGGTCACTGGAGCAGCCTCGAGTGCAGGGGACGCCTCCGGTTCCGGTTCCGGTTCCGGCTCGTGATCCCAGTCGCTGAATTCGACCTGCCGGTGCGAATCGACCGGCACTTCGCGCAAGGGCGGCTCCGCAGCCTCGACGGCCTCGACAGGCTCGATCTCTTCGGGCTGCTCCGTCAAAGTTGGGTAGAGCGGCTCGGGCACGGGAGACAGCGGCATCGGGTGATCCTGCAAGGGCTCGTCGCGGAAGATCTCTCGTTCCAGCTCCGTCAAGAGGTCTGGAATACTGCTGACTTCTGGCCGAACCGCGGGCGGCAAATCATGCGGCGCGGGGACCGATGGCACGGGCATTGCGGGCGCGACCTCGAACGATCGCATGCCTCCCTGGCTCCGCAGGCGGTCTGGAACGGAGAGCGCGAACGCCTGGTCCATCGCCGCTGAGCCGACCGTCGCGCTCGGCAGCCGGCCGACGCGCAACAGCATCTCGCGGAAATCTTCGACTCGCTCGCGACAGGCCTCGCAGCGGCGCAGGTGGTCACGGGCCCATTCGAGGTCCTTCCCATCGAGCCGATCGTCGAGCACGGCACTCGGCGAAATGCGCGTGCATCGATTTCGATCAAAACTTGATGTAGTCATAGATCTCCCCCAGCTCGGCACGACTGCGGTCCAGTGCGTGGACCAGCTTGCGCGGTGCTACGTCGACCACGTCGCCGAGCTCGTCGTATGAGAGCTTCACGAAATCGCGCAGCAGGATCATCGCGCGCGCGTCGAAGGGAAGGGCGGTCAATGCTCGCTGCACGGTGTCGCGCCGCAGCGCCCGGCGTGCCTCGGGCTGAGGGAAGTCGTCGAGGTGGACCTGGGCGGTGCGCTGGCGCCGAAACCAGCGTCGCGGCCGAAGCACCGAACGGCTGAGTTCGGTGGCCGCGCGAAACACGTCGGTCCGGTGGAGTCCCTCGGCATTTGGGCGCTGGCGGAGGCCATCCGCGACCTGGCGAAAGGCCGCGCACGTGATCGCCGCGGCGCCGTCGATGTCGTCGACAAGGCGGGCCACGTAGTTCAGGACAAGGGGGAAGTCCGAATAGAACCCGCGTTCTACGGACGCCGCCCGTGCGCTGAATGCTGGCGCTTCGACGTGTACCTGATCCATTACTGGGACGGAGAGCGGATGCCTGCAGTCTAGTCAGGCGGCTTCAATTCGTCAACTCGGAGTGGTATCACCGTGGACACTCGGAGTGATATCACTATCCGAACTCAGCTCAAAGGGACCAGCTCCACCAGGTCACCCAGCCTGTAAAGCGCCGCGAGCATCTCGCGCTCGGCCCCAAAAAGCGCCAGCGGCATGCCGATATCGGCTACGAAGACGTGGCCCGCGTTCGAGGCGCGGGCGAGCCCGGCCTTGGGTGCGACGAGCGTGACGGTGGCCGCCGCCCGGACGGCCGCAACCGCCCCCACGCCGGTGTCCGCGTCGATCCCCGAGGGCACGTCGATGGCCACGATTGGGCGCCCGGTGGCGTTGATCGCCGCTATGAGGCCGGGGGACGGGTCGCGCAGTGGCAGGCGGATCCCGGTGCCGAACAAACCATCGACCAGGACGTCGGCCGACGCATCGATGCCCTCCGGGGCGTCGGCAATGGGGATGCCGAGGCGCCGGATGGTGACCGCGTGACGACCGGCCAGGCTGCCCGCATCCCGCGGCGGGACGATCGACGCATTCACGATTGCTCCACGCTGCAACAGGAAGCGGGCGGCGACCAGC
>WNGO01022000.1_pt1 | contig 11518 bp, 11 predicted proteins | sample 5400511 | NCBI WGS metagenome assembly WNGO01 (sample SAMN13153380, study PRJNA577476) | soil metagenome | isolation source: 20 cm soil or saprolite under Garry oak tree replicate 2 | place: USA:California | collected 2016-06-15
ACAATGCCCATGAAAGCTGGCTTTCTCGAAAAACTGATCGGGCGTCTCGGCAAGATCGGGCCGGAGGAGGTCCAGAATTATTTGCTGCGCCTGGCCCAGGAAAAGGGATTTCTCGAGACGGTTTTCAACGCCATCCAGGAAGGAATCATTGTTACCGACTCATCCGGCCGCATTACTTATTTGAATGACGCCGCCTGCGAGCTTTTCGGCCTCGATGGCGAGGATTCCATAGGCAAACTGCTCGAGGAACGAGTGCGAGGACTTGATTGGAATGCGCTCACCCACAGTGGTGGTCCGGTCACGCGGGACCTCGAAATTTTTTATCCGAGCAATCGCTTCATTAATTTTTACATCGTCCCTCTAATGATTGAGTCCCGGTTTGACCGAAATGAAAATGCCGCGGTCGACGACCGCGGCTACAGCGAGCAGGTCGGCTATGCCATCATCATGCGCGATATTACCGAGAGCCGGCGCACAGCGGAGAAAACGATCGAGAGCGAGCGATTGAATGCGCTCACCTTGCTGGCGGCGGGCGTAGCTCATGAGCTGGGCAATCCCCTTAATTCATTGAACATTCACTTGCAGTTGATGGAACGGCAGGCGCGCAAGTTGAAAGGCAAAGAGCGCAACGAATTGCAGCATTCGATCGAGATTTGTCGAGGCGAAATCAATCGACTCGATTCCATCGTTACCCAATTCCTGCGCGCGATCCGGCCGTCGCGTCCGCAGCTTCAGCCCGAAAATATTAACACCATCGTAGAGGAAGCGGTGCGCTTTTTCTCGGCCGAGATCGAAGCGCGCGACATCGTGGTGGAGACGGAATTGCGCTCCGATTTGCCACTGCTCCAGCTTGATCGCGGCCAGATGAAGCAGGCGTTTTACAACGTCATCAAAAACAGTTTCGAAGCGATGAAACGGCGCGGCATTTTGCGGATTCGGACGGACATGGATGAGTCGCATGTGCGAGTGAGTTTCATCGACACGGGTGGAGGAATGTCTGCGGAAACGTTAAGCCATGTCTTCGAGGCCTATTATACGACCAAGGAAAGGGGCACCGGCCTCGGTTTGCTCATCGTGCGACGGATCGTGCGCGAGCACGGCGGCGAACTCGCAATCGAAAGCACTGAAGGCAAAGGATTGACGTTGAGCATTCGTCTGCCCTTCAAGGAACAACGCGTCCGCATGTTAGAAGCGGGCGACCGGAACCCTGGGAGCGCTGAAACGCGCGAACTAATTTGAGAGATCGAGCAATTGAGTCAGAATTGCTCAACGTGAAAATTTGACGCGCTGGAAATGCAGCCAACGATTTTGATTGTCGATGACGAAAAACATACCCGCGACGGATTGCGGCGTTTGCTCGAAGACGATTACGACGTCTATGTCGCCGAAGACATCGGCGGCGCGATCAGCGTCCTCGAACGCGAAACGGTCGACCTGCTCCTGACCGATCTGCGGCTGGGGGGTGAAGATGGAATGCAACTAATTGAGCGGGCGTTGAAAATGCCCCACCCACCGGTCTGCATCATGATGACGGCTTACGGGTCGGTCGATACCGCGGTGGAAGCGATGAAACGCGGGGCCTACGATTTTGTGACCAAGCCACTCAATCTCGACAAAGTCGAAATGCTGATTGCGCGTGCGCTGCAATCGCGCCGGATGGAGCAGGAGAATCGCACCTTGCGCCAGCAAATCGACGAACGCTTCGGCCTGGAAAATATTTTGGGCGAATCGCTCGCGCTGCGCGAAGTACTGGACACGATTCGGCAGGTCGCCCCTTCTTCGGCGAATGTTTTGATCGAGGGCGAAAGCGGCACCGGCAAGGAACTGGCGGCACACGCGATTCATAATTTGAGCCGGCGTAATCAGGCGAAATTTGTGGTGGTACATTGCGCGGCGTTATCGCCGACTTTGTTGGAAAGCGAATTGTTTGGGCACGAGCGCGGCGCTTTTACGGGTGCGCACGAGCGGCGCATCGGACGGTTCGAACAGGCCAATGGCGGCACCATTTTTCTCGACGAGATCGGCGAGATCGATCCAAGCACACAGGTGAAATTGTTGCGAGTAATGAGCGAGCAACGCGCCTTCGAACGTGTCGGGGGCACGCAAACCTTACGCGCGGATGTAAGGGTGATCGCGGCAACCAATAAGAATCTCGAGCAAATGGTGCGGGAAGGAAAATTTCGCGATGATCTTTATTTTCGCCTCAACGTTGTCCGCATCACCATGCCGCCGCTTCGTGCGCGCAAGGAGGACATCCCACTTCTCGTTAGATCATTCTTGCGGCATTTCTCGAAAGCAAATGAGAAGCCGCTGCTCGATATTACCACGGACGCGATGAATACGCTGCTCGCCTACGATTGGCCGGGAAACGTGCGCGAGTTGCGCACCGCGATCGAGCACGGGGTAGTGATGGCGAACGGGCCCAAAGTTACGGTACGCGATTTGCCGCGCGCGATCCGGGAGGCGGCGGGAACGTCTGGCGGCGCAATCACAGTTTCGGAAACGGCGAATCCGCTCGATTTGGCGGAAACGGAAAAACGGCTGATTACCCAGGCACTCAATTCAACGGGCGGAAACATAACCGCCGCGGCCACGCAACTGGGAATCAGCCGCCGGACCTTGCACCGCAAACTAAACGAGTTGAATGCGCAGGGGCGGAATGTGCGGGAGCAAGCGCGCGCCGCAAAGAAACGCACAAAATAATCATGCTGGGCGACGCCGATTTCGTTCAGAAAATCGTCCATATCTTGAGGCCGATAAGATTGCGGTCTGGGGAAAGCGCTCGCTGGCCATAGTTTCGAGTTTACGAATGTCACATCGAGACGTTGAATTAGCCGGGTGAGCGACAACAGAAAGATTTTTGGAACGGATGGCGTTCGCGGCGTCGCCAATGTCGAGCCGGTCACGGCCGAGACTGCCCTTAGGCTGGGCCGCGCCGCCGCACATGTTTTCCTAAAATCGAATCCACGGGCGCATCCGGGCGGGACGCGGCCAAAGATTGTGCTAGGCAAAGACACCCGGCTGTCTGGGTACATGCTCGAAAATGCGCTGGTCGCCGGGATCACGTCACTGGGGGTGGACGTGCTTGTGATCGGCCCGTTGCCCACTCCCGGGGTCGCTTATATCACCCGCTCCCTGCGCGCCGATGCGGGAATCGTCCTCTCCGCTTCGCATAATCCTTACGCCGACAACGGCATTAAATTTTTCCGCCATGATGGCTATAAGCTCGACGACCAGGTTGAGCAGCAAATCGAGCAGCTCGTTTTCAGCGGCGAGATCGATGCGATCCGCCCGACCGCGGGGAAAATCGGGCGCGCCACCCGAATTGACGACGCGCTTGGCCGTTACGTAGAATTTGCCAAGCAAAGTTTTCCGCGCGGAATGACTTTGGAGAAAATGCGGATTGCGGTCGATGTTGCGAATGGGGCCGCCTACAAATCCACCCCCTGCATTCTGCGCGAGCTTGGCGCGGATATCACCATCGCGCATAACACGCCCAACGGAACCAATATCAACGCCGACTGCGGCAGCACTCATCCGGAGGAAATTCAGCGCGTGGTTAAGGAATCCGGCGCCCACGTTGGTATCACCCACGATGGCGACGCCGATCGGGCTTTGTTGTGCGATGAAAACGGCGAACTGGTTGATGGCGATGAGATTCTGGCCATCGCCAGCGTTGATTTATTACTCGCGAAAAAATTACGCGACAGCACTCTGGTTGCGACGGTGATGAGCAACTTCGGCCTCGATGAAACCCTCGGCGCCCACGGAGGCAAAGTCATTCGCACCAAAGTGGGCGACCGCTACGTGCTTGAAGAAATGATGGCGCGCAATCTCAATGTCGGGGGAGAACAAAGTGGCCATATGATTTTTCGCGATTTCACCACCACCGGCGATGGCATCATCAGCGCGCTCCAGGTTTTGCGCATCATGAAGGAGAGCGGGAAACCGTTAAGCGAGCTAAAGCGGTGCTTGAAAAAATACCCGCAGGCGCAACGGAATTTGCGGGTGAAACGCAAGCCGCCCTTGGAGGAGTTGCCGGCAGTGATGAAACTGGTGGATGAAACCGAACAGCAACTTTCCGGGAAAGGCCGTGTCCTTTTGCGTTACTCAGGCACCGAACCGAAAATTCGTTTACTGATCGAGGGGCGCGAACCGGACGAGATCGATCGGCAGGCCAATCGAATCGCGGAAGCGATCGAGGAAGCGATTGGAGCAGGATGAAAACGATTAAACGCGCCGTCATCCCGAACGCAGTGAGGGACCTCACCCAAGCACGGCCGAGCTGCGTGGCGCGCTCACCAGCGCAGGCCAAGGTGACGAGCTTGTTCCGAATGAATTTGCGCGCGTGAAAGAAGCGGAAATTGCGGTCGCGCTCGAACAACTGAAAGTCGATTACACCCTGGCGCCGCGCGGGTTCCAGCTCCTAGAAAAAGCAGACGGCTGGCAATTGGTTAGCCATCCCGATTGCGCTCGCTGGGTGCGCCAGCTTTTTCCCGGCCCGAAACCGGCGCGACTGTCGCCGCCCGCGTTGGAGACACTCGCCATCATCGCCTATCGCCAGCCCATCACCCGGGCGGATGTGGAAGCAGTCCGAGGCGTCACCGTCGAAGGTGTCCTGCAGAATTTGATGGAACGCGGTTTGGTTAAAATCAGCGGGCGCGCAGAATTGCCCGGCCGTCCGCTGCTCTACGAGACGACGCAATTTTTCCTGGAGCACTTCGGTTTGCGGAATCTCGACGAATTGCCGAACGCCGAAGAACTGCGCACACGCTATTTGCCAGTCGCGCCGCGACCAACCGCTTCTGCCGGCGTCTCCGATGCCGGTCAACCGGAGTCCCCAAGCCCGGCTACAACCATCGCGTCCGAGGATTGACTTGGCCCCGCAATTTCGGAGACTTCGCGCAGACGTGTCGGCTAATTCCCGGCGAACAGGTTGCTATCTTCTATGAATAAAGGTCTTATTGGTTGTCTCGGTATTGGTGCCATCATCCTTTTCGTTGTCCTAGTCGGCGGGTGTGCTGTCGCCGGCAGCTATAATCGGCTGGTTGGCTTACAGCAGAAAGTCGATCAAAGCTGGGCGCAGGTGCAGAATGTATATCAGCGGCGCGCGGACTTGATCCCGAACCTGGTCAACACCGTGCAAGGCGCGGCCAATTTTGAAAAATCGACCCTGACCGAAGTGACGAACGCGCGTGCCAGCGTCGGCCGGGTACAAATCGATCCGAATCATGCGCCGGTGGACGCGGCGAAATTGCAGGAATTTCAGCAGGCCCAGGGACAGTTGAGTAACGCGCTCTCGCGCCTGCTCGTCGTTAGCGAGCGCTACCCGGAACTGCGCGCGACACAAAACTTCCAGAATTTGCAGGCGCAGTTGGAAGGAACCGAAAATCGAATCTCGGTTGAGCGCGGAAATTTCAACAGCGCCGTCCAGGAATACAACACTGCGGTGCGCACTTTTCCGACAAACCTGTTCGCCGGCATGTTTGGATTCCAACCACGTCCATTTTTTGAAGCGCAAGCCGGCGCGGAGAAACCGCCGACGGTGAATTTTAACTTTGGAAGTCCGGCACCTGCCGCAACCGCGGCTCCGACACCATAATTTTTGCCTGTCATCCTGAGCGTAGCAAAGCGGAGTCGAAGGATCCCGTGGAAATAACCTTAAAGTTTACGCAGCTGGATCCCTCGGTCCGGGCCGGACTTGCGGTTTTGCTCAGGATGACGAAAAAGCGAACACGACTCTGCCTTGGAATTCTCGCGCTTTTCGCCAGCGCTATCGTCGCGCACGCCGCCGAAACAGTTCCGCCGAAACCGGACCGTTATTTCAACGATTACGCCGGTGTCGTTTCGCCCGGGGCGGCCCAGCGTTTCAACGAACAGTTGGCGCAGTTTGAACGCGCAACCTCCAATCAGATTGTAGTCGCTGTCTGGCGGACAATGCCTTCGCAAAGTTCTATCGAAGACTTTACCCAGCGCACTTTCCAGGCATGGCAGGTCGGGCAGAAGGGACGAAACAATGGCGTCGTCTTTTTGGTTTTCGTGGACGATCACCGGATGCGAATCCAGCCGGGCTACGGGCTGGAAGGGGCGCTGCCCGACATCACCTGCAACGAGATTATTCGCGATGCTGTTGCCCCGCGATTCCGCGCGAACGATTTTGAAGGCGGCCTCGCTGCTGGAATCGATCTCATATTTAAAGCGATTCGCGGGGAGTACAAGGGGAGCGGAAAGACGGTGCGGGAAAGCGGGAGCACTCAGAGTAACCCTGCCGGGCTATTGATTTTCTTTTTCGTTCTGGTCATAATTTTGCTGGCGATTCGCGCCTCGCGTCGTCTCGGCGGTTATCGTTATACCGGCGGTGGCGGCCCCTTCGTTTCGGGCAACTGGGGTAGCGGGGGCGGATGGTCGTCGGGTGGCGGCGGGTTTAGTGGTTTCAGTGGTGGCGGCGGGTCGAGTGGCGGAGGCGGCGCGAGCGGCAGTTGGTAAATGCGCACGCACAATTTTCTTAGCCGGCTCGATCACAATCGAGTAACCCAGGCGATCAAAAAGGCGGAGGGGAAAAGTTCCGGCCAGATTCGGGTTTTTATTCAGCGGGGCAAATTCGAGGATGATGCTTTGCCGCGGGCAGAGAGGAGATTCCTCCAGCTCGGCATGCAAAAAACGCGGGATCGCAATGCCGTTCTGATTTTTGTCGCGCCCCGCGCCCATAAATACGCCGTGGTGGGCGATGTGGGGGTGCACGAGAAATGCGGCGAGGAGTTTTGGAAAAAATTAGTGCACGACATGCGGTCGCATTTTAAAAACCAGGATTTCAATCGCGCTATCATCCTCGCCATCAGCGAAATAGGAAAATTATTGGCAGCCCATTTTCCTCGCACCGGCGATACGATCAACGAGCTGCCAGACGAGATTGCGCAAGGATAGTCGTCGCCCTCCACGCCGGTCATCCCGAGCGTAAGTCGAGGGATCCCGTGGAAGTTACCTTAAAGGTTTCGCGGCGGGATCCCTCGACTTACGCTCGGGATGACCCTTGATGGATGCGCTTGCAAAAGACGCGGAATCGTGTTCATTTTCCACCTCGCAGCGAGTTTTTAAATTAGTTGCGCTGTTGGTCCCTGGGTTTCCGTCACTGGACGCGAAGCTTTACTCGCCAGGGGAAACCCAGCGAAAAGGAATTAGTGCTTTAATGCTTTATCGATCTGGCGATTTGCTTTCTGCATTCGCTAAATCGCTGACTCGTTAAATCGTTAACTATTAAGCTTATGCCAGTTCGTTACGGTCGGTTTGAAATGCCAAAGACCCTCTCCAAGGAGGAGAAGGGGGCGACGGAAACTTACGCGAAATTTGTCGCGGAACCTTTTGAGGCCGGCTACGGCCACACCGTCGGCAACTCCCTTCGGCGAGTGCTTTTGTCATCACTGGAAGGCGCGGCCATTACCGCGGTAAAAATTACCGGCGCACAGCACGAGTTCGCCACGCTGCCGGGCGTGGTGGAAGACGTCACTGACATCGTGCTGAATTTAAAGCGCATTAAGTTCAAGGCGACCGAGCATGAGCCGCGCAAACTTTCGCTCAGCGTGAACAAGGAAGGCGAAGTCACCGCCGGCGATATTCAACTGGCCCAGGGTTACGAGGTTTTGAACCCCGATCAGGTCATCTGCACTCTCGACAAAAAACATAAGTTCGATGCCGAGCTGGAAGTCCGTGTGGGACGCGGTTTCGCCACGGGTGAAGAAAACAAGCGGCCCGATCAGCCGATCGGCCTCACGTGGGCCAGCGCACCGATTACGACAAGCTCATTCTCGAAGTTTGGACCGATGGCCGTCTCACACCGGACGACGCGCTCCTCCAGGCCTCAGCTATTTTGCGGCATCACCTCGATGTCTTCGTCAATTTCAACGAAGACGTGATCGAGTTCGATGAGACGCCCGCCGGAGTAAGCGAAGAGAACATGAAACTGAAGAAGCTTCTCAACATGAGCGTGAACGAAATCGAGCTGAGCGTCCGCGCCGCCAATTGTCTGAACAACGCCAATATCACCACCGTGGGCCAGCTCGCCCAAAAAACCGAGGCGGAAATGTTGAAGTATCGGAACTTCGGCAAGAAATCGCTTAACGAGATTAAGGATAAACTCACTGCCCTCGGACTCGGGCTGGGAATGAAATTTGATCCCGGTTTGGTGGAAACGCCGGTTGGAGTCGATGTCGCCGCCAGCTCCAATGGAACGGGCACGGAGCAGCCATCGCGCGTCAGCTAATTTCGCGATGCGACACCAAAAGAAAACGATAAAGCTCGGACGCACGGCCGAGCATCGGAAAGCGCTGCTGGCAAATCAGGTTTGCAGCTTGATCGAGCATCAGCGTATTCGTACCACGCTGGCGAAAGCCAAAGCGGTCCGGCCGCTCGCGGAAAAAATGGTCACCCTCGGCAAAAAAGGGTCGATCCATGCTCGTCGGACCGCTTTCGCGGTTCTTCGGCAGAAAGATGCGGTGAAAAAGTTGTTCGATGAAATCGCGCCACGCACGGTCGATCGCAGCGGGGGTTACACTCGAATCGTGAAACTTGGGCAGCGCAAAAGCGACGCAGCTCCGGTCGCCTATCTGGAGTGGGTAGATGCCGCCATTCTCGTCGATCAAGAGATCGATCAGGCGGCGGAGAAGAAAACTCGCAAATCGAAAAAAGAGGGCGAGCAATCCAGCGGCGCGGAAAAGAAATCGAAGAAAACGGTGGCCGCGGCCGGAACATAGGGTTCTGCCGTGTGCGCCAAGCGGACATTTGTCCGCTTTTCTTTGTCGGTTGTCAGCGGAGTGCAACTCCGCTCGGCGCACAGACTGGAAAGTTCTGTGTTCCGTTTTGCGGCAACGAATATTTTATCCGCTTAAGTTCCTCGTTGTAGCTGCCGCCGTCACCAGCGGCAGAATCTCGATCAATTCAAATTTTCTGCCGCCGGTGACGGCGGCAGCTACAACGCTTTCGGCAAAGCATTACGGTTCCATTTTCGGGACGGCCATTTCCCAAGCGCGGAATGATTTCGATGACGAAGAATTTCGTCGCTGCATTTTAAGCAACACGATCTCAACCTCTTACGGCACGCAAAAAATCGTTGGCACGGAGGGTGCATAGGGCAAGGCTACCTATGCACACCCATAAATCTACAACTTACGATCTTATCATGGAGTCTGAGTCTGAAGACAAGAATCGAAGCCTGCTCGAAACAGTAATTTACGCACTCTTCATTTTGAGCGCGATCGTTTCGATCTGGCAATTCGTAGTGCAGCCGATCGTTGTGCCTTCGCATACCGCCGGCTTCGCTTCCAATCAGACCCAGTGCGTCCAGGGCGAGATCTAACAAGAATTAGACAGGCAGACATCAGCCGGTCGAACCGGACCGAAGTATGCCGTTTTTAGATTAGATCGCGGTCATGTTGCTGCGGGATTTGCGGTATGCCCTGCGAATGCTGGTGAAACAGCCGGCGTTCACTTTCATCGTCGTCATTACCTTTGCTCTCGGGATTGGCGCCAACACCGCGGTCTTCAGCGTGGTCAATGCCGTTGTGCTGCGGCCTCTTCCGTTCCAGCAGCCGCAAGATCTCGTTGACCTCGCACTCTATGATGTGCGCGAAGGTCTGGAGAAGGTCGTGGGTTCGTCTGTTTCATATCCTGACTTCGAGGATTGGCGTGCGCAGAATCGCGTCTTCGAGCGCGCCGCCGTTTACGTCAATCGGAGTCTCACGCTGACTGACGGCAAACAGGCAATGCATGTCGTCGGCGAAGCTGTTTCCGGCGAATTGTTCAACTTGCTCCGAGCCAAGCCCCTGCTCGGCCGGACCTTTACCGCGAACGAAGATGAGCCTGGGAATCGCGCTGTCATCCTGAGCTACCCAGTGTGGCAAACGCAATTCGCCGGTGATCAGTCCATCATCGGCAGGTCCATCACCTTGGACGGTAACAGTTACCAGGTCGTCGGGGTGATGCCGAAAGGTTTCGATTTCCCGCTCGGTCGCGACAATATCCCAGCCGATCTTTGGATCACGGTCGCGATTTTGCGCGAAAGCAGCGATGGATCGAAGCCGATGACGGCGCAGCGCGGGAATAATTTTCTCGGTTGCATCGCACGTTTGAAAAGCGGCGTCTCGATGGCGCAGGCGCAGGCGAACATGGATACAATCAGCGCACGCCTGGCTCAACAATACCCTGACAGCGATGCCTATTTCCGCGTCCGTGTCCGCTCGTTACGCGACGCCATCGTAGGCCAAACGCATTCCGCGTTGATGATGCTGAGCGCGATGGCGGCATGCGTGGGGCTCGTCGCCTGCGTCAATGTCGCTAATCTTCTTCTCGCGCGTTCCGTTTCGCGGCAAAAACAGATCAGCATTCGCGCCGCGCTCGGCGCCGCTCGCCGGCACATCGTGCGGCAATTGCTTACCGAAAGCGTCTTGCTCAGCGTGATTGGCGGCCTCGCCGGTTTGTTGCTTGCCATCTGGGGACTCGACGGGATGAAACGATTTCTCCCGTCGAACATTCCGCGCATTGATCAGATTTCGCCAGATATGCGTGTTCTCGCCTTCAGCGCCGCAGCGAGTCTTATCGTGGGAATTTTCGCCGGCCTTCTGCCAGCCTGGCGCGCATCGCATCCGAACATCGCCGGCTCGCTCAATGAAAGCGCGCGCGGCTCCAGCGAAGGCGCGCACGGGCGGCGCCTTCGTTCAGCGCTGGTCGTGGTCGAGATCGTGCTCGCGCTGTTGCTGCTCTCGACCGCCGGATTGCTGGTGGAGAGTTTTCTGCGTTTGCAAAAGGTGCCGCCTGGCTTTGATCGCACTAACGTGTTTACCGCGCGCATCGCGTTGCCCGACGCGACCTACGGCAAACCGGCCGATTGCGCCGCGTTCTTCGATAAATTATTAAAGCGCGTCGGCCAGTCGCCCGGCGTCCAATCCGCCAGCGCGGCCTGGTGGATTCCACTGAGTGGAAGCGAGATCACGCTCACGACCGACATTCAGGAACATCCATTGCCGAAAAGCGAGCAACCCGCCGTCCAGGTCAATGTCGTCGCGCCCGATTTCTTCAAAACATTGCGCGTGCCGCTGCTGCGCGGCCGCGACTTCACTGAGCGCGACGACATCAACGCGCCGGCGGTCGCTATCGTCACGCAGAGCTTCGTGAACAAATATTTTCGCGGCGAAAATGCGCTCGGGAAACGGATCAAGCCCAGCGGTTCCGTCACTCCCGGCGAGCCTCCGATGCGCGAGATCGTGGGTGTGGTTGGCGATCTTCACCTGACAACCCTTCGCGAAGCGGCGCAGCCGCAGATTTACATTCCACATCAGCAATTCGCGATTTCGACCGTGTCGCTCTTCGTCCGCAGCACTGTCAATCCATCCTCCCTGACGAGTTCGCTGCGCAACGCCGTGGCCGAACTCGACAAAGACGTGCCGCTTTATCGTCCGCGGCTGTTGAGTGAATACGTCTCTTCATCCATCGCGCAGCCGCGCTTCAACGCGATTCTGGTCGCGCTTTT
>WNGO01002589.1_pt1 | contig 11517 bp, 8 predicted proteins | sample 5400511 | NCBI WGS metagenome assembly WNGO01 (sample SAMN13153380, study PRJNA577476) | soil metagenome | isolation source: 20 cm soil or saprolite under Garry oak tree replicate 2 | place: USA:California | collected 2016-06-15
GTCTCGTTTGTGCGCACAACGCTCGCCAGACCCGTGGCAGCGCTCTTGATGGTGACCTCCGCGTTGGGAATCGGGAGGTTGCGCGGGTCCGCGATAGATCCGGTAATCGTGCCGGTCTCTACTTGCGCCCAAAGGGAAAGTCCGCTCAGCATCACGAAGAGCAACATGGCTCGGCTGAGAAGGAACAACTTGGTCATAGACCCTCCTCAAATTGCGTTTCTCGAAAGCTATCTCGCGACAACATTGTCAAAACACCCGCAACTGCATATCTCCCGGTAACGATCGTCCGCTTACTCAATTCGTACTGCCGTGCCACATCATCTGATGCTCGGACTTCTTGACAATGAGCCAATTTAGATCCGATGAGTGTTCACGCCGCAGAGCCGCAGCAATGTTTGTATTTACGACCGCTTCCGCAGGGGCAGGGATCGTTGCGCCCCGTCTTGCTCATCATGTGACGTGCGTCCTCCGCGGCCGCCCAGCGCATTACGTTCGCCGGAGGCTTTTCCCTCGCTAATTCTCCGGCCATGAATCGCATGTAAGGATCGATGTGACGAAAGAACATCTTGTAGCCCACGCAAAGGTAGTTGAGGCCCGGCTCCCCATCGGGGGTGGTCAGGAAGCGATGCTTTGGACACTCCCCGTTACATGCGAATCGTACGTCGCATTCGCGGCAGTATTTCGGCAGCGTAGATTCCTTTGCGTCGCCAAATCGGCGCTGCTGTTCCGACCCTACTAGCGCTTCCAATGGCGATTCCATGATGTTCCCCAGTTTGTTCTGCGGGTACACGAAATGATCGCAGGAATACAAGTCTCCGCAATGTTCTATTGCTAGCGCTTCGCCACACTTCCGGCGGAAAACACACAGACTTGCCTCCATGCCGCACCACATCTCCAGACTGATATCGAACAGCTGGACAAAGTACTTGCCCACATCCTTGCGTACCCATTCGTCGAAGATTGCACACAAGAACTTGCCAAACTGTCGCGGTTCAACGGACCACGGGGCCACTCTCGCCGATCCTGCGAAATCGGGCTGGACAAGCTGCAGACCGTCCGCGGTTGTCTCATGTGAAATCCGCTCCACGATGGGAATGAACTGCATATAAACGCTCCCGCACTCTCTCAGAAAGCGGTATACCTCCAGCGGGTGGTCTGCGTTGCCTCGATGGACAGTGGTCAGAGTATTGAAGTCCACTTTATGTCGTTTCAGCACTTCGACTCCCCTCATCACGTGGTCGAATGTTGGCTGCCCGCCCTTGTCGACGCGATAGGTGTCGTGCAGATGTCGGGGACCGTCCACCGAAATGCCGATAAGGAAGTGATGCTCTCGAAAAAATTCTGCCCAGGTGTCATTCAGCAGCACACCGTTGGTCTGAAAAGCATTGGCCATCCGCTTGCCATTCGCGTACTTGTTCTCCAGATCAACAACACGTCGGAAGAATTCGACGCCAAGCAGCGTCGGCTCACCGCCTTGCCAAGCAAAGTTGATTTGAGGAGTATCGTGCGCCTCAATATATTGCCGGATATAAGTCTCCAGCACGTCGTCGCGCATGGCCCACTTCTCAACCTGCGGATACAGTGCTTCCTTTTCCAGATAGAAGCAGTATTTGCAGTCCAGATTGCAGATCGGGCCAATCGGCTTGGCCAAGATGTGGAAGTTCTTAATCGTCATATCAATCTGCCTACGACCACATTCTACCCACCCACAAGTCACGCCCAATTGAACTTAGATCAGAGGGCAATAGGCTGCGGCGCGCAGCGCCTCCGAGGAGCGAGAGGCAATCCATCAACAAAACACCGGCTCAGAAGTACCCCGCTCCCACAAATGTAATCCTTTACATATCGGGCAAAGTATTCCTGCTCAATCTGTTTGTCAAGCCAAACTTTTTGCCCTTGCATAACGTCCCATGCATTCGATTCCTCAGTGCATCTTGACGTAAATACCGCATGCCGACTATCGTAAGAAGGGGCGTGTAATGGGTTACATATTTCACTTGATTATCGCAGCGAGACCACGCTAAGCTCTTGCAGTTCCGTTCAAACTTCGCCTGCTGGGAGCCGACAGTTGGCGTCAACGAGTCTGCTACAACTCTGTTCTGCGAACCGGTAAGCTTTCACGCTGGTGTTGGCATCGGGCCGTAAGCGTTGAGCGTTCCCTAGGACTCCTTTGGATAGGAAAATGCCATGAGAAGATAGTTTGCTTCGACTTCCCGCTGGGGCTCCCACATTTTCATTTCAGGAGTAGACCCATGCCGAACGACATTCTGGATCTTTCCCGTCGTCACTTCTTGAATAGTGCTACTGCCATTGCCTGCGGACTGGCACTGGAACGAACCCAGGCGGCGAGGCTTTTGAAGACACCCAAGAAGCCCAACATTCTATGGATCATGACGGACCAGCACAATCCTCACGTGACAGGTTGTTATACGGCACCGGCGACAGTCGCATCTAATGCATGACGTGTGACTAGAGATTCCCATTTAGCAGAATTCATGCCGACTTTTATCTCAACCGGATACGGTTTCCTCTTGCACGACAGAACCTAGCCGCTTTCCATTGGTCTCCGGGTAAAAGAGTAGGACAACCGCGATTTGAAGAGCCATTGCAAAAGCGAAAAGGAGAAAGCTTCTTTGGTGCGCCCTAGCGGCCAGTACAGGAAATGTCATGATCAGTGCGGCATTCACAATCCAATGAATCGACGCTCCATAACTCTGCCCTTTCCCACGGACCGAGAATGGAAAGAGCTCCGACAGATATGTCCACGCAACAGCACCCTGAGAAAAGACAAAGAAAGCGTTGTAAACAATGATGATGAAGATGTAACTCCTCGGTTCGACCAGCGGGGTTCCCGCGAAGCTCATCGCGAGCATGCAAAAGGACATCCCGGCGGAACCGATCACGAGCAAGGGCCGTCGGCCTAGCCAGTCTACAAGCACCGTTCCAAGACTCAGGAAGATCAGATTAAAGCATGAAATCATGACGGCATAATTGTGACTCACAATGCGGCCGATTCCTTCATTTGCTAGCACATCTAGAAGGTACACACGAAGTACGTTGACTCCTGAAAGTTGATTGAAGAGCGCTACGCTAGTCGCCAGGAACAATCCGCGAACATATTTTCCTTGAAATAATCTTTCGGTTGGAAGTTTGGCAGGCCGCGCATGCAATTGATTACAATTCTCCGCGAGCAATCCATCAAAAGGTATGTCGAACCATGCCGTCGCCTCTTTGGCTTTGCGCCATTTTCCCCGACGTGCCAGACAGTGTGGTTCCTCGGGCACACAAGGTAATAGCGACAAGAGACAAATCGGCGGCAAGGCACCAATTCGAAACAGCCACTTCGAAATGTCAGCCGCTCCAACTGTTCTAGCCACGATCGCATTCGCAGCAAAAGCTAATACGATACCAACACAGATCTGCATCTGAAACGAACTTACTAGGCGACCGCGTATTGCTCGAGGAGCAATTTCTGCAAGAAAGAGCGGACAAACGACGACCATTCCTCCGATCGTCATTCCAGAGAGGAGTCTAAGTACGACCACGAGCTTCCAGGTGAAATCAAAGGGGAGACCCAACAGGCCAGTTGAAATCGCGAAGACGATTGCGCAGGCGCCGAGGACCGCTCGCCTGCCCATCCTATCTGCCAAGTACCCAGCAAAAAATGATGTGAATAGCGCTCCCCACAATGAAGTCGATACTGTCAATCCGAGTTGAGCGGGGGGCAGAGTATATCGATGCAACAGACCCTGAGTACCGCCAGACAGCGCCCCGAGGTCGTAACCAAATGGAATTCCGCCGAGTGAGATGATGATGGCGGCTAAGATTCGTTTACGAATGGATATGGAAGAGATGCCGTTGCTTCCAAGGTCTGTGAGCTGGCTTGGCAGAGGCGGATTCACATCCGTGCTTGACTGTCTGTTCTCTTCCGGCTCAGGTGGAATTCTAGGCATTTCATTCACCACCAGAAGGCAATAAGTTCTCGACCCACGGTAAGTTTAAGCGATCCAGTACGCAAGAATGAGGCGAGGGTAAATAGACGACATCGGGCGAAGACACACCGCGAATACTGCCAGTTGTGGCTCAGTGCTCATTCCTTTTGGAAGAGCGCCTGCGAACCAAAAACAGAGACAGAAACCGAAAGTATCGAAACCGGGCCTATTGGACTGGTACTCTCATCACAGTGACACTTTCGTGGGGCAAGGTGACGACAAGCGGTCCTGCGCCCGGAGACGGAAGCGTGGACGGCTCCGGGACGATGTGATTCGGCTCCACCTCGTCATTCTGCTCGTAGCGGCTGCCGGACTTGAGCTGTTCGGCGTGTACCGGGCCGGATACATGCAGGGAGCCGAGATCAAAGCGCGTGGAGGTGTCCTCGTTGAGGCTCCGGTTGACGCAGAGCAGCGTAATTGTGCCCTTGTCTGCGCTGCGCGTGGCGACAACATCGATGTACGGGATGTCGCTTACGTGATCGAGCGGGCGCACGCCACCTGCAACGTTATAGGAGCCGGAATCGCTGGTAACGGGCAGAACTGTGTCTCCTTTCACGACCGTATACATCTGGAAGGCATAGTACGCGGGTACGGCGAATACCTGCTCGCGGCGCTTCCAGATGCCCGCGAACTCCATGAGACCAGTCATGTCCGTGATCTCGATTTCGGAGGTGTGACGGAGCACGGTGTTGAGAAAGCTCGCGGCAAGCACGGCTCCGCCCTCATTCATCCAACTGGGGCTCTCGTCGGTGAAATTGCGTTCGCCATAGCCCTTGCTATTGAAGAGCCATTCGGTCACGGCCAGATGTACTTTGCCGCGCAGATCGGGGTGCTCATCGATCTGCTGCTGGACTTTGTCGAAGTAGGGAGCCACTGCGTAGGGCAGTGCGTAAGCGGCGGCAGCTACGAAGTCAGGCGTTGCCGATTCGAGGATGGGATGATTTGTGCCGAGAATGAAATGCAGCGACAGATCATTGAATGTGCCGGGAGGATCCGAGAGCTGTTCGGCATTCCATTTACCGTTGGAGACGGGCCCGTGGCCGGTTGCAATCAGCTGGGCGTCCGGGGCCACGGCACGAACGGCTTTGCTGTAGGCCAGTGTTTTTGCTGCGATCTCTTCGATACTGGGATAGCCAACCTGCCACCGGCCGTACAGCTCATTGCCCAGTTCGTAAATCACTGCTCCCTTGTGGTGCGCGCGGATATATCGCACCCAGTCAGTGGCTTCCTCGGGCGTTCCGCTGCCCATGTTCAGGTCGAATTGAGGTATTGCGCCGATTAGGTCGCAAAGCTGGAGAAACTCATCGGTGCCAAACTTATTGTATTCAGGGATACCCCAGGAAATGTTCTCCATGGTACGGCGCTTGTCGCGGGGACCGATACCGTCTCGCCAGTGGTAGTAGGAACTGAAGTTGCCACCGAAGCGGAGCTCGGTAATGTGCATCGCGCGGGCCATGACGACTTCGTCCGGATCGAGAATGCCCATGGCATCGGTGGGCATGACCGAAATCTGGTCCACATCGACGCGTTCCACTCCCTCCACGGCAACGCCGAAGTCGACCGCCTGCAGGCGCCGAAGCGCCCCGGGCTTGAGTGCAAGGGTCGTCTCGTACTTTGTCCACTGATCGGACTGCGCGTCGACAGACGCTTCGGCAAGCACTTTACCCGTGTCCAGTTCCTGAAAGCAGACGGTGAGATGGGATGGCCCGCTGATGTGCTTGGCGTACAGCGAGACCTTGTAAGTCTGAACACGGTGGACCGGAAGCCAGACCTTCTGCATGATTCCGACGCGCTGGCCGGGTGTTCCCATGATTTCGAGCGATTGCCAGCTGTTGGCGGCATCGCCCACGTGCAGTTCAAAGCGATTGCCTGCAGCCCGGTTCAGCGACTGCCAGGGCAAAGGAATGCCCGTTTCATTTGTGCTTTCGATCAGTTCCGGCTGGTCGCGAAAGATCCTTTCAAGGTTGGTGTGGTTCCAAAGACCAGACTCGAGGCTTCCGTTGACGAGGACCTCGGCCACTACGCCATTGTTGATGGAGTTGCCGATGGGCTCGAGAAAGCTGCCAAAGATCGTGTCAGGTATGCGCTCGGTTCCGGTTGACGCGACGTGCACGATGACCGTTCCGGGCATCGGACGCGACGGGTTTATCTGGGCTCGTGCACCAATGGAAACAATGGAAGCAAGCGCGAGCAGAAAAAAGGGATAGCAAGCCGAGCGAAGCAACACGGGTGAATTGGTCAATGCAATATACCTCTCGTTATGGGTGCTACGGATTACATGCGATCCTTGAGCAAATAATCGGGCGCCGACATGGCGCCGGTGCGTTCACTGCCTCGGGGTGTTTCCGGCATCGGCCATGGCCGAACTCCGACTCTCTTGGCCCACGTTCAATAGTCTGCGGACATTTGCCTGACGCGTTCGGGGTTCTGGTCGGCGATGTCGTGCATCTCGGTGCGGTCCGCCTCCATGTCGTAGAGTTCCCAGGAGTCCGGGAATTTGGACACGAGCTTCCACCTGCCCTCGCGCACGGCATGGTTGCCTTCGTGTTCCCAGAAAAGGGAGCGGCTCGGCGAGCGGCTTTCCTTCAAAGAGGGGCGAAAGGCTTTGTCCTTCAAGACGCTTTGCGCCCTCAGCACGGAATTGATTGAAATAAGAAGCAGGATGCCGACGGTCATGGCCCCTACCTGTCTTTTCCACATCGGAATCCTCCATTCAAACGAAACAGGGCGGCGAGATGCACCGCATCGAATTGAACTAGCGGCGGCGAAAAGGATTGCAGACGCGAGTTACAATCTTCACCTCTGGTTTTGTGTACGCAGTGTTGGTCAAGCCGTCGAAAAATCAAGATCTTGATGTAATGGTTTACATTCAGTGCAGAAGCCTAGTCTTGCGCCAGAGTTCTTGTCAAGGCCATTTTTCTGGCCATTTTTCTGAAGAAGTCGGGCTCCGAGCAGACAAAAATTCCCCAATTCACCGTGTAGCGGAATAAAGCAATTTATCTTTGGTGACCCGAAGGAACTCGAATTCTAAAATGAAGAATTTTCTTTCTCTACCCAGGCAGTAGCCCAGTGGATACCAACGACAAGGAAAAGAGCAATCGCGCTCGAGTCCATTGGCACCCATCGCGAAAAAAGCAGGCTCTTGAATCCTCAGCATGCGGGAGGTCGGAAACCGAAGGTCTTTCCTTAGCGCTTTAAGATAGTCGGAGGCGGAGCAGTTGAATTTCGAATAACCAGGTGGGGATGAAGTGTATCGCCGCTTGTGACAGTTTTCCCTTTGAGCGCTTCTTGCAAACAGTAGAAGGCGCGTGCCGCCACCTCCCGCCTCGGATGCCGGATTGTGCTGAGCGGCGGATGAACGATGCTGGCGATCGGAATATCATCGAAGCCGATAAGAGAGAGATTCTTCGGGACGCTGATCCGTGCCGCCTGTGCAGCCTGTAACGCTCCGACGGCCATCAGGTCATTGGATGCGAGGACCGCTGTCGGGCGGGGGTTACATGCAAGCAGCCTCTGCATCGCGGTGCGTCCTCCTTCGATACGCATATCGCCTTCAGCAATCCACTCAGAGCGCACATGCAACCCATGCGCGCGCAAAGCTGCCCGGAAGGCATCCTTACGGCGACGCGCGGAATTAAGCGACTGAGGACCGCCGATGAAGCCAATGTCGCTGTGGCCTAGTGAGAGCAGGTGGTCGAGGGCTTCGCGAAAGCCGGTGGCATATTCGACGGGGATGTTGGGATATTTCCCTGCAAGCCTGCGCTGATTCATCAAGACAATCGGTACACCGGCGCGTTGTGCCTGCTTCAGCGACTCCTCTTCGACCTCAGAGGTCATGACTGCAATGGCATCGACACTGCGCTCAATCATCCGTCGGATGCAATTATGAAGACGCTTCAGGTCATAGTTTGTATGGGTAAAGATGACGTCGATACCTTCAGCGGATGCCAGTGCCTCGAATGCATCGATCAGTTCCGGGAAAAATGGATTGTTGACATCTGACACAATCAAGCCAAAGAGCCTTGTAGCCCCGACCCGGAGGCTTCGCGCGTTGGGGTTGGGCACGTAATTCATCTCTGAGACTGCCCGCTGCACACGGGCAACGGTTTTTGCCCGCACACCCGGAAACCCGTTCAACACACGGGAAACAGTGGCTGTCGACACGTTAGCTCGTTTGGCGACATGCTCGATATTCATACGATAAGAGCGGCGTTCTCCAAGAACAGTCTAGACGATTTCGAGTGATTCCGGCTGCTTCAGTAGAAAGACGATTTGAGGTCTCTCCAGGTTGCAGATAAAGCGTGAGCCCGAGCACCGTGGCACTCGAAGATAGTACACCGCCTCAGTGATCAGCCCCGTCTTCGCCTCCAATTGCAATTGACGGGCAGTAACTCTTGTAACGCTCAAGTTCTGGCCGCGTCAAAGCAGGTTCGCAAGCTTGCCGTCTCCGGAATACAAAAGACTGAGAAGAAAGCATACGACAACAATCCCAGGAACTCACACGCCAACCTTTCATCGCAGGCAGGGTGAACTGCAGAGTTCCGCACGTAGCGCAGCGAGAAGTAGTTGATGAGCGATGAATCTACTTTCCGGGACGACTGTGTTTAGCGCGCGCGAGTTCGATCAGTTCATGCTTCAAACTCATAATTTCCTGATGTAATCCTTTACAGAGGTGCTGCTGTTGCGATACCGTCTTTCCTTGGCAGTTTTGAAAATACATCTGTCAGGACCCAAAACGTGGACCGGCGAACATTCTGTGGACTTACGGCGGGAGCCCTTTTCGGAGGTGGATTGCGTCCAATGGCGTCCGAAGGGCAGGAGCGCGGTGCGAAACTCCGCTTCACGCAAGAGAGAACAGGAAATGGTCCGTATTACACGACCGAAGAGGGGCGCCCGCCGCACATCCTCCTGATCAGCGCAGACATGGTTGGACCCGATCTCTATCATCCGGCTCGGGCACTTTCGAAACATGTGCGTCTTCCTGCGATTCGCTCGCTGATGCAGGAAGGTACGTTTTTCTCCAACGCATTCTGTACGGTGCCGCTCTGCTCCCCTTCCCGAGCGTCCTATCTCACCGGACGCTACGCATACATTCAAGGCAATGGAGAACGCGCGCCGGAAGGGCTTGAAACACAGCTTCGACCCAATGACGTGATCTTTCCGGAGTACCTGAAAGCGGCCGGCTATATCACTCGCCAGGTTGGCAAGTGCCACATTGGAACGCAGAAATTTATCGATGCGTTCGGTGACAACGACCAGCCGTGGGATCGATGGTCTCCTCCAGTCTTCGACGACGACGGGTTCCTCGCGTATCAAAGAAGGCTCGGCGTGAAATCGCAGAAATACTCGCGGGAGATCGTCTTCCGCATGCAGGATCGCGAGACTCCCGGCAACTCTGCAGGCGGCTGGATCTTTCAGAGTGACGGCAACCCGTTTCCCATGGAAGCGCAGTACAGCTACTACTTGGGCAAGAAAGCCATTGAGACGGTAGAGAGCCTGATCAGCAACGGATCTCTCGCACATCACCCGATGTATCTCCAGCTCGACTTCTTTGATCCCCATCAGCCTTTCTCAATCCCAGCGGGCTTTGAAGAACGGGAGCGAGAATTGAGGCAGATCATGACGGTTCCAAACTCTTGGCATACAGCGCAGGAGCGCGACTTCAAGCGGGCGCCGGACGAGCCTGAGATCGTCGACATCTATCGCCGTTATTGGGGACTTTATGACCCAGAGCAACTGATCAACTACCGCATTGCCTATGTGCTGCAGATGGAACTCGTCGATCATGTGATCGGAATGGTTCTTGCAAAGCTGAAGGAATTGGGCCTGTACGACAACATGCTGATTGCCTTCATCTCTGATCATGGCGAGATGAATGGCCGTCGCGCAACAGTGGACAAGGGGGTCTATCTATACCCCGATATTGTTCGTGTTCCGATGATCTTCAAGCTGCCCAACAAGATGCCCCGCAAGGAGGCGGTTATCGAATCACCCGCTTCCCTGCTTGATCTTTCGCAAACAATTCTCGATTTGGCCAGAATCAAGCCGGAAGCAAAGTTCGATGGCGTCTCGCTTTTGCCTGCAATCCACAGCGGCCAGGGAAGCGAGGAGCGCACACTGCTCTTCTTTGGCGGATGGCATGTTGGAGTCAATTTCGACTGTGGCATCCAGCGCCGCGCGTCGGATGGGCATCGCTATCTGTACTCCTATAACTGCACCTCAGAGGTCGATGAACTTTACGACTTGGACAGTGAGGACGCAACAAATCTGATTGATAAGCCTGAGCATGCGGAGGTCCGTAAGGAACTGATTAAGCGTCTTGGAGCGGCGCTCCGGTCCGATCCGAGATGGGTGGGCTACTGGGCCGAATTCCGTATCGCGCGGTTCCGCGACCTTCCGCGGACGGAAGGGGACATGCAACTGTACACGATGCCGGATTGACGCTTCCTTCGAGACTCCGAACGCTTTTCACTCTTCAATGCTGTCAGGGAGGCCGAGCTAGAGAAGAGCATATGACTGGAAATCACCCGCAACAAAGAAGAGCCGGTGGTGACGAGCGTCCGTCGACGCCGAGTATTCGGAAAGGGATGGACAGGAGGAGTTTTCTAGCCAGCCTGGTCGCTGCCACATTGTCCTCATCTGTTGGCGGCAAGACAAAGGCACAGACGGAACCACCAGCAAGGCAGGAACGAAAAGACAGACGGCCCGATGTCGTGCTTCTTATGGCCGATCAACACAAGCGCAGCTGTATGGGAGCCTATGGTGATACGGTCGCAAGGACCCCGAACCTGGACCAGCTCGCTGCCGCCTCGGTTCGTTTCTCCAGTGCGTATTGCAATAACCCTATATGCGATATGCGTCGCATCACGGGCTTCGATGCTGACCGGTCTCTACAGCCATCAGCTCGAGGCCCAGGCAACACCACCTCTTATCTTCCCACCCATCCGACGATTGCGCATCATTTCGACCAAGCCGGGCACATGACAGCGCTGATTGGCAAGATGCACTTCGTCGATGCACAGACCCACGGTTTCGAATACCGGTTGGACTTCAATGATTGGCTTCCGAGTCCATATCTTTGATTCGAAAATGCCAAAGCCGCTACAACCTTTTTGCCCCTCTGCCCTGGCGCGACCACATCTTGTTCAAGGTTTTACGCTAAGTTGTTCTACGGTTGGGGACGTAGTTCAGTTGGTTAGAACGCTGCCCCGTCGCTGGTTAGAATCCCACACTGTCACGGCAGTCCTGTTGCTCGGCGTTATCATTAATATATATCGCCCCGCCAAGGCGCGCAGTTCTCCAACCAGAAGCCCCATTCGACTTGCCTGAAGTCATTTTTTCCCCTACGCTGAAGATGACTAACCCACGGAGCAGCAACACATGACGATTCATCTCACGCCGGAACAAGAGCGCCGGCTTCGAGCTGTCCTCGACCGCGGTGCCTACAAATCCGTTGAGGAGGTTGTCGAGGCTGCTTTAACGGCCGTTGAACAACGCACCGTGCCGGGTTTCGCGGGAACACCGG
>WNGO01003289.1_pt1 | contig 11517 bp, 5 predicted proteins | sample 5400511 | NCBI WGS metagenome assembly WNGO01 (sample SAMN13153380, study PRJNA577476) | soil metagenome | isolation source: 20 cm soil or saprolite under Garry oak tree replicate 2 | place: USA:California | collected 2016-06-15
TCGAACCTGATTCCAGCGGGATTACAATGGTTGCCCGACAGGCCGGAAAATCTTTCCTGCTGCCCGTTGAAAGGGCCTTGTGAATTGCCGTCGATGCCGGGCGGATAATTGCATTGCGCAAGGAAACCGACACAACGCACCGACATGGCTACTTTCACCCCGAAATTAAGAAAGTCGTGGCGCGAGTAGTACATGACGGTACGCGCTTTTTGTACTGCGACGTCCCAACTGAACAATGTCGCCTCGCCTGTGCGAAAAGTGCCAAGGACCATAGGCGGAACGCCGTCCGCGTTGGGATTGTTGACTACAGTAATGAACGCCTTCATCGACACGCCTACGGGGAGCCGGATACCGGCGCGGGTAATGCACGTCTGATGCGCGGCGCGACTAAGAATACTCGTCACCTCTGCCTTGGTGAGCCGCGGCTGACCATTGATCGTCCCTGGCATCGGACACCGGTGTATTCGAAAAAATCGTAGACGAATTGACATAGGGAAGCCGGATGCCGTTAATGAAAACGTTCGTCGCCAAAATGGCTGATGATGGGGCGTAACCGTGTTGCCCAGCCAGCGCGATGTCTTCGTCCTTGTCGTAGCCGTCGATAAAAATGAAAGGGTTCTCGGCGCGGAAATCCGGGATGGGTCCGGGGATTCCGTCACCGGTGACGCCAAGTCCGCCCACCAACTGGCCGTTCTTATAAAGCGGAACGCCGCCGGGCGAACCATCAAGTGATGCGAATTTCACCGGCTGAATGGGGCCATCCTTCGCCGGCGCTGAGCTGGATACGATCACGCTGCGAGGACCTCGGAATGTATTGATGTCGGAAATGAAAAGGTTTGAAAGACCCACTCCGACGAGCGGACCCGGTGGAGTGTTAATGACGCCAGGTGGAAAATGCTGCTGAATAATGAAACCGGCCGTGCGTGAGGTGAAGGCGTTTTGATTACTGCTCAGGTATGCCGCGGTGCCAGCCTTCGAAACGGCGGTGGCAACCTCGGGATCAGTCGCGTCGTCGCCGTGCATCACCCAGACACCAAGCACATCGCCTTCCCGGTCAGTTACTGCGATGACACTGTTGGGTGAAACTGCCGCGGCGCGCGTCACCGCATGATTGATGATTGTTTGGACGTCGGAGGCTGCGAAAGGTGTGGAGAGTGCAAAATTGTCGACTTCGACGAGAGCGACTCCAGTGGTGTTGTTTTTACCGCGTACAACTGCGGTGTAATTTCCCGGTGGCAGCGTTGCAATGATGGCAGACTCGCTCGGCTGACTCGGAGCCAATCCGCTGTTTTGGATAGCGCTTACCTGGTCGCTGCTGATGATGCCGCCGATTTGTGTAGTCTGCCAGTTATCGTTACTGGCAATCAAAGCCCTGTTGCCATCGTGCAGTTCCAATGTCGGATCAGCCAATGCATTGGGGACCCCAAATTGAGTGAGCTCAGGACCAATGGCACGCACAATCACCGTCTTTGGCTCGGTCCCTTCAATAATGAATCCGCCAATCATCACGCTGTTGCCCGTCTGAACAAGACCGCGAGTACTGATGTTGCCGAGAATTGAACTAGTAGCAGGGCTGAAGCTGTACACTTCGACGAGAGCAACTCCAGTGGTGTTGTTCTTACCGCGTACGACGGCGGTGTAATTTCCCGGTTGCAGCATTGCAATGATGGCACACTCGCTCGGCTGACCCGGAGCCAATCCGCTGTTTTGAATTGCGCTTACCTGGTCGCTGCTGATGATGCCGCCGATTTGCGTAGTCTGCCAGTTATCGTTACTGGCAATCAAAGCCCTGGTGCCATCGTGCAATTCCAATGTCGGATCAGCCAATGCATTGGGGACCCCAAATTGAGTGAGCTCCGGACCAATGGCACGCACAATCACCGTCTTTGGCTCGGTCCCTTCAATAATGAATCCGCCAATCATTACGTTGTCGCCCGTCTGAACAAAGCCGCGAGTACTGATGTTGCCGAACTGCGCTGGAATTGTGGCAGTGTTCGGGAGGGTACTGGTGTCGCCCACGAGACAAACGACGACGAATAACGGCAGAACGAGTTTTTTCATGCTAGGAGTATTCAAATCGCATAGAGCCACATCCCAGGCGTAGGTATAGCCTCGCCAACGGATCAACCCAAGGTTTTTTAAAACCTCGTTTGTACGCCGCGATGAAGGACCGTTACCTTCTCGTGCAAAAGACTTGTGCAGTCCGCGTGGCCCCAGGGGTTCTTTCCATTCGGACAGATGTCCTTTTCTTTAGCCACGGGCGCGCGGAGCAGTGAGCTAAAACTGGAATTGATAAGTTGTCCTGCCAGGTTTGGGCACTGTCCAGCAGCGCTCACGTGTTGAGCTTGCATATTCGAAGCCGACTCTGGCATTCTTCGCTGAGATGCGCTGGTTAACTGGGCCGGCCGCCAGCATGATTTTGCACTGGAGGATGGTCGCACTTCCCCTCTTTTTAATCTGGACCGATATTGTCGTCATCCGTGGCCAGTCCGTTGAACATGATCCCGGCGCAAATCTCCTCTCGCTTCGGCGCGATATCATTTTCGCAGGTACGACTTTGCGCGCGCAGACCGACCAATACGAAGAGGTGCCGTTGCCGCCGTCTGAATTCAATCCCGACCCAGGCGCCTTCCAGCGAATAGAACCGGAAGCGCCGCCGGAACTTTTTCCCCCTCTGCTCCCGCAACTCCCGGAATACGGGGAGGAACCGTTGCCGCGCTCGCTCGAGCTTCCGCGCAAAGGGGTCCGTGAAGTCGTGCCGCGCCGGACAAAATTGCATTACGAGGAATATCCAGAATCGGCGCAAGGCGAAGGTTTGTTGCCGGGCTCCCAGCCGGAAACGAACCGTTGGTTTATCGGATTCGGTCGCTGGAAACGTTATGCCGACCCATCAACCGAGACGCCGTATCAGTCCGAATTGCGACTCTGGCATCCTTACTTGCAAAGCAAATTCAAAGCGGACGCGCCGATCTTCGGCCAGGATATTTTCCTGAACATCACCGCCGAGAACTTCTTTCAATTTGAAGCGCGCAAGCTCCCGACGCCGAGCGGCGTCAGCGCAGATCGTCCGAACAGCTCGGAGTTTTTCGGGCGCGGCGACCAGCTCTTTTACTCCAACGATTTTTCCATCGGTATCGATCTCTTCAAAGGCGAGACCGCATTTAAGCCGGTCGAGTGGGCGCTTCGAATCCTCGGTGTTTACAATCACAACTACATCGACGTGGAGGAAAGAAATGTCGTAAATCCAAATCCGCAGAATGGGACCACTCGCGAAAAGGAATTCTTCGCACTGCAGGAGGCCTTCGGTGAAATTCATCTGCGTGATTTGTCGAGCAATTACGATTTCATTTCCTCGCGTATCGGCATTCAGCCATTCGTAAGCGATTTCCGCGGCTTCATTTTTAATGACACGAACCTTGGTGTCCGCATCTTCGGCAATTACGACAATAACCGCTGGCAATACAACGTCGCCGCATTCGACATGCTCGAGAAGGACACTTACTCGGACCTGAATGAGTTCAATCGGCGTGACCAACAGATCTACGTGGCCAATGTTTTCCGGCAAGACTTGATCTGGAAAGGTTACACTGGGGAGTTGACGTTTCTGGCCAATTTCGACGGTGCCAGCCGCCACTACGATAAAAATGGCTTCATCACGCGGCCCGCGCCGATCGGCACAGTAGCCGATCACTATGTGCAAGCGTACTACCTCGGTTGGACTGGTGACGGACACATTGGCTGGCTCAACATCGACCACGCATTTTACCAGGTATTTGGCGAAGACGGTTTGAATGGGATCGCCGGTCGACGCGTTCAAATCAGCGCGCAGATGGCGGCGCTCGAGCTTTCTATCGATAAGGACTGGCTCCGGCACAAACTATCGATCTTCTACGCCAGCGGCGATCACAATCCGACCAACTCGATGGCCACTGGCTTCGACACCGTTTTTGACCGGCCCTTTTTCATCGGCGGTCCGTTCAGTTTTTTCTCACATCAAGGTTTCAACCTCGGCGGTACTGCGGTGAACTTTAAGCAACGCGATAGTCTGGTGGTGGACTTCCGCACCAGCAAATCGGAAGGCCAGTCAAACTTCGTCAATCCAGGCGCCTTCATTGTGGGCTATGGCCTGGACGCGGACATCACGCCGAAACTGAAAGGTTTCGTGAACGTGAATTACATCCGTACCATCGATACCGCGACGACCGAGCTTGTCCTTTTCACCAATCGTGCAAGCAACGATTTCGCACTCGATTGTAGCGCGGGATTTCAATGGCGACCGCTGCTCACAGAAAACATCATTGTCACGGCCGGCGCTGGCTTCTTGATCCCTCGCTGGGGTTACAAAGACATCTACCAGGCAAACACCAAGCCGGTCTTTGGATTTCCAGGGCCATCCCCCGGTCATGTCGATGATTTTCTGTATAGCGCAATCGTGACGCTGACGCTGACGTACTGATGAAGAAGAAAACGCTCAACGCACAACGGCCAATGCTCAACATTCAACGGCTTGGCGTCAGCGAAGACGCTGGGAGCTACGGCAGCGATCCGCCAACGCTCAACGTTCAACGTTCAACGCTCAACGTTCAACGACAGAAGGCGCCGCGTTTCGACCTGGAGGAACGCTTGCTGGCATTCAGCGTACGCATCATCGAAATTGTTGACGCGCTGCCGAACACACGAGGGGCGAACCATGTCGGCGCACAATTGTTGCGTTGCGGCACATCGCCGTATGGAAATCATGGTGAGGTGCAGGCCGCAGAATCGCGCCGCGACTTCGTTCACAAGCTTCGGGTGTGTCTCAAAGAACTCAAGGAGACGCCCCGGTGGCTGCGTCTAATCCAGCGCTCGGCATGGCTGCCTCAATCGAAGACTGCGCCGATTCTTGGTGAAACCGAGCAACTGATCAAAATCTTTTTCAGCAGCATTCGCACCGCACAGAGCAACGCATGAGAGGGTCGCGGATGCTTTCATTGAACGTTGAACGTTGGACGTTGAACGTTGGACGTTTGCTGATTGTTGCGTTCTGTTTCGGGTCGCGTTCGATTGTAGCGCAAGAACCAGCGACCTTCGGCTACGGCCCGCCAACTTCTGTTCCTGTTGAGAGATCGACTATCGCACGCGCAGCTTTACCGCCGCGGAATTGGATCGATCAAACGCAACGCGAAGCAGATGCCAAGAGCGTTGGCTGTTTACAATGTCATCAAGGAGTGGAGCCGATGCACAAAGCAGAGCACGTCGTGCTTGGCTGCACCGATTGTCACGGCGGAAATCCCGCGCGCGGCCTGACCAAAGAACAGGCGCACATCCTTCCGAGGCACAAGGAATTCTGGCAGACGTCGGCGAATCCACCGAATTCGAACGCCTGGCTGAATCATGAATCGCCCGAATTCATCCGGTTCATCAATCCCGGAGATTTACGTGTGGCGCAACAAGCCTGCGGTCTTTGCCACGGCGAAATCATTCGCAACGTCGATCACAGCATGATGAATCATGGCGCGATGCTGTGGGGCGCGGCTCTTTACAACAATGGCAGCTTTTATTTGAAAAATTATCGTTTCGGTCAGGCTTATGGCGCAGATGGAGCGGCACTTCGCCTGGTGAATTACACCCCGGTCACACCTCAGGATACGCTCCTCCATGGCATTCTTCCGTTTATCGAGCCGTTGCCGCGTTTCAATCTAAGCAATCCGGGAAACATTTTGCGTATTTTTGAAAAAGGCGGCGAAAAGCAATTACAACTTGGACTTCCAACAAGCGAGGAACCCAACGGACGGCCACGCAATCGGTTATCCGAGCGCGGACTCGGGACCCTCAATCGCACTGACCCAGTGTTTCTCGGTTTGCAAAAGACGCGGTTGCACGATCCGCTTCTCGGATTCCTCGGGTCGAATGATCATGCAGGCGACTATCGGACAAGCGGGTGCTCGGCCTGCCATGTCACTTATGCCAACGATCGTTCGCCGACTAATTCCGGCTGGTGGAGCAAGTACGGACATCAAGGTTTGAGTTTCACCCTGGACAAATCCATCCCGAAAAATGAGGAGGGGCATCCCATCATCCATCAATTCACCCGCTCGATCCCATCAAGCCAATGTATGAATTGCCACATGCACCAGGGAAACCTCTTCGTGAATCCGTTCCTCGGATACACCTGGTGGGACCAGGAAACTGACGGCGAACTCATGTATCCCGGAAAGCAGCACAATCCGACTGACGCCGAGCTTATAAGATCAACGATGATTAACCCGGAAGCTGCCGCTGCGCGCGGGCTTTGGAGCGACAAGAATTTCCTCGATCGCGTCGCAGAATTAAATCCGGCTCTCAAACACACTCAGTTTGCCGATTATCACGGGCACGGCTGGGTGTTTCGCGCTGTGTTCAAACACGACCGCAAAGGCAACTTGCTCGATCTCGACGACAACAAGATCGACCATCGCGACCCGCGGAAATTCGCAAAGGCAGTGCACTTAAAAGACGTGCACCTGGCGAACGGTATGCAGTGCGGCGATTGCCACTTCCTTGTCGATGTTCACGGCAACGGAATGCTTTACGGCGAGCCGCGCAATGCCACGGCAATCACATGCGTCGATTGCCACGGGACGATCGATCAGCGGCCAACACTGATTACGAGCGGCAACGCCGGCCAAATCGATTTGCTGAATACCAGCAACACGCCTTTCGGGCCGCGCTTTACTTGGGAGGGAAACAAACTTTGGCAGCAATCCTCCATGTCGCCCGATATTCGCTGGGAAATTCCACAAACGATCGACACGATTGATCCGCTCTCGCCGCACTACAATCCCAAATCCGCTTACGCGAAAACGCTGCAGCGCGATGGAAAAACCTGGGGCGCTGTAGCCGGGGGCGGTGAACCCGGTCGTCCAGCGCAAGCCACGTCGGCGCCAGCCGGGGTCGACGCCCCCGGCTACAAAAATGTCGTTGGCTACCACAGTCGCCGCGCACTCGCGCACGACAATACGGCGATGGATTGCCAGATCTGTCACACTTCCTGGGCGACGAGTTGTTTCGGTTGCCATTTGCCGATGAAAGCGAACCAACGTGTGCCGCAAAACAAATTCGAGGGCGTCACCGACCGAAACTTTACTACCTACAATCCGCAAGTTGTGCGTGACGACGTTTTCATGTTGGGCATTGACGGCACGGTGAAGAAAAACCGGATGGCAGTTATCCGATCATCAAGCGCAGTTGTGGTCAGCTCGCAAAATGCAAATCGCGAGTGGGTTTATTCGCAGCAGCAAACTATTTCGGCGGAAGGTTACAGCGGCCAGGCGTTCAATCCGCATTTTCCACATACAACAAGCAGCGTCGGCACAACCAAGAATTGCACCGACTGTCATTTGTCGAAGGACAACGACAACAACGCATGGATGGCATCGCTGCTGGGCTTTGGAACAGGCACGGTGAACTTCTTTGGGCGCTACGCTTATGTGGGCGAAGGACGCCACGGATTTCACGCCGTTGTCTGGACCGAACCCGACGAGCCGCAGGCAGCTATTGGCAGTCATCTGCACTCGATTGCTTACCCCGCCGATTACAAGAAACATGTGGATGGCGGTTCGCTGCTCACCGAAGCATACGAACATTCCGGCAAAGACATCCAGGACGTCTGGCTACGCGGCGAATATCTCTATACCGCGAATGGCCCCGGCGGCTTTGAAGTTTTCGATGTTGCCAACATCGACCAGAAAGGATTTTCCGAACGCATCGTTAGTGCGCCGGTCTCGCCGCTGGGTCAGCGCACACGTATCCACACGAAATATGCAACCAGCATCGCGCTGCCGAGCACGCTCGCGCTCGATCCGTTGCGCGAGCGCATCCCCGAAAATGAAGAGCAGCGGATCGATATCTTTTACGGCTACGTTTACATCTCAGACCGCGAAGAGGGACTCGTCAACGTTCTCGTCGGTACATTGGTCGATGGAAATCCTGACAACAATTTCCTCAAGGAAAGCGAAACTGTTCGTTTTAATCCGAATGGATTGTTGACAGGCGCGACGTTTGTCGCTGCGGCGGGGCATCGGCTCTACATGACTACACCCCGCGGATTGTACGTCATCGACGTTACCGACCCGACGCATCCACGCATCGCTGGCAGCCTGACGAACGGATTTCTTCGCAACCCGCGCTGCATTGCAATTCAGTTCCGCTATGGATTTATCACTGATGATGATGGGATGAAGGTTGTCGATTTAATCGACCCGGCAGGACCCGTTCCGCTTCCCCGCGCAACAGTTCGATTGAGAAATGCCGGCCGCTTATATGTCGCGCGCACCTACGCCTATGTCGCAAACGGGCCGGAGGGCCTGGCGATTATCGACGTCGAAAATCCAGAGCGGCCGTTCATCGACCAAATGTTCAATGCTGGCGGCGCGTTGAACGACACCCGCGCGGTTCAAATCGGCAGCGTGAACGCATCGCAATTTGCGCTGGTAGCCGATGGCAAGAATGGATTGCGCGTTGTTCAGCTGATTTCGCCGGACACTGTGCCAGGTGCACAAGGGTTCAGTCCACGACCGAATCCGAAATTGATCGCAACTTATCACACGAAAGGTGAAGCGATCTGCGTCTCCCGAGGCTTGGAGCGTGATCGCGTCGTCGATGAAACCGGTGGGCAAACCGTGGTGTTTGGACGGCGCGGCTCGCGGCCATTTCATCTCGATGAAATGGATCGCTTCTATCGAACATCGACGTCCGGCGAAGGCAAAAACGTTGTTGGCAGAGGCGAACTCTACCGTGTCGAAGACGTGATGCTTTCGGGCGGAGTATTAGAGACGAAGAGCGGAGCACCTCTGACCCCACTGGAGATGCCGATGCCGTCGCCGACACCAATGCTGTCGCCCAGCGAACCACAAATCGAGCCGAGCGTAATTCCAATGTCGACGCCGCGCTGAGTGGCGATTCTAAAGTCGCTAATGCTTAGCCTCGCTGCGCCTGGTGGTGTTGGAAATGAGTATTACTGCAGATCGTACACAGCTAGAATGTCATAAGCGGCGGCGGTGATGATGCTGTCCATGGGCGCGCGTGGTTGCCGAGTGATACTACGTTCGTACCACCTTTCGCGGGGGTGTAGGGGGTCAATTTTAGGCGCATGACTAACTCAAAAAAGGCTTACCGCGCAGCACGCTCCACGGTCTCGACAGCCTTAAGCGAAATGAAGGTCGTGGTCACTTCCTAGCTCTGAATCTGGCAACCCGAACGCCAATGGAAACACCAAAGAAAGGCATAACAGTCCAACATACTCGTTGCTCTAGGCTTACGTTGTTAACACCCTCGACTAGCTTCTCTCTGCAGGGCCTGTTCGTTAGGCGCGCGTGCTCGGATACCTGCCCACATAGACTTGTGGCCAACGACGCGCCCCGCCGTTCGACTTTAGCGCTTTTTCGTCAAATCCTGGCGGCGTGCCTTGATTTTGGTCAGTTCTGCCTCGAATTCCTGTTGCGTCTGCGCCACTGCCTTCTCGATGTCAGCGTTCTCCTTGATGATCCTTTCGAACAGGCGCGGCAACGCCTCGGATTCCACCAGCAGTCCGAGGTTGGCGTGGAGGCCCTGACTGGCACCTGGGAACGATCCCCGAGCGACGCCTTCTTGTAGAATTTTCACCTCTTCGCGGTGCTTGCGAAAGAACGGATGCTCCCAGAATTCACTCGATTGGTTAATCGAATTTGTCACCGGCATCATCGCACCGGGTATGCTGCGCAAGAAGCGACTGTAGTTTTCATCTTGCAAGAGGAACTGGATCCAACGTTTCCCGTCCTCCTGATTCTTGCCTTTGAAGAGGACCAAACAGTTGGCGAAAGTGAACCACCCCACTTGCTTCTTGCGCGGTGGGTACGTTGCCACCAGCTGATTGCCGACAGCCGGGTTCTCCTCTTCGAGTTCCGGGATCGCGTACAACGTTCCCAGGTCGAGAGCACTGCGACTCTTGGAAAGGACCTCGATCTGATCCTTGTTTCGCTCCAGGTCGAACGCAGCGGGAGAGGACGCCTCCTTGTAAAGCTGAACCAGGAAGCGTATCGCCTCGACATTCTCCGGTGTGTTGAAAGTTACATTCCCATCCTTGTCGAAGAAATCGCCGCCGTTGGATTGCATCAGCGGGTAGAGCACCCAGGGGATACCGATCCAGTCCTTGCGGCTCCACAACTGCTGGAACCCATACCGGTCGGGAGGCATGGTCAACGCCGCGGCGACTCGCGACAGGTCTTCCCACGTCGCTGGTGGTTCCAGGCCTTTTTCCTTGAGCAGGTCTTTCCGGTAGAGCAGCACAAGGGCGTGCATGTAATGAGGAACGGCCAGCGTCTTTCCCTGGAATCGGGTGTGCCGATCGAGGATCCCGGATATGAAGCGCCCGTCTCCTCCAAGTGCCGTAATCACGTCATCCACGGGAACGATGGCGCCCGTCTCCCACATATGTAGATAGTCGGGAGGATTACCCACCCCGACGTCCGGCAGTGTACCCTCAGCGTATGCAGCCCTCCAACGCTCGTTGACATTGGCCCACGGGACAATTTCGATTTTGACCTTGATCCCCGGATTGGCCTTTTCGAACTCGGCGGCCGTCTTTTGCATTACTTCCCGTCTTTTGCATTACTTCGGTGCGTTGGGGCTGTGTGTACGGGTGCCAGAAACGGATCACTCGCTCTTCAGCCCCCTGCTGTTTGGTAAGCACGACGGCACCTATGCCGGCGACAAGACCCGCTTCTAGGAAGTGTCTGCGCGTGACAAAGCGAATTGTTGCATCTTGATTGGATACTGGGGTTATCGAGCTCTCTTTTTCTTTCATTTTCAAGCGGAGGAAGTTGTTTAGTTAGTTGGTCGTTAATACTACTCTTGCGAATTGCAGCTTCCAATTCCAGAAACACCATCAGCTTTTCATCTGCGCGAGCTTTCTGGTTGCAATTATGAAATCAGACTCACCGCGAACTCGTGTATCGCCGATTCGAGCTCCACAAACGCCGATGGACCGCTGTCGCTTAAGAGGCACAATCAATTGCTCGAACATCTCTTCGAAGCGAATCGCGTGATGGTAGAAATGTTCGGCGGGTCGAGCAGCATTAAACTCCTTCTTGATCCCGATTACGGTTTTGCGTCTTTCGGTACATCCGATGCGGCGAGCTTTTGGAAACGCGGATCAGCCCGAAGCGGATCGAACATCGGATCGAGCCGCAGCAGCGCAGGAGTAAGCGGCACACCCATTGCGCCGCTATACGGTATCGAGAGCAGTCTTTCCAAAGCAGCGATAGCGCGGTCACGCTCACCGAAGCGCGCCGCCACGCGAGCGAAGACTTCGATTGAAACGGGACCATCTACTGCATCTTTCTCGGGGGTCGGATTCGCGGTCATCGCTCGTTCCGATAGAGCGAATGCGGCTGCTTTGTCGCCGAGGGCGGCATTCGTCAGTGCGAGATCGCCAATCACAGCCGAATTGTCCGGCTGTTCTTTCAGGAAAGCTTCAAGCTCACTGCGCGCTTCTCTCCAACTTTCCTGGGCGGCGGGATA
>WNGO01013241.1_pt1 | contig 11516 bp, 27 predicted proteins | sample 5400511 | NCBI WGS metagenome assembly WNGO01 (sample SAMN13153380, study PRJNA577476) | soil metagenome | isolation source: 20 cm soil or saprolite under Garry oak tree replicate 2 | place: USA:California | collected 2016-06-15
GCTTAAAAGGTTTTTTGTCCGCTGGCGCGGGCTTATCTATTGCCTGCTTGGCCAGTGTGAGCGTGTTGGCAAAACGTTCTTTGCCGCGTAGCTCAAACTCCCACCTGTCCCTGTCTTCGTTATACGTTATCGTGATCTGGCGATACAGTTTTGTGATCTGGTCGTCTGTGCTTTCCATGTTTTCCTTTCATTTTCTCTAAGGTGAACATCCAGACCCCGTGGCCTAGGTGCATTGCCGAAACCTCTTTCCATCCCTGTCTCGTAAACTTAGCAGGGTTTCTGCCAATGTAAACAACGTGAAACAGAGATTTAATTTCGCCGTTGTGCTTGTAGTGACATGGCTCGTTGACAAACTTCCCAAGCGAGTGCTTGGGTTTCCAGTCTGCCCAAAAGCTTCCGTCGTCATCTTTGTATTTCTTGTGCTTGTTCCTGTCCCTTAAAACTGCCGATAGGTATCGAACCTTTCCAGTTTTGGTGACAACTTTCTGAGCCATATTCCTAGGTTCCTTCCCCCGTTATATGTTTTCCTGTTTGCTCCATGAACTGTGGTCACCAGAACCCTGCGACTCTCTAAGAGTCCAAGCACGAATGACCACACCCCGTAGGGCAACTTCACTTTCTTCGGCATGCCATCCAAGTCCAAGCGATGATCGAATAAATTGCCAGCACGGCCACGATTGACCACCAGTGGGGAGAGGGGGTGTCTCCATAGACACCCCGCTCCGTGATTATTTGAACTGTCTGTGCGATCATATCAAGTCCAATTCGTGTAACACCCAACTGAGTCCCCCGTTGAACAAAGCCAACGGGAGAACCCACAGGATAGAGTGATGATCAAGTGCGCACCACAGCCCCATACCTATGCCACTTGTCATTGGCCAGATAAACACGAAGAAAAGTAACCAAAATGTTCTCATGTTAGCCTAGCGTTGGCATCGCAGCCAACTCACCTTTAGCCCTAGCTGCATACAAAGCTGCCAGAGACCAGAGGCCTTGGTTGATCTTTTGGTTTGCTGTGACCCCGGTGATCCGTCGGATTCTCCGGCGGCTGAACACTCCAGAGACACCACCTTGGGTGACGTTCTCCTGCACAACGTTAAACACCGTCCACAGGTCGTGGCCTAGCGCTTCGCTGCGCCGACGTTCCAGAAGTGGCCGTGAGTCGCCCTTGCTCTCCGAGTTTCGGAGCTTCAGAGCGCCCATAGCAAAGCCTAGTTCCTCCATAGGAGACAAGTCGATTTGCTTCCACTCTTCAACGTCGTGGATTGCGCTCCCGATTGTGATCTCGGCCTGTGCAACCATCTTAGCGATCTCGATTGAGACCTCACCTTTATGGATGCGGAAGGCCTGATACTCACCGATCCCGGTGCTTACCATTAGACCGTTCGAGCACAGCAACTTTAGGAACCCGGAGAACAATTCCCACGACTTGATTCCGCCGTGGTTGTTAACCAGATTCATTTGCGGCACGATCCCGCCGACCTCGACAGAGATGTCGCGGTTGCGAAACGTGACCATGTGAGTCTGATGCAACGGGCTGATCCGTCGGGAACGGCCTTGCATCGCGTTCACTGGGTTCCAGCCTAGCAACGCTAGCTGGTCGATGATAGCTTCGGTGCTGATGAAGCTATATCTCTCCGATAAGCCCGGAGCCTTGCTGGTGGCTAGGGCCGCAGGTGCGGCGATGCCAACCTCTTCCTTCGTTAGGTATTTAGTTTCCATTCTGTTTTCCTTTCGTTAGTAACTGAGAGTTTTGATTCTGTTTGCAATGTCGCCGACAAAAACACTATTGTTGACCCCTAGCTCAAGTGCCTTCGAGTAGATGGTTTGTGCGAAGTTCTTGTCTTCGGTTATGCCGTTAATTATGTCGGCCACCTTCGATGTGTTGAACAGCGAGAAGAAAACCTCTGCCTCTCGTTTGTTGTCAAACTCGATCTGGATGCCCCCCGTCCATCTGGTTCAGGTGTGAGTGATTGGACTCTCATTTAGATCACCCTCCGTAGATGTTTGCTGGAGTCGGGGACTCGCAGCCCGGTGATCCGGTTCAACGGGACGTTCCGGTAGTTGTTGCCCAATTCCCATACGGTCATCAGGTCATAGTCGAACGGGTCATAGGCCATCCCTCTGCCAGTCAGGTTCCGGCGCATGCCGAGACGCGCTCGCATTTTTCGGCGCTCGCCATTTGCTTTCGTAAACTCAACCTCGAAAGCCCGGCCAATCCGCTGTGGATCAGTCCGAGTCCCGGTGATGAGTGATCTTATCAGATTTACGTTCATTATTTTCCTTCTGTTTTGGTTGGTAAGTGCTTGTCGCAGAACTTGTTCTTGCCGGGCTGTAATACACAGCCACACGGCTTGACCGTTGCCACGCAGGCTCCCTCACATTTCTCTTTTTCCATACTACAATCTCGCAGAGTTTACTTTTTTGTCAAACTCTTTTCTGGCCCCGCAAGCAAACTCTTTTCGAAACTCGCGATCATCATCTTGCCCAAGAGGCGATCCATTACAGATAGGTCTTTTTTAATCTCTTCGAACTTGACCTTCAGTGCAACGACAAATTCCCGGCGATCCAGAATTGGCCTCAGCCTGCTCCCGTTGTTTTTCCAGTTGTCGGTGTATGTCGAGTGCATGTCAATGGCGTGCTCGTAAACCGATTCAGGGACTTCCCCCGGCCAGTTCGCAAGCGCCCACTCCCAAGCCTCTCCCTCATTCTTTACCGTAAACTCTTCGGTCATCCCTAGGAGAAGTTCGGACATGTGCGGGCCTTTGTGTCCACAAACGATGTGGCCCATCTCGTGCAACGTTGTCGCAAGAAAGATGTCTTCGTCTTCAACTCCCGGAGAACCGGGGTCAACGTAAATTGCCCTCTCTCGCGGGACTGATACCGATTGCCCTAGCTCCGGCTTGTAGTCGGGGCTGTGCTCACTGTGGAACGCGTCCGATTGCTCGCGCGTCCAAAATGTAATTTTGTGCTCTGCTGCCAGCTTATCCAAGAATTTCTGATATTTCACGTTCACTTTTTTCCTTTCTGATTCCTTCTCTGAATTTTCGAACGATCTCCGCCCGTTCCTCGCGCCGACGTTTCTCTCTGATTGCGTCAGCACGGCTCCACGGCTTGCGGAGAAGCTTTGCTCTATCGTGATCCGACATTTACAGTTCCTCCGATCTCGGAAGCCTCTCGAATACGTGCGTCGTGAGCTTTAGCGCCCCGCCTTCGTTATGATAGGTGAAGTGCGCCGGGTTGAGGGTTGGCATCGGGAACCGGGTTCCGTTTGCGGTTACGAAGTCATGGGTTGCCGGAAGGGACACCCTGATTTTGGTGGCCGATTTCCGCCGTCCCAACCTCGCCGAGTAGCTATTTGGTTTGGTGTTTTTATTTTTTGCCATACCTAATGATAGGCAGATGAAACAAAGTGTCAAATAAATCTTTAACGCACCTTTTAGTGCCTACCAGCAGTTATCGTGCCAACAGCCTCATCGGGGCAGCCCCGGATACCGGGTGTGCTTTCATCGTCGGGGCATCGTAAGGCCTGCGGCCAGAGTCCCGGCGCTCCACAGTGGAGTTCACTGCCCGGCCAGTGTGCACCTTGAATCCCCGGCGTAGTTCCGGGTTTTTGGATGCTCTCAAACGTTTCGTATTTCGGTTAGCCATTGCTCACCCTAAATCATCTCCGCAATTTGTGCAAGTCATATCCGGCTCCGATCCGTTCGGGTTGTAATAGACGACCCCGTATGGATGTCCACGCGCCCGGCAGCCCACGGCCTGCAGCCACACCCGCACCTGCCAATACCAGCTATCGCTTGTCATAGCGTTGCTCGGCGAGGCCAAAAGATATTGCCACCATCCTAGAGTGAACCAGTGCATCACATCCCTCCCATTGCCTGTTCAACGTCGGCCTTGATCTGTGCGTCCTCGATGGCCTTTATGAGCCGGGGGTCTTGCTTCATTGTCTCTTGCAAGTTCTCCGCGAAGAACAGAACCAGCTTGAATATCGGAAGGGCGATCACCGAAGACTCGCTTTTGTCTTGAGACATCTTCTCGATCAGTCCCCGGAGGTATTTGGTTTTTATCTTGTAAAGCACAGCCCATGACGCAGACGCTAGCTGCATCGCCAAGTGCTCGCCGACCGTCAGGTCTTCTACGTTAAGCCTAGGGGCGTCCATATTTAACTCTTATGTAGATTAAAGCGCCCATCGCAAAGAACAGAATCAATGCCGCAGTGATTGTGAAAATTAAGGCCGTCAATAGAATTGGTGCAAACACAACCCACCACGACCAGTCGATTAGGTTCATTAGTTTTGCGATGGCAAGCACTGCCGTAATAAGCAGAGCCACGCTTGGTAAGCCGATAAAGTTTCTGATTCGTCTCATTGTCTTAGTAGTATTGCGTCGATCCTGCTGAGCAGGTCGTCTTTGTTAATAAACTTCTACTTTTGGATTTGTCTGTTCATCTCTTGATCTCTGGCCAATGCCTCCAGCCTGTCCTGCCGCTTTGTTATTATTTGGATTCTCATATTTTAGTAACTCATGTAGGTATCCCGCCGCGTTAAAAATTATAGCACAGAGAGCGACCTGAATCGGCTCTTTGGCCCTATAGCCAAAGCCACGGTGATGCAGCCAGAAGTCTAGGAAGTGTCTCCATAGGCTTTTGGCATAGACTGGCAGCGGTATGCCCTTTTGCCAGTTATCGGAGTCTCTGAAGCTGCCATTTTTCTGGCATCGGTTGGAGTGCATAAACTCATTGAACCGATTGATGACCAGTGGCGACAAAAATCCTTCCGGGTCATGCTTGCCGTTGTCGGTGTCTCGCGTGGCCCCCGTCTCAAACTTTCGAATCGACCCGGTCGGGGTCAGTTCACACATTTCCATCATTATATCTTCTCTGCTCATATTTGTTGCAACTTGATTATAGGCAATCCGAGAAACTCCGCAAGTGCTTTTTCAACTGCCACCCCTTTGCTGCGTTCCCATCCCGGCATGAGATACACGGCATCCGACTTGCAAATGGCGATCACATCTCGCGTAATCATCTGCCTAATCAACTCAGGGGTCACTGGGTCACGGTTTGGGTCGAACCCGGCGTCACGATCTAGTTGTGCCGGGGAAGTGACTTCATGGCCTTGTTTCTCCAGTAAAGCCTGATATGCGTCGAAAGCCGGGAAGTTGTAAAGCGGTATTCCCCTCATGGGGCCTGCTAGGTAAATGTTCATCGGTTATCTCCGTCCCCCTGTAGCACTCCGCGTTCTCTGCGGTCGTGCAGTTTATCTATGTTGGCGATAGCTATCTCTTCGAGAGTGTAACCGTAGCATGCCTTGCACCTCTCCGGCTTCTCCTAGGCCTAGGGCCATGTATGTCGGGTTCTTGCACTGTGGTAACGCTAAGTCCCACACCTCTTTTTGGTATTCGTTGAATGTCATATCTCTACCTCGTGTAACACTGTCCTAGCATGGCACATTAGCTCCGCCGGACTTAGTTGCTTAGCTTCATAGGTTGCGTTACGACGCTCTAGGCTAGTTTGAATTATCCTGTAAACTGACTCCGGGACGAATAACGATTTCCCTTTTGCCAGATCAGCCAATGCTAAAAATTCTAATCCTGTCATTGTTTTGCAAAGCTCCACGGTGAATGTTCTAAGACGCTGAGGCGGTCTTCGATTTGTTTCTTGATGTTCAGATAAAAAGTTTCTCCAAGTAGCTGCGCGTTCATCCCGAACACATAGATTTCTCCGCGCCCACGGAACGCCGGATCATCTTTGTCTAGGAAGTGGTGTAGCTCTATGTTGCCTTTGTTGCTTTTCCACTCTTCGAGTTGCATTTGATTCTCCTGATAGCCCAGTCAACCACCCTGATTAACTCGCCGTCGTCTTTATCGGGATACAAATCCCGGAGGACGGCCATCATGTTAGTTACTATGCTGATTGCTCTGCTGTCCTTCAATCTCATATTCTAAAAACTCCGGCAGTCTCATGAACTGCTTCATTCTTTGCTTGTTGTCAACGAAAACATCGAACCACTCTGGCGAGTGGAGTATGCTAGCTCCTGCACCGCGATCCTGAACAACAAACTTTCCAGTTCCGACCACGCCTCTAAGCTGCGGGAAACTAACTCGTGTTCCGAAGGGAATTTGCTTAGGAGCCGCAAGTGTAATGCCCTCAATTGCCCTAAGGGCTGCGCCAATTATGATGGCTGCAATTAAAGCTGCTCCGGCCCACCTAATGGCTCTGTTCACTGCGTTATCAAAGTCATCTGGCATGTAGCTCATTGTTTTTTGATTCCATAAACCCAGTCGGGCATTTCGTTGTCGCAGACACCAATAGCAAATCCGATACTCAAAGCAAGTAATCCAAGGCCAGTTAGGATGAATGGAATTGTCCACCAATGAAAACCAGCCGATATTTCTAATATCCAGCCTATCATAAAAATTACCCATACGATCACCAGTGGTAGGGCCAGCGAAGCAAGCTTGGTTATTAAAACTCGCCTGTGTTGTGCATCCGTCAGTGTTAGATCGGCACTGAAACGATTTTGTGTTCGATAGCTCATTTTGTTTTTTCTATTCTTATCCCGCGCCTTCTGCGGGCCGCATAAGTCCTACCCTGATCTCGCGAGACCTTTTGCTCCACAGTGACCCCGGTGAGGATGTTGCCTCTCTTATCTTTAACTCGATAGCTGACATGGTGCACAAGACTACAGTCACAGCACATCTCGCGCTCTCTCTTAGAGCACGGCTCCCAGTCACCGTCAAAAATTTGCTGATAGGTGGCCATTTATATTTCACCGTTTTCCCACCTTTTCTTCATCTCGTAAGGCAGCACATAAAACTGAAAGAATACCTGCCATGCTAGCTCTTTAGCTCTCTGAAATTCTTTTGCCTCGTATTGCTCTTGCACGGCCTCGTAAATCCTATCTGCAGTCGTCCATCTCGGATCAGCCTTCCACTCGGTCACCATCCACTGGTATTCTAGGAAGCATCTCTGCCCCGGAGAAAATGCAGGCTCGCCTTGGTTAAGCGTTGCCCTCTCTGGCTTTGGTATGAATGGCATTATCCGATCCTTTCCATTGATGCGCTAGCCCACTTTGCTATGAGCACTCGACGCTGTGTTGGTTTCAGTGGCTGTGTGTTAGCGTAGAAGGAGTCATCTGTCTCTCGTTTCCCGGAAGCTTCGATCCCTAGGTCTTCACAGAGACTAAGAAATTTGTCACAGACTTTCTCGTCAAAAAAATGTAGTTTAACTGGTCTTTGTTCACTCACCGCAACAGCCCTCCAGTATGCGGCCCCGGCACAAGCCGGAGTCGCAGATTGCGTGACCGTGCACAATCTTGATTGGTCGGCAGCACACCGGGCACACGTCAAGGACGGCCTGCCTAGGTAGCTGTGTTACTCTGGCAAGCTGGTGTGCTACTTCTAGCACTGCCTCGCCGAAGTTGGTTGGAGTCATGTTATGCTGCATCATGGAAATTACCTTTTGCGTTTCTTAGTGATTCCGGCGAAAAGGTTGTAGGCGGCGTTGTTAATCGTATAATACCCGCCATTGTCAAGACACAACATCTGATGCTTAATCATCCCGGTAGTGGATGCCATGACGTGGACTCGCTTAACGTGAGCACTTCCACAGCGCGGACAAGTCCATTTAGGCAGGTCATTGAGCACACCGACATGAGTATGTGGAGGGCCATACATACGCAGGCGTTCGAACACTGACTCTAGTAGCTCGACATCATGCTTGTTATATCTGACCATCTTAGACAGTGCATCCGCATCGTTGCGAAAAGTGATGTCACGCCAGAGGTCATAGTCAGTCCTGATCTTGGTTCCGATACCGAGATATTTAGTGATGGCGTCCAGCTTGTTCGATGGCAGGACGAAATACTTCGCTGACCAAAACTTGGTGTCCACTGTTTTCCATAGAGGTGTTATGATACCGTGGAACATCGCTCGCGTCCGGAGCCACGGGATGTCGAAGCCATCTCCGAAGTGAGCCACGATCTCGTCGGCCTCATTCATTACCGGGATTATAGTCTCGATGATCTGGCCATCAGACTGGCTGAAGGCCCCGAATGGCCCTTGCTTGCCTTTGCCCTCGTCCCATATCAGCGCCGAGACCCTCTTCTCGTCTTGCCACTTATAGGCAGCGGTAATGATACGTGCCTGCACCTCGATGTTCTCGTGAGAGAGGTTAATCTTGTAACCCGGTCGCCAGAATGATCCAATACATGGACAGGTTTCGATGTCCAAAAAGAGTCTTTTTATCATAAATGTCTATCGTCTCTTGGGCCTAACAAAGATAACACGGTGATGATACCTAGAGCGATTAAAATCCCGCCTAAAATATGACACCCGTTAGCCTGCATTACAAATCCCGGAACAGAAGCCACGAATAGTTTTAATTGTGTCACTCGCCGTGCTTGATTAGGTAGTCAATGCGATTCGATGTGACGCGAGCCTTTTGCCTTTGGGTTCTGGCGTCGTTGTATCGGTTATGGAATTTCTCCGGCCAATCTGAGACCAGAAAAACATGGTCGGATGCCGTCCTTTCAATCCCCAGTAATGTGGCCGCTTTGTTTAGGCTGTTTGACCTAGTGAAGCCACTAAGGTTGAGCGCCCATCCAGCGATACAGCCCACAGTCCCACAAGGGGGGAGATTATACTCCGAGTTATCGACATCACGTTTTGAGTAGTGGTTTTGCACTAGCCACATGTTGAGCCGTCGTGGCTCTTCGAGAATCATCTTCTGAATCTTTCGCAATAGTCTGACATTAAGTTTTGGTTTTGTCATATTTATTCCTTAGGGTTGTGCTGCTCTATTGCCTTGGAATGACAGGTCTAGTGCCAGTTCCTTGGCTGTTTTTGCGGTTAGTAAGTCAATCAGTGTCGGCGCGGAGTTTCCCGCAGTCCCGTTGCCACCACCGAACACCACCGAAGGAACAAGGTTCCCACGGAAGTTGGCGAGAGCGTCAGCGTAGTATTTCGACACGGCTTTGTAGGTGTCCAGCTTAACTGCCAGAGCACCGTCAGCGGCCATGACCAGCTTGCGGCGTTCAGATTCACCCTGACCCAATAGAATCTGCTGCTGCTTGGTCTGCTCGGCTGCCTGTCGGTCAAGGTTAGCTACCTCAAGTCGCTGAGAGGCATTGGTCGTTGCCACGGCCTTTTCCTGCTCGGCCTTGGTTACCTCTGTAGCTTTGATAACTTCCTGAACCCACTTAGACTTCACAGCGGCTGCCTTACCTGTAGCCTCTTCGGTCTTCACATCCTGCTCGGCTTTTTTGGTGTTCGCAATAGCGATCTGCACCGCAATGGTTGCTTGCTGCTGCTGGCCGATTTGTTTCTCGACGATGTCTTCGTAGTCCAAGCCGACAATAGCGACGTTATAGAGTGACACGCCAAACCTAACGAGTGGAGATGTCTCTTGCCGTAGGACGTTGCCGTCTTTGTCTTTCTTTAACTCGACCATCGTGATCCACTTTTTCTGATTTGTGGCCGGGTCTTCGACTTCCCTAGGAACCTGAACAGTCTGGAACACGCCAAATTTGGCCTGATCTTCAAACAAGTTGATTAAGTCTTGTCGGCGCACGTTGAATGACTCCGTAGAAGTCATCAATGGCCCTGTCATATACATCGACCGTTCTGCCGTAGTTCTGACTAGCTGGCTCTCGACCGCTGTTTGCGATCCGAAGGTCTGGTGGATGTCGATCATCTTTTTCTCGTCCAGCGGAAGGTCGAATCGGCATGAGCCAGATACGTCTCCGTGTCCGCCGTCAGCGAAGCGCACCTTGATTGGCAGCTTCCCTTCCTTAGCATTAAAGTTGAGTAGCGAGGACTTCTGGTAGTGAGTAACCGTGCCCCAGTTCTGAGGTTTGTATCCGGCATCTGTATAAACGTGAACAGCACCACTCAGGCGCTGCACGACCAGAATCTGGTCGATTGGATTGAACTCGTAAAACTTGCCGAGGCAGATAACAAACGCCAAGGCGAGGATTCCGAACAGTGTTGCAAGTGCTTTACCTAACATTTTCTTTTGTCTTTCTAGTTATGTTTCTTAGTTTTCTTACCGATGGAAACAGGGCCGAGTTACGCCAGAGCGGAACCATTACCTGTGTAAAAAGTATTGCGATCACAGCCAACGCTGCAATGTCAAAAAATATGTTAAAGAATATGCCCATATATTTAGTTTGGTAGGCAAAGGCCTACGTGGGGAAAAACAGAGAAAAAGTCCACGCAGGCCTTGCTTTGGTCGAACGGACTAGGTGAGGAGGTTATATGAACGAATCTATTTTTCATCTTCCGTCTTCAATTATTTACACCCGCACTTAAACATCAACAACCCTAAATCTTTTCACGAGAGTAAAGAACCCGTATCGCCTTACCGCAGTGATGCGCTTATCGCATCCGGGATCAACACATTCATCCCACCAGTGCCACGGCTCGAAGCCATCGGCGAGTGTGTCTGAAATTTCTTGCATGAGTCTCTCGGACATTGCGTTTGCTATATCAGCTACTGTTTTCATCGCCTGACAAACTCGCACGGGTTTCGGTTACGCCAACCCTAAATTTTCAGAGTTGTTTAAGATATCTTCGGTGTGCCTGTATTTCGGTGGCCTGCCCCGGCCCCCCTCTTGCCACGGCTGAGCGCCGATGTAGGCACGCTGCCAGTATCTGCGGTTGACGGTGCAAGGCTCGCATAAAACTTTCCCGCGCATTCGCTTTTTCTTACAACGTTGGCAAATCCCTCGATTATACCGTCTTTGGCGATACGACTTCTGTCTTTGCTGTCGCTGGTTCATTTGGTTTGGCTGTAGCCCAGTCAGTGCCACCACCGATTGAAGGCGGGATTGCTGTCGGGGTCTTAGGTGAGGTGTCAACGTAGGCGATCTTCTGTCCGCCCTCTTCCCGGATTTTCATCGGCGGGAGTGGTTTGATATTAACGCGACCCGGACGTGTGAGGTTGTTGCCGAATGATTGCTCGTTTGGATTCATCTCGATTGTGTCCGGCAGTCGGCCCCCGGCCATAACCTGAATCTCAGGCAGGCGCTTATCTATGTTGCGAGGGAGATGTGTGAACGGGTCGATGTTGTCTTCCGGCGTCGGAGCAATTACAGGCACTGCCGGAGCGGGCGCTGGCGCTGCAGACTTACCTACGGCCTCAGCCGCTGCGTAAATCTTTTGAGCCACCTTGATAGGAACGTTACCTGTCTTGACCCATCGCTTGATCGTTTCGGGTTTAGTGTCGAAGTAGGCGGGTGCGCTATCTCCGAGGTTCTTAATAAATTCGCGGATGTCTATCATCTTGTTACTCCTGCTGTTCGGAAGTGACCTTCCATTGCTGTCTCGGTGCTCTGCTTCAGGAGATCACCCATCTGAGGGGTCTGCTGACCCACAGGCGGAGCGTTATCCCCGGCGGCGGAGTGTGAACCTGAGGCCTTCATTCTGTCGATCCTCGCGTTCAGTTCCTGAATTGTCTTCTGGTCAGCCTCGTGCATTTTCAGCAACATGTCGGCCTGAGTAGCTTTCACCAT
>WNGO01002917.1_pt1 | contig 11513 bp, 5 predicted proteins | sample 5400511 | NCBI WGS metagenome assembly WNGO01 (sample SAMN13153380, study PRJNA577476) | soil metagenome | isolation source: 20 cm soil or saprolite under Garry oak tree replicate 2 | place: USA:California | collected 2016-06-15
TTTAGAAGGGGCCGTGGCTACAAGAATCTCGCCTACCTACTGCTCAAGGCTCAGCGCATGGCGGTCACTAAGACCGAATTCATCGTTCTTAAGAAAGCCGCCTAAAATGCGCGTCTCTACTAATTCTCGTGCAGAGCCAGAAAAAGTAACTCAGGTCCGAATACGTTGGACGGATGGGATCGCGGAAAAAGTGAAATTGGGAAACCCAGCTGATGGGTTTTTCCCGGAAGGGCCGAACATCCGTTTTCAGCCAGTCCTGGATTTTCTTCGCCATGCACGGTACTCCCGGCTGGGGCGTACGCTGCCTTGGTTTCTCTTACTGGGGCCGTGATTCCGCGCCAGTTTGCGCCAGGTCGGGTGCTTTGTGAATCAGGTGTTTTCTTGCATCCTCTGTCGGGTGAATTCCCGCATCTCCTGAGCAGAAGGATGGTTCTCTTGCGGGCGGGAATCGGCCGGGTTCCAATATGAGTGCTTGTCGCCCTACGCCGAGCGCATTTGAAATCGATAACACACAGAGAGGTCGGGTAACATGGATGACATTCAGCTGTCGTAGAGTTATGGCGAAGGACAGCGGCTAATCCAAAAATTTCCGTCTTCACTGACTTTCTATACGAATTGTGTATCTACATCCGATAGATGCCAGTGGTCTTGGAGCATCGCGTAGTTTTGTATAACCGGCTTACCGCAGCAGTCGAACTGTCAAAGATTGGCAAGAATACGCGGCGCAATCGGCCGTATCCTTAGGAATAAGTTCGGGACCTTATCAGCTCCGAGGAGGCTCCTCCAGCAGAAATCAGACAACCATAACCCTATGAAATCCCTTGCGGCGTCGGAAACAAGCACTTGCCAGAAGCCACAGAGTGCCGCAAAGTTTAGTGTCATCGCAACAATCGCTTAAGCGACTGTTCCAGCAAGATTCGGTCTTTCAACCGTAACTTCGTGAACTCCACTCCCATCCCCTCGCCGCGGACAATATTTCGCACGATCGACTCTGCCTGCACGTTGCCGCCAGGCACCTCAAACGCAAGTCTCAGCTTCGTGCCGACTGGAGGTGGATTGGGGCACTCTTGCCGGCATGCAAGTCGATTCGTGGAAAGTCTATGAAAGCTACACCGGCGCCCTGGGGGCCAAACATTGACGGACATTCTTGGAAGTCACTACGGACCTGGAGTGGAATCGTCCGAGCGCAACGGCTGGGCCAATGGCACCGCGCTGACTCTGACGAGGTTGGCATGGATCGCAGCGTGGCCACCGCACGGGCTATGTCGGACAGTATTCTCCGCCAGTAGCCAAGCTGTACGAGTCTTTGGAATCCACTCCTGACGAGTTGCTCCTTTTCTTCCATCATGTGCCCTACATGTACGTGCTGAAGTCCGGCAAAACTGTGATTCAACAGATTTACGACTCGCATTACGAAGGGGCCGAACGCGCCGCGCAGTACGTCCATCAATGGCAATCGCTGAGGGGTCGCATCGGTGAGCAGCATTACTCTGACGTTTGGTGCGGCTTGAATATCAGGCGGCGTACGCAATTGTCTGGCGGGCGAGATGCCGTTTGCAACTGGTTCTTTCGCACTTCCGGCATACCTGATGTGCAGCACGGTGTGGAAATTTATCCTGATCGCATCGAGGCGGAAGCCATGCAGCTGCAAGGCTACTCGGCCGTAGACGTCGTTCCGTGGGAAAACGCTTTCGGGGGCAAAGCAATGGAATGCAAGCAGGCGCGCGGATGCGCGGCTTCTTTTCGTTTTACGCGCGACGCAGGGCGGTACGAGATAGACATTCAGTATTTCGATCAGAACAATGGCGAGAGGAATTTGCGGGTCTTGGTGGGGGACCAAGTTGTGGATGAATGGACGGCAAACGACATTCTCCCCGCGTCGAAAATTGGAGGCGATTCCTCGACGCGGCGGCGCATTCGTGGATTGGCACTGCGCCTGGGAGACGAGATTCGCATCGTGGGAAGTCCCGACAGGGAAGAGCATGCTGCACTGGACTACGTCGAGATTCGCTCCTCACCGAACTGAGGTCATTCATTACGAACGCGGGAGCGGAATTCTTGTGACGGATCGTGCGTTGAACTGGGCACAGCATTCGCGAGGAAGTATCTAACTTCACCGAATTTTGCCGTTCTTCGCCAGGCCCTCCAGCCAGCGCCGTGCTGTCGCGGCTTGGGGGCTATCGCCATGGCTCTTCAGGAAATCACGCAAAGTCTGCGCCGCGTCGTCGTACCGCCCTACGGCGGTGAGCGACTGCGCAACAAGAAGCTCGATCTGGGGCGCCTTTCCGTCGGACTCGGTCAGAGCTAGCTGGGAGGTTTTCAGCGCCCGGTCATATTGTTGGCGATAGTAATATGCTTTGCCCAGCGCCCAATGGGTCTCCCACCCGCCAGCTGCTTCTAACTGCAGCGATTTCTCGAGAGAGGGGATGGCCGCTTCGTATTTCCCCTGGTCGGTGAGAGCCATTCCCAGTGCCCCCAAAACGTGAGCGTTACTTGGATCCATCTGGGCGGCCTTTTCCAGAACACTTTGCGCCTGCGCCCATTTGCGCAGATTTAGGTACAGCACCCCTTGGACAAAGAGCACGTCCGGGTGCCCGGGCGCAAGCTTCACCGCTTCGGCTACGTATTTCTCGGCTTCCTTCAGTTTGTTCTCGCCTAAGGCTTGCAATCCTTTATCGAGAGCCTCTTTCGCTTTCGGCGCAAGTAGCGGCTTTCCCGGGACGCCGGTGCTTTCGTTAGTAGACGGTTCTCGTTGCAGGTAAACGTCGACTTCGAATTTTATAGCGACGGACACCGCCACGTCCTTTTGTGCGGTCTTGTATCCGGTCGCGTCCACAACTATGGTGTAATCGCCTAACGTCCGCAGAATGAAGAACGCGCGCCCGTGTGACGCCGCTGCCTGGTCGGTGGGCATTCCTTCTTTGTAGAGTTTCACATTCGCGGCAGCGGAGATAGGCTCTCCAGAACTGTCGCGCACCGTTACTGAGATTTCCGCTTTGTCACCACGGAGAATAGTTCCTTCGCTTCCGCTGTCCTGGCATAAAGCCGAAGGAGTCGACAGGAAAAGGCAAGGAACCATGGGCAGTAGGAACAGCGCAATTCGGGCAGGGGCGTGTAGCTTGTCAAAAGGCATAAAAGCTCGCGAAGAACTGGTGGAAGAGTAGTCCCACGGGCTGAGCGCGTCAAGAAGTACCGAGCGGCGGAGAAAGCCAATTTTGAACCGAAAAGAGTTCATAGTTCGGGATTGCACCCTCCCCCTGGTTTTTTGTAAGTGTTGCATCCTAAAGGGCTTAGCCAGGACGTAAGCCTTTTGTTTGCAGCACTTACGGGGAGATCCACAAGTGTGCAGCCGAAGGACTTGGGGGGCGAAATGTTATCGAGAAGGTAATGCTTCGGGATGGGAAGGTTCTGAAGGAGTTACAGGGACAACCTGGCGGGAGGTATGGTTGCGGGCACCCTCCTTTCCGACAGGGTCCGGAATCTCCGACCGCCAAGGCTGAGGCGGGCGAAGGAAGGAAGGAAGGAAGGAAGGAAAGAGGGGAAGTGCTCTGGGTAAACGCGAGTGTCGCCTGCAATCACACGGTATATTACCATATAAGTACTATATTTGTCAGGGCGTACTTGAGAGAAACTTGGAAGTGATTGGCGGGGCAGGGTTTAGCGGGAGGGGAGGGAGCGAGGTGTGAGAAGCGATAGGTAATGGAGGGCCGGGGCGGAGGGCCATCGTTACGGTTGCAGGGGTGGCGGCGAGCCGGACATCTTTTCAAGAAGGTCGTCGTCCGTCTTCTTATGGAGTTCGCGAACTTTGGCGAATTCCTGGTTGGCCGCGGGGGCGTTGCCCATGGCCTGATACAATCGCCCCAGTCGGAAGTGTGTGTCGGGCTGGGCGGGGTCCAACTTCACCGCGCGCTGGAGAGCGGCTAGCGCATCCTCATAGTTTTTCTGTTCCATGTAGATGGCACCCAAATCAGCATGCGCGATGCGAATGTCGGCGTTCAGGCGCACAGCTTTCTTGAGTAGAAGGACGGCCTTTTCCCGATCGCCGCTCTTCACTTCGATATCGCCGAGATAGGCCAGAGCTTGGGGGTGGTCAGGATCAACAGATAACTCACGCTCCAACGCGGTTTTCGCATCATCATATTGGCGCAGCTTCCAGTACAGATAGCCGAGTCCAAAATTTACGTTAGGTTCCGCTGGCGTAGCCTTCGCGGCGGCCTGGAACTCGATGATGGCCTCGGGAGTTCTTCCCAGGCCGTCCAGCGCTTCTCCAGTCAGCACATGTGCGGCAGCAGAATCCGGATTCTGCTGCAGGATTTGGCGGAACTGCTCTACGGCGCAGGAATATTCCTTTGCCCACAGACAGCTCTGCGCCAACAGCTGGCGCAGTGCGGAATTAGCCGGGTCAGATTTAGAGGCCAATTCAAGATGCTTCGAGGCTTCGGCGAATCGCCTTGTTCCGTAGTAGCTCATGCCCAGCAGAGCGCGAGCCTGCATGTTGTGTGGAGCCGCGACCAAGGTGGCGCGCAGGGGGGCGATGGCTGCCTGGAAATGTCCCTGCTTAAATTCCGCGAGGCCCAAATTTAAGTGAATTCCAGGCAGCTTTGGATTCAGAGCGAGGGCCTTCTGATAGGCCGAGGCCGCCTCCGGATACTTCTGCTCTTTGGAAAGGACCACGCCGAGGCTCGCAAAGGCCCCAGCGTCGAGGGGATTTCGCGCTGTAACGGCTTGCCAGACCTGTGCGGCGTGTGCCAGGTCGCCCCTCTGTTCGAGAGCCAGCGCCTCAGAGGGGCTGGGCACTTGCGCACTCGAATACGCCGGCAGGAGAAGCGCGACTGCGATGAGCTTAAGTCTCAAGAAGGTCATGAGCGAAACACAACTGCGAGTATCCGATTCGCGCAAGCAGAGCAGGGTAGCTGCACGAGTGTGATGTGACAGCTCATCCAAGTCTGTAGTTACATCGTAACCCGGAGATGAGGGCCGGGGGAAAGTTAGCGGCTTTGGGGTAATTGGGCAAATGACACCACTCAATTAAAAGCCCCGCTCGCAAGTCGTGCGAGCGGGGCCGGTTGAAAGCCTCCAAAGGAGGTTTAGAACGAGAGCTTCAACCCGAGCTGGATAATGCGCGGGTCAAAGGCAGAGTTAACTTGACCGAAGTTGCCTTTCGCTGAGCCGGTCGGGTCCGTCGCTGACGGCGGGTTATAACTATTGAAGCCGGTGTTGATGCCGTTGAATTGCGTGTGGTTCCAGGTATTAAAGGTCTCCACGCGGAACTCCAATTTGCTGCCGCGCGCTTCGCTGAAGACGAAGTCCTTGAAGAGCGACAAGTTCCAGTTGTCGCGGCCAGGTCCGCGCAAGGAGTTGAACTTCACGTTGCCCCAGGCTCCTATCGCAGGGTCCGCAAAAACCGGGGCACCGAAGTTGCCCGGGTTGAACCAGATTGGGTTACCGCTCTTCGGGTCGGAGCTGGAGCCGTGAATGTAGTTAACGCTGCTGGCCAGGTCTGGCCGGTTCTGAGCGTTGGGCACACCGTTTCCGCTCTGCTTTCCGCCTTCCGTGATGTTAATCGGCAGTCCGGACTCGATGGTGACGATCCCGGAGACTTGCCAGCCGCCGATCGCCGTCTTCAGGAGCTTGTTATCATTATGGCGGAAAACGGGGATATCGTAGATGAAATTAGCTGAAAAGTTATGGGTGCGGTCGTACCCGGACGGACCCACATCGAATTTCCAGCCCGCGTAGGGATTCGAAACGTTTTGGAGATCTGATCCGCCGCCCCCACCAGTGGTTGGGTCCACGGCGCGCGACAGGGTGTAGAACGCCCGCAGGGTAAGGTCGCGGCCGACTTGTGAGTTTAGGTCAACCTGCATGCCATTGTAGTGGGAGTTGGCCTCGTTGTTCGTTATTCTAAGGGAATGGAACCCGGCAAACGGGGCTACGCTGTTATAGCCGCCAACGATCGTGCCATTGATCAACCCCGGCAGATTCGTGGGATCCGGGAGATTGATCTCGCGACGGTCGTTTTGGTGCCGGCTTTGGTTGCCGACGTAGCTAACCGATAGTACGGTCTTGGCACTCAGCGCGTGCTGCACGCCAACACTATACTGGTAGGCCACCGGAAGTTTGTAATTGTTCTGGGCCAGGCCAGTGATACTGGCGACGGTAATCGGCGCTACGACAGTGTTGCCACTAATCACGGATGTACTCGGATTCGACAGAGAAACGTTGGTGAACGTCACGCTGGTGCTGAACGGGATATTCGGGCCGGCGTCGTACATGTCGTTCCCTTGAATGCGTTCGTACATGACGCCGAAGCCGCCGCGGACCACGGTCTTGCCGCTGCCTGTGAGGTCGTAAGCAAAGCCCAGACGCGGACCGAAAGCAGCCCATTGAGTGTTCACGAGGCCCTTCGGAATTCCGTTCTTCCCGGGGATGCCGATGCCGTTCAAATAGAATTGGCAGCAAGCCAACACGGAATTCGGACTGGTACCGAGGCCCGGACTGACGCCGGTGCAGCCTGGATCAGCAGCTCCGCTGCAAATATTTCCGGCAGTGTCGAGTTTTGCTGCATTGGCTGGGTCATACAGCTTGGGGTAAAAATTCCCCATTCGGTTGTTCGCTTCGTAGGTGTGCGGCACACCGTCCCAGCGTAAGCCGAGATTCAAGGTGAGCCGCTTGTTTACACGCCAGTTGTCCTGGACATACGCAGCATATGAAATGTTGTTCCAGTAGCCCTTATCCTGAACGCCGAGTTCGGTATAACTGTCGGAAAGGCCGAGCAGGTAATCGGCAAAGTCCAGTCCGGTGTAATTACCGTTGAAGTCGAACTGGCCCTGAGTTTCACCAAACAAGTCCTGAACCTTCTTGTAGATGGCCCAGCTAGCTCCGAACTTGAGCTGATGTGCACCCTTGGTCAGCGAAATGTCGTCGCGGATCTGGTAATCATCGGCCTTGTTGTGCCATGGCCAACTGGCTATGTCGTAATTTGTGCCGGTCGATCCTGACAAATGGATATTGGGAATGCGGGTGTTGTTGTTCGGACCGGGGAACAACCTATTAAAGGTGAAGCCATTCGCTCCCGTCGGTGCCGCGAACAAGCCGATGGGAACGATGTTGATTACGTTTCCGTTGTAATTGAAAGCGGTCTCGTTGAGCAACGTGGGACTGATCGCATAGGTCGCATGGATAACGCCGCTACGAGATGGATTGCCGAAGCTGGTGCCGACGCTGGGAACGTTATCACCGCTCCACAGAGACTTCCCAAAGGTCTGCGAAACCTGCTCGGCAACAAAGTGCCCGAAAATCGAGAACTTGCTGTTGAAGTTGTGATCGATGCGGACAATCTCTTCCTTCAGGTTGGTTGGAGAGTTGTTTCCGCCCTGGAATTGGTTTCCGTTTGTTTGACCGGGGAAAATACCGCCATACTTACCGCCGGCGGTCAACAGAGCCTGAGCGTTAGCATTCAGAAGTGCAGGAGGGATCTTATTGCCGGTGAAAGACCTCAGAGTGGCACCGGCTCCTGAGCAGGATCCCGTCGCTGGGTCAGCCGTACTGAGAGTCTGACCGTTGGCCGCATATTGAGCGGCAGTTGCCGAAGAGACTTGATTCGAGCAGGGCGTATGCAGCGCGGTGTTGGTCAATCCGGCAGGAAACTGCCCGGTGTACGTAGCGGTGTCGGGGACGGTCTGGACGATAGTGTCGCCGTTGACATACTTGCGCCATTCCATATTGTAGAAGAAGAAGGTCTTTTTCTTGTCCGGATTGTAAAGCTTGCCGAACGTTACCGGTCCGCCAGCGTTGAAGCCGAAAACATTCTGTCTCAGTTCGGCGACTTTTTGAGGAGCTGGGTTAAAAAATCTGCGTGCATCCAGGGCGTCGTTACGCAAGAACTCCCAGGCCGAAGCATGGATTTGGCTCGTCCCAGACTTGAGAACCAGCACGTTGGTGCCGGCCGAAGACAGGCCATAATCGGCGCTGTAATTGGAGGTTAACGTGCGAAACTCCGCGATCGCGTCAGAGGAGGGAGCAATGCTCATGCCTCCCGCGCCGCCTCGGTCATCATCTTCGCCGCCATCGAGCAAATAAATATTGTGATTTTGGCGGAGTCCGTTGTACTCCACTCCAGCGCTTCCACCAACCGGTGTGTTGGGTGCGGAAGCATCGATCTCACTCGATGCGCCAGGCGCCAAGGCAGCAAGCTGGTAAATGCCTCGTCCATTGATCGCGAGCTGTGAGATTTGCTGGCCGTCGATGACGTTGCTGACCTCACCGGAATCCGCTTGCACACGTACGACATTGGCTTCGACAGTTACCGTTTCCTGCGAGGCGCCCAACTGCATCTGGAAATCCAGGCGAGTACGGTCGCCGACGTTCAGCACGAGGCCCTTTTGCTCCGCGACTTTGAATCCTGAAGCTTCCGCTTTAACGTCGTAGTGGCCAATGTGCAGGTCCGGCAGCACATACTGTCCCGAGTCGTTCGTGGTTATTGAGCGAGTCAGGCCGGTTTCGAGGTTTGCAACAGTGATCTTCGCGTTGGCAATCACGGAGCCCGATGGGTCCGTAACGGTCCCAACGATGGTGGCATCCTGTGCAGATGCACGGAACGGCAAACCAGCGAACAGCACAAAGAGAATCAGGAGATAGCGTAGATTGGACAGCTTATTTGCATGCAAATTTGGAATCTTCATTCTTGTACCCCTTCGAGGAGAAATTTGCGCGAAAAAAGAGAGCATGAGGACAACAATGCGATTTTGTTGAGGACTCATATTCTCTCCACCCCATTACACAACCCAGAAAGAACCCGAACCCCTAAAGCATTACGGGAAGTAACGCATTTGTACTTGTGGCTATTTAGAGCCAAGAAAGAAGGCTTGTCAAGCAGAAATAATGATATTTTAAAGAAAAATATTGATATTCTGAAATCGGGAGCGGGGAAAGCAGGGAATCCTGCGGGTTTGGAACCGCAGCCTGGGACATATTTTAACATTTGCAACGCAGGCCCCCCGCACACTTCGACCGCGCAGAATCCATGTTTCAGCCACACCTGGGCTGAAATGATGTTCGCCGAAATCAGCAGGAAAACCCACCGTTAAAGTTAACGGTTGAGTTGTTTGTATTATTTAACCGTATGCTTGTCAAGCGAATTTTGATTAAAAGGGGTCTGACGACCTGTAATTTGAGCCGTCATCGGCTTGTTAGGGGGCAAAGACGACTTGACGATTGCTGGGTCCGAGCATGAGTTAACGCCGTGTTGGCCGCGAGGCCTGTAGCTGAGTGCTACATTATGACTGGGTGGCGGAGTGAAGTAGATCCGCTTTGCCCCAAAAAACAAGATGATCACACCCAAACGAAAGCAGGGGACAGACTGGGGTTTGGCACTGGGTTTTGCGACGGCGCAGGCCCTGGCGGTACTCTCGATTTTGCTCTCCGCGATTGGCGCATCCAGTCAACAGGCTTCCGATCAGAAGACAAAGCAGCCGCCTCCAAGCATGGGAGTGGCAACCGGCGCGGCGCATCCGGCAATCAAGGATTCGCATTCCCGGCCGATTACGGCCGGCGGATTCGTGGACGATGCCCCCATCGTGTTCAGCGACATCACCAAAGTTGCAGGTCTCGAAAAGTTTTTGCATCGCTCCGGAAGTCCGGACAAGAAGACAATCTTAGAGACTATTGGTTCGGGTGTGGCGTTGCTCGACTACGACAGCGACGGCTGGCTGGACATTTATCTCCTGAATGGTTCCACGATGGCGGCATTGAAAGGAAAGGAATCTCCGCCTCGAGCCATGCTTTTCCACAACAACCATGACGGCACTTTTACCAATGTCACCGAAAAGGCGGGCGTCTCGAACGAACGCTGGGGATTTGGTGTGGCCGTGGGGGACTACGACAATGACGGCTGGCCGGACATCTACGTCGCAAACTACGGCAAGAACCGCCTGTATCACAACAACCACGACGGCACTTTCACCGACGTCGCTGAGAAGGCCGGTGTGGCACTGGGGGGATGGTCGACCGGACCTACGTGGGGTGATTATGACCACGACGGGCGACTGGATTTGTTTGTTCCAGGCTACGTGAAGTTTGCTCTTGAACATCCACCGATCGCAGGACAGGGGGTAATTCCTGCCAATTTTTGCCAATTTCGCGGCATAGCCGTGATGTGCGGGCCGCGAGGTCTGCCGGGAGAGGCCGACCATCTGTTCCGTAACAATGGCGATGGTACTTTCTCGGATGTGAGCGTCAAAGCTGGGGTATCCGATGCCAACGGCTACTACGGCCTGGCTGCTGTTTTTGTGGACGTGGATGATGACGGATGGGTAGACTTGGCGGTGGCTAATGATTCCGTGCCCAACTATCTTTACCGCAATCGGCACAACGGCACATTTGAAGATATAAGTTACGCGTCGGGATTTGCTCTGAGCGAGGACGGGCGCGAGCAAGCGTCCATGGGGATCAGTGTCGGTGACTACAATCGCGACGGAAAAGTCGATCTCTTCACGACAACGTTTTCCGATGACTACAAAACGCTCTACCGGAATGACGGCGCGGGCAGTTTTAGTGACGTTACGTATCAGGCGGGGTTAGCGGGACCGACCATCCCCTTTCTGGCTTGGGGAACCGGTTTCCTCGACTTTGACAATGACGGATTGCTGGACATCTTTATCGTCAACGGTCACGTCTACCCGGAAGTAGATCGGCAGGATTGGGGAACAACCTGGGCGGAACGGCCGCAGCTTTTCCGGAACCTTGACGGGTCCAAATTCGAAGAAGTGCCACCAGCCACCGGCAGCGGTTTGGCCGACGTCATTACCGGACGCGGAGCGGCATTCGGAGATATTTTCAATAGTGGGCACATCGATGTGGTTATCAATAATATTGATTCGACGCCGACGCTGCTGCGCAATGTCGTCAAGAACGGTAATCATTGGCTGACGTTGAAACTAATCGGCGGCCCAAAGAGCCCGAGGGACGCCATCGGCTACGGCAGCGTGCAGACATAGTGAGTGGTGGAAGTTACGGATCGAGTTCCGACCCCCGCGTGCACTTCGGATTGGGTTTGGCTACGAAAATTGACAGAATCGAGATATATTGGCCGAGCGGGACGCGGCAGACACTGACCGTCCCTGGCATCGATCGCATTTTAACCATTGAAGAAGGAAAAGCTGCGTTCGAGAAGGATTCATTGTAAGGGCAGATCTCGAAGCAGTTCTATGAGCCGTAACTGTTTTTTCGCGGGGGATCGGAATGCACGGCAGCTTTTCAAAATCATTCGGATTGAACGAGATCGATGAGCGACCCGACTCATAGGTAACAGAAGATGATGGCGCGCCCGGAGGGGCTCGAACCCCCGACCCTCTGCTTCGAAGGCAGACGCTCTATCCAACTGAGCTACGGGCGCACGGTGCAATCTATTGTAGCATCAAGCATTTACAGCCACTTCTTCGAACACTTCATCTCTAGCACTGTAAATAAATAAAGGTATCAATCTTGGAGTCATTGCATTAATGCTTCGCAGA
>WNGO01002591.1_pt1 | contig 11512 bp, 8 predicted proteins | sample 5400511 | NCBI WGS metagenome assembly WNGO01 (sample SAMN13153380, study PRJNA577476) | soil metagenome | isolation source: 20 cm soil or saprolite under Garry oak tree replicate 2 | place: USA:California | collected 2016-06-15
TCGATCATCATGGTCGTCGCCACCGATGCACCGCTCGATCATCTCCGTCTGCAACGCCTCGCGAATCGCGCCCTTGCAGGGCTCGCGCGGACCGGCAGCTCGATGAGCAACGGCAGCGGTGATTACGTCATCGCGTTTTCCACGCGCCGCGCTTCTCAAACCGCCCAACCGCCCAACCGCCTAACCGACACCGTTGAAGCTGTCCGCAACGATTGGATGTCACCGCTATTCCAGGCGACCGCCGATGCCACTGAGGAAGCGATCTACAATTCCTTATTGCGCGCCGAGACGGTACGGGGCTATCGTGGCGTCGTGCGTGCCCTTCCCGTCGACTCCACCATCATGATCCTCCAGCGCCATGGAGTCATCCCGCGATGACCGACGGTCTATCGCCCAACCTGCAGCATCTCGAGACGTCCGCGACCATTGCCATTTCCGCGGAGGCCAAGCGGCGCAAAGCCGCGGGGGAGGACGTCATCGACCTGGGGGCGGGGGAGCCCGATTTCCCGACACCGCCGCTACCCGCCGAGGCGGGCATTCGCGCGATCAAGGACGGCAGGACCCACTATTCGGCGAATGAAGGGATTCTGGAGCTGCGCGCCGCGGCGGCGACGCATCTCTCGCTGCTGTCGGGCGGCCGCCCCGTGAACGCCGATCACATCGTCGTGTCCAACGGCTCCAAGCAGTCGCTGTTCAACGCCTGCTTCACCCTGTTCGGCCCGGGCGACGTCGTGGCGATTCCCGCACCGGCCTGGGTGTCGTATCCGCAGATCGTGCACCTGGCGCGCGCCCGACCCGTGATGATCGCCGGGGACCCCGAGTGGAGCCTCAAGGCCAGCGTGAAGGATCTGGAGCGGATGCTGCCGGGTGCCACGGGCCTGATTCTCTGCTCCCCGTGCAACCCGACGGGCGCCGTCTACACGCACGCCGAAATTCGCGCCATCGCGCAGTGGGCGCACGCCAAGAAGGTGTGGGTGATTGCCGACGAGATCTATCGGCGCATTCACTACGGCACCGGCCCCGCGCCGTCGTTCCTGGATCTGCCCGACGAGCTGCTGGAGCGGGTCGTCCTCATCACCGGGGTCAGCAAGACGTACGCGATGACCGGTTGGCGCATCGGCTTTGCGCTCGCGCCGGCCAGGATCGCGAAGGCGATGGCGGCGCTGCAGTCACACACGACGACCGGGGCGAATCACCCCGCCCAGTTCGCCGCCGCGGCCGCGCTCGGCGACGAGCGCGTGGAACAGGACGTGCACCGCATGGTGGGCGAGTTCCGCAAGCGCCGCGACCTCGTCGTAGCCCGCTTCCGCCAGGACCTGCCCGGGGTCGAGTTCGTCGACCCGCTCGGCGCCTTCTACTTCTTCTTTAGAGTGGATTCGTTCGGGAAGATCACGGGCACCGACTTCTGCACGCGCCTGATTACGCAGACAGGCGTGGCGCTCGTGCCGGGTGCTGCCTTTGGGGATGATCGCTGGGTTCGGTTGTCTTACGCCGCAGCGACTGATTCGATCAAGCAGGCGCTCGATCGGATCGTGAATTTTGCGAGAAAGCTGGGCGACTAGGGGACGGGGGACGGGGGACGGGGGACGGGGCCTGCATTGAAGCGCCCCTGCTTGCGTTGAAAGAATGCAGACGTTCTTCGCTCTACCCAGCATGCTTATTTGTGAGAAAACTCGACTCTTTGGAAGCGTGGAACTGCGGTAGGCAGGTCTCGCGCGCTGCGTACCAGCTCACACTACAGCCGCCACTTTCTCGCCACTTCGGCCTCTCCGACCAGATCCGTCGAGCGTCCGCATCGATTCCGGCGAACATCGCCGAAGGATACGCGATGGGGACGACACCCTAATTCATCAAGTTTCTCCGGATTTCTCTTGGGTCGGCGACGGAACTATCTACCCACCTGGAGCTCGCAAAGGATCTTGAACTTGCAGCGTTGGAAGAGGTGGAAGCGGCACTTCACCTGTGCAATAGAGAGATCGGATTGCTGATCGGACTGGTTTTCAGTTTGGGGAGACGACTGCGATCAACCGTCCCTCGTCTCCCGTCCCCCGTCCCCATTAGAGCTTGGATGGTCTGTGCGATAGCACCTCAATCCCATTTTCGGTCATCAAGCAGTCGTCTTCGATTCGCACGCCGAATTTGTTCAGCTGATAGATCCCCGGCTCGTCCGTAAACACCATTCCCGGCTCGATCCGCGTCTCGTTGCCTTCCACCATATAGGGCGCCTCGTGGCCGTCCATCCCCATGCCGTGCCCCAGGCGATGGGTGAAGTACTGCCCATACCCACCATCGGTGATGACTTTGCGGGCGGCGCGGTCCAGCTCCTGACACTGTGTGGTGAACGGTTTTCCCGTTTCGATCGCCGCGGTCTGCGCGTCGTGCACGAGGTTGTAGACCTTCTTGAACTCGTCGGAGGGCGCATCGCCGAACCAGATCGTGCGCGTGATATCGGAGGTGTAGCCCTCGATGCGGGACCCCGCGTCGATCAGGACCACGGTCTCGCGCATGAGCTGACCAGCCGAAGGGCCGCCGTGCGGCAGCGCGCTGGATGGTCCGAACTGGACGAGCCCGCCGCCCGGTGAGCCGCGGTTGGCCATTTCCCGGGACAGGGTGCTGGCCACGTCCCGCTCGGTCATGCCGGCCGCCAGCTGGGAGAACGTCGCCGCGATCGACGCCTCGGTTGCGGCGATGGCGCGCCGGATCAGCGCGATTTCCTCGGGACTCTTGATGATGCGAAGCCGTTCGGTCACCACACTGCCATCGGTGAACTTCCAGCCACCGAGCTTGTCTTCCAGGTGCAGGAAGCTTTGGTAGGAAGTCGAGGGCTCGACCGCGACCGTCCCGTTGCGATGCGGGGGCTTCATCTCGCGCCCGGCGGCTTTCACCAGTCCCCACGGATCGTGCGACTCCTCCCAGCCACGCACGTCATCGATCGCGCTGTTGCGCTTGATGCGCTCGACCTCGAACGACGGGCAAATCAGCACCGCCTTCCCGGTCACCGGGATCATCAGCAGGATGAGCCGTTCGGAGCGGCCAGGGTTGTAGCCGGTGAGATATTGAAAATTGGTGCTGGGCTCGGCGGCGAAAAGGTCGAGCTTGCGCGTCTTGAGCTCGGCCTGGAGGCGCTCGACGCGCTGCGCAAAAACGGCAGGGCCAAGAGACGGCGACTGAAGGACGGAATGACGGAATGACGGAATGCCGATCGTTCCGTCCTTCCGTCCTACCGTCGCTGTGACAAGGAGCCCGCCCGCCGCCGTCAGAAACTCGCGCCGTTCCATCGTGCAGCTATATTACGCGAGCCTTACTCGCGCGGGAAGGCGCTGAGAACTGCATGCACTTCGAAGCACGCATCGAACCGCTGCACGGAAAACTTCCCAAGGTTTCGTACCGCTGGGACCCCGAGACCGACATCCTGACCGTCGCCTGCAAAGGCGTCCCGAAAGGGAACGGGATGAACGGCACGGTGGATCTCGAAGGTGGGGACGGCTCCTTTGTCGTGATCGACGTCGCGGGTGGCGCATTGCGCGGCCTCGACGTCGTGACGTGGCCAGATGACGTGCGGACCGTTGCCGCGCTCGCGGCCCCGGCTGCGTCGAAAAAAGGCCAGGTCACCTTTCCCGACCGCCGGTCGCAACCGGGCGTGGCGGCGGTGGAAGTCGATACGCCGCTCACCGTCGACAAGAATCAGGCCGAGTCGGTTTTTCACATCCGCGTGGGACGTCAGAAACCCACGACGGTCGTGCGCGTGGCCGATCACATGCTGGTGGAGATGGACAAGCAATCGCGGCTCGCCGGACTCTGGCTGCTGGAAGTTCCGCCGTTCCCCAACGTCGAAGCTACGGCGTAGTGGACGAACGCTTCGAGCGCTACGTCACCGAGCTGTTCGCCGCTGAAGACCCGATTCTCTCGAAAATCCGCGCCCGGCACGCCGCCGAGAATCTGCCAGCCATCAACGTCTCGCCCGAAGAAGGGAAGCTGTTGTACCTGCTGCTGCTGACGATTGGGGCGAAACGGGTGCTGGAAATAGGGTCCCTGGGCGGCTACAGCGGGGTCTGGCTTGCTCGCGCGCTGCCGCCGGGCGGCGAGCTGACCACCATCGAAAAAGATCCCAAGCACGCCAAAATCGCGCGGGACTCGTTTGCGGCCGCGCGGCTGCACGGTCGGGTGCAGCTGATCGAAGGAGCCGCGCTCGATGTCTTGCCGACGCTCCACCCGGGCTTCGACGCAGTCTTCATCGATGCCGACAAAGAGCCGCTGCCTCAGTACTTCGAGTGGGGCATGCGGCTGCTCCGCCGCGGCGGCCTGCTGCTGTGCGACAATGCGTTCTTTCACGGGGCGGCCGTCGACGAGAACGATCGTTCGGGGCCTGCGCTCGGTGTTCGTGCCTTCAACGAGCTGGCTGCCCGGGACCCGCGCCTGGTGGCGACCATCATTCCGGTCCGGGATGGGCTGGTGATCGGCCTCAAGACGCGGGACGCCGCATGACGTGGTGGCAAGCACTCATCGCTGCGGGCGCCGTGCCCGGCAGCGGCGGCAAGGGTGACGAGCCCGAGGCCGCAGATGACGCCGACCTCGTGGAAGGGGCGGAACTCCAGGCCTATTCCGTTGGGCCCGCGCAGATCCCCGCGGAAGTGTCCTTCCTCAACGGGATCGAGCGCTGGAGCGTGGTCGCCTACGACGGCGTCGCGCAGATCGTCAGTGCCTTCGTGGCGGCCGCCGTGCGGCGCCGCGATAAAAACGGCGTTCTCCACACCACGTCCGAGCGCAGTCGCGCCTTTGCGATCGCCCCGCTCGAGCGCATGAGTCCCCCGCTGCGCGAGATCCTGGAGCACTCCGGGGGGGGGCGGGGCGCTGACGTCGAACCAATGGACGGGGAGCTGGTGGGCCAACCGGCGCGCTATCTCGAACAGGTCGAGTCCACCGTCCGCCGCGTGCGCGCGCACCTCGAGCGTGAGCTCGCCGAGGCGTGCATCGTCAAGCTCGGCGCCGCTGAGTGGCTGGTCCTCGACGGCCTCCTGTCTCGCTCGCCCGCTGTTGCTCGGCATCCACGCGCGCTCGGCGTGATCAAGAGTCATGGCGCGCAGTTTCTGGAGGGCAGGGGACTTGAGCGCGCGTTGACGCTGCCGGCCGGTTATCGGACGTCTGTCTTTGCCGTGCGCGGCGGTCACACGCGCACGGAAGTGTATTCCTGGTATCTGCGACTCTGGCCGTGGGAAGGGAACGACTTGTTCTACGGGCTGCTGCGGATCGAAGCGCGCGCGCACCCCGACACGGTGGCGCGAGCGTCGGAGCTGAGCGGCTGGCTCTTCGCCGAGCGCGCGCCGCTCGCGACACCGGCCACACGCTGGGACCGGCTGTTGTATCCTTTACAACACGTGGAAGAATACCTGAAGGCCCTAGCCCCCCGGGAGATTCGGTTGCAGCGCACGTCGCGGCTGCCCAGGACCGGCACGTGATCGCGCGTCCGGATGCCAATGCCATCGGCCGCGTCGTTGCCACCGAGCTGAAGCCGTCGACGCCGCACCAATTTCATTTCTGGACCGCCACCGAGACTTCGATCGGGATTGGGGCGATTGTCAAAGTCGTTGACGATCGCACCGTCTACGCCGTCGTGACCGAAGGATTCGCGTACTCGGATCTGGCGACTCCGTTGCACGACGTCGTCGGCGCCGAAGGTGATCCCACGCGAGCGGCCGACGCGCCCACCGCCCGCCAGCAGATCCGTTACTGGACCGCTGCCGTGCTGCGGCAGACACCTGAGGAGCCGCTGCAACCCGTGCCACTCGGTCAGGTGTTCGTGGCCGATGATGCGGACGTCGCGCAGGCGCTCCGCATGGATGCGTTCCTCTATTCGGCGACGCCCACGGCGATCCCCGTCGGTCTCTATACGTCCGCCGGCCGCGACGCGCCGGTGTATCTCGACGCCGATTTCCTGCTCGGCCCCGAGGCCGCGCACCTCAACATCTCGGGCGTCTCAGGGTTAGCGACGAAGACGAGCGCGGTCGAGTTCCTGCTCGCCTCGATCTTCGCGCACTTTCCAGCGCACAAGGGCCGCGTCGCCGCGGTCTGCTTCAACGTCAAAGGCCCCGATCTCTGCTTTCTCGATCAACCGGGCGACCTGAGCGACGAAGATCGGCACCGCTACGAGCGCCTCGGCGTGCCGTCCACGCCCTTCGAACGGGTGCGCCTGTACGCGCCGCTGAAGGCGGACGGGGTGAATCTGAACACGCTGCGCACGCATCCCGACCTGGTGGGTGATGTGGAGCCGTTGACGTGGGGGTTGCAAGAGGTCGTCGATTACGCCGAAGTGCTGCTCAATCGCGACGACATCGACGCCAAGGCCGACGCGTTTATCGATTTTCTCCGGGATCGAGTCTTAGGAAGAACCTTCGACGACGGCTTCGGCACCACGCATCGCGTCCAGACCTTCGCGGACCTGGACCGGCTGTTTCGCTCGATCTTCGACGGGCTGGAGATCACCGCGGGCGGCCGCAGCGATACCTGGCGCACCCATCACATCGCCACGATGCGCAAGGTGCGCAACCGCCTGCTCAACATCTCGACGCGCTGCAAAGGCCTCGTGACCGACGACGGGCCGTCCAGCGACCTGCCCTGGCAGGAGTTCGAGGACAGGTCCGTCTACGTCATCGATATCGCGAACGTGGATCCGCTGGGGCAGGATCTCGTGTTCGCACGCGTCGTCTCGAAATTGCGCGAGCAGCTGGAGCGGCGGGAGCTGGGTGTCGACGCCGTCGTCGTGTTCGTCGACGAGCTCAACAAATACGCCCCGGGCGACGGCCCCGAGACCTACGTGAAGAAGATGCTGCTCGACATCTCGGAGCGCGGCCGCTACCTCGGTCTGGTCCTGTTCGGTGCCGAGCAGTTCCGCTCCCAGGTGCATCGGCGCGTGGTGGGCAACGCGGGCACGCAGCTGTTCGGCCGCATGGATATGGATGAGCTGGCGACCCCCGGGTACCAGGTCCTGACGCCGGCGACGAAAAGCAAGCTGGCGACGCTCCCCATCGGTGAATTGATGGTGCGACATCCGCACTTCACCCAGCCGATCTTCGTGCGCTTCCCGAAACCGCCGGTGCTCCGCGGGCGGGACGGGGTCGAACGGTTTCCGCCGGCGGCGGACGTGCCGTTCGAGGATGCGGTGGTGCGCCAGCTCGTCCGGCTGGATCGGCGCGTCCGTCCGAATCAGGTCAAGGACCTGATCGCCGACCGGGAGCAGGACGACGTACGCCGGGCGCTCGCGGCGGTGCGGCGCACGCGCCCCGATGACGTCCTCGCATATTTCCGGAAGCTGCTGGGCGCCCGGGTCGCGGCCGCGAGCGGTGTCCCGCGCGAGCATCATGCGGTGCCCCCTCTGAATCCCATCTCCGACGAGCCGTACTGAGATGCGCGGCCACCACGCCGTTGCGCTGGCGGTGGCGGTGAGTGGGTGCGATGGAGGAAAGACCGCGCTGCGCTATCATCCTCCCAGGGGCGCAGTGTATCACTTCACACTCACCATGCGAAATAGTGTCGAGCATGGGCAGAATCGCACCTGGACGACCTATTTCACCGAATTCGTCCGGTTCACCGTCCCGAATGGCGGGGGAACCGAGGTTGGGGTGAGGGTCGATTCGACGGCGCCGGACATCGCTCTGTTGAGAGGACAGACGAGCTCGGTCTTTCTGGATGGTCGGGGCCGGTTGATGCGCGCCGATCCGCCCGAATTCCCCGGACTTTCGGCGGACCTGACCTACCGGATGCGCGTTATTGCCAGCGCCGGCGCGATCTCGTTCCCTGAAGAACGCGTCCGTGTGGGCGATACCTGGACCATTACGACACGACTCCCGCTGGAGGCGTTTGGCGCGGCCGCGCAGGAGCTGGGCAAGACGCACGCGACCGTCACGCTCAAAGCGATCGAGGTCAGGGATGCGGACACGCTGGTCGTGTTGGGAATCGACGAGCAGCTGCCTCCCGATCCCATCCCGATCACGTCGGGGGGCATCGCGATGATCGTGCACCCATCCGGGAGCGTGACCGGCGAGTATCGGTTCTCACTGGCGCGCGGCACGGTGATCACGGAGACCCTCGGGGGCACGATGACCCTGAATGTGGCCGCCGCCGCACTGGGCAAGGACACGCTGCTCGTTTCATCCGTCACCGAAACCACGCTGCACCTGCAATGAAGCTCGCGCACCTCGCCGACCTCCATCTGGGCTTCCGCCAGTTCGACCGGCAGACGCCGAGGGGCACGAACCAGCGCGAGGCCGATGTCGCGGAGGCATTCCGCCGGGCGGTGGACGATCTGCTCGACCAGCGGCCCGAGCTGATCGTCATCGCCGGCGATCTGTTTCATTCGGTACGGCCGACCAACGCGGCCATCCTGTTCTGCTTCCGGCAGCTGCAGCGCCTGCGCACCGGATTGCCGGAGACGCCGATCGTCGTGATCGCGGGCGAGCATGACACGCCGCGCTCGACCGAAACGGGCACGATTCTGCGGCTGTACGAGGCGCTCGGTGTCGAGATCGCGGTCGAGGAGCCACGGCGCATCGTGCTGCCCCGGCTCGACTGCGCTGTGCTCGCGGTCCCGCATCAGGCGCTCGTCACGGCGGAGCGCCCGGCGCTGCGCCCGGAACCCGGCGGGCCGACGCTCAACGTGCTGCTCGCGCACGGCGTGCACGGCGGTTTGGGTGAAGAGCGCGGCACGCTCGAGTACGGCGGCGCCGAGCTGTCGCGCGAGATCCTCGCCCCGGAGAAGTGGGACTACATCGCGCTGGGTCACTACCACACGGCGCAATCGATTGCCGCCAACGCCTGGTATTCGGGCAGCCTCGAGTACCTGCCACCCAACCCCTGGGGCCAGATCCAGGACGAAGCGGCGCAGCGCGCAGGGAAGGGAAAGAAAGAGCGCACCGGGAAGGGGTATCTGCTCGTCGAGCTTCCTGGGGCGCGCATCGTATTCCGGCCCATCGCACCGGCGCGGCGGCACCTGGACCTGCCGCCCATTCGGGGCGCCGGACTGAACGCCAAGGAGTTGGACGCCCAAATCGCGCAACGCGTCAACGCGGCCAAGATCGACGATCAGATCGTGCGGTTGCTGGTGTGGGACGTCGATCGTGCGACCGCTCGCGATCTCGATCACGCGGCGATCCGCGCCTACAAGGCCCGCGCGTTGAATTTCCAGCTCGATCTGCGCCGCCCCCCCCCCGAATCCCAACGGACGCTCGGCGCAGCCGGTGCCGGCGCCAAGCGCCAGACGCTCACCGAGACCGTCCGCGATTTCCTCGGCCGCCGGCCGCTCGATGCGGAGCTGAATCGCGAGACGTTCGTGAAGCTCGGCGTCGAGTACCTCGAGACCGCCGAGCCTCCCTCTCCATGAAGCTGCAGCGGCTGCGGCTCGTCAATTTCCGCCAGCACGCCGATACCGAAATCGTGTTTGGCGACGGCATCACCGGGATCATCGGGCCCAACGGCTCGGGCAAGACGTCGCTGCTCGAGGCGATCGCGTGGGTCATCTACGGCAATCCGGCGGCGCGCGGCGACAAAGACTCGATCCGCAACCTGCGCGCCAAGGCGCGCGCGCCGGTGCGCGTGGAGCTGGAATTCGGGCTCGGCACCCATGCCTACCGCGTGGAACGGGGCCTCAGCAATGCCGAGCTCCATCAGGACGGCGTCGTCGTCGCCAATTCCCTGAAAGAGGTGACGAGCCGCCTGCAGCGCGTGCTTGGCATGACGCACGATGAATTCTTCAACACGTATTTCACCGGTCAGAAGGAGCTGGCGGTGCTCGCGGACGCCACGCGCCCCGAGCGCGCCGCGTTCCTCTCGCGGGTGCTGCGCCACGAGCAGCTCACGATCGCGCAGGAGCGCATCCGCGAGCGCCGCAACGCGCTCGGCCATGAAGTGGACGGCCTGGAGACGGGCCTGCCGCCCCAGGCCGAGCTCGAGAAAGAGCGCAAGGCGGCGGAAGGGCGGCTGGTCGGCGCCCGCAAGGCCGCGACCGCCGCCGCGGACGATCGCACCAGGGCGCAGCAGGCCCTGGCGCAGGAAGAGCCGCGCTGGCAGCAATGGGTCGAGCGGCGCGAGCGCACGCTCTCCCTGCACGGCGACCTGCGCGTGGCCGAGCAGGGTGTGGTGGTCGCGCGCCAGGAGTTTCAGCGGCTGGACAAGGAGTTGGCCGAGGCGCTCGCCGCACGCGAGGAGCTGCGCAAGCTCGACGCCGAGGTCGCGCCCATCACCAAGCTGAAAGCGGAGCTCGTGGAGCTCGAGCGCCTGCACCGCGAAGACGCCGCGCGGCGCGAGGAGCAGGCGAAGCTCACCGAGCTGACACGGAATCTGAACGTGCTGGATCGCCGCATCGCGGAGCTGGGCGACGCCGAGGCAGCGCTCGCGCGGGCGAGCGCCGAGGCCCGCGCGCTCGCCGAACGCCTGGAAGCGGCGGACACGGTCGCGCAGGAGCAGCAAGGCGCATGGGTCCGCGAGAAGGAATACGCCAATACGCGCCGCGCCGAGCTGCTCAAGCAGCACGAGGAGGTCAAGGATCAGCGCGACAAGATCGAGCGCCTCGGTCCTGAGGGACAATGCCCGACGTGCCTGCGGCCGCTGGGCGCGGAGCATCGCGCCGTGCTGGACGTGCTGAACAGTCAGCTCGACGTGATCGTCACCGACGGTACGTACTTCAAGCAGCGCATCGAGCAATTGGCGACGCCGCCGGCCGCGGTGACGCAGGCGGAGGCGGCGCGCGACGCCCTGCGCGAGGAGGCGCGGCAGGCGAGCGAGCGGGAAGGCAATTTGCGCGCACAAACAACCGAGCGGAGCAGGATTCAGAAAGAGCGGGCCGGTCTCGCCCGGCGCACGCAGGAGATCGAGCGGCGTGTAGACGCGCGCGATGCCGGGTACAATGCGCCGCGCCACGACGACGTGCGCACCGAGTTGGCGCGGCTCGAGCCGGTGGCGTTACAGGCGGCGGCACTCTCCGCGCGCGCCGACCGCGCCGAGGCCCTGGTCGGCGAGGCGGAGCTCGCCGAGAAAGCGTTGTCGGTGCGGGAGGAACAGGTCAGACAGCTGGCGGATGCCGTGCAGGCACAGGGGTTCTCGGAACCGAAATTCCAGGCGGCCCGCGAGCGGCACGACCGAGCGGCGCACGCGTTGCGCGCCGCCGAGCTGGCGGTCGCCGAGACGCGTGGCGAGCTGGTCGCGGCCGAAAGCGCGGTGCGCGAGACGGAACGCCGCGGCGCGGAGCGGGCGGCCCGCGAACGCACCATTGTCGAGCGCAAGGTCGAGCTGCGGTTGCACAACGAGCTCGACCGCGCGTTCTCCGATCTGCGGGCCGAGCTGAACGCCGCCATGCGACCCGAGATTGGCGAGCTGGCATCCGCCTTTCTGGCGGATCTCACCGACGGCCGGTATGACGAGGTGGAGCTCGACGAGGACTATCGCCCCGTCGTGCTGGACGAGGGCATTCCCAAGCCGGTCATTTCAGGGGGCGAAGAGGACCTGGTCAATCTCGGGTTGCGCC
>WNGO01002775.1_pt1 | contig 11509 bp, 9 predicted proteins | sample 5400511 | NCBI WGS metagenome assembly WNGO01 (sample SAMN13153380, study PRJNA577476) | soil metagenome | isolation source: 20 cm soil or saprolite under Garry oak tree replicate 2 | place: USA:California | collected 2016-06-15
GGATCAACACCTGCTCGGGGTAGATGAAATTCTTGGCGCCAAACCCGCCGCCGACATCCGGCGCGATAAAGCGCGCTTGCTTGGGTTCCACGCCGAGCGCACGGGCGGCATGGTCGCGCGTTGCGTGCAAGCTCTGCGCCGATACATGCGCCGTGTAGCGGCCGCTCGCCGGATCGTAGTCGCCGATGACGCCGCGCGGCTCCATCGGATTCGTGACGACGCGGTGATTGTCGACGCTGAGCGAGACGACATGTGCCGCGCGAGCGAAGGCGCGCGCCACCGCGTCGTGATCGCCGGCATGCCATTCGAAGCACAGATTGCCCGGCACCTCCAACGACAACCGCGGCGCGCTGGGGGCTCGCGCCGCCGCCCCGGTCGTCACCGCCGGCAGCGGCACATAATCGACGGCCACCTGCTCGGCCGCGTCGAGCGCCTGGTCGCGGCTCTCGGCGACGATCAGCGCCACCGGCTCGCCGACATAGCGCACCTTGCCCTCGGCGAGGAGCGGCTGCGGCATAAACGCGAAGGGCTCGCCGGTCACCGTATTGGCATCGACATAGGGGAGGAGCGGCTTTAGCCCGTCGGCCTGGGCATTCAAAGGCGAGATCGTCGAGATAGCGGCCCTGGCCGGTCAGAAAGCGTTGATCCTCGCGCCGCTTCGGTCTGTCGCCGATCCCCGATCGCATAATTCGCCCCGCACTCCCACAACCCGTCAATGGCAACTATAGCCGTTTCAGGGCTATGCTCCGATGACCACACGAGCGAAGGGCAGCGCCATGTTCGAGGGCTTCACGACAGCCGATATCGAGACCTCCGCCGCCGGCTTCGGCGGGGCTCGTATCCATCTGCGCCACGGAGGCGACGGGCCGCCGCTGTTGCTGTTGCACGGCAACCCGATGACGCATGTCGCCTGGCACAAGATCGCCAACCGGCTCGCCGAGCATTTCCATGTCGTCGCCACCGATCTGCGCGGCTATGGCGACAGCGTCGGCCCCGACGATGCCGGCCCGAACAGCATCAACTACTCGTTCCGCGCGATGGCGCAGGACCAGGTGGAGGTGATGGAGAAGCTTGGCTATCGCGAGTTCTTCGCCGCCGGGCATGATCGCGGCGCCCGCACCGTCGCGCGCATGTGCCTCGACCACCCCGACCGGGTGAAGCGCGCCGCGCTGGTCGATATCCTGCCCAACCATCACATCTGGACGAACACGTCGCGGCAATGGGCGTTGCGCTCCTGGCATTGGGCCTTGATGGCGCAGCCCTACGATTTCCCCGAGCGCCTCCTGGCCGGCGTCCCGGCGCAATGGTTCATGGAGCGGAAACTGTCGAAGCCCGGCATCGGGCTCGGTTTTTTCGATCCCGAGGCCTTTGCCGAATATGTCCGCTGCTTCAATTGGAAGACGATCAAGGGTTCCTGCGCCGATTACCGCGCCTGCGCGACCTGCGATCTCGAGATGGACACCGCCGATTTCGATTCCGGCCGCAAGATCACGCTGCCGCTTCTCGTCATCTGGGGCGCGCGCAGCCATACCGAGGGCGTGCACGGCGATGTGCTCGCAGTGTGGAAACGGCATTACGCGACCGATGCCTGGGGCGGCGCATTGCCTTGCGGCCATTACGTGCCGGAGGAAGCGCCAGACGGCACCTATGACAATTTCATGCGCCACTTTTCCGAGCGTGTGTGACGCCGCGCGCATCCGCTGTTGAACAAACCGCATTCGGGAGGACCGCAGACGATGCCAACGATCGATGTTCAGGTGCATGCCTATGAGCGCAACCATCCCGGCCGCCCCTGGGTCGGGACGCTGGTCGGCCCGGCGGAGATGACCGGCGACCAGATGGTGGCCGCGATGGGCGAGGTCGGCGTCGACGGCGCGATCCTCGTCTCGCCGTTTTCGATGTATGGCTACGACGCGAGCTACGCGCTCGACGTGCGTGCCAAGCATCCCGGGAAATTCGGCCTCGTAAAGCCGGTCGATCCGAGCGATCCCGCCGTCGCCGAGACGATCGCCGACTGGGCGGCGACGGAGGGCACAATCGGCATCCGCATCATGATGCGCGACACTGTCTCGACCGATCCGGCCGATCCCGGGCTCAACCGCGTGCTTGCCGCCGCCGCGCAGCACTCGATGCCGATCAATCTCTTGTGCTGGGGACGCTTGGAGCAGGCCGGACAATTGGCGGCCCGCCACCCGAACACGCAGCTCGTCATCGACCATCTCGGGCTCCAGCAGCCCTTCGAGCCGCCACCGCCTGCCGAGCCCTGGGCCGAGCTGCCGAAAGTGCTGGCGCTCGCGGCTTATCCCAATATCGCGATCAAGATCAGCGGCGCCTGCACGCTGTCGCACGAGAAGTTTCCGTACCAGGACATCTGGGATCCGCTGGCGCGCATCTTCGACGCGTTCGGGTTCCGGCGCTGCCTGTGGGGCACGGATTGGACGCGCGCCGTCAAATTGCTGACCTACCGGGAAGGCGTCGAGGCGTTTCGCGTAACCGAACGCTTGTCCGACAGCGACCGTGCTGCGCTGATGGGCGACAGCCTGACGCGCATCTACAACTGGTCGCCGTCAAAAGCATGATTTTTGTGCGCGGGGTGCGGCAATGAAGAAACAGTCACGCTGGAGGTATGTAGCCGCAGGGGCGGCGCTCGCGCTCGCGCTCGCGCTGAGCCCGGGCGCCGCGGTCGCGCAGAAATCCGGCGGCATCCTCAAGCTCCCGCATGGCGACAGCCCGGCCTCGATGTCGATCCATGAGGAATCGACGATCGTCTCCGAGGGGCCGATGATGGCCGTCTTCAACAATCTCGTCATGTTCGATCAGCACATCGCGCAGAACCGGCTCGATACGATCGTGCCCGATCTCGCCAGCGCATGGTCGTGGAACGAGGACGGGACGGTGCTGACCTTCAAATTGCGCCAGGGGGTCAAATGGCATGACGGCAAGCCCTTCACCGCCCGCGACGTCAAATGCACCTGGGATCTCTTGCAAGGAAAAGGCACCGAGAAGCTCCGCATCAACCCGCGCAAATCCTGGTACCAGAACCTCGCGGAAGTGACCGCCAACAGCGATGACGAGGCGAGCTTTCACCTGAAACGGCCGCAGCCCTCTTTTATCGGACTACTCGCGTCCGGCTGGTCGCCAGTCTATCCCTGCCACATCCCGGCGCGCGACATGCGGCAGCATCCGGTTGGCACCGGCCCCTTCAAGTTTGTCGAGTTCAAGCCGAATGAGTCGATCAAGCTGACAAAGAACCCGGATTACTGGAAGCCGGGCCGGCCCTATCTCGACGGCATCGAATACACAATCATCCGCAACGCCTCGACCTGGATCCTGGCGCTTGGACTGCACCAGTTCGACCGCACCGGGCCGGGCTTTCTGTCGGTCGCGTTATCGAAGGAAGTCGAGCGCCAAGCGCCGGACGTCAAATGCGAGATCAACAGCTGGAATACCAGCCGCACCGCCATCATGAATCGCGCCGTGCCGCCGTTCGACAATCCCGACATGCGGCGCGCGATCATGCTGGCGCTCGACCGCAAGGCCTTTATCGACATCATCGGCGAAGGCCAGGGCGAGATCGGCGCGACGATGCAGCCACCGCCGAACGGCGTCTGGGGCATGCCGGCGGAGATGTTGCGCAGCTTGCCGGGCTATGACCCCGATGTCGCAAAGAACCGCGCACATGCGCAGGACATTATGAAAAAGCTCGGCTACGGGCCCGATAAGCGCCTGCCGGTCACCGTGACGACGCGCAACGTTGCCGCATACCGCGATCCCGCCGTCATCCTGATCGATCAGCTGAAGGAGATCTATATCGACGGCACGCTGAACGCGATCGACACGACGCAATGGTACCCGACCGTCATGCGAAAGGATTACGCGCTCGCCTTCACCGTCACTGAGACCGGGCTCGATGATCCCGACCAGATGTTTTACGAGAACTATTCCTGCGGCTCCGAGCGCAACTACACCGGTTATTGCAACGCCGAGGTCGACAAGCTGATCGACCAGCAATCGGTCGAGACCGATGTCGAGAAGCGGCGGCGTATCGTCTGGCAGATCGAAAAATACCTCGCCGAGGATGGCGGCAGGCCGATCATCTTCCACCCGCGCTCGGTAACCTGCTCCTATGCGCAGGTGAAGGGCATCACGGTCGGCGTGAACAGCCCCTACAATCTATGGCGCATGGAGGATGCCTGGCTCGACCGCTGACAATCCGGCGCGCGGCTGTCGCGGCCCAGGCGCGGTGATGCGAATCGTCATCTGCGGCGGCGGTGTCATCGGCGCCTCAATCGCGTATTTCTTGAGCCGCCGCGGCGTAAAGCCGATCGTCGTCGAGCGCGCCGGCATCGCCTGCGCCGCTTCCGGAAAATCCGGCGGCTTTCTCGCGCGCCATTGGTGCGACGGCACGCCATTGCAGCAGCTCGCGCGCCACAGCTTCGATCTGCACGCAGAACTCGCCGAGCACGGCAGCGAGGCTTGGGGTTACCGCCGCGTCACGACTTATGGCGGCGTCGGCGCCGCGACGGCGCATACCCGCGGCGGCACTACGCCGAACCCCATCAATTGGGTCTCGGCTCATCTCGAGGTCGGCCAGCAGCTCGGCTCGACCCGGGATACCGCGCAGGTCCACCCCGCCTTGTTCACCGCCGCGACGATGCGCGCCGCCGAGGCGCATGGCGCCGAATTGCGCCTCGGGACAGTGACCGGCATGCGGCAAACCGCGGGACGGGTTACCGGGGTCGAGGTCGATGGCGCGGTTATCGACGCCGACGCCGTCATCATCGCAATGGGGCCGTGGTCGATCCTCGCCGCCGCCTGGCTACCATTGCCCATGGTTTACGGCGTGAAAGGCCACAGCCTCGTCTTCACGACCGGGGACACGATCCCGCCCGAGGCGCTGTTTCTCGAATTCGAGGAAGCGGGCGGCGCGGTGCAATCGCCCGAATTCTTTCCGCGCCCCGACGGCACGATTTATGTCTGCGCGATTTCGAGCGACAGTCCACTGCCGATCGATCCCGCGGCGGTCGTCCCGGATCTGGGCGCCATCGAGCGGTTGGAGCGCATCTGCGCCGCCGCTTCGCCCGTGCTCGCTGCGGCAAAGATTGTCGCGCGCCAAGCCTGCTTTCGCCCGATCGCCCGTGACGGCCTGCCGCTGATCGGCCGCGTGCCCGGTGTCGAGGGCGCCTATATCGCCACCGGCCACAGCGTCTGGGGCATTCTCAACGCACCGGCGACCGGCGAAGCATTAGCCGAACTGATCCTCGATGGCGCCGCGCGCACGATGGATCTCGCGCCGTTCGATCCTGGCCGGTTGCGGCCGCTCGATCCGGCGCGGCTGCGCTTATGAGCGCGCCTCAGGGGCTCGTAACGACCAGCGGTGTCGACCCGCCGTAATCGAGCCCGCCGTAATCCAATTCGCGGTCCCATCCGGCGGCGGGTTGCAGTACCGGACCCGCGGCCTGTGACGAGCCGTATCCGGCGCCATTCAGATTGGGGCCGGGCGCGTTCGAATTCGGAAAGGCGGGGGAACGGCTGCCTCGCAGAACGACCGTGCTCCCGGCCGCGGCCTGCGGCGCGACGCGGCGCTCGACGATGATGTGGCGCCGTTCGATGACGCCGCGGGGCGACATCGGCATGGCGCTGCGATCGACCCGGTTGGCCTGAGCCCGCGTGGGGCGGAGATCGGCGGCATTGGCGGGACTGGTGCCATAGAGGGCGACGAGGCTCAGCACAACGGCCCCGGCGGTCCGCCAATGAGCTTTATTGATACGCGACGGTTTCACGGCACGACTCCTCGGGGCATTGGCGCCCCGATAGCGTCAACAGCGGAAACCGGCTTTTGGGCTCACCCGCGCAATTCACCCGGGGCTGCTCCCCTAGGCTTGCTGCCCCGGGCTCAGTGCCAGCGCGGCCGGGTGGAAGCGGCGGCGACATGCGTCCGCCCGCGGGGGCTTCGCGCATAGGCCGCGACGGCGTGGGCCTTCGCCCGGCTGGCGCTGATCGCGACCCGGGCGTTAAAGGCGGACCTCGTCTGGGCGTGCGCCGATGTCGAGCCGCTGTACCGCACCCCCCTCACTCGCGCCGTTACCCGCGAGGGCTGCGGGGTCAGAATGCGCGACAGCGTATGCACAGCGCTCGCCGTCGCGATGACGACCGGCTTTGAGGCCGGCGGCATGATCTGCGGCGACCCCAACAGCAGCGGCGCGTTGCCGAGCCGCTCCGGCGGCAGGGATACCTGCGCCGGCGCGACCGCGCGCCCGCCGGCAAAGACCGCCCGCGGCACCACCGTCGCGAAGCGCCGGTTCTGATAATGCGCGGTGATCAACTCCCCGGGCGGCTCGCTGCCGACCCCGGGCCCGATCTTCGCGACATCCTTGACCACGCCGGCATTGATGCGGCGTACCAGCCCGAGGTCGCTCGTATAGCCGGGCCAGTAGGCCTCGCCCGGCGCGAGCGGAAACCACGCGACGACCGAGCCGATCGGGTCGGGGGCGCTGAGCCCGACGCCGGCGCTGCCGATGAAGTTGACCGCCGCCGGCATATAGATCGGATGCGCGACCTCGGCGCCCGGAACCCAGGCCCACCGCTCGGTTCCCGTATTTGTCCCGGCAATCCGCGCCCAGCGCCCGTAATGCGACGGCGCAAAGCCCCACGCCATGTCGTCGACCCAGTTCCAGCCCCACGGTGCGGCCCAGCGCCAATGCCCGTAGCGGTAGGGCGCCCAGTCATCGGGCACGCTTTTCGGAACCCACACCTCGCCGAGCCCCTCGGCGCTCTCCCAGGTGCCGGCGGTATCGAGCGCCTCCCAACCCGTCATCCCGGCCGTAACATGCTTGAGCGCAGCGGGCTCCACGGCGGTGTCCGAAGCGGGCCGCCACAAACCGGTGAAATCGTCGGCAGCTGCGATCGTGACCGCAGCCGCCGTGCCCTTCAGCGTCAATACCGCGCCGGACGCGATCGTCCGGTCCGTGCCGCCACCCGCAAAACGCGCTTGTCCGGCAAAGACCGCGACCCGGCCGGGGAGCTGGTCATTGCCGGCGGTGATGTCGTAATCGCCCGGCGCGAGCAGCCACACCGCGCCTTGCGGCAGGTCGATCTCGATCGCCGTGCCGGCATCGAGCCGCGCCAGATGAATGCCGATGCGGCCCTGCTTTAAGGCGATCTGAACCGTCGCATCGTCGAGCCGCGCAGTTTCGGCCTCGCTGCCGCCCGCCAGCACGCTGCGCAGCGCGCCGATGCTGATCCCGGCCCGCGCCCGATCGGCGGTGCGGACGGCCATCCCCGTCGCGAGCGGATCGTTGATGCTGGCGGTGGTCCACTCGCCGCTCGCCGGCCGTAAGCTGACGGCGCCATTTGCGGCGCTGATCCGGCCGACCTGCGAGGGCAGCGCCTCATCGGCACGTGCGGCCATGCCGCAGATAACGCTTAACAGAACAGTTAAGACGACGAGAATTCGCGCGTTCGGCATGCCACGATCATAGCACCGGAATAAGGTTACGAAAGCCTTACCTTGGTGGTATCCCACTATCGCAAAACGCGAATTGCCGTCTCGCCAAGAGCTGGATTGACGCGCGATCCCGTTGCCATTGCAGGACAGGCGACGCAATCTCCCGTTTAAAAGCTTCCCTCGGAAAATTGCCTCGCCTTCCTCTAAAAGCCGCTCATAGTTGAAGCGGCGGCATGTGCCGCCGCGCCGACTCGCCCCAGGAGTCCGTCATGCCCGCCGCGACGCCCAAGGCAAGAAGCCGCCTTTCGCCGGAGATCGATCTCGACGGCAGCGGCAAGCAGACCGGGTTCTTGCGCCTGCCGCACTCGGTGCATCGCTCCGCCTATGGCTGGATCCCGATCCCGATCGCCCAGATCAGCAATAAGGGCGCGAACGGCAGCGGCCCGACGGTTCTGTTGATGGCCGGCAATCACGGGGACGAATATGAAGGCCAGGTCGCGCTCGGGCGGCTCATTCGCGAGCTCGACCCGGGCGAGGTGCAGGGCCGCATCATCATCCTGCCGTCGGCGAACTTCCCGGCCGCGATGGCCGGCAGCCGCACCTCGCCGCTCGACCAAGGCAATCTCAACCGCAGCTTTCCCGGCGACCCGACCGGCGGCCCGACCGCGCAGATCGCCTATTACATCGAGCACGAACTGCTGCCGCGCTGCGATTTCGTGCTCGACATCCATTCGGGCGGCAGCTCGCTGACCTATCTGCCGAGCACGCTCGGGCGGCGTCCCGACACGCCCGAGGGCGTCGAACGGGCGATCGAGCTGATGCGCGTCTTCGGCGCACCGATCGGCTATCTCGTCGATGGCGGCGGCTGGGGCGACATGACCTTGACCGCGGCGGCGGCCCGCGCTGGCGTCCGCCATATGAGCACCGAGCTGGCGGGCGGCGGGCAGGTGACGCCGGCCGCGTTGCGCATCGCCGAACGCGGCGTGCGCCGGGTACTGCACGCGCTCGGCGTGCTGACGCGTGAACCGCCCCGCGCGGAACACACGACACGCCTGATGCAGCTCAGCGGGCAGGATTACTATTGCTATGCGCCGGAGCCGGGCCTGTTCGAGCCGCTTGTCGAGCTCGGCGCCGAGGTCGAGGCCGGCGCCGCGGCGGGCGCCATTCATCCGCACGACACGCCGTGGCGCGAGCCGGCCATCGCGCGCTTCAGCCGGGCCGGCGCCGTTATCTGCAAGCGCGTCCCCGGCCGCGTCGAACGCGGCGACTGCCTCTACCACCTCGCAACCGACCTGATGCGCTGAACGCGACAGCGACGCCGGACGCTGGTCGCGGCCCTCCGGACGAATTTCCGGGCCTGGATCACGCCTCGCCTTGGATGAAAAGGTTTCATGCGGAATTAATGCAACGGGTGCGTATATCTATGCGTTGTGGGAGGCAGGAACGGCGGTTCGAGAAAAGGATCCCACTCATGTTCGATAAGCAGCGTGTTCGGCCAATCTTGCTCGCCGGCGCGATTGCCGGGTTCGGCGGCCTGGCATTGATCGGCGGCGCGCAGCCCGCGGCGGCGCAGTACAACCCGTACTGCACCTACCCCAATTACGACCCGTATTACTGCCAGGCTTACGGCTCCTACGCCTATGACTACCCCTCTTACGATTATGGCTACGAATACCCCTATGGCGGCGGTCTCGCTTTCGGCTTTGGCGGCGGCGATCGCTTCCATGGCGGGTTCAGGGGCGGCGGCTTTCATGGCGGCGGCTTCCGCGGCGGCGATTTCCACACCGGCGGAGGCGGCGGCATGCATGCCGGCTTCGGCGCCGGCGGCATTGGCGGCGGACACGGCGGTGGTGGCGGTCACGGCGGCGGAGGCGGCGGTCACGGCGGCGGAGGTGGCGGCCACCACTGATCGCGGCCCGCGCGCCGCGACAAGGCGACGGGCTAGGTCAGCGAAAAATTTCGCTCGGCTCCTTGACGGTCTTCAACCGCGTACCGATTTGAGTACAAATAGAGAACATCGAGATCACAGCGAGACGTTGCGTATGGCTGGATTTGCCTACGTCGAGCGGGTTGTTGCTTCTGTCTTTCAGCTGCCGGAGCAGGAGAACGATCGACCTTTTCGCCGTCCAACAACGCGGACGATCCGCGGGCCTCGGCGGTCTATCGCGGGCCGTGCGCTGTTATCCGGCTGTTCCGCCGCTGATATGCCGCTGTTACTCCTTGTCGTTTTTTCGGCAAAAACCATGTTGTTTCAAGAGGTTGGATGTTTTTCCGGCGATTTCTCCGCTGGTAACAGCGGCGGCGCCATGGTCCGGCCGCTTAGCGCATTGTCGGCATGACGTATTCGGCGCCCGCGCGGATGCCGGTCGGCCAGCGCGCCGTCACGGTCTTGAGCCGCGTGTAGAAGCGCACGCCCTCGGTGCCGTAGACGGCCATGTCGCCGAACAGCGAGCGCTTCCAGCCGCCAAAGCTGTGGAACGCCATCGGCACCGGGATCGGCACGTTGACCCCGACCATGCCGATCTGCACGCGGCTGGCAAATTCACGCGCGGCATCGCCGTCGCGCGTAAAGATCGCGACGCCGTTGCCGTATTCATGCTCGCTGGCGAGCGTTGTCGCCTCGTCAAACGTATCCGCGCGCATGACCGACAGCACCGGGCCGAAGATCTCCTCTTTGTAGATGCGCATGTCGGGCTTGACGTCGTCGAACACCGAGCCGCCCATGAAGAAGCCGTTCTCGTAGCCCTGCAATTTCAGGCCGCGGCCGTCGACGACGAGCTTGGCGCCTTCCTTGACGCCGAGATCGATGTAGGAGCGCACCTTGTCGTAATGCTGCTTCGTGACGAGCGGCCCCATTTCGGCCTCGGGGTCGGTGCCGGGGCCGATCTTCAGCGCGCGCACCCGCGGCACCAGCTTGTCCATCAGCCTGTCGCCGACGCCGCCGACCGCGACCGCGACCGAAACCGCCATGCAGCGCTCGCCGGCCGCGCCATAGGCCGCGCCCATCAAGGCGTCGGTTGCCTGGTCGAGATCGGCATCGGGCATGACGACCATGTGGTTCTTGGCGCCGCCCAAGGCCTGCACGCGTTTCCCGGCCGCGGCGGCGGTCGTGTAGATGTATTCGGCGATCGCGGTCGAGCCGACAAAGCTGACGGCGGCGATCCCGGGGTGCTGCAGGATCGCGTCGACCGCTTCCTTGTCGCCGTTGACGACGTTGAAGACACCGGGCGGCAATCCGGCCTCGGCGAGCAGCTCGGCAATACGCAGCCCGGCCGACGGGTCGCGCTCGGACGGCTTCAGGATAAAGGTGTTGCCGGTGGCGATCGCCATCGGAAACATCCACATCGGCACCATCGCCGGGAAATTGAACGGCGTGATGCCGGCGCAGACGCCGAGCGGCTGGCGCACCGACCAGCTGTCGATGCCACGCCCGACCTGCTCGGTGAATTCGCCCTTCAACAGATGCGGGATGCCGCAGGCGAACTCGACCACCTCGACACCGCGAGTGATCTCGCCCTGCGCGTCCGAGAAGACTTTGCCGTGCTCTTCGGAGATGACCCGCGCCAGCGCATCGTGCTCCCGCGCGAGGATTTCGAGAAACTTGAACAGGATCCGCGCGCGCGTCAGCGGCGGGGTCGCCGCCCAGCCGGGAAACGCCGCGGCGGCGGCTTTGACCGCGGCATCGACATCGGCGGCGCTCGCGAAAGCAACGCGCCGGACCTTCTCGCCGGTCGCCGGGTTGAACACGTCGCCGCCGCGCCCGCCAGAAGACTCCGACCGGCCTTGGACGCGCTTGCCGTTGATGAAATGAGAGATGTCGCTCATGCGCTCCTACCCGCGGGCTGGAATGGCTCTTCGCACCATCATAAAACGGCGCGCTCGCCACGGTCAGGAGATTTTCTGGAGCACCGATCCCGTGCCTGGGACAAACCCGGCCAACGGAGATCTCGAACGCGAGTGCGAAGCTAGTGGATCGATTCTAACGCTTGGTACCCGCGTTTGACCGAGGCGATGATCTTCTCAGGATCGGCGGTCCAGACGAAGGGCTTTGGATCATCGTTG
>WNGO01003261.1_pt1 | contig 11505 bp, 5 predicted proteins | sample 5400511 | NCBI WGS metagenome assembly WNGO01 (sample SAMN13153380, study PRJNA577476) | soil metagenome | isolation source: 20 cm soil or saprolite under Garry oak tree replicate 2 | place: USA:California | collected 2016-06-15
ATCTCGGCGGCGGTCAGAATCGGATACGGCCCGATGCGGTTCGCCTGCCGGAACGCCCGCGAGCGCCAGAAATCGTACATCGAGATCTGCAACGGATCGCCGGAAACGTCCGAACCCGATGACCGGTTGCGGAAGTACGGCGTGTTGGCGAACGGTTGTCCGTTGTTGCCGGTGCCCGCGGCGGCGCCCTGGGCCGTGCGCGCGACGACGGAACAGGGCGCGAGACAGTTTGCGCCGCCCGGAAAACGCTGGTCGGGCGAGACCACGAGGAACGGCGTCCGCAGGTTCAACGACGTGTTCAGCCACGCGGCGTAGCCACCAGAGGTGTCTGCCATGCCCAGCCAGAACTGGGACATCTGATGCCAGGCAGCGGCGCCGGTGGTGAAGTGTTGAACCACCCAGACCACGTCCCACCCGTTCGTGGGATCCATGCTGGGCGCGAAGTCGGCCGTGATGCCGGCATTGGCGTCGGCGATGACCTGTGTCCAATCCACCGCCGCGCGCTCGGCCGGCGTGCGGGCAACGTCGGCCCGGAACCGCGCCTTGTACGAGCGGACGAGTTGGATGAACTGCGCCTTCGTCATCCCGATACCGTTGATCCAGAAATTCGGCACGACCGGCAGCGGGAACGCCGTGTCATTGGCGGCGGCAATGGCGATCGCGGAATCAAGGTATTGGAGCGCGGCGGTATTCACCGCCTGATACCCCGAAAGCGGCACAACCACAGCGGCGTCCGCTTGCGGATTGTCGTTCTCCGTCAGGATCGACGCCGAGTCATACGCCAAAGAGAGATCACCTAGCGCGATCCCCTGCACGAACCGCGCAAAGGCACGCGCCCGCGCATTGGCCGGTGCCGAGCCGAGGCTCAGCTTGTTCAGCGCCGCGATCGCCAGCGCCGCCTGCCGCGCGGCACGGTGGCCGCGGAACCAGTCGTGATAATTGCCGGCCGATCCCTGGCTGCCGCGCTGGTTCGTCCATCATCTGGGTCTCGAGGTCGTCGTTGTTGCCGCCCAGCGTGCTCTGGTGCATGACGGCGAACAACCCCGACACGAACACCTGAAGATCGGCCGGGTTCGCGAATACTCGGGTACGGTCCGGATCGTTCTGGTTGGAGATCGCGAGCGGGTCCGTGCACGCGACGGTCACCACCAGCGCGATCAGGGCGAGGAGATATTTCTTGCTCATACGTCCTCCGGGCCTAAAGGGTGGTGGAGAGGCGGAACGTGAACGTCCGCAGGTTCGGGAACACGAATTGATATTCCCGCCGGGCACCGTGGCGATTCCCACCTCGGGATCGAACCCGCGGTAGCCCGTCAGCGTCAGGAGATTGCGGCCGATGAGGCTGAAGGCCCAGTCCCCGGTGCCGGCGATCCGCCCGACGTGATACGAGAGCGCCAGCTCGCGCAGCTTCGTGTAGCTCGCGTCCTCGACGCTGAAGTTGTTCGGTCCGAGCAGGTCGTAGAATCCGCCCACACCGGAGCCGTTGTCTGGCGGCGCGGCGCGGTAGTAGTAGCCGATCGGCTTGGCCGTTTCGACCGTCTTGCCCACCTGATCGACGTCATGCGACAGGAAGTCGAGGTGCGCCCAGTGGAACCCTTCATTCCAGACCCGCTGCCCGATCGACGCGTCAATCAGCGCGTACAAGCTCAGCCGGCGCCACGTCACGTTCTGCGTGATCGCGAACCGGAAGTCCGGTAGCGCATTGCCGAGCGCTACCCGCTGCGCGTCCGTGGGGTTATTGGCATTGCCGCGGAGAATGATCGGCATCCCCCAGTTCAGCGCGACGCCCCAGGGGGCCGCGGTACCCGGCAGCTGCGTCTCCCACAAGTTGTGCGTGATGCCCCAGCCCGGCTGATTCCCCGCACCGACCCAGACGAGCCAGCCTTCGTCGTTCCGCTGGAACGAGCTGGTCGCTCCGCCGCAGTCGGTGTTGAACGGCGGTGGCAGCTGGCTGCACGACTGCAGGAACGCGCGGCCGTAGAACGTGCCGACCCGCTCGCCTACCTGCGCCTGGAAAAGCTGGTCTGCACCCTGCTGGTCCGTCCCGTAGTTGTAGGGCGCCACGTCGAGCCGCTCGATAAAGCTGCGGTTGTGATCATACACCACGTTCATGGACCACTGGACGTCACGGCGCGAGACCACGGGGATGTTCAATGCCAATTCGTGCGTGATGTTCAGCAGCTCACCCGCGTTCTGCCACTGATTCTGATAGCCGGTTGATGAGGAGACCGGCACCTGGAGAATCTGATTGTCGATATGCGAGCGGGCGTACGTCGCGGTCAGCCCGTAGCGGCCCAAGAACTCGATGTCGGCGCCGATCTCCAGCTCGTGGTGCAGCTCGGGACGGAGGTTGCGGTTGCCCAGTGTCGTGAGGGTGAGGATGCCGCCGCCGCCGATGTTGAACGTCTCGTACTGCGCGGTGAAGTTGGGCGAACCGCCGGCCGTGCCGTACGATGCGCGCAGCTTCATCTCGCTGACCTGCGGGATGAACCACCACGCTTCTTTCGAGGGACGCCATGCGGCCGACACCCGGCCGAAGGTCGCCCAGCGATTGCCGATGCCGAACAGCGAGCTGCCGTCGCGCCGGACCAGCGCGTCGAGAATGTAGCGATCCTTGTACTCGAAGTTGCCGCCGAAGAACTGACCGATCTGGCGAACCCGCGAGAACGTCGAGGCGACTGCCTGGTTCTGCGTCACGTTCCCGAGCGACGTCACGCCTTTGACCGACAGGAACCGGCCCTGCCCGGTGTTGATGTCGGCGTCCCGTTGCTCGAACGAGTACCGCGCGGTGAAGCGGCTCTGGAGATCCGGCGCCAGCTGCCGGTGCACGGTGGCGTTGAGGTCGGCGTCGATCGCTTCGTTGCCCGCGCCACCGCGGAAAATAAATCCGTTGTTGACGTTGGGATTCGACCCCGTCGTGCGGAATCCCTTGTCCTGAATCTGCGCGAACGTAGTGCGCCGCACGTCATACCCGAGGCTAGTCTCGAAATTCAGCCAGCTGAGCGGGCGGTAGGTGACCACCGCGCTGCCGATGAAGCGGCTCGCGACATCGCTGCGCAGCGCGTTCTCGAACGAGTAGAGCGGATTGGCGTTCTGGCTGCCGCCGCCCTGCAGGTTGGGTCGAATGTAGACGTTGCCGCGCGTATCGCGCTGGAGAATGTCTGCAACCGCGGGGACGCGCGTGAGCTGGAAGAACGCGCCGTTGCCGCCGTCGTTGTTCGCGCCGTCCTGTGAGTCGCGGCTGTAGAACGCGCGCACGCCGACGTTCCATTGTGTCCCGACGAGCTGATCGACATTCGCGCGGAATGAGCTGCGCTGGAAGCCGTTGAGGAACCGAATCGCGCCGCGCTCCGACAGATTGGTCGCGCTGGCGTAGAAGCGGGTGTCCCCGTAGCGGCCGGTCAGATCGATGGCGTTCTGGGTGAACGGATGCGGCTGCACCGTCTGCGCCACCGCGTTGTACGCGGTGCCGGGCCACGGATTCAGCTGGAACACTTCCTTCAGCACGTTGCCCGTACGGCCCCCGACCGCGGACGGCGAAATCGAAGAGCCGGGATCGAGCGGGAAGCCGGGCACCGTCCCCGCGGTGTCGCCAGGCGCGTTGTTCACGCGTGCCGCTTCGGTGGCATAATCAAACGTGCGCGCGCACAGCGGCTGTCCCGTAACGCTCGTGCAGAACCGCTTGCCGGTCTCGTCCGTCAGGAGCGCATGGAAGCGCGCGAGCCCGAAATCGCGCTCGATGTCCGACACACCGACTTCACTGTGCAGACCGAATTGCACCGTGTTATCCAGCATGCGATTGCCGGACTTCGTCCGAATGTTGATGACGCCATTGCCCGCGCGCGCGCCATACAACGAGGCGCCGGCGGCACCCTTCACCACTTCGATGCTCTCGATGTCCTGCTGCGCAATCTCGGGCAGGTTGCCGTTGATGATCACGCCGTCCACGATGTACAGCGGATCCTGGCTACGACCTGACGCATTCAGCGAGGTCGGGCCGCGCAGCATCACCGACGCCTGCGTGCCCGGCCGGCCTGTGCCCGAGACGATGTTCGCGCCAAGCTTCCCCTGCAGCGCGCGCAACGGATCGGACGCCGCGGTGGGCGTGGCCGTCATGTCGAGGCGCGTGACCGCGAAGGGCGACTTGATCTGAGGCGTCGAATCCTGCACCCCGGTGACGACGATCGCCTCGAGCATGTTCACGTCGGTGGCGAGCGTGAAGTCGACGACATGCTCGCCCGGCGAGAGTGTCACGCTTTTGCTCTGGGGCTTGTACCCAATCGATCGGACGCGCACCGTGATCGGCTGTCCGTGCACGCGCGCGGCCGGGATCGGGATGGTGTACAGCCCGTTCGCCCCGCTCAGCACCTGCAGCTGGAGCTCCGGGATCTGGACCGCGACGACTTGCACGGGCTCGTCGCGATCGGAACGGATCGACCCGCGCACGACGGCGTCCTGTGCCCACGCGGGTACAGCGACGCCCATCGCGAGAACGCACAGCGCCTTCAGACATTTGTGGAGCATAACGCGACTCCCCTGGTGAAGAGACGACAAGACGACGCGAGGCTCGGCAGCCGCTCGCGGCGACAAAAAACCGGTTGTGAAATGGCCAGTGGCGTGACGGCCACTGGGAGAATCCCCTAACGGCGGAGCTAATGCTTGAAATACCACCGATATGCATCAAGCGTCAAGACCCTGCAAACGTTAGAATTGAGTTGCCATGGTGACCCGCAGCCTGTCACTCAGCTTGGCATTCGTGATCGGCCCCCTGCTCCTCGACGGACAACAGACGGCCGGCCTGCTGGGCACCCTCCGGGATCGGACCAGCCAGCAGCCGGTCCCGAATGCCGCGATCACGATCGTGGGAAAGCCGGTCTTCCTCCGCACGGACAGCGCAGGCCGCTTTAGCCTAGACCACCTGACGCCCGGACTCTACGTGGTGCAGGCCCGTGCCCTCGGCTACACGCCCGGATCCCGTATCGTCGAGGTGGCGGCAGAGGAGACGCTGGCCGTGGTCATCGAGCTCGAGCTGGCCCCCTTCACGCTGCCTGATATGACCGTCGAAAGCCGGCGCGTGCAGGCCGGTCTGGAGGGGTTCGAGCGCCGCCGGCTACGGAGGGAGGGGGTGTTCCTCTCTGAGGACGACATCATCCGCTCCAACGCGGCGCGACTGTCCGACGTCCTGCGCATGACCCCGGGCGTCCGGCTGATTTGCCGGGCCGCCGGATGCCGAGTGCGGATGTCGCGCGGCGAATGTCAGCCGGATTACGTGGTCGATGGCTCGCCCGCCAATAACTCGACGAGCCTCGAGATGCCCGTGATTGGGTTGATCGCCGTGGAGATCTACCGCACTGTTACGGAGACACCACTCGAATTCTTGCGGGCGAACAACACGTGCGGCACGATCGTCATCTGGACGCGGAAGGGCCCTCAAAGGTGAAGCCACTATTCCCCCTCGTCGTGGCGGCTGTCCTCCTCCAACCCCAAGGTGAGGACCCGCTTCGGACCAGAACCAAGGGCCGGGCCGATGCTCCGGTCACCGTCTATGAAATGGCGGACTTCCAGTGCCCCGCCTGCCGCATGTTCACCGTCACGGTGTTGCCGACCATCGAGCGCGAGTTCGTGCAGACGGGCAAGGTGCGCTGGGTGTTCATCAACCTGCCCTTGACCAGCATCCACCCCAACGCGATGGCCGCCGCCGAAGTCGCCATGTGCGCCGCCCGGCAGGGGGGGGACCGCTTCTGGCAAACGCACGATGCGCTCTACCAGCATCAGGACGAGTGGGCCAAGCTCCCGCAGCCCCGCACCGCGCTGGTGAAAATCGCCCAGCGCGCCGGCGTCGACCGGACGAAGTTGCTCGGCTGCCTCGACGATGGGACCGTACGCAAGGAAATCGAGCTCGATGCCCAGCGGGCAAACCGGTCCGGCGCCCACGCGACTCCTTCCTTCTATATAGAGGGCGGCCTGCTCGAAGGGGCACCGTATACGCCGGATCCGATGCGCCACATGCTGGACTCGATCTACGCCGTGCGCACCCGCGCGACGCCTCCCCCACCGCAGTGAGTAAGCCGTCGTTCCTGTACCGGCTGAGCGTGCATGTCGTGACGCGTGCGGCGCCGCTGGTCGCACGCTTCGACAAGAAAGTGGCGCGAGGGCTCGACGGGCGGCGCGGGTTGGCCGCCCGTCTTGCCACGTGGGCAGCGGCGCAACGCGACACGAAGCGGCCGCTGATCTGGATGCACGCGCCGTCGGTAGGCGAAGGACTACAGGCGAAGCCAGTGCTCGAGACGCTGCGCGCCGAGCATCCCGACTGGCAGCTGGCGTTCACGTTCTTTTCGCCGTCGGCCGAGCGACTCGCGAAGAACCTGCCGGTCGACTTCGCCGACTATCTGCCACTCGACCGGCCGTCCGACGTGTCGAAGGTCTTGGACGCGCTGCAACCAACCGCGCTCGTCTTCAGCAAGCTCGACGTCTGGCCGGAGTTGACGCTCGCGGCCGCGGGCCGCGGCGTCAAGCTTGGATTGATCTCCGCCACGGTGGCGCCGAACAGCTCGCGGCTGCGCTGGCCGGCGCGGCAATGGTCCACGCCGGCATATCGCGCGCTCGACCGCGTCGGCACGATCAGCGAAGAGGACGGCGAGCGACTCGAGATCCTGGGCGCGCGGCCGGACGTCATCGCCGTCACCGGCGACACGCGCTACGACAGCGTGGCCGAGCGCGCCGCGCGCCTGGACAAGACGCGCGAGCCGCTCGCGCGACTGGCGTCGATGGCGCCCGACGCGTTCACCATCGTCGCGGGATCGACCTGGCCATCGGATGAGGCTGTACTCTTACCCGCGTTCGCGGACCTGCTGCATCAGCTCCCGACCGCGCGGCTGTTGCTCGCTCCCCACGAACCGAATCCCGATCACCTGGCGGGAATCGCCGAGCGCCTGCGCCACCTGAAGCTGCCCCGGCCCGTCCGGTTGTCGCAGCTCGAACATGCGAAGCCGGGCCCGGTGATCGTCGTCGATCGCGTCGGCATTCTCGCCGATCTCTACTCGCTCGGCGACACGGCGTTCGTCGGCGGCGGCTTCCACCGCGCGGGTCTGCACTCGGTGCTCGAACCGGCGGTGTTCGGCGTGCCGATCACGTTCGGCCCGCATTGGCGGATGAGTCGCGATGCGGCGCTGTTACTGGACCAAGGCGGAGCGGTCGCACTGCCCGCCGACGCGCGCCATCCCCTGCACTCGCAGTGGCTCGTGTGGCATCACGATCCGGCGGCGCGCAAGAGCGCCGGCAAGGCCGCCAAGCGGATGGTCGCCGACGGACGCGGCGCCGCCGAACGAACGGCAGCGCTCGTGTGGGGGCTCGTGGATAGTTGAAGCTCTTGCCTTTCCTTTTATTGCTTGTTGCCTGTAGCCGCGAAACAGCCACGGTCACATCAGCGTGGCACGATGCTGATGGTTACCGGTGGCGCGAGCTCGATGTGCCGCGCGGAACACTCACACCGGGGTTCACGTCGCTCGCTCCTTCTCGGACCGGCATCTCGTTCAGCAACACGGTCAGCGATTCGCTGTTGGCACAGAATCGCCAGCTCGCTCAGGGCGCGGGCGTGTGCCTGGCGGACGTGGACGGCGATGGGCGCCCCGATGTGTTCCTCGCCCGCACCGAAGGGTCGAGCGCGCTGTATCGCAACCTGGGCGACTGGCGATTCGAGGACATCACGCAGCAGGCGGGCGTCGCGGCACCGGGCCGCCACGCGACGGGATGCGCCTTTGCCGACGTGGACGGCGACGGGGATCAGGACCTGGTGCTCGTCTCGCTGGGCGGCCCAAACGCGCTCTTTTTGAACGACGGTAAGGGCCATTTCACCGAGCAGAGCGCCGGCCTGACGTCCACGGCGGGAAGCATGTCGATCACACTCGCCGACGTGGACGGGGACGGCGATCTCGACATGTACGTCGCGAACTACAAGGCCTACACGACGATCGACCGGATGTCGCCTCAGGATCGGGGGTTCGGCCGGATCACCCGCCGCCTGGGACCAAACCAGTACGAAGTCAAAGAGCAGTACCGGCGCGACTATAAGCTGGTGAACCGTGAGGACTTGGGCGGGATCAGCCTCCAACAGCGCGCAGATCCGGACTATTTCTACCTGAACGACGGCACCGGGCACTTCACGCGCGAGCCCATGGCGCACAATCCCCGGTTCGTGGACGAAACGGGGGCGCAGCTCACGGAGGAGCGTGAGGACTTCGGACTCGCAGCAATCTTCGCCGATCTCAATGGCGACGGCGCGCCCGACCTCTACGTCGCCAACGATTTCGAGGATCCGGACCAGTGCTGGATCAACGACGGCCACGGGCGGTTTCGCCTGATTCCCTGGTACGCGCTGCGCAGCACGAGCAATTCCGGAATGGCGGTCGCCGTGGGCGACGTGAATCGGGACGGGTATCCCGATCTGTTCGAAGTCGACATGCTCGGCCGCGATACGCGCCGCCTGAAAACCCAGATTCCCACGCACACCGCCGCCCCCGCGCACCCCGGCTTGGGCGAAGGTCGCCCGCAGCGGCAGCGCAACACGCTGCAGCTGAACCGCGGCGACGGGACGTTTGCCGAGGTCGCGCGGTTTGCGGGAGTGGGCGCCTCGGGTTGGTCGTGGTCCACGCTCTTTCTCGACGTCGATCTCGATGGCTGGGAAGACATCCTCATCGGCACCGGCCACCGGTGGGACATCATGGATGGCGACACACAGTATCGGCTGCGCAGTCAGCTCGGCCAAATCGACTGGCGCCGGATGCTGTTCGAGTATCCTCCCCTGAAGCTGCCGAACGTGGCGTTCCGCAATCGCGGCGACCTGACGTTCGAGGATGTGAGCAAGAAATGGCGCTTCGATCTTGGCGACGACATCTCACAGGGGATGGCACTCGCCGATCTCGACGGCGACGGCGATCTCGACGTGGTGATCAACCGGCTCGATAGCCCCGCAGCCGTGCTTCGCAACGACGCCACGGCACCGCGCGTCGCGGTGCGCCTGCGCGGCGCGGCGCTGAACACCGCCGGTATCGGCAGCCGCGTGCGGGTGCTGGGCGGTCCCGTCCCGTTGCAGGAGCGTGAGATGATCGCCGGCGGCCTGTACCTGTCGAGCTCGGATGCGAGTCTGACGTTCGCGACCGGCACCGCGGCTCACGTCCGAATCGAAGTCGATTGGCGCGATGGCGCGCGGTCGGTGATCGATAGCGCACTGCCAAACCGCGAGTACGAAATCATGGAGCGCGGTGCAACGCACGACGCACGACGTACGACGCACGACACGCCGGAACCGCTCTTCGAAGATGTCACTGCTCAACTCGGCGGCCACACGCACGTCGAGCCGTACTTCGACGACTTTCAGCGCCAGCCGTTGCTGCCCAACTCGTTCAGCCAGCTCGGTCCCGGTGTCGCATGGGTCGATCTGGACGGCGACGGCAAGGAAGATCTGATCGTTGGTGCAGGACGCACTGGAAGGATCACATTGTTCCATAACACGGGAACGCGACTGCAGCCATCGGCCGTGCGCCCCCCGCCCGCCCCCGGTGACCTCACGACGATTCTTGGCTGGCCGGACGGACACGGCGGATCACTCGTCCTCGCCGGTGTGGCGGCCTACGAAGCCGCCAGCACTACCGCGGCCCGGACCATGCCCAGCGTCGTTGCGTACTCCCCGCGCACAGGAGCGGCTACGCCGCTGATCCACGGCGACACGGCGAGCGTGGGACCACTCGCGGTCGCTGATTATGACGGCGACGGCAACCTCGATCTGTTCGTCGGCGCGAGGATCTACCCTGCCGGGTATCCGCTGTCGCCCTCGTCCCACTTGTACCACAACGTCGACGGGCGTCTCGTCCTCGACTCCGCGAACGATCGGCTGTTTGACGAGCTGGGGATGGTGTCCGCGGCGACGTTTGCGGACATCGACGGAGACGGTGATCCGGATCTCATTCTCACGCTCGAGTGGGGCGCGATTCACGTCTTCCTGAACGATCACGGCAGATTCCGCGCTGCGGCGTTTCCGGGTCTCTCCGACGTGAACAGCCGCTGGAACGGCCTCGCGACCGGCGACCTCGACGGTGACGGTAGGCTCGACATCATCGCGACGAGCTGGGGTCGCAATCTCGCGTACCATGCGAGCGATTCCGACCCCTTGCTCCTGTACACCGGTTTCTTCACCACACGCGGCCGCCCGGACGCGGTGCTGGCGCAGCACGATCCGCGTATCGGCGCTCCCGCCCCGCTCGTCTCCTTCGATCGTCTCGTGATGGCGCTGCCGAGCGTGGCGCAACGGTTCCGCACGTTCAGCGCGTACGCCGACGCGAGCATCGATCAGGTGCTCGGTCCCGCGGCGCGGGGGGCGGTACGGTTAGGAGCCACGACGCTCGATAACATCGTGTTCCTGAATCGCGGTGATCGGTTCGAGGCACACGCATTGCCGGCAGAGGCGCAGCTGGCGCCGGCGTTTTATGCCGGCGTAGCCGACTTCAACGGCGATGGGAAAGAGGACGTGTTCCTCAGCCAGAACTTTTTCGCGACCGACATCGCCACGCCACGCTACGATGCCGGCCGCAGCCTGCTGCTGCTCGGCGACGGCACGGGTGGGTTCGAGGCCGTGCCCGGCCAGCGTTCGGGGCTCTTGGTGTACGGCGAGCAGCGCGGCGCGGCCTACGCGGACTTCGACGGCGATGGGCGGCTGGACCTGGCGGTCAGCGAGAATGGCGCGCCGACGCGCCTGTTCCACAATGTCGGCGCGACCCCGGGGATCCGGATTCGCATCGTGGGGCCAGCGGGCAATCCCACCGGCATCGGCACGCAGATGCGGCTGCGTTACGGCGAGACCGCCGGACCGGTGCGCGAGATCCAGGCTGGCTCAGGCTATTGGTCGCAGAACGGCGCGGTGCAGGTCCTGGGGCGCGCGGGCGAGCCGACTACCCTCTGGGTTCGGTGGCCTGGAGGCGGCGAACAGACGTTCCCGCTCGCGCGGGGACAACGGGAGATCACGGTTCACGTTCCCAAATAAAGAAGGGGCGGGATCGCTCCCGCCCCTGTCTTCATCACCAGTCGTTCTTCTCAGTACCGGGCACCGCTCAGGAACGAGCCATGAGGCCGCAACGCCTGTATCGCACGGTACCGGTCTTCCACTGTCTCACGCCGTGCTGCACCACCGCCGATCGGCGGCGCCATATCCGGACTGGTTCCTCCACCGAAGGTGTAGACCGCACGCTGGAGGATGTCCAGCTCCTTCGCCGGCACTGGCATCTGACGGGGCGTATTGAGAATCAGCCCATCAACGCGGCGCCGGTTGAAGAACGCCGTTGCACCCTGACCCATGAACTCGATTTCCTGCTCGTAATGCAGGGCGTCGTAGAGTACCGTGTCGGCCTCCGCACCAGTCAGCGCGGGCAGACCACCCCGGTTGACACGGCTCTTGTTGATCAGGTTAGCCGCCGTCACCCGCAACCCACCGCTCCGAAGCACGCCTTCCGCCCA
>WNGO01004239.1_pt1 | contig 11499 bp, 6 predicted proteins | sample 5400511 | NCBI WGS metagenome assembly WNGO01 (sample SAMN13153380, study PRJNA577476) | soil metagenome | isolation source: 20 cm soil or saprolite under Garry oak tree replicate 2 | place: USA:California | collected 2016-06-15
GAACGGCTCATGGAAGATTTGAGATCCGTCCAAGTCACTAAGGCCGATCGGATTCGGAAAGCGCTTCCCTTTGACGGAACGCTTTATCAGGGTGTTTTTCAACGCAACGACTTCACTTATGGCGTGGCGATGTTCCAGCGCGGCTATCTCGAGCAGGCAGCGGCGTCCTTTAAGCAGGTGATCGTGGCGAAGCCGCAAGATCCGGAGGCCTACTACAATCTGGGAACACTGTATCTCCGAAAAAACTCTTTGCACGAAGCGCGGCAGTACCTCGAGCAGACGGTGAAGCTCCGTCCGAACTATCCTGAAGCGTGGAACAATCTTGGAATGGTGGCCGCCCAGGAAGGTCAGACGGACCAGGCCGTTCGCAACTTCAAACAGTCTCTGCTCTTAAGGCCGAGCTATGCCATCGCGCTCGCGAACCTCGGAAACATCTACCGGCGACAGGGAGACTTTGAAGAAGCGGAAAAACTCCTGAGCCGCGCGCTTGAAATTACACCGGATGATCCGGAGGTCAACTACAGCCTTGGGATGCTCTACGCCCGGCAAGACAAGTTCGAACGGGCCGCGCACTATTTGGAAAAAGCGGTGAGCTTGCGCCCGGAGTATCCCGATGCGCTTAACAATCTAGGCGTCCTATTTGTGCGTGAGCGGCGAAACTCCGACGCAGAGGAGAGATTCAAGACCTGCATCCGCGTTGCCCCGAACTTTGACCAGGCCTATCTCAATCTGGCCCGTCTGTACGTGATTTTGGAGAAAAAGCAAAAGGCCAAAGAAGTGTTGCTCGCCCTCCTGCACCAACAACCGGAGCACGAGGTGGCCCAGAAAGAACTGGAAATGCTACAGTGACTTTGCGAGACCTGCGATGAGAGCGCACGCGGAGGCAGACGGGGGGATGAACATCCGCCCTTCATTTCAGCATCCATCCAGGATCGCGGGCAGCCGGCCGAAGTTGCGCGGAATCTTTGCGCTGGCCTTGATTCTCCTATTTCCCAGAGTATCTGCAGCGCAGCAATCCGTCCCCAGCAAGAAAAATGCTCAGCAATCTTCGAAGATCCAGCCGCAATTCCGGGAAGCGGAGGAACTGATTCGCCAAGGGTTGGTCGATCAGGCCAAAGAGAAAATTCAGGAAGCGCTCGAGCGGAACCCCTCTAGTGTCGAGGGCTACAATTTATTGGGGATTATCTACGGCGACCAAAAGGACTATGCAACTGCGCTGGAGGCGTTCCAGCATGCCCTGAAGCTCGATCCCAACTCCACCACAACACGGAACAACCTTGGAAATGTCTATGTCGCTCAGGAAAAGCCCGACCTCGCCGAGAAAGAGTTCAGGACCGTCGTGCGCCTTGATCCCGCGAATCGCGACGGAAACTAATCGCGACGGAAACTACAACCTCGGACTTGTCTTGATGGCCAAGGGGCAGCCCACGAAAGCCATTTCCTACTTTCAGCGAGTACGCCCTGCAAACGTTGAAACTCGGTTCAACCTCATCCGGGCGTTCTTGCAGGCCCACAGGCCGACGGAAGGGTTAAAGGTCGCGACAGATCTTTCCGCTCAGAACAAGGATGACGTCCAGCTGCATTTCACGCTGGGTGTTTTGCTCGCCACTGAAAAGCAGTACCGGCCGGCCCAACTAGAGCTGGAAAGGGCCAATGCCTTAAAGCCGGAAACCTTCGAGATTCTTTTCAACCTTGGACAGGCCTATCTTCGCGGCAACGAATATGCGAAAGCCGAACAGGCCCTGAATCGAGCCCTGAAACTAAAACCCGATTCACCCGAGACGCTCTACTTGCTGGCGCAGGTCTATGCCGACCAGACGCGGGCAGTAGATGCGCTGGATTTGCTGGTGCGTGCTCACAAGCTGGCCCCTCAGAATACGGACATCATTTTTCTCTTGGCCCGGGTAAGCATGTCCCAGAATTATTTCGAAGATGCCATTCAGCTCCTCGAATCAGGCTTGAAAATCGCGCCGCAACGCGCTGATCTCCACGCCGCGCTGGGCGAGAGCTATTTCATGTCCGGCAAGGCGGAGAAGGCCATCGAGGAGTTCAAGATCCTGATCCAGCTGGACCCGTCGGCGCGATCGTATGCATTTATGGGGCTCTCCTACCGCCATCTGGGGCGATTCGATGAAGCCAGGAAATACTTTCAGGACGGGCTCAAGCAGGATCCCCACAACGCTTCCTGCCTTTTCAACTTGGGCTATATCGAGGAGCGCCAGGGAAATCACACACGGGCCGAGGAGCTGTTTCAGCGGGCGCTTCTGTCGAACCCTGATTTTTCCGAAGCGCTGTTGGAATTGGCTAATTTGCGAATCACGAACAAGAGATTGCAAGAAGCAGCGCAATTGCTCAGAAGATACGTCAAAGTCAGCCGCAACGCTGCTTCAGGATATTACAAGCTCGCCATGGTGGAGAGGAGCCTCCATCAATTGGACGCCGCACAAAGGGATTTGAATGTCTTTCAGACTCTCTCCAAAGACTCTTCGCCTGGCCCTTATCCGTATCAACACCTTTTCGATTACCTTGGCAATCGCTCCAGCCTTTCGCCTCTGGCGCGGACTCAACTGGATTTGACCGAGCTGACGGAGCAGATCCAGAAACATCCGGACCAACCGCAAGACCTCTACCTGCTGGCCGAAGCTTATCTGAAACTGGGCAAGCCCGACGAAGGCCGAAAGGTCATCGCGCAACTTGACCAGCTCAGCGCGGGCGACTACCGCACCCAGACCGGCGTCGGTGTACTGCTGGCGCGTTTCCGTTTGTACGACGACGCCATCCAGCATTTCCAGACAGCCCTGCGCGCCAATCCCGATTCCGACGACGTGAAATTTGATTTGACCGATGCTTACTTCCGCCGCGGCCTCTATTCCCAAGCGCTCGAAGCTTCGCGACAAGTTTCGGCAACGGGCCAGCAGGACGATGCTTTCCTGGCGCTGCTCGGAGACATCCACGCCCATCTCGGTGACACGTCCCGGGCTGAAGAGATTTTCCGGGAGGCGATCCGCCGTAATCCTGATAACGACCAGTACTATCTTTCGCTCACCCTCGTTCAACTCCGGGAGAATAATGTCAGCGATGCCGAAGAGACGTTGCGGAAAGGGCTGGCGCGAATTCCCAGTTCCGGAAAAATCCTCTGGGGATTGGGAATCGTCGCGGCCCTGGAAGGGAAGACCCCGCAAGCTGCGCAGAACCTCGAGCGCGCCGTGGACCTTTTGCCGGAGTGGCCCGGTAGTTATTCCACCTTGGGCGCTTTTTATTATCAAACAGGAGAAATCACCAAAGCCCGGGAAGTGCTGAATCGTTTCAAGGGCAGCAACGCAGCCGGTGGACTGGATGTGAATCGAATTGAAGAAGCCCTGGCCAAAGCCCCGGCGGCGCCGTCTTCGCTTCGTGAACCCATGCCCATGGTTGCCAGGCAGCAGTTACTTCAACTGGCGCTGTCGCTTGCTGACCGCACACTCTGAGCGGATAAGAAAACTTCTGGTTGAGCAGCTTGATTGCCCGCGTTAGAATGTGCGGGCCGACTGAAATATTTTCGATGAGTTCCGAAGCACATCCCCTCGGGAAAGAATCAATTGCAATCGCGCTCTGCTGCTTTGCCATCATTGTTTCTCTAGTGGCGGGCGTGGGTTTTCCCGCCGGCCTAGTGTTGTGCTACGTCGTGCAGACTCTTCCGCTCTGGATCGGTATTGTGTTGGGTATCCGCCGTGCCCGTCTGACTGGCTGGATTGGGCTTCCACTTTTTCTATTCTGGTTGACCTTAATGGTGTTCATTTGGCTATACGTGCTCGGTATCGCTAGCATCATTAGCGGACATTTCTCACCTTTCGAAATTGCGATGACCATCATCGTGGGAGCGGCATCGGTGACCGGCATTGCAATATTCACTCGACTCAAGTCCTCTCTGTCTCCCGCGATGGCGGTAACGGCATTCGTGGTAACCGCAGTAGTGCAATATACGTGCTTCCGCATCAGCTTCTTACCTGCAATCGCACATCGGTAATCGGCGAATGGAAAAAAAATCGAACCTGGGTAGAGGACTCCATCTCAGAGCCGCGTGCAGCGCAATCCTGACGTTAAGCACCGTGATTGGTATAACCGTTCATCAGAAGACCCTCGCTCGGCAGACTCCTAAAGCGCAGGATTCCCGGATAACCGTCCGTTACACCGACGTTCGACAATCGGCCGGAATCACATTTCGTCAGGATGCCACGCAAACAGAAGAAAAGTATTACCTCGAAACTATGGGTACCGGCGTCGGCTGGATCGACTATGACCAGGACGGCCTGATGGATCTCTACTTTGTCCAATCGGCTGCTACTGACATTTACAAACCAGCGCATCCCTTGCGCTCGGCGCTTTACCACAATAATGGTGACGGAACGTTTACCGACGTCACCGAAAAAGCTGGCGTGGGCGGAGAGGGGCATTACGGCCAGGGTGTTGCCATCGCGGACTTCGACAATGACGGCTACCCCGATATGTACGTGACCGGCTATGGCCGCGCTATCCTTTATCACAATAACGGCGATGGAACGTTCACCGACGTCACCACCAAGGCCGGTGTCGCGGACGAAGGCGGATGGTCAACCAGCGCAGGATGGTTTGACTACGATAAGGATGCCTGGCTCGACCTGGTCGTCACCGATTACATCGAGTGGACGCCGAAGACGAACCTGTGGTGCGGCGAACGCCGGCCAGGCTATCGTTCTTACTGCAATCCGGGCAACTACAAAGGGCAGAAGACCAAGCTCTACCACAACAATCATGACGGCACTTTCACCGACGTCAGCGATGCGTCCGGTGTTGGCAAGCCCGAATCGAAGGGCATGGGTGTGGTCCTGGCAGATTTCAATAACGACGGCTGGCCGGACATCGCTATCGCCAACGACACTTGGCCGAATTTTCTTTTCATCAATAAGCATGACGGCACCTTTCAGGATGTTTCCTTCGTTTCCGGTTTGGCGGCCAGCGAGGACGGCCGCTATGAGGCGGGAATGGGCATCGATGCCGCGGACGTGGACGGCGACGGCTGGCAGGATGTGTACGTCACGCACCTTGATTTCGAATTGAATCGCCTTTACCACAACAACCGGGATGGAACCTTCGATGACTTCACCTATCGCTCCGGGATTGGGAACAAGGCCATCCTGCTGAGCGGCGTCTCCATGAAGTTCCTGGACTATGACAATGACGGCTGGCCCGATATCCTGCAATTGAACGGCGCCATGCTGGACAACGTTCATCTTTATCACAGCGAAGTGTCTTACAAGGAACCCTTGCTGATGTTCAGGAATTTGGGAAAGGGCCAGTTCGAAAAAGTGTCAGACTCTTTGGGTCCGGACTTCATGCGCCCCATCGCCGGCCGCGGCCTGGCCACCGCTGATTTCGACAATGACGGCGACATCGACATCGCCATCAATAATCGCGGGGACTATCCGGAGCTTCTGCGCAACGATGGCGGGAACGCCAATCACTGGCTGGAAGTCCTGCTGATCGGTACACGCTCCAACCGCGATGGGATCGGCTCTTCGCTGAAGCTAACCTCCGAAGGGGTCGCGCACGTTGAACAGTCAAAGGGTGGCATGAGCTATATGTCGGCGAGTGATCCCCGGATTCATTTTGGTTTGGGGAAACGCACCAAGATCGAGTCTCTGGAAATCACTTGGCCGAGCGGGCAGGTGGATCGACTAACGAATGTGCCAATCGACCGGATTATCGCCGTCAAGGAGGGCACCGGAATTGTGCCGCGCAGCTTTCCAAAGGTACCGAGCCGATGAAGAGAAATGGAGCCGCACACGTGACAAACGGATCGGTTCACTCGCGAATTTCCAGCGTGGCGAACTTCGTTCTCGGCGATCATAGGCTATGAATCTCCTGCGGCGGCGTTTCCTCGGCTCATCCCTCGTCGTTCTCGGCAGCACGCTCTTGGACGCGCTCACAATTCCGCTCTGGAAATGGAGGAGTTCGGCGCTGCTCGAAGCGGCGCCCGTTTCGAATCCGTCTATCTCGAATCCAACGGCGGCCTCTCCAGTCGTGTTCGTGGACGTCGCCCGCGAGGCCGGCCTAATCGCCCCCAATGTGTGGGGCGGTGCCGACCACAAGAAGTACATCATTGAAGCGAAGGGAAGCGGGCTGGCTTTTTTCGATTATGACCACGACGGATGGCTAGACATTTATTTGACGAACGGAACGCGCTTCGATGCTAATTGGCCGCCCGGGAAACCTCCAACCTCGCACCTGTACAAAAACAACCGCGACGGGACCTTCACCGATGTCACGGAAAAATCCGGCTTAGGTCGCACTGGCTGGCAGACGGGCGTCTGCGTGGGCGACTACGACAACGACGGCTGGGACGATCTCTTCTGCTGCTTTTGGGGGCACAACATTCTGTTTCACAACAACGCCGACGGCACGTTTACGGAGGTCACTCGCAAAGCCGGCGTCTACGACGAACAGATCCGCTGGGGGGCCGGCTGCACTTGGCTCGACTACGACCGTGATGGGCGCTTGGATCTTTTCGTATGCAACTACATAAAGCTCGATCCGGAAAAAACTCCCTCCAAGAGTGATCCCCCCCAGTGCCAGTGGAAAGGGATCCCCGTAATGTGCGGCCCACGCGGTTTACCAGGCGATACAAACCTTCTTTATCACAACAACGGAGATGGAACTTTTACTGACGTCTCCGAGAAGTCGGGCATCCTGAAGCCCGGTCCCCGGTATTCCATTACCGCGGTCTCTTATGATTTCGATAACGACGGATGGCCGGATATTTATGTGGCCGTGGACTCGCAACCCAGCATCCTGTTCCACAACAACCACGACGGCACTTTCACCGATGTCGCGGTGATAGCCGGCTGCGCCTATAGCGAGAATGGCCACGAGCAAGCAGGGATGGGCGTGGCGGTGGCCGATTACGACTGTGACGGCTCGTTTGACATTTTCAAGACGAACTTCGCGGACGATACTTGCAACCTCTACCACAACAACGGAGATGGAACATTCAGCGATGTGACGTTCTCGTCGGGGATCGGCATCCACAATCAGTATGTCGCCTGGGGCTGCGGTTTTATTGATTTCGATAACGATGGCTGGCCGGATATCCTGCAGATCAATGGACATGTCTACCCGGAGATTGAGGGGCACGATACCGGCCAGACCTACAAGAACCCGCGTCTGGTGTACAAGAACCTGGGTGATGGGCGATTCAAAGACGTTTCATCCGAGATGGGACCCGGCATCAGCGAGCGTTTCTCCAGCCGCGGCGCTGCGTTCGGCGATTATGATAACGACGGCGACATCGACGCGCTGGTTCTAAATATGAACGACCCGCCTTCTCTTCTGCGCAACGACGGCGGTAACCAGCAGAATTGGATCAAGATCAAACTGATCGGAACAAAGTGCAATCGCACTGCCATCGGCGCCCGCGTCCGCGTGGTCACCGGCAAGCATGCCCACATGGATGAAGTCCACAGCGGCACAAGTGTCATGTCGCAAAGCGACTTACGCTTGCACTTCGGCCTCGGGAAAGCGCAAATCGTGGATCTCATCGAAGTGAAATGGCCGACCACGCAAAAGGTGGAACAGTTCAGGCAGGTGAAGGCCAACCAGATACTGACCATTCGCGAGGGCAGCGGAATGGTCGCGCCCGTCAGCCCCAAGCCCAAATGAACTGTTCTGGCGATCAACGCGGCGCAGGGCCTGCCGGCTGGTCCTGTAGAATAATCAGGAATTGTCGAAGTTCACGCCGCCGGCTTTCGATTGCGGCAGTTTCGGCTTTCTCCATCTGCTCGTACTCCTGAAATTCCTGCTCGGCTTTCGATTCTTCGCCCATCCGTCGGTAGGCCAAACCCAGCCGGTAATGAGGTTCGCCGAGCTGTGGACTCACTTCAATTGCCTTTTTGTACTCGCGAATAGCTTGCGCGAATCCGCCCCGCCCGGAATGCAAAATCCCTAGCTGCAAATAAGCCTCGCCGAACTTGGGATCGATGGCCACGGCTTTTTCAAGCAGCGCTTCGGCCTGTTGCAAACCTGCTGAATTCTCCGATCCGCGGTCGCGCTTCCACAAAACGATTCCGTAATAATAGTTGCCCAGCGCATTCCCGGGCTGGTCACGCACAAACTGCGCCAGCTTTTGCTCGCTGCAGGGGAGCAGCGCCGGCGCGGCCTTCTCCATTTTTCCGAGGAACAGGTACGGAGCGGGGTCAGCCGGTTTCAAGTCAACGGCTTCGCAGAGCCTGCGAGCCGCGTCCTCGGATTTGCCGCCAGCGTAAAGCGCAGCGCCAAGGCCTGCCAGCATTCTCGCGGAATCTGGATGCGCGCGAGATCCTTTCGTAAATACTTCCACCGCCGGTTGGTCCGCGCGGTGCAGAAGCAGCTCCGTACCCCATTCGAAATAATTCTGTTCGCTCGGGTCCAGGCGGGCTGCCCGTTCATATTCCTGAACGGCTTCCAACGGATCGCCCAATCGCTCGTCCAGCTCCCCCAACAATCGATGCGCATCCGCTTTGTCCGCGATCGCAAGCATTTTCTTGGCATGCTCGCGCGCTTCGCGCAGTTCCTCTTCCGTCTCGCTCGAGTTAACGGGCGTAATGCCTGCATTCGAAGCGCCCGCTGACGTTTCAGCGTGCCCGCCAGATTTCAGCGCAAGTGTTTCCTTGACCAGTGCCTCGCTTGTTCGTTGACTAGCGTCCGACCCATGGATGCCCGTATTGTTCCAATCGGTGACACCCGCCACCGTGAAATTCGGTTTGTCATCAAATTCCATCGCCGCGGGTGCGGAGCCGGAAGCGCGAGATTCGCCCGAAGAATCGGGATGAGCCAAAGATTCGAGAACCAAATCGACATGCTTCTTGGCTCCCTCCGACATAGCCAGGGAACTCGAAACGCTATTGCGCCATCCAGATTTTTCCACCCTCAAGATGTATGTGCCAGGATCAAAAACGGAAAAGACGAATATCCCGTCCGCTCTGGTCTTCATTTCCGCGAAATTGGAATGATCTTTCCCTTCAAGGAGCACAGTTGCATCTGCAACGGGCTCACCCGCCGAGTTCCGTACGGTGCCCTCGACCGTCATGGCATCCCGCCGCTGCGGCGACGTGCCCTGTCCTAACGCAGTCGCGCTAGGCAAACTCAGCAGCAGAACCGTCAGGGCGATGAACACCAAGCGAGAATGATCCTTGATTGGTACGGTCGCGAGGGGGAGTCTAGGCGAACAATTCATCATGGGAACCAATTTCGCGTCTTGACTGTCAATCCCACGCCTGATTTCCGGCCTTCCCGGCATTCTATCCCCCACGTTGTTACCACGCAACGCCCCTTCCCAGCTCGCGAAGGGACGCTGCTACTCGGGTAGGAAAGGGCACACTTCTAGTGAGGGTTGACGGAACTCCGAAACTCCCAAGTCTCTCCTGACTTTCCCTCAGTTTCTGCTATAACTGACGTTATAGAAAACTAAGTTTGGAGTGCGGGAGCTCTGCTCCCGTTTTTCTTTTTGTGCCTGCTCTTTTGCCTAGTGTTTCTTCAGGCTCACCAATGTGACGAGGCGCAAGGGTACTATTTCAGCCCGCCGGTGCTTCCCGAGCAGTTCTGTGGCAGGATCCATTGGCGGATGTAAAAGTGGCAGACCCGCGGCTGGCTGCAAAACGAAAACAAACCGCCCCACATCGCCGGAGAAGCCCGCAGGATAATAGCAGGTTTTCTGCGTGCCCAAGCTCTTGACGCTGCGCCGTCCAACTCCTATTGCGAAGCCTTGAAATGGGCCTGCAGGGCAGAAGTGATGGACGTCTCGAGGTTGTTGTTGGATTCCAAATCCCAGTATTCCCGCGGCAGCGCAAACTGATCCGCGTTTTGGCCGTAACCGCGGAAGCTGGCACGAATCATGGTGCGTGCGTACCCTTCTGCCACTTGCGCCGTACTGATGTGCAAATGGACTACCCCTGCCGTCCAGGTTACTCTGGCCATACCTGAGTTCCTCTTGGTAGCGCCCAGCAGTTCCTCTTTGCTGAGCTCCCGCGAGACCGTCCAGGAGTCTTCGGTCACTTGTTCCCGACTGATTTTCCATTGCTGACTCCGGACGTACGACTGCAAGTACTCTTGAATCTCCAGCGGGGGAAATGACAGTTCGATGCAAGCACCCGCTTTATTTTGCGGCTCTCCCTTTGCATGCTTCCGCGGCTTTTTCTTGGCCCCCGGTCCAGCGCTGTCCCACCCCTCCGCGCACGGCCTGGCGACGACGCTCGCCCCGGTGTTTTGGTGGAGTACAGCTACGGACGTAGACATCAGCAAGGAAAACAGGAGATGGAACATTATCAGCCTTAGTGTATCGAGGAATTGTAATCGGCACCTTTCAAAATAGAAAGCGGGTGCGCTGCCTCGATCCGCCCACCCCGGCAAGACTGGTTTTGAACTTAGCCCAATTCACCAGGCTGCTTCTGCAAACCCAAATCGGCGCGTCAAGGGGACGTGATGTGGGCAGACTAGTCTTGCGATTTCGCCGAAATTGACCTGATCTGGCAGGGGGCAGTATGAAAGAAGATCCGGTCATTCAGTGTGGTACAGCGGCTATACCTATTTCATGGGGGAGGTCCTCATGCAGTCCAATGTTCAGCGGAACGTCATGCGGGGGTGTGCCAGCCTGGCCAAGCTCCTTCGAGTTCTGGCAGCGGTTTGCTTCGCACTACTCGCTAGTTTCGCAGCTCATCCGCAAGGCAGTACGGGCAGAATTCTGGGTGTCGTCACCGACCAGTCTGGCGGCAACGTCGGCAGCGCCACCGTAACCATCACGGACGTCGCACGGGGAGTTTCGCAAACTCTAACCACGGATTCGGACGGCGCCTACGTCGCTCTAAACCTGCAACCCGGCACCTATACTGTTCGGGCCGAGTACAAGGGCTTCAAGACTTTCGAGCGCAAAAACATCTTGGTTGAAGTTGGCAAGGACGTCCGCATCGACGCGGTCCTCCAGCCCGGCTCGACAACCGAAACGATCACTATCACCGAAGAAGTCCCGATGGTGGACACCACCTCCACCACTCTCGGCGGCACGATAAGCAACGAGATTATTAATGATTTGCCATTGAACGGCCGCAATTACCAGAATCTTGTTTCTCTCCGTCCCGGCACCATGATCTACCCTGGCGGCGGACCCTGGACCCAGAGCACCAACGGTATTCGTCCCGAGGACACCAGCTACATCGTCGACGGCATTACCAACGACGAAGCCTTCATGGGCCTGAGCGTCACTAACGCCGCCGCTGTCATCGGTGATGCCGCCACCCTTATACCGATAGATGCGATTCAGGAGTTCAATACGCAGGTCAATCCTAGGGCCGAGTTCGGGTGGAAGCCCGGCGCAGTCACTAGCGTCGGATTGAAATCGGGCACCAACGACATCCATGGCACTGCTTATGGTTTTGGCCGCTCTGACAAATTCGATGCTCGCAACTACTTCAACCCTGTCGGTTCAGACAAGACTCCTGTAGAACTAGAGCAGTA
>WNGO01008798.1_pt1 | contig 11499 bp, 10 predicted proteins | sample 5400511 | NCBI WGS metagenome assembly WNGO01 (sample SAMN13153380, study PRJNA577476) | soil metagenome | isolation source: 20 cm soil or saprolite under Garry oak tree replicate 2 | place: USA:California | collected 2016-06-15
TCAGTGGCGACCATCGAAGTGGAAACGCGGCATCAACACTGGCGCAATACGCACCGATTCTCGGACTACAAGAGATTCTCGGTAAACACGAAGGAGACACAAGCCCGCAAATGAGCACAAATATCAGCGTTTCACGAGCGATGACGGTTCAGGTCGACCCTGAGAAAGCGCACCGCTCCCGTCTGGGTATCGCCTATGCGATTGCGGGAGTGCTGACCCTGATTCAAATCGTCTATGGATCCAACTACTACATTCTTTCCCAGGCAAACCGCGCGCTCTCTCCGAAGCACGCATGGCTTAAGCCGAGCGGGGTAATCGGGCTGCACCTGGGAATGGTCGCTTTCGCCCTGTTTCTGATCGTTTATGTCTACCCTCTCCGGAAAATCTGGCCCTGGCTTGGGAGGCAAGGCAATCCGCGACACTGGCTGGATTTTCACGTCCTGATGGGGATTGCTGCGCCGGTCCTCGTCACATTTCACTCTTCCTTCAAGTTTTCCGGGCTTGCAGGAGTAGCCTTTTGGATCATGGTGATCGTCGCGCTGAGCGGATTCGTGGGACGCTACATTTACGCACAGATTCCGCGCAGCTTAGGTTTCGCCGAGGTGTCGCTCAAGGACGCGAAAGAACTGAGCGACAAGCTAACCGAGCAGTTAAGCAGCCTCGGAATACTCTCGCCTAAGGACGTGGAGACGCTTGTGCACTTTCCGAGTTCGCGCGAGTTCGAGCAAATGTCGGTTCTGACGGCTCTCTGGAAGATGATGGTCTTCGACATGGAATACCCCATGCGAGTCTGGCGGCTGCGGCAAAAGATGCTCTGGTCGCATCGGAAAACTCTGTCGCTGGTGGGGCTCAGGCGCACCCACAATGTGAAACTGGAAAATGCCATTGCGACCGCCCGGGAACAGGCCGTGCTTACCAAGAAGATCATGTTCCTTTCGAAGACACACCAGATGCTGCATCTCTGGCACATGATCCACCGGCCGTTTAGTTATTCTTTTGCCCTCCTGGCTTCCATTCACGTGATCTTGATGCTCATGTTGGGATATTATTGACGCGCATGTTTGTTATGAAGCCCTAAAGGCATCTTTTCCAGGGAACCCAGGTTATGCGTGAAAATCTCCTCACATTCTTAGTCTACGCTATCTGCGCAATCGCTATTGCGATCCCTTTTCTTGTGTATCAGAACCATTTAAAAAAGAGGGAAGCGCGCGCGCGGGCGTCTGAAGAAAAGGGGAAGACCTATTCCAGCGGGCCACAAGCCCAACATCCGCATATCGACAACGTATGGTGCATCGGCTGCGCGATTTGCACGCATGTGTGCCCGGAAGGTGATGTACTTGCCATGTTGGGGGGCAAGGCGGTCCTCGTCAACGGCTACAAGTGTATCGGCCACAGCTTGTGCGCAGAGGCCTGCCCGGTCGGTGCGATTACGATGGTAATGGCCAGCCCGAGCATGTCCGCCAACGTGCCATTTCTGACCCCCGATTATGAGACTAGCATTCAGAACATGTTTATTGTTGGGGAACTCGGTGGCATGGCCTTAATCAAGCATGCCATCAACCAGGGGCGCGATTGCGTCGATAACATCTCGAATAGAGTCAAAGCGATGGGGGCAGCCCGATCCGTCCCGAACGTTGTCGATGTACTGGTCGTGGGGGCCGGTCCCGCGGGAGTCAGCGCTTCGCTACGAGCCATCGAGAACAAGCTCAGTTACATAACCTTGGAGCAGGATGAAGAGATTGGTGGCACGGTCGCAAAGTATCCCCGCCAGAAACTCGTGATGACAAGCCCCGTAAACTTTCCCATGTACGGAAAGTTCAATAAGTTGCAACTCTCGAAGGAAGAACTTCTAGCTTTCTGGGAAAAGGTTCGGCAGCGGTCAGATTTCAAAGTGCGTATGGGCGAGAAAGTGGAAGAAATCAAGAAAGAGCCGGACGGCATCTTCACCATCGTGACTACAAAAGGCCAACACCGCTCCCACACGGTAATCCTTGGGCTCGGCAAGGCTGGCATTCCCCTGAAACTGGGAGTCAAAGGAGAGGAATTACCGAAGGTCATGTACAGGCTGCTCGAGGCAGACCACTACATAAACAAAAAAATCCTCGTTGTGGGCGGCGGCGACAGTGCCGTCGAGGCGGCCATGGGACTTGCGTCGCAGGTCGGCAACCAGGTCACACTCTCGTATCGCAAGGACTGCTTTAGCCGGATCAAGGAAAGAAACACACAGCGCGTGGAAGAGTTCAAGCGCACCGGGAAAATGAAGGTGGTCTTTAACTCGAACCCCGTCGAGTTCAAGCAGGATTCTGTTCTCCTCGAAGTCCAGGGCAAGGTGGAGGAGATTCCCAACGATTTCGTCTGGATCTTTGCAGGCGGTGTTCCTCCCACTGCTTTTCTCAAGAAAATTGGTATCGATTTCGGAACGCGCGATGTGACGCTCGAGAGCAGCAAAGAGGCGAAGCAAAATGCCATTTCCAAGAAAGAACTGGTCGAAGCCTAGGAAGCGGCTATCTCTTGTAGACCAAGAAGCATCATACATAGCGGTGAGGAGGCCAAAATGAAACGCGCATGTTCAATCGTACTAGCTCTTTCGCTTGTGATTCTACTGGCCGGGTGCAAGCCGAGTGCCGCCAATACTGATAATGAAATTCGCATTGCCATCGAGGCGCACTTGGCGCACAAAGGGACGCTGAACTTGAAGGCCTTTGACACCGTCATGAAGCAGGTCACTCTCCAAGGGGACCACGCGAAAGCCCAGGTTGAATTCCACGTTAAGAATGGTCCGGGGATGATGCAGCTGACCTACGATCTCCAAAAGACCGGCGGAGCCTGGACGGTTATTGAATCCAATCCCGTCAAAGCTGATTTCTCCCATCCATCGCTCGATTCAACAGAATCTCCAACAGGTGCAGCGCCAGCTGGATCGAATCCCATCGTGTCCGACGCGCTGAGAAATTTCAAGATGGGTGGAAGCCCCGCAACCCCCAACCTTCCGCCGGGACACCTTCCCATGACACGCAACCCGCAGTCGGCTCCACAGTACCCACCCTCGCAGTAGCCTGATTGCGTCAAGGTACGGCGCGCGGACTGTGTCCAAATAAACTGCCACCTGGAATGAGACCTGGAGGGTACTGGTTTCTTCAAGCCCGAAGCGAAGGCTTCCAGGGAGACCGGACCCGCGTATCACCTTATCCTAATTCTTGGGACTGCCATCCCTGGCGCATGTCGGGTATTCTGATGCCTGAGGAAGTCCTATCCCATGAGTTGGATTTACTGGTCTCTTCTGTCTGCCTTATTCGCCGCCGGTACGGCGATTCTCGCTAAATTGGGTGTCGCCAATATCAATTCAAATCTAGCCACTGCCATACGCACTTCTGTGGTGTTCTTTCTCGCCTGGGGCCTCGCCCTTGCGGAAGTGCCGATTTCTGCCATCACGGGGCTCAGCCGCCGGACCCTTATGTTCCTTGTTCTGTCCGGACTGGCCACTGGTTTGTCCTGGGTTTGCTACTTTCGCGCACTCCAACTCGGCGAGGCCTCGCGCGTGGCTCCCGTTGACAAACTCAGCGTCGTTTTCGTCATTGTTTTCGCATCTATATTTCTGGGCGAGCGGATAACTTTCGCGACCGTTGCTGGCGGCGTCTTGATTGCGGCTGGCGCTGTGATTCTTGCGTTAAACTGATTTTCCATCCTCTTCGATTACAAACAATCTCAGGAGTAGGTGAGACACCTTGGCAGCCAACCGCGAGGCTGTGTTTGTGCCGCTCAGAAAAAGAGGCGCATCACGGCAGCGGGACGATCCCCACCCAGAACAACGTCTTGCCGCCACCTGCCTGAACGTCATATTTGTGTGCGAAATCGAGCTTCCCATCGTCACGCACTCGAAAGGCGACCAGGCTTGCCGGCACAGTCCTCACGTTGGATCCATCGTGCACCAGGAATGGTACCTGGTTACCCGCGACCAGAATCCGCCCGCTCGGGTCGAGGGAAAACGTGCGCGCGCTCATCCCTCGCGTATCGATTTTCTGAATCAACGTCGGCTCGCCGGTTGCCTGATTGATCGCAAAGACAGCTATGGTGTTTTCTCCGCCGGCAAAAACTTGACTGCCCTTGAAATCGGTCGTGCTGGTGGCCCGATTGGCCAGATACACATACTTGCCGGTGGGATGCATGTGGATGGTCCCCGCGACCTGCATGGGCCGAACGTGCGCTGGGTCCGCCAAAGTTTCATTGATGAATAAAGGCTCGGGGCTGGGCGTGCCATCGCTCAGTTTCCTGTAGACCTCGATCTTGTTCTGACGCTCGAGCGTAAGGAAGATCCAGGGCTGAGTTGGATGAAAATCAAGATGCCGCGGTTGAAAATTGAAACCGCCTCCCGGAGCAATCGCGGCTCGATTCGCCAGCACCCCATCGTTGTAATCGAAGATCCTCAGCGCTCCAGGATCTTCCGGTTTGCGGGCCGTGGGGCCATTTCCGCGTGTCACGAGAATCACCGTGTTGTTTGATGGATCCACACGAACCTGATGCGCGTACACTCCCACATCAAGTTCCGCTGGCTGCTGTACCAGCGAGCCGATTGTTCCGTCCGGGTTAATCCGATGCACGGTTAGTCCGCTCGGATCGTTATGGGCGGTCAACACATGCGTGCCGGAGATATCGACGGTGACGTGAATCGGCCTCGAAGGCAGGGGCTCCGGCTGGCCGAGAGGCTGCAATGCCCCCGAAGATGAATCGATGCGGAACGCGCTCACCGCGTGTCGATCACCCTTCGGAACAGGATCGGTGAGCTGAGCCGTATAGCTAGGTCCGCCGTTGCTCCAGGCGACATAGAGGTAATGCAGCGACGGATGAGGCCACGCCTCCTGGATGTTGCCGGGAAGCGTTATAGAACTTCGCCTGACCAGGGTGGCGTTCGCGACATCCACGTCGTAAAGGGTGAGCTCATCGCCCAGGGCAGCGTAGAGCGCCACTCGGCCCGATCCCGAAGTCGGGCCAGTCGACGCTGACTTGGTCGCAGAGGCTGGCGTCTGAGCCTGTCCAAACGAAACTGCGAGCACGCTGCAAGCCGTAAACACCGCCAACAGGGATAGTCCCGCCCTCGCGTAGTTCCTCGCGACATTCGTCATGGCATTCCGCCTTTGCTTTGCCCAGGATTTCCATTTGCCACGTCCTAGGCGGGGCCAGTATATACACAACTGCCTGGGTCCTCATCGATCCTTTGGAATATTCCAAGATTGGATTCCCATCGGCCCTATCACGATTTGTGGCTAAGCGGTGTGGCTTCATTTGTCTACTCTTTCGAGCGGAAGGTTGCCCACACGCCTTTTGAGTTCCAAGCCAGCCTGTGCTACCGTTCCCATGCACAGCCTTTATTTGCGAGTCTGGAGGCTACAATGCGCCCGCAACGATATGTCGTGCAGCTGCTTGTTATCGTTTTGGGGTTCCACGCATTTGGGCATGCGCAATCCACCGAAAATGTACGCCTGTCGATCACAAAGGATGTAATGGATGAAATCACCCATAACCGGCTCGCCTCAGTTCGCGAACGGTTCAGCCCTGACCTCAAAGATTCCGTGACGGAAAACGAAATGAAGGACGTAAGGAATGAATTGGTAAGAATCGCCGGCGCGTTCCAAGAACAAATTTCACAAAGCACAAGGACAGTGCAGGGCACACCGACTTATGTTTCGAAGAGCCAATTCGAAAAATTCAAGGTGGAGTTAAGATTAACGTTTAACGACAGTAACCAGATCACGGATTTTCAGATAGGGCCCATTTCCGACCTCAGTCCGGAGAGCATGGAAGTGTCGGCCAAGGCGATCACGGAGCTATTGCGGCAAGAGCATTTCGATCAGGTGAGCTCCCAGTTCAACGATCGAATGAAAGCTGCGATGCCTACGAATCGATTGGGCGCGTCGTGGTTGCACGTTACCGCGCACCTCGGGCAATTCAAGAGCATCAAATTGGCGCGGAAGGATCCTGACCTTGATAGGGTGGACGTTCGATGTGAGTTCGAAAACGGACTCATGATCCTTCGAGTCGCATTTGACCCTTCTGGAAAAGTAGGCGGTCTCTGGATGCTGCCCGCCGAGCCGGAGAAGGACTCTCAAATTTAGATTGATGCTAACCTGCACCATGGGCGCGCATTTCCATCCGCTCTGACGATCGTATGCTCGAGCGATTTTCCTTTTCCGATCTCCGCGAACTTTTCGCCAAGGCCAATGAGGAGAAGTCCGGGGATCAGTTGGCGGGCATCGCCGCGCGGTCGGAACGCGAACGCGTCGCAGCCAAGCGCAAGCTTGCCGATTTAGCCCTTGCTGACATTGTCCAGCAACCGTTGATCGATCCTGACACCGACGATGTCTCCCGCCTGATCCATGAAACTTTCGACCAAGAAGGCTTTGCGCCTATACAAAGCATGACGGTCGGAGAACTCCGCGAACACATCCTCGACGATGCGATCGGCGAAGCGAGCCTGAAAAAGCTCCTTTGGGCGCTCACTCCCGAAGTTGTCGCGGCCGTGGCCAAGATCATGAGCAACAAAGATCTGATTCTGGCCGCGGCGAAGATCCGGAACGTAACGCGCTGCCGGAATACCATGGGTGAGCGTGGAGTGTTGGGCATTCGCGCCCAGCCCAATCATCCCGCTCGGTGGAATCCTGCTCGCTGCATTTGAGGGGCTGCTTTATGGATGTGGCGACGCGGTGATCGGTGTGAACCCCGCCTCGGATTCAATTGAGACAGTCGGCTCGATCCTCCACGGCTTGGCACGTCTCGTGGATGCCTACAAAGTTCCAACGCAAACTTGCTGTCTCGCGCACATCACAACGCAACTTGCTGCCCTCGCCGGCGGCGCTCCGGTAGATCTGCTTTTTCAGTCCGTCGCCGGCACCGAAGCCGCGAATCGCAGTTTCGGCATCACATTGAAAATGCTGCGCGAAGGCCGCGAGCAGGTTCTCGAACATCATCGTCAGCGAGACGTGCACTGGCGGGGCGCGAATGTCATGTATTTTGAAACGGGGCAGGGAAGCGCACTCTCCGGCGGAGCTCATCATGGAGTCGATCAGCTGACTTTGGAAGCGCGTGCGTACGCCGTTGCCCGGACGTTTGATCCTTTCCTGGTGAATAGCGTTGTCGGCTTCATCGGTCCGGAATATCTTTACGATGAGCGGCAGATCATTCGCGCGGGTCTCGAAGATCATTTCATGGGCAAACTCCTTGGGCTGCCGATGGGCTGCGATGTCTGCTACACGAATCATGCGGAGGCGGATCAAAATTCTGCCGACAATCTCCTGTTTCTCCTGGGCGCCGCGGGGTGCAATTACTTTATGGGCGTCCCCTGCTCAGACGATGTGATGCTGAACTACCAATCCACGAGTTATCACGATGCGCTGGCCGTCAGAAGGATTCTCAATTTACGGCCTGCGCCGGAGTTTCTAGCGTGGCTGCAGGAGAAGGGAATCTATCGCGACGCTGAGCCCGCTTTGCTCGATGCGCCGAGGCGCCAACTGATGCGGGGATTGGAGTCATCACTAGAGAGGATCGTCTGAATGCCGGACGAACAGGACGCTATCCTCGCTTCCGCGGAGTGGTCCGAAATCGTGCGGCGGATTCGCGCGCGGACCCCGGCTCGGATTTTGGTGGGCCGGACAGGAGCTGCCTATCGAACCAATACTCAATTGGAGTTGCGAGAGGCCCACGCGGCGGCGAGAGACGCGGTCCGCGCTGAACTCAATCTGGAGACCACCTTCGGCGCGGATTTTGTGAAGCAATGGGGATTGTTCGAGGTCTGCACGCAGGCAGATCTCAAGGATGTTTTTCTTTTGCAGCCGGATCTCGGCCGGCACTTCAACGATGCATCTCGGGCGGAAGTGCAGAGGCATTGCTCTTCGGGAAATGATCTTCAGATCGCCATCGGAGATGGGCTTTCGGTTCCCGCCATCTCGGTTCAAGTTCCCCCGCTATTACCCCTGATCCAAGCCGGAGCTCAAGCGCGCGGTTGGACGGTTGGCCAAACTTTCGTGATTCGTCATTGCCGTGTCGGCATTCTGAATGAAATTGGAGAGCTCCTTAGCCCCAAGGTTGCGGTCCTTCTGATCGGCGAGCGCCCCGGTCTCGCTACGTCAGAAAGTTCATCAGCCTACATGGCCTACCGACCGCGACAGACTCACTCGGATGCGGACCGAAATCTGATCTCAAACATCCATGCGCGCGGCACAAATCCAGAGGTTGCAGCAGTGCGCATCCTGAATCTCGCAGCGCAAATGATGCAGTTGGGCGCCAGCGGCTACATGCTCAGAGAAAGACCGGCTACGCTCATGAGCGAGTAAGAGCGAATCGAGAAGGCCCAGTCCTCAGGCACCCGAAGGGCTGTGCAACCCGAAATACTTGAGCGCCCATAGGGATTGCCACCCTCAACTTGAACAAGAAAAACGAGGAGCGCGGTGCAAACCGCGCTTCTCAGTGGTTGTTCATTTTCCAGAGATCACAACATCGACTGTGATTTGAGACTAGAAGTTGTCTCTGGCAGTGACCACATCTTGCTGGTTGGTCTTGGTGGGTGCGAACTGAAAGCCGTACCACCAAACAACCGTCTGCTGGTTGTTGGTGTCAGTCCAGAACGCATGGAACACGCCATCAGAGCCAACGGCGATGTCGCTGTAGTCGCCGAAAAAACCTCCGCCAAATCCGTACCGGCTGTTTATTGGATGGGTAGTTACTAGCTCAGTGATTCCATTGGTCAGGTCCGCCACGGCATAATCCAACCGGGCGTTGTTAATATAAGGTCCCAGAGCCAGGCAGTCGATTCTGCCAACGGCGGTAGGTGACGCGGGGGTGGCGCAGGTCTGCCATGGGGAAACAATGTCCGCCGCGTATGCGGACATGTACACGCGACCCGACGGTGAAATCGCCACCGCGGTGAAAAAAGTATCAACAGGCCGGGCGGCCGGTGCATTGAGCAGGTTGCCATTCGGCTGTGTCACGGGATACCCGCTTGCCGTGCGGTTTGAGGTATCCAATGCGGGGAAGACTAGCGCGGGTGTGCTCCAGGTTCCGCCGCCGTCTGTGGACTTGCTATACAGTGCTGCGGAATGGCAGTCGATATTCGTGCGGCTCGAGCAGAGACCACCCGTGGTGTTGTTCACCAGCGAAGACCAGTTCACATAGAGATCACCGTTCGGCGCCACCGCGGCCGCCGGAAAGCTGTTGACCCGAAACGCAGTATTCGCGATCGGAATAATGTCCACAAGCTGCGAAATCGCCACGGGCTTGCTCCAGCTATTCCCTCCGTCGATCGATTTCACCATCCAAATGCTGTTCAGGGCGGCGAGACGTGTGGACCCATCCCAAAAAACGTACACTGTGCCATCCGGGCCAACTACCGGTCGCGAACCTTGCCCGTAGAGCACGTTGCCCACGATCAGTTCCGGATCGCTAAAAGTTTGGCCCCCGTCGCTCGAATGAGCAACAGCGATGGGGGACTGGACGTATCTGCCATTGCGAGGATTGAAGATGAACCGCGTCCAGGTTACGTACACGCGATCGCGGAAGGGGCTCGTAGCATTTGAATCGACAGCGATCCATTCCTTGTCGTTAAGGGTGGACGGGGACGTTGTTTGGTTGATGAAGGCCGGTGGTCCCCAAGTCAGCTTGCCAGCCCCATCAAACGTGCCCTTATTCACCGCCACCGTATTAGGCGCAGCCGTACGGTCAAAACCGAGGCCGGCATAGTACACATGCCCGCGGCTATCGAAAGCCACTGCCGGATCGCCTCCGGCCTCGTATTGACCACCGGTCAGGTGCTCAACGCCGGGGATCACCGTGCCCAGGTTGGACCCGTCAAGGTTCGAGGTGCAACACCAGGTGGCGCCACCGTCATTGGAATAATAGGTGCCGGAATAACCCTCTCCGAGCGCGCTGCATGGCGTACCACTGATCGTGCAAGTCCAGGTACGCGTCACATAGTCGTTGGCTGCGGCGACCACACGGTTGGGATTGTTAGGATCCACGGCGATCGCGGTCTCGTTTTGCGGGGCGCCAGAAAAATCCTGGTTGACGGTCACGGCAGGAGCAGCGATTGCCGCACCGTCAAGTGCGCTCGAGAGCACAAACGTGGGCGTAATCGGGACATCTGGATTGGGGTTGACTGCCAGATCGCTCGTGTCCGCCTCTTGCTCGATGAAAGCGGAGAAGCGAATTTGCAGACCAGCAGTGCCGTTGACGGAGGCGACTTTCCCAGCCAATGTTGTGGTGTTGTATGTAACTGCCCGATTCTGAGCAGGCGCCGCAGTAGCGACGGTGGTCGTAATTCTTGTCCCGAGGATGATCAATGTGAGGAAGCAAGCAAGTCCCGCAATCAGTGAATAAATCTTGTGACGATTCATGGGAGCACTCCTTTAGTAGCTAGAGTATGGCCCCGAGTTGTGCGCGGGGGGGGCGGGGACGCGAAAGAGAATACTACCGAACAGTCAAAAGGAACAATAGGCGGGCACGCTAAGATTTGAGTGCAAAATGAGCCCGCCTAGCGAGGCAACAAAGGAGGAAAGACATCCGATCAGTGCTTCCCGGGACGAATCGTAACGCCGCTACAGGAATCACGCAAAAAACAAGAAGCTCTATCCTTCAAACACTGCAGCGCTGGGCCACCCGAAATTCGCTCGCTAATCGGGCTTTCCACACGCCTATTTGGACGCGAGAGCTTCTCTTGTATTGGGTTGGTTGAGATTGTCTTCAGGCAGCAATCCAGTGACAGCCAACTCCAGGTCGTGGGCGCTTGAGGCCTGCTCGGGATAGCTTATCGCGTGGACTGTGAAAGAAAAACGATTGCTGGCGCCGGCTGCATCGGTCAGTCCTTCCACAAGGCGGGCCGAGACTCGTTTAGCCACAAGCGAATCGACACCCGGTAAGACGACTCCAAAATGGCCATACGTCAGAATGTAGATGGAGTCTTCCTCGCGCAATTTCCGGGAGATTGCTTTTGCTGCGTCGCCCAGGACAGACAGGCTGAGGCTTGGTTCGGAGAAGGCCTCATGCACTTTCGTCGCGATGACTAGAATAGACAGATTCTGCTTCCCCGCGGCAGCTCGCCGGTACTCCATCGTCAGTTGGTCTTGAAACGAACTGAAATTCGCCAGCGTTTCCAAGAGTTCGGCGCTGGCCTGTTTCAGAGCCTCTGAAGATCGCCGACGCTCTTCCCCCAACTGCCGTCGAAGGCGTTTAATGGTTGCCTGCCTGTCGACAAGATACACCGCCAGAAGCATGGAAAGAACGCAAAAGCCAATAAAGGCGGCGGACATCGTTCGACCGGATGTCAACGCCGTTTGAGATATCACGATAGGATACATGAATAGTGCCAGACCGGCGGCTAACACGATGATCGCCGAGCATGCCAATAATATTAAATGCATCTCGCGACCATCCAGGTTTTCGGATGGCACTCGGTCGAAGACTCGCATGGCAATCTCCCTAGAACTCCCCACACGCAATTATACTGGTTCCTGAAGC
>WNGO01004756.1_pt1 | contig 11496 bp, 10 predicted proteins | sample 5400511 | NCBI WGS metagenome assembly WNGO01 (sample SAMN13153380, study PRJNA577476) | soil metagenome | isolation source: 20 cm soil or saprolite under Garry oak tree replicate 2 | place: USA:California | collected 2016-06-15
TTGTCGACGTTCGATTCGGTAATGCTCCTGACCTTGAACGTGGGCGTCTGCTCGCTCGGGACGAACGCGGCTTCCGCAGGCGCGAAACGCGTCCGGTAAAAGTAAGCGCATAGCGCGAAATGAATTGCCAAGGACACAATCAACCCGAACCAGATCCAGCTCCGTTCCTTGCTGCCCGCGAGCAGACCTTCAGTCTCGAATTGATCAACGTGATCGAAGTGTGAAACCCTCATCCGACCGCGAAGATATCACATTTCAACATGCGAGCGACTTGATCTCACGGTGACGCTCTTAGTAACACCGGGCTTCAGCCCGGTGATGCTCGGCTGAAAGCGCTAAGCCGTTTCAACTGCTAATGGCACTGATAAAGCCGTTAAAACGGCGAGCGTACTGGCCTGCACCTGCCTGGCTGAAGCCAGGCTCTAATGAAACAGGTCCCCGAAATAATAAGATGAATGTTAGACGTTCCCGCTAATGCGTGTTCGCTCGATGAAAGCTCGGGCAGCGCGCCGGATTTCTTCTGCCACGCGCGCCTCGGGTGACACAAACTTCGGCGTAAACCAGGGAAACAGTCCGATCAAGTCGTGCGTGACGAGAATTTGTCCGTCGCAATGCTCGCCTGAACCGATGCCAATGGTTGGAATGCTGATCGCATTTGTGATCTGCTTCGCGACGTCAGCGAGCACAATCTCCAACACCACAGAAAATGCGCCGGCTTCTTGTACCGCACGCGCGTCAGCCAGCAGCGCTTCGGCCTCGGATTGGGTGCGGCCCTTGATTCTATAGCCGCCTTCCTGCTTCACACTTTGGGGCAGCATTCCGATGTGAGCCATAAACGGAATGCCTGCTTGTGTGATCGCTTCGATCTGCGCGACATGACTCGCGCCGCCTTCGAGCTTTACCGCTTGGGCGCCGGCGTCGATAAATCGCCGCGCCGTAGCCAGCGCTTGCTCGCGCGTGTCGTAAGTGTGAATCGGCATATCGGCGACGCGCAGCGCCTGTTTCACGCCGCGAGCCGCTGCGCGCGTATGATGCAACATTTCTTCCAGCGTTACGGGCGTGGTGTCTTCGTAACCAAGCACCACCATGCCCAACGAGTCCCCCACAAGGATGATGTCGATTCCGCTTTCATCAAGTAAGCGCGCCGTCGGATAGTCGTACGCTGTCAGCGCGGTGATTTTCTCACCGCGTTGCTTCATTTGACGAAAATCTTTCATCGCTCCTGCTCGCAAGATCAGCTGCTGATTCGCGAACGCAAGCTGCAGCTATTAGGCAGGCGTGCCGGATTGGCGTCTACCAATCATGCCTGAACCGAACGACGTTGGCGGATTCCTTCAGATCCGCGAGCAGCTCACCGACCGTTTTGATTTGACCCGGTAAAATCAGCTCTGGCCGGATATCGGCCAGCGGTTGGAGGACAAAGCTTCTCAGGTGCATCCGCGGATGTGGCAGTTGTAATCGCGCATCTTCGAGCTTGCGCTCGCCGCAGTAGAGCAGGTCGATGTCGATTGTCCTCGAAATATTCTTTGGATGATCGGATCTGCGGCCTAACTCTTCTTCGATTCGAATGATTTGCTCAACCAAACTCCCGGGCTCCCTTTCGTAATCAAATTCCATGACTGCGTTCAAAAATTTCTCTGCTCCCGGTTCGCAATCGACCGCTTCGGTTTCGTAAATTGCCGAGGAAAGAATTGGCTGCTTCACATCTGGAAGAGCGAGAATCGCATCTCGTGCAACGCGCAAATTGCCGAAGCGATCACCGACATTCGATCCAAGCGCGACTGCGGTTCTCATGGAGCCGCATCTATGACCGACAGAAATCGTTGGGCGTTTGTGCCAAGCGCCATGGCGTTTCACAGAAACGCCCTACAGCTCTACAATCCCAACACATCGTGCATTGAGTAAAGGCCCGCCGGTTTTCCCACAATCCATTTCGCTGCGCGTACTGCTCCGCGCGCAAAAATCTCGCGATTCGCTGCACGATGCGTGAGCTCGAGGCGTTCGCCGGGCCTGCTGAAAATTACGGTGTGCTCGCCGACTACGTCACCTTCGCGAATCGATTGAATCGCTATCTCGTGTCCAGTTTTTTGCGCCGCTTTCAACGTCTCGGCGAGAGTTTTCGCTGTGCCGCTGGGCGCGTCTTTTTTCATCTTGTGATGCGTTTCGATAATCTCGGCGTCGAAATCACTGCCGAGCAATTCAACAGCTTTGCGCGTCAACCAGAAAAGCACATTGACACCGACGCTGAAATTCGATGCGAACACAATCGCCACCGACCGCGCTGCCTCTTCGACTGTTCGGCGTTGCTCTTGTGAATGTCCAGTCGTGCCAATGACAAGCGGCCTGCGATGGTGCAGCGCAGCGCGGCAGACTTCAGTAATGGCGTCCGCGTGACTGAAATCGATTGCAACGTCGCAATTTTCCATCGCTAACTCAATGGAGTCGCCCAAATCGCATTGCGCCACAATATCGATTTGTCGATCGTTCCTGGCGAGGGCGACAACCGTTTTCCCCATTCGTCCAGCCGCGCCGATGAGCAACACGCGCGTGGTCGAGTTCATTTGTTTTGCTCGAATTGTTCCAACGTCTTGCGCAAGCGCGCCTGGTTTACTTCGATCATCTCACACAACGGCAAACGAACTTCACCGGACATTACTCCCCGCCAGCCCAGTGCTGTTTTCACGGGCACCGGATTTGGCTCAATGAACAAATCCTTAAACAGCGGCAACAATTTGCGATGTAATTGTGTCGCCGATTTGAAATCGCCTGATTCGCAGGCGCGGACAAGCCCACAGACTTGAGATGGAAACAGATTGGATGCTACGCTTACCACCCCAGCTGCGCCTACCGCCATGAACGGCAGCGTGAGCGAGTCGTCGCCGCTCAAAACAGTAAACGATTCGGGCAAACGCCGGCGCAGATCGCTAACGCGCTCCACGCTGCCGCTCGCTTCTTTGATGGACACAATGTTGCGGCATTCTTTTGCCAAACGCACCACTGTTTCGGGCATGATATCCACACCACAGCGTCCGGGAATATTGTAGAGCATGATCGGCAAGGATGTGACGGCGGCGATGCTCTTGAAATGGCGGAAGAGTCCTTCCTGACTTGGCTTGTTGTAATAGGGCGCGACGAGCAACGCGCCATCGACGCCGAGTTTCTCGGCCAACTTTGTGTCGACCACCGCGTGGTCGGTGGCATTTGAGCCGGTTCCCGCAAGAACAAGGCAACGTTTGTTTGCGGTTGCAACTGCGAGCCTTATCAGTTGTTCGCGTTCTTTGTGTGAGAGTGTCGGCGATTCGCCGGTCGTTCCAATCGCGACAATTCCGGTGATGCCCCCAGCGATTTGCGTTTCGATCAGTTTTTCAAAAGCAGAAACGTCAACGCCGCCGTTGCGAAATGGCGTGACTAATGCCGTGAACGTGCCGCGAAACATCTTGCCAAATTGTAGAGGTGCCATTCTTAAATGTCATGTCGTTCAGAAGAACAAGACACGGAGAGCCGCTAAAGTTAAACTTCAATCGACCCTTCAAACACGAACTCGGCCGGACCGGTGAGCGTGACGTTTCGAAATTGGCCTCCGATTCTGTCGAAACCGACCTGCAATTTGTTGCCGCCGCGAACCAGAACGCTGATCGAGCCGGAGAGATTTTCCATCGCGGCTAAAATCAACGCGCTCGCTACCACCCCGGTACCGCACGCCAGTGTTTCGTCTTCAACCCCGCGCTCGTAAGTGCGAATCGCGATTTCTTTCGGGCCACGTTTCTCCAGAAAATTCACGTTCGCACCTTTCGGCGAAAACATGTCATGCTGCCGGATCTTTTTTCCTCTGCTGCGAACATCGACAACATCAATCCGCGAAACATGGATGACTACATGCGGCACGCCAGTGTTGATGTAATGAACGAGAGCTTCCTCGTTTTCAATTTGCAGGCGCACGTTCATCTGCAAATCGGTTGGGTCGCCCATATTCAGTGTGACGAGGTCACCGTGAAGCTGAGCGCCGATAATTCCAGCCGGGGTTTCGAATAAAATTTTGTCGCGCGAGCCGGTAACGGTTTTCGCAAAGCGCGCGAAGCAACGCGCGCCGTTGCCGCACATCTCCGCCTCTCCTCCATCGGCATTAAAGTAACGCATCCGAAAATCCGCGTGGTTCGATGGTTCTTCGAGGAGCAAAACTCCGTCCGCCCCGATACCGCGGTGGCGATCGCACAGACGCGCGATCTGGCCGCGATCCAGATGGATGTCCCCTGCCCTGTTGTCGATCAGGATGAAATCGTTTCCCGCGCCATTCATCTTCGTAAAACGCAGCATGATCATGATTCTAGCGGCGGCCGTGCACGTTGTCACGTCGAGCGACTCGGCTGACTCGGCGGTCGCAGACCGCCGCTACACGAACTGCGGTCGGGCGTTGCCAGATCTGATTTCGGTGGTTATTTGTCCGGCATGAAAAAGCTCGGCGCGTCATTAATTATCGCCATTGTCGCGCTCTTCGCACGCGCATCTTTTGCAAACGATTACGACAACCTCATCCTGGAGCAGGTTAAACAGATGCCGCAAGGCGGCCGGTATTCTGTTTCGCACTTCGCGAAGATCCGCCTGCAATCTTCGGCGCATTTCGAGTCCGGGAAATTTTTCATTTTGCCTTCGGGACCAAGTTTCTGCTCGGGCGCAACATATCTGGTCTTCATTAGAACGATTGAGGCTTTGCGTGCACGAGGCGACCTTCATCTCGATTACGCCACCCTGGAAAAGCTGATCATTCGCGATCAACACGATGGTGAAGGAATTTGGGGCCGCTGGAATGCAAATGGGCCAGGCACGGCCCGTCTTTTTCACGAGCTGCAGCTGGGGTCCAATTTCGACAATTTCGATCAGGCCAAGCCCGGCGACTTCATGAAAATTTTCTGGTCGCGCCAGGTGGGAAAAAATGAGCACGGGCACTCCACAATTTTTCTCGGCATGGAGAATCGTGCGGATGGACAATACGTCCGTTATTGGTCAAGCAATATTCCGTCGGGCTACGGTGAGAAAGCGGTTCCGCGAAGCAAGATTGCCTATGCCATCTTTTCGCGCCTTCAGACGCCTGCGAATCTGGCGCGAATTAACAACGCACCTTTAGTCGACACGTATTTAGCATCTCTCCTTCGGACTCGTTCCAGTATCGCCGAAGCCAGCACAAAGTGCGGGCTTTGAGATTGACTGGCCGTGTTCGTTCGGCCACCGGCTCCTCGGCAGCCATCTCTTAAAACTGGCTTGCGTCACTGCAAATTGATCCTTAAAAGAATGCAATGCTTATCGAGACCTTAAAACGTCATTGGTGGGTTCCGGTGATAAGGGGTGTTGCTGCAATTATTTTCGGCATTATTGCCTTCGTGTATCCTGGGCTAACAATCGCGGTGTTAGTGCTGCTGTTTGGAGCTTGGGTACTGGTTGACGGTGTCTTTCGCGTTATCGGCGCGATCGGCCATCGTGCTTCCGACCCGGACTGGGGATTCCATCTGATCATCGGGATTCTCGGGATCATCATCGGCTTCCTCACATTCCATGCCCCCAGGATAACGGCTCTGGCGTTGGTCATCTACATTGCTGCGTGGGCGCTGATGATTGGCGCAACGGAGATTGCTCTGGCAGTGAGGCTGCGCCGGGAAATCAAGGGCGAATGGTTCCTCATCCTTATGGGCCTGGCTTCACTTGTCTTTGCGTTCCTGCTGTTGTGGAATCCGGTCGCCGGGGCGGCGGCAGTGATCTGGATTATCGCATGGTACGCAGTGATATTGGGCGTTTTGGGGATTATTTTTGGCTTCCGGTTGCGCAGCTTACCGACATTGCCTGTCCGCTAGTCAGCGGAAGATTCCCTCTTTCTTTCTCGCATCGGCATTCGACGCCGATCCAGTGATCTCGTCAAAAGGCTTACACGGGAGTTCTTTGGCTTCCGGCGGCACAACGTTACTCGCCGCTTCGTCGTTTCTTATTAGGGAATCTCTGCGACGGAGTGATTTTTTGCGCGACCAAAACGCGGTAACGGTGGTTTTGTTGAAAGAAAATGCGGCTTGGTGTGACGGATTCGGCGATTACTCTACGGCGCAGGAAATGAACCGTCTCGTATTTCGCGTCGAATTTGCCACGAAGGGAACTCCATTTTTCTAAGGCCCTATTCTATGAAGAAAACTCTGTCTACTAGAACTCGACCGCGGAAACCTTCGCAGCCTAACGGAAATGAATTTGATACGAGGCAATTGCTCGCGGCGTTAATGGCTTTCAAGCGCGGTGATTTTTCCGCGCGCCTCCCGGAGGACTGGACGGGTTTGTCGGGGAAGATCGCTGACACGTTTAACACAGTCATCGAAACCAACGAGCGCATGACGCAGGAATTAGAACGGATCGTGCATATGGTCGGGAAAGAAGGCCGAATCACACAGCGGGCATCGCTGAACAACGTGTCCAACTGTTGGGCCGATGCCATCGGGTGCGTCAACGTTTTGATAGAGGATCTGGTTCGTCCCACGAGTGAAATGGCGCGCGTGATCGGCGCTGTCGCAAAAGGGGATTTGTCCGAAACGATGGCCACCAAGATCGAAGGACAGCCGCTCAAAGGAGAGTTTTTGCGCACGGCAAAAATTGTAAACACCATGGTCGATCAGCTGGGCGCATTTGCGTCGGAAGTTACGCGGGTGGCGCGTGAAGTAGGCACGGAGGGAAAGCTCGGCGGCCAGGCCAAAGTAAAAGGCGTCGCCGGCACCTGGAAAGATCTTACCGAGAACGTCAATTTGATGGCCGGCAATCTCACGGCTCAAGTTCGCAACATCGCGACAGTCACGACTGCAGTGGCGAACGGGAACTTGACCAAGAAAATCACCGTCGATGTCAAAGGTGAGTTTCTCGAGCTGAAAGACACGGTCAACGTGATGGTGGATCAGCTTCGGTCGTTTGCCTCGGAGGTAACGCGCGTGGCGCGTGAAGTAGGTTCTGAGGGAATTCTAGGCGGACAAGCTCGCGTGGAAGGGGTGTCCGGTACGTGGAAGGATCTTACCGATTCGGTCAATTTCATGGCGCGCAATCTGACCGGACAGGTGCGCAATATTGCCGCAGTCACGACTGCTGTCGCGAGGGGGGATCTGTCGAAGAAGATCACAGTCGATGTGAAGGGTGAAATCCTCGAGCTGAAAAACACGATCAATACCATGGTTGATCAGCTCAGTTCGTTTGCGTCGGAAGTGACACGCGTAGCGCGCGAGGTGGGCACCGAAGGAAAATTAGGTGGCCAGGCCGACGTCAAAGGAGTCGCAGGCACATGGAAGGATCTCACCGACAGCGTCAATTTCATGGCCGGCAATCTAACCGGCCAGGTAAGAAACATTGCCGAGGTAACGACCGCAGTCGCCAATGGCGATCTTTCAAAGAAGATCACAGTCGACGTAAAAGGCGAGATTTCAGAGTTAAAAAACACGATCAACACGATGGTCGACCAGCTCAGTTCGTTCGCGGCGGAGGTGACACGCGTAGCTCGTGAAGTTGGCACAGAAGGCAGGCTTGGCGGCCAGGCGGACGTGCGGGGCGTGGCCGGCACTTGGAAGGATCTTACTGATTCAGTGAACTCGATGGCCTCCAACCTAACGGCCCAAGTTCGCAACATTGCCGACGTCACAACCGCTGTGGCCAAGGGTGATTTGTCGAGAAAGATCACAGTGGATGTACGCGGCGAAATTCTCCAACTCAAGGACACGATCAACACCATGGTGGATCAACTCCGCTCGTTCGCTGCAGAAGTCACGCGCGTGGCGCGCGAGGTCGGAACAGAAGGAAAACTGGGTGGTCAGGCGCAGGTGCCAGGTGTCGGCGGCACCTGGAACAATTTAACCGATTCAGTGAACTCGATGGCGGCGAATCTTACGGCACAAGTGCGTAACATCGCTGCAGTCACCACGGCCGTTGCCACAGGCGATCTCACCAAAAAGATCACCGTGGACGTACAAGGTGAGATTCTCGAGTTAAAGAACACCATTAATACGATGGTGGATCAGCTTTCGTCGTTCGCAGCGGAGGTGACGCGCGTCGCCCGCGAGGTCGGTACAGAAGGAAAACTCGGCGGCCAGGCTGACGTGCGCGGAGTGGCCGGGACGTGGAAAGATCTCACCGATTCTGTGAACTCGATGGCGTCTAACCTCACGTCGCAGGTGCGTAACATCGCTGCAGTGACCACAGCCGTCGCGACTGGTGACTTGTCCAAGAAAATCACCGTCGACGTGAAAGGCGAGATTCTGGAACTAAAGGACACGATCAATACGATGGTGGACCAACTTCGCTCGTTCGGGTCGGAGGTTACTCGGGTGGCGCGCGAAGTTGGTTCCGAAGGGAAATTGGGCGGACAAGCTGACGTGCGCGGGCTGGCAGGCGTATGGAAGGACCTCGGCGACAATGTCAACTTCATGGCCTCCAACCTCACGACACAAGTGCGCAACATCGCTGCCGTAACCACTGCTGTTGCCACTGGCGATCTGAGCAAGAAAATCACCGTCGATGTTAAGGGCGAAATTTTGGAATTGAAAAACACGGTCAATACGATGGTCGACCAACTGTCGTCATTCGCCGATGAAGTGACTCGCGTAGCACGCGAGGTGGGCATGGAAGGCAAGCTCGGCGGCCAAGCCGTAGTGAAAGGCGTTTCGGGAACTTGGAAGGATCTTACCGACAACGTAAATTTTATGGCGTCCAACTTGACTGATCAGGTGCGTGGCATTGCCAAGGTGGTGACGGCAGTCGCAAACGGCGATCTGAAACGGAAACTTTTCCTCGAAGCTAAGGGCGAAATTGCCGAGCTCGCCGAGACGATCAACAACAGATGTTCGCCGATCAGGTTACGACCGTGGCGCGCGAGGTGGGTGTCGAAGGGAAACTCGGCGGACAGGCCAACGTGCCCGGTGCCGCAGGCACATGGCGCGATTTGACTGATAACGTGAACCGAGTGGCGTCAAATCTGACCACCCAGCTTCGTGCTATCGCTGATGTCGCGACAGCAGTAACCAAGGGCGACCTCACCCGTTCAATTCAGGTCGAAGCACAAGGCGAGGTCGCATTCGTAAAGGACAACATCAACGAAATGATCCGCAATCTGCGGGACACCACATTGCGGAACAAGGAACAAGACTGGCTTAAGACCAACCTCGCAAAATTTACCCGCATGCTGCAGGGGCAACGCGATTTCCTGACCGTTGGCAAATTGATTTTGTCTGAGCTCGCTCCGCTGGTTTCGGCGCAGCAAGGCGCCTTCTACATGATCGATAATTCTAACGGAGAATCCGAGCTTAAGTTGCTCGCGAGCTACGCTTCCCAGAAAGGCAATGGTGCAAGGAACCGCTTTAAAATAGGTGAGAGTCTTGTGGGACAAGCGGCGTTGGAAAAGCGGCCCATCCTTCTGACCGATGTACCAAGCAACTATGCGAAAGTGAGTTCCGGTCTGGGCGAGTTTCATCCCACAAACATCGTAGTCCTGCCGATTTTGTTTGAGGGCCAGGTAAAGGCAGTCATGGAACTCTCGTCCATTGAGCGATTCAGTCCGACACACCAGGCGTTCCTCGATCAATTAACCGAGAGCATCGGTATTGTGCTCAATACGATCGAAGCAAGCACGCGAACGGAAAACCTGCTCAAACAGTCGCAATCGCTCGCGGCGGAGTTGCAGAAGACAAACCTGGAGCTCGAGGAAAAGGCACGCTCGAATCTGGCAAAGGATCAGTTTCTGGCCATGCTCAGCCACGAATTACGCACACCTCTAACGCCGGTGCTCGCCTCTGCTCTCGCACTGGAGAGCGAGCCGGAGTTGCCGACAGATATTCAAGAATCGCTGCAAATGATTCGCCGCAACGTGGAATTGGAGGCGCGGCTAATCGATGACTTGCTTGATCTGACCCGCATCGATCGCGGCAAAGTGCAGCTGAATTTCGAGGTTGTTGATGCGCACATGTTGCTGCAAAGCGCCCTGGAAATCTGTCAGGCGGAAATCGATCGCAAGCACCTGACGCGGTCTCTAAAGCTCGCCGCAAAAAAGGTGTATATGCGAGCAGACCCCGCGCGGCTGCAACAGATTTTTTGGAACCTGATAAACAACGCGGTGAAGTTTACCCCGCAGAATGGGCAGATCACCATTACGACCAGCAATGATTCCAACGATCAATTGCGTGTTGAGATCGCCGATACCGGCTTGGGAATTGAAGCGGAAACGCTGCCGAAGATTTTCGATGCGTTCGAACAAGGCGGCCGGACGCAGCTGGGAGGCTTGGGCCTAGGACTCGCCATTAGTAGAACTCTTGTGGAAGCACATAAAGGAACGATCACCGCGCAAAGCGCCGGCCGAAATAAAGGTTCAACGTTCATGCTGGTCTTTCCGACTTGCCAAAAGGCGGAGGCACAATTCGCCCCAGCGGTATCACCCCGGCTGCCGGACCGTCAGCGGATGCGGATCCTGCTCGTGGAAGATCACGAAGACACAAATCGCTCGCTTACGAATTTGCTTCGGCGGCGCGGTTATCATGTGCAATCAGCGCTGGACTTTCAATCTGCTGTTAATCTAAGCGCAAAGGAACAGTTTGATGTGCTGATTAGTGACCTGGCTTTGCCAGATGGCAGCGGAATCGATCTGATGCAGAAGCTCAAGTCCAAACAACCGCTTTTCGGAATCGCTCTCACCGGTTTTGGGATGGAAGACGATATTCGCAAGAGCTACGATGCTGGATTCAAGCATCACCTTGTAAAGCCGATTGACCTAAACAAGCTCGACTCGCTGATTCAAGAAAGCGCGGCGACGCTGCCAGCCGTTTAAGATCGATTTCTTCGCGTACGTTTGCTTCAGCCGCATGGACATCATTTCGGCATTCATCGTTGTACCGAAGAGTGATATCGTCCATCCGGCACGCTGCGATGCAGAGGAGATGATCAGCGCGGGGCGTGCAAAATGGGCCCGCCAGGATTCGAACCTGGGACCAAGGGATTATGAGTCCCCTGCTCTAACCGCTGAGCTACAGGCCCGCTTTTCATGGGTAAAAATTTCGACCAACGGAATTAGAAATATTAGACTGATTGAATGGACATGGGCAAGGTGCTGTTCGCGGTCGGCAGCGATTTCTTGAGGGCGACCTTCCCGCTCGACTATCGGCAGGTTATTTGAGAGTATCCTTGCGACGGGCATTTCCATGTGAATCCATATGGCTGCCGAGGTTAAAAAGGAAATTCAGCTCGAGATCGCGCATGTCTTGTTCACAGACATTGTCGGTTACTCGAAGCTGCCGATCCATCAGCAACGAGGGGTAGTCGAGCGCTTACACGAGATTGTCCGAGGTACGGATGAATTCCAAGCCGCGGAAACGGCGGGGCGCTTGATCAAAATCCCGACAGGCGACGGCATCACGCTGGTTTTCTATCATAGCCCGGAAGCGCCGGTTGAATGCGCGTTAGAAATAAGCCGCGCGCTCAAGAAGCATCCGGAACTTCAGCTGCGAA
>WNGO01008696.1_pt1 | contig 11494 bp, 13 predicted proteins | sample 5400511 | NCBI WGS metagenome assembly WNGO01 (sample SAMN13153380, study PRJNA577476) | soil metagenome | isolation source: 20 cm soil or saprolite under Garry oak tree replicate 2 | place: USA:California | collected 2016-06-15
TGCCGCCGACCCTCAATCTCGATAACCCGTCGCCCTCCTGCGACATCGATCTCGTGCCGAAACAGGCCAAGGAGCGCCGCGTCCGCTACGCGCTGTCGAACTCCTTTGGCTTTGGCGGCACCAACGCTTCGCTGATCTTTTCCGGACCCGGCTGACCGGCGGGGGACCGCATCTGAAATTTGTTCGCGTTCGCTGAGTTGCGCTTGGGCCGTCACGGCCGGACATGATCCGGCCGCCCGCGAAAAGAATATCGCGGGTTCCCGGATCTGCCCGGAAATGACGTTGGGGGGAGTTGCGTAAGCTGATCCGATCCGGCCTCAGTCCACGGATCGTCGCCAGAGTCGTCGGACGGAACGGCGCAGCCTGTTTCGCCGGCGGGTGCGCATGACTGTCTTTTTCCGTCTCCTCGCCTGGAGCGTGATCACCGCCGGCGTTGTTGTCGCGGTGCTCGGCGCGGCCGGCTACTGGCTCTACCGCGAGGCCGAGGGCCCCGGCCCGTTGGCGGAAGCGCGCACGCTCGTGATCCTGCCAAAGAGCGGCATCGGCGCGATCGGCGATCTGTTGGGGGATAAAGGCGTCATCCGCCACGGCTTTGTATTTCAACTCGCCGCCGGCCTCTCGGCGCGCGGCAGCGCCTTGAAGGCCGGCGAATACGAATTCCCGGCGCATGTCAGCGTTTTGCAGGCGCTCGAAATCATCGCCGCCGGCCGCATGGTCAAGCACCGTCTGATGGTCCCCGAAGGGCTGACGACCGCCGAGGTCCTGGCTCTCGTGCGCGACGCGCCGGCGCTCGACGGCGATGTCGGCCCGCCACCCGGCGAGGGCGAGCTTCTCCCCGACACCTATGTCTACAGCTATGGCGAGAGCCGCCAGGAAGTCATCGAGCGCATGCGCCGCGCGATGGCGCATATGCTGGCGCAGATGTGGAAGGAGCGGCGCCACGATCTGCCGCTGGCCTCACCGCAGGATGCGCTGATCCTCGCCTCGGTCGTCGAGAAGGAGGCCGCGCGCGAGGAGGAGCGCGCGCACATCGCCGGCGTCTTCATCAACCGGCTCAAGCTTGGCATGCGGCTGCAATCCGACCCCACCGTGCTGTTCGCGCTGACGAGCAGCGGCGGCAAGCTCGACCGGCCGCTCGTGCATGCCGATCTCTCGGTCAACTCGCCCTACAACACCTACCTCGCCAAGGGACTGCCGCCCGGCCCGATCGCCAATCCCGGCCGCGCCTCGTTGCGCGCCGCGGTTCGCCCCGAGCGCACCGAGGATCTGTTCTTTGTCGCCGATGGCAGCGGCGGCCATGTCTTCGCCAAGACGCTCGCCGACCAGACAAAAAACATTGCGGCCTACCGCCGCGGTCAGCCCGGGGATACCGACCCGGCTCCGGCGGCCGATGCTGTCGTGGCGCCCGCGCCCCCGTCGCCGGCGGCGAGCCCGGCCCCTGCCGCACCACCCGCCGTATCGGCACCTGCTCCCGCCGCGCGCAAGCCGGCGCGCCGGACCGCGGCAACGCCCGCCGCCCCGGCGCCGGCCCCCGCAGCCGCCGCCCGCCCCGTCGCAGCCCCGCCGGCCCAGGTGATCAAAGGGCGCCGCTGCCAACCCGGCCCCGACGGCGCCTGCCTGCAATGATTGGCCGAAGCCCGCGCGGGTCGCCGTGTTTCCACCTGCCGCTTGGCTTTAGGACGTTGCCGGGTTGCCACAGCGCCGCGGCGAACCATGGTGAAGGGGTCCTGTTCTTCCTTTCGGGCGCTTGTCAGCGCCAAGAAAAGGCGCGAGGTTCCTGGCGCCGAACCGAAGGGCCGGTTCAGCGAGGAGGCGAGATGGCTCGTGCACGAAGGCACGCGGTCGAGGTGCACGCGGTTTGGGACTCGGATGCCGAGGTCTGGTCCGCCGAGGCCGAAAATCTGCCCGGGCTCGTCACCGAAGCGGACACCACCGAGGCTCTGATGAGCAAGCTTCGGGTCATGGTTCCGGAGCTGCTGTCATACAGCCCGGATCTCGCAGCCAAGCTCGGCCCCGAGATCCACCTCGTCCTCGAACGCAATTTTGAGGCAGCCGGCACGCCTTGATCGATGGCCGCGAGCTATACGCGGCGGGTGAAGGCTCTTCTTCGGGCGGCGGGATGCCGCTTCGATCGGCAAGGCGCCGGCGATCACGAGATTTGGCTCTGTCCGAAGTCACGCCGGCCGATCGTTGTCGATAACAACATCAAGTCACGGCATACCGCGAACGCGGTCTTGAAGCAGGCGGGATTGCCGAAAGCGTTCTGACCGGCTCTATCGGCTGCGGCGGCGTTGTTGGCAGGGGCGGGCGCCGGTATAAGGGCGCCGCGAACCACGGAGGGTGCGGGCAGGGTGGGCGTCTCCAGCATGACCGGCTTCGCCCGCAGCGAGGGCGAGGCCGACGGCATCTCCTGGGTCTGGGAATTGCGCAGCGTCAACGGCCGCGCGCTCGAACTCCGGCTTCGCCTGCCACCCGGTTTCGAGCCGTTGGAGCCGCAATTGCGCGCCGCCTTGGGGCAGCGCTGCCGCCGCGGCAATGTCTCGGCGACCTTGAGCGTCACCCGCCTCGTGCCGCCGGCGATTCGCGTCAATCGCCCGATGCTCGATCAGATCGTCGCGCTGATGCGCGACCTGTCGCGCGACATCGCCAAGGACACCGAGGTCGCGCCGCCGCGGCTCGACGGCCTCCTCGCCGTCCGCGGCGTCATCGAGACCGTCGAAGAGGATCCCGAGCCCGTCATCATGGCGCGGCGCGACGCGGTCCTCGCCGGCTGGTCGCAGGCGCTCGACCGCCTCGCCGCCGCGCGCCGTGAGGAGGGCGCCCGTCTCGAAGCGCTCTTGACCGATCAGCGCGCCCGGCTCGCCGCCCTCGTCGATGCGGCTTCCGCCTCGGCCGCGGTGCAGCCCGCCGCGATCCGCGCCCGCCTCGAAGCGCTCCTCGGCGAGCTGTCGGGTCTTGCCTCACCGGTCTCCGAGGAGCGTGTCGCGCAGGAATTGGCGATGCTCGTGACCCGCGCCGATGTGCGCGAGGAATTGGATCGGTTGCATGCCCATATCGCGCAGGCCGGTGACCTCCTGCAGCGCGGCGACGCGATCGGCCGCGAGCTCGATTTTCTGTGCCAGGAATTGAACCGCGAAGCCAACACGCTGTGCTCGAAATCGGCCGATATCGAATTGACCCGCATCGGCCTGTCGCTAAAGGCGGCGATCGAGCAGTTCCGCGAGCAGGTGCAGAACCTCGAATGAGCCGCGCACCGCGCCAGCCGGAGGCGTCCGCCGCGATCCGCCGCCGCGGTTTTCTGCTGGTGTTGTCCTCGCCCTCGGGCGCCGGCAAGACGACGATCACGCATCGCCTTGTCGAGCGCGACCCGAACCTGTCCTTGTCGGTGTCGGTGACGACGCGCCCGGCCCGCCCCGGCGAGACCGACGGCGCCGATTACGGCTTTATCGATGAGGCGCGCTTCGATGCGATGGTCAAGGCTGGCGAGCTCCTCGAGCACGCCACCGTGTTCGGCCATTGCTACGGCACGCCGCGCCGCCCGGTCGACGAGGCGATCGCCGCCGGCCGCGACATCGTCACCGACATCGATTGGCAGGGAACCCAGCAGCTCACCGAAACCGTGCCGAGCGATCTCGTGACCGTGTTTATCCTGCCGCCCGACATGGCCGCGCTCGAAGCGCGCCTGCGCGCCCGCGCCCAGGACAGCGCCGCCACCGTCGCCGCGCGCATGGCGAAATCCGCCGAAGAAATGAGCCACTGGTCGGAATACGATTACGTCGTCGTCAACCGCAATCTCGACGCGAGCGTTTCGGAGGTTGAGGCGATTGTCACCGCCGAGCGCCTCCGCCGCACCCGTCAGATCGGCCTCGCCGATTTCGTCAACCGCCTGCGCGGCGGCTGACCGCACCAGCGCTCATCGCATCACCGTCTCGTCGTGCTTGCTCAGGGGTCCGCTTCGGGTGGATTTCGGCCCTTCGCTGGTTGCGATGTCTAGCGGCTAATTCGCGCCGCTAGTGGTCATCCGACGAGCCGGGGATCGATAACCGCATTGATCCCGAGATCCGCCAAGCGCTCAGCCAAGGCAACTTTATTTTTTCAGTTCAACCGTGTAAGAGCAGTAACGATCGAATATGGTACCGGCAAATTGATCGTTTTCAATCTTACCATTCAGCATTTGGACCAAATTAACGCCGCCAGCGGGATCGTTTCGCGCCATTATTCCTGAGCCTGATACCGTTCCATCTGAACTAACTGTTCCCGAAAACACTATATTCACTTGCACCGCTTTGCGTACCAAATAAAGTCTGTCTCCTGACACGGTCATGGTTTGCTCGAATTGCTTAGTACTGGGGTTACAACTGACGCCACCACCCAAGGCTGATCCTGCGGCAGTCCTTAGCACGATCTGGCCTTTGTAAACGCCCTCGAATTTCGACGTCTCGCCGAACGACAACGGCGCGCCGCCAATTACCGCGCATGCGCAGGCAATAAAAGCGAGCAAACGGCGCATCATTCGCAATCTTCGTATATTTCCCGTGGCCATCTCGGCCCTCCGATTCTTCATCAGTCGATCACCCGATCGGCGGCAGCGAGCAGCGCCGGTGGAACGATGAGCCCCAGCGCCTGGACTGTATTTAGATTGACCGAGAACTCGAACTTCGTGGGCTGGACGACCGGGATCCTCTCGGGTTTCGTGCCAGTGAGGATTTGGTGCACATCATCGGCTATGGCGTGGAACACAGCCTCAGGATCGGCGGCATAGGCCATCAGACCGCCAACATCAACGAAATCGGCGGACGCGCACATTGTCGGCAGGCGGTTCTTCTGGGCCAATTGGACGATTAGCTGCCGATAGGCTAATGCCTCGCCCTGATCGCTGATCAGCACGGCATCTTCCCAGCTTCTGGCTAGCATCCGCCAGTACCGGCCCAGCCGTGGTTTCGGGCGATCCACTCAGCTCGATGTAGCCGACCTTCTGGGCCGCAGGCACCACTTCCTTCAGCATCTGGATCCGCTTGCCGACGATCTCCATGCCGGTATCGACGCTAACGCCAGTGATGTTGCTGCCCGGGCGCGCCAGGCTGGCGACCAGTCCGGCCCTGAGCGCGCTCGTGAAGACCGCGACGATCGGGATCGTCGTTGTTGCCGCGGCCAAAGCTTCTGCGACCGGGCCGCCACCGGCCACGATCAGCTCCGGCGCATGCGAGACAACCTCGCGGGCCAGCGCCGTTAGCCGTTCGGGATGCCCCTCGGCCGAATAACGCTCGACGATCATGTCGCGGCCTTCGATGTGACCCAATCGCCGCAATTCTCGAAAAAGCAGACGCGAAGCATCGTCGCCGCTGTTCTCGCTGATCAGGTAGGCGGGAACGACCGAGGTGACGATGGCGATCCGACGGGGTCTCGCTGGCTGTGCGCTTGTCGCAAGCGGCCGGAGCGCGATTGCGCCAGCGGCAAGAGCGATAAGATCGCGCCGCCTCATTCGAGGCTTCCCCCAGGAAGTGGACGGGGCCACGGAACGGGGCCACGAAAAAGAGTATGCCTCAAAACATGCGCTTTGATGCTCGCAATTGCCCGATGGTGATCATTCCGCCTTCTCAGCTATTGTCGAGTGCAAAGGGTGGGTCGCGTCCGGATGTCGGTTGTGAGAGAGCAATGCGGTAGGTCGGGCAGAAAGTTGCTCACACCTTTAGAGAGATCCTGACGACTGACTCATAATCCAAGATCGCTCAAAGGCGGATGGCCGTCAGGGCGCCGCCCGATCGGCCAGTGGTAGAGGCGATCGCTCTCGCGGATCGGAAGATCGTTGATGCTGGCAATGCGGCGTCGCATCAAGCCGCGCTCGTCAAACTCCCAATTCTCGTTGCCGAAAGACCGAAACCAGTTGCCGCTGTCGTCATGCCACTCATAGGCGAAACGTACCGCGATGCGGTTCTCGCGGAAGCTCCACAGCTCTTTGATCAGGCGGTACTCCAGTTCGCGATTCCATTTACGTGTCAGAAAGGCCGTGATCTCTTCGCGGCCGCGAATAAAATCGGCACGGTTTCGCCATTGGCTTTCCAATGTGTAGCCAAGCGACACGCGCTCGGGATCGCGGCTGTTCCAGGCATCCTCGGCTAGACGAACCTTCTGCACGGCGGCATCGACGGTAGTGAAGGGCGGCAGGGGCGGACGTTCGGTTTCCATCGTGAATCTCCTCTCTGGACGACAAGCTGCGCTCGCAACCAGGCGTGTTCTCGGTCTCTAGCGCACTCAGGCGCTTGCGTCACAATCGGATCGCACGCTCGATTTCCGCCTCGGTGAAGCGCGACGTGATGTGCTGCGGGTGGTTCCAGTCGGACGCCACGAGATGCAGCGACAGGATTCGCTCAGGCTTCGCCTTGTAGCCGGGATCGGTGAGGTGCTTGACGCGACACTATTTTTCGATAAAGCGCGCGGTTTGCGGATCGGTACGCTCGGCCCATTTAAAATGACCTCCGCGATCTCTCCCCCTGAGGGTTAGCCGGGGGAAGAGGCCGGCGGCCCCTCAGGCATTGTGAGGTGGCCCGAGGTAGGGAAATTCGGAAAGCAGATCGCCGTGGGGCCCCACCTTGTCCTCTATCACCTTCCCGTTTGTGAGGACAGCCAGGAAGGCGTCAGCAGCGTCGTCGGTGAGCGTCCGGCCGTTGCTCGGGAAGGATGCTGGGCGGGTGGGGTCGTAGGACAGCACATCCGGCAGCAGTCTCCGTGCCGCTCGCCTTGCCTCCTCCGGCGCATACCCACCTGTGTGCTCCAGAGCATGCGCGAAGTCGGCAACGAAGCGGCCATCCTCCGCAGGCTGACCCGCCAAGTAGGCTTCCCTCTCCGTGCCAACAAGAAAGACGGCCTGCGCGGGCAACGCGCCGCGGTCCGCCTGAACCCAACCGCCGACCTCCTCGACCAGTGTGCGCGCCCACAGGTCAACCGGTTTTGTTCCAAGCTCAGAGTTAGCGACTTCCAGTACGATGCTGCACACGTTCTTGTCGGCGAAGAAATCGTTGCCCGTGAACTGCAGGGTATTCAGGGCGCCTTGCGTGTCGAAGAAGAACGGATCGCTGCGCCAGCCCGCGAAGAACCGGTACTCGCGGGCCTCCGTCACCCGTGCGTCCCGACCCATCGAGACCGGTGCCGATTCGATTATAACCTGACCGCCGTCGTCCGTCCCGGCGGCCTGCGCACCCTCCGCTCGGCGCAGCGTGGCGGTTTGCGACCCGTCCTCGGAGACCGCGAAGCGCACCCGGTATGCGATATCGGCGACGGCATCGCCGTTCGTGTCGATCTTGAGCTCGTACAGCGCCTCGGGCGCGAAAGGCTCAGTCGTGGCGAGACCGGGTGGGTTCACGACGGCAGACGGGTGCACGTTCATCACCAGGACCGACTTGCTCGCGTTGCCTGGCTTGGGGAAGGCATACAGATCGGTGAGGTCAAGGCGTGCATCTCCACGTGGGAAACCAAAGTCGGGACCGGAATAATGGTGGGACATGGATCTTGCTCCGCATGGTGATGGTGATGCGGCGTTGCCTCGCCGTGCCTTGGACCGCCGCTTGGCGCGGCGATCAGGTCGACAGCGAGCGCCAGCACGATGGCGGTGGCGCCAAGCGCGAAAAGCATGCGATAGCCACCGCCGCTCGACATGAACAGGTATGACATGCCGTAGGCCGCGACCGCCTGCAGGATCGCGAAGCTAGTGGTCGCCACGCTCCACGCCGTCTTGTGCTCGGCCGGATGGTGGACGAGTAGCTCGTGCACGCGACCGAGCACCAGCACGACGATGCCCGGGACGAAGGCGCCGACGACCACGCTCGAAAGGACGAGCCACGTCTGGCTCGGACCGAGCACGGGTAGCGCAACCGCGACCGCCTCGATTACGAACGCCACGCGCAATGCCGGACCGAAGCCGATTCGATCGGCAAGATGGCCGCTCACGATCGGACCGGCGAGCGCGCCGAGGCCGAACAGCACCCAGCAGGCGGCCCCCGCTTGCAGCCCTTGGCCGAGGCCGCGCGCGACGAAATCAACCAGAAAGACCATGTGCGGCACCAGCCCGACGGCGTTGAGCCCGTACTCGGCGTAGAGCGCGCGCAAACCAGGGATCTCGTGCGTGCGGCGCTGGTTGTGTGACGTCGCCGCCGGCCTCGTCTCGCTCGGCCAGCCGCGCCAGGCGATCAAGGTCAGTATGAGGGAGACAATGCCGAGGCCGAGCCAGGTCTGGGCCAAGCCCTGGCGCAGCAGCAACGGGACGAGCGTGCCCGATGCCACGATGCCGGCGCCCACGCCCATGAAAATTACGCCACCTGCGAAGCCGCGGCGCGATGGCGTTACATGCGGCAGCACGGTGGTCGCTGCGAGCACCATGAGCACGCCGCCCGCCGCACCCGAGACGACACGCCAAGCGAAGAACCAAGGGAATGACAACGGATAGGCGCAGGCGACGAACGCCACGGTGGCGAGCATCATCATGGCGTTGAGCGTGGGTGCGGCCGCCACGCGCGCGGCGAGCGGCCGCGCGAGCACCGCGCCCGCGAGGTAGCCGGCAAGATTGGCGGCGCTGAGATAGGCCGCGGTGGACGGCGTGAACCAGTGCGCGCCGACAATCGCTGGCAAGAGCGGCGTGTAGGCGAAGCGCGCGAGCCCGATGCCGACCAAGTTGGCCGAGAATCCGGACAGCGTAGCGCGCCACATGCTGCCGCTCGATGGCGACGACGCGGGGCGATGCCGGGAGGCGTGGGACACGGTCATGGTCGATCGCCTCGAGCGCGCGGGGCCTACCAACGGCCGGCGTGCTGGCCGCCGTCGACGCGCAAGATCTCGCCGGTCACGAACGGCGCATGCTCGAGATAGAGGACCGCCTCGGCGATATCGCGGGCCTCGCCCATGCGGCCGACCGGGTGGAGCTTGGCGAGCGCCTCGTGGGTCGCCTCGGGGTTCATCGGTGTCTTCATGATGCCGGGGGCGACCGCGTTGACGCGCACGCCGCGGCTGGCGAACTCGATGGCGAGCGAGCGCGTCACCGCGTTGAGCGCGCCCTTGGTCAGCGCGGCGAGCGCGGCTGGCACTCCGGCGATCGGCTGGTCGACTAGAGCGGCCGTGATCGAGACGATGTGGCCCGAGCCCTGCTTCAGCATCTCGGCGGCGGCGCGCTGCGTGATGTGGAAGAAGCCGGCGACGTTGACCGCCAGGTTGTGGTCGTAGTCGGCCTGGGTGAATTCGACGAACGGCTTGGAGACGAAGACGCCGGCGTTGTTGACCAACGTGTCGATGCGCCCAAAGAGCACCAGCGCCTCGCGGACGATGCGCTCGGCGGTCACCGGGTCGGCGATGTCGCCGGCGACGGCGAGAACGTCCGAGTCACGGCTCGGGGCGATCGACCGCGAGTTGGCGACGACGCGATAGTTGCGATTGCGGTAGGCCCGAACCAGCTCGGCGCCGAGCCCCTGGGACGCGCCGGTAATGATGGCGACCTTGCGTTCATTGCTCATGATTTGACCCTCGATTTGCGTTTAGCGTGCCGACGATCTCAGCTGCGGCGTCCTGACGATTCCCAGCTCGGCCAGCGGCTTCAGAAACCGTTCCCGTTCTAATCGTCCGGCTCAGACCAGTTTGATCCTGACGTCGATGTTCCCACGGGTGGCGTTGGAATACGGGCAAAGCTGGTCCGTCGCGTCCAGCAGGTGCTGCGCGACCTCGGCCTCAATGCCCGGTAGCGTTACGTTGAGACGAGCTGCGAGTCCGTAAGCGCCCGGCGTCGGGCCGACGTCGACTTCGGCATCAATGGCCAGGTCATCCGGGAGGGCCACTTTCATTTTGCCGGCTGCTATTTTCATCGCGCTGATGAAACAAGCCGACCATCCAGCGGCAAACAGCTGCTCGGGGTTGGTGCCGCCGCCGGAGGCGCCGGGACGTGAAAGCCGGACCTCCAAACGACCGTCGGAGCTGCGGGATGTACCTTGATCCCGCCCGCCGGTAGTGTGGGTCTTGGCAGTGTAAATAATATTTTCGAGTTGGATCATGGTCTTCGTCCCGTTCAAAAAGGGTGGATGGTGCCGGCGACCTTGGTGTCAATGGCGCGTGGCTTCGGTGACGAAGAGATCGACGTTTCCACTCGAATGCCGTAGTCAGCTAAAATGGCTTTCAGTTATCCACCCTCGCTATGAGCGACCGGCTCTTCGCACTTCGGCTGTTCGCTCGGGTCGCCCGCAAGGGAAGCTTTTCGGCGGCCGGTCGGGAGCTGAATATTCCGCAGTCGACCGCGTCTCGGACGATCGCCATTCTGGAGCGCCAGATCGGCGTCGTGCTGTTCGTCCGGACCACACGCGCGGTGACGCTAACCGACGCCGGCTCTGACTTCCTGGCTCGCATAGAGCCTGTCCTCGCGGAACTCGACGAGGCGGAACACGCGGCCCGCGGAACGGGAGAGCTGCGCGGCATATTGCGGATCGGTTTGGGAACGAACTTTGCCGTTCGTGAGATCATCCCACGGCTCGCGGTTTTCATGAGCCGGCATCCGGCGCTGCAGATCGACTTGATGATGTCAGACCAGCGCCAGGACCTCGTGGCCGAAGGCGTGGACCTCGCGTTTCGCTTCGGTGCTCTCCCGGATTCGACAGCAACGGCGCGGAGAGTTCTCTCATGGCCGCGCGTTCTTGCCGCCGCGCGAGCTTACCTCGACAAGGCCGGCGTCCCCGGTACACCTGCGGATTTGCCGCAGCATGCAATCATTCTCGGGCCCGGCAGCCTTGGCGGGCATTGGTCTTTTCGCAATGAGGACGACGCGACCTCCTTCCAGGTCAAGGGCCGGTTGATCGTAAGGGCGAGCGAAGGCGCGATAGCGGCTGCAGTCGCGGGACTGGGCATCGTCATGGCTCCGCTTGTCGCGTGCCGCCGGGAAGTAGAGAGAGGAGAGCTCATTCGGCTATTGCCGGAATGGGACGCGGGAACGGTCGAGCTCAACGCCGTCTATGCCAGCGGCAGAGCCGCCAAGCCATCAGCACGAGCCTTTGTCGACTACTTGATCGCAGCGCTTCGCGAAGACCCGCCGGCTTCAGACCGACCTTCGATTGACGAGAAGCGGTGATGATTCGGTTAAGCGACCGCGCGGGCATCGCGATCTGAGCGGTGCCTTTATCTCCCATTTGCGACCTGGTACCGATCTACCGGGATGTCGACATGCGCACTCGCTCGCGCAGCGCCGAGAACCGGCGCCACCATGCTATCCGGCAGGGACGCAGCGAAGCTCGGTTCACCACACCCCAGGTGACCTACGATTGCGCTGGTCGAAGGTCGGCTGTGGGGGCATGACGAGACAGCGGCCGATTGGGATGCCAGCGGTCAGCTAAGGGTCGAAAGCAGCCGCGCGATATGGCCGCGCTCGAAGCGCGCCTGCGCGCGCGCCCAGGACAGCGCCGCCACAGTCGCCGCGCGCATGGCGAAATCCGCCGAAGAAATGAGCCACTGGTCGGAATACGATTACGTCGTC
>WNGO01005916.1_pt1 | contig 11491 bp, 8 predicted proteins | sample 5400511 | NCBI WGS metagenome assembly WNGO01 (sample SAMN13153380, study PRJNA577476) | soil metagenome | isolation source: 20 cm soil or saprolite under Garry oak tree replicate 2 | place: USA:California | collected 2016-06-15
AAACATTGCCGGAGTTGCGCGTTCATTACCGGACCCTGGGAAAACCGGAGAAGGATGCGCAGGGCAAAACGACCAATGCCGTTCTCATCATGCATGGAACAACTGGCAGTGGCGCGCAATTTATTCGTCCCGAATTTGCAGGCGAGCTATTCGGGAAAGATCAGCCGCTCGATGCGACGAAGTTTTTTATTGTGTTGCCGGATGGAATCGGTCACGGCAAATCGAGCAAGCCGAGCGACGGCATGCACGCCAAATTCCCACGCTACGATTATATCGATATGGTGGAGGCCGACTATCGTCTCTTAACTGACGGACTCGGCGTAGATCACGCGCGACTGGTAATGGGAACGTCTATGGGCGGAATGCACACCTGGTTATGGGGCGAGATACATCCCGATTTCATGGACGCGCTCATGCCGCTGGCGAGTTTGCCGACCCAGATCTCTGGGCGCAACCGTGCATGGCGTCGCATGGTCATCGACGCGATCCGCAACGATCCGGCATGGACCGACGGCGACTACAAAACTCAACCGCCGAGCCTGCGCACCGCTGCGGAGATGCTTTGGTTTATGAGCAGCAATCCGGTCCTCCGCCAGAAGGATGCGCCTACACTTGCGAAAACCGATGAAGTTCTGGACAAATTTGTCGAGCAAATTTTCAAGACCGATGACGCAAATGACGTGCTCTACGCGTTAGAAGCTTCACATGATTACGATCCCGCACCGAATCTTGAAAAAATCCAGGCGCCGCTTTTGGCAATCAACTTTGCCGATGATCTGATCAACCCGCCGGAACTCGGCATCCTGGAACGTGAGATCAAGCGGGTTCCGCATGGCCGCGCCATCGTGATTCCGTTCAGCGACAAAACGCGCGGTCACGGCAGCCACACACTGGCCGCGTTGTGGAAAGATCAGCTCGCGGACTTGCTCAAAGAGACGGAAAAATAATTAGCGGATTACTCCGTAGTTGTACGCTCCGCCATAGTAAGCGTACCACGGATAGTACGGATAATAGTACGGTCCGTAATATGTATTATACCGGGATTCGGGCGTGGCAGAAGCCTCAGCGTAATAGGTGCCAGCGCATCCACCGAGCGAAAGCCCCAGGAATCCTGCGCACAGGAGCGAGAGAAGGATTTGTACTGCGCGAGATCTGTTCGTAACCGCTGATGTCTTCATCCGGCCATTTAATGACGACCGCGCAAAACAAGAAAGCCAAATTAAAAGAAAATTTGTACTCGCCTCTTTGTGAGGCGTCGATTCGGTTACCCCGGTAGTAGCGGCATCGCCTTCGGCCGTGGTTCGGGTTTGATAAGAAGCGCCGTGCAACAGCGCGCCGCGAAATGTGGAGTCGTTAGCCACACGCTTCGAGCGCATCGGCGCATCGCCAACAGCGGACGGCACCGATGCGTCCATCGAAGCGCGTTACAAATCACTACCAGTCGCCGTATGTTGTGCTGCCGTAATAGCGCGGGCCGTACGCGTCATTATAGCGAGTGCCAGAGCGTACGGTTGTCCTCTCATACGTCGGTCCGTAGTCATAATAGGAATACGGATAGGCCGGCGCATAATAAGTGGTCGGATAATAATAACCGCTATCATACGCCGTCACATAAGGCCCTTCCGCACATCCAACCATGAAAGTTGCAACGACGCCTGCGCAAATCGCCAGCAAGAATGCTCGACCGCGGTGCATCGATTTGGATTTTGTTATCGTTTTCATCAGATGTTTCCCTTTCGTTTGAGTTCCGATTTCCCTGTTTCCATCTCATCTCGGAGCCGCGCTTGTTTTCGCGCGTGGGAGTTAGTTAAGAAGGATCTTGGTTAAGTAGGACCCATGAGTCTCCATCAAACCTAGTCACCCCTATTAAGGAACTTCCACGTAGTGATTTCGCTTCGGCTCCATCTGACTTGCCGGACTCCCGGCGTACCGAGGGTTCCTGTAGCAAGCCTCTAAGTACGATTCGCACCACGTGGCTCGATCGGCCGCGTGAGATTTCGCCTTCGACAGTAAATACCGTTGCCCACGTCGAACCTTCCATTGGCTTTTGCGCCGACATAGACGCTGTATACCTTCCAGCGACGTAATGAGACCGATTTTTTTTTGGCTCGGTGTGTGCGTGACAATTGTGTTCACGATGTTTGCGCAGAAAGGATCCTCATCACCAGGACCGGCAGATTTCGACATCATTATTAAAGATGGCACGGTTTACGACGGCTCTGGTGCCGAGCCGAAACAAGCCGACGTCGCGATTCGTGGCGATCGGATCGTTGGTATCGGCGATTTCAAAGCTGCGAAGGCCAAAGCCGTCATCGATGCGCAGGGACTCGCGGTGGCGCCCGGGTTTATCAATATGCTCTCGTGGTCCACTGTGTCGCTGATCCATGATGGCCGTTCACAGAGTGAAATTCGGCAAGGCGTAACCACTGAGATCATGGGGGAGGGCGAATCTATGGGTCCGGTGAATGATCGCGTGCGCGAGCACATGATTCGTCAGCAAATCGACATCAAATACGACATCAAATGGAATACGCTCGCGGAGTACTTGCAGTACCTCCAAAAGCGTGGCGTGTCGTGCAATGTGGCGTCGTTTATCGGTGCGACGACCATTCGCGAGTACGTGATCGGCTTTGAAGATAAACAGCCGACGCCTGAGCAACTTGACCAGATGCGCGAACTGGTGCGCAAGGAAATGGAAGCCGGCGCGTTGGGGATTGGCACTTCTTTAATCTATCCTCCCGCGTTTTATGCGAAGACGGAGGAACTAATCGAGCTTTGCAAGGTGGCCGCAAAATACCAGGGCAAATACATCTCGCACATGCGCAGCGAAGGTAGCCGGCTGCTCGAAGCGCTTGATGAATTAATTCGCATCAGCCGTGAGGCGAAAATTCCGGCAGAAGTTTATCACATCAAAGTCTCGGGCCAGCAAAACTGGCCGAAGATCGACGATCTGCTTTCGCGAATCGAGGCCGCGCAGAAGGAAGGGCTAAAAATCACTGCCGATATGTACGCTTACACCGCGGGAGGAACCGGCCTGGACGCATCGCTTCCGCCTTGGACCGAAGACGGCGGTTATCCTGCCTTATTCAAGCGGCTGCGCGATCCGGCGACTCGCGAGAAGATTAAGGCGGAGGTGCAAAAGCCCGCAGGCGGATGGGAAAACCTGTATTTTGATGCCGGAGGTCCAGAGCACATTCTGCTGGCAGAGTTCAGGTCGGATAAACTGAAGCCGCTTACCGGGAAGTCACTGGCTGAAGTAGCAAGGATGCGCGGGAAAGATCCCATCGACACAGCGATGGATTTGATCGCCGAAGATGAATCGCGGGTCGGCACACTCTATTTCATCATGTCCGAAGACAACGTGAAGAAAGAGCTCGCGAAGCCGTGGATTTCATTCGGCTCCGATGAAGCTTCGCAGGCGCCTGAGGGTCTGTTCCTGAAATCCAATCCGCATCCGCGTGCCTATGGAAATTTCGCCCGCGTACTGGGCAAATATTCGCGGGACGAAAAAGTGATTCCAATGCGGGAAGCAGTGCGGCGACTGAGTGGATTGCCTGCTACAAATTTGGGGCTCGATCATCGCGGGTTTCTCAAGGAAGGGATGTTTGCTGATGTGGTCGTATTCGATCCGGCGACGATTGCCGACCGCGCCACGTATGAGAAACCGCATCAATATGCGGTAGGCACAGGTGCGAAACCTGGCCGCGTATTGTGGGGGCCGGGAAAGCTGCATTAAACGAGGCGGGCAGGACGCCCCGGTTTACACATAACGCCAAAAGCGCAGCCCGTTTTGTTGGTTTGCATATCTCTCCATTGGGGGATTGAAAACCGAACGGGCGGGGTGGAAGTTTCACGTTCCAGTGGATCCAATCAGGAACATTAAGTTGCGCTGGCTGCATGGCGCGTTGCAGGACCTGACCTCCGAACTATCGCGTTTGCAATTTTCCAGATTTGCACTGCACGCCTGGGAGCCTGCAATCAATGCGTATCGCTGCGAAAAATCCATTCGTATTTGCGTCGATCTTGCGGGGGTCGATCGCGCGTTCATTGATCTCACCGTCGAACCGCGGCGCGTGGTGATTCGCGGCACGCGAGAGCTGCCTGAGCCGACTGATGACGAGGGATGCGCCCTGCAATTGCTGGCCATGGAGATTGATTACGGCCCGTTCATACGAGAAGTGCCGTTACCAGCCGAAGTGGAAATCGAGCAAGCGCACGCCGAGCAGCGTAACGGCTTGCTCTGGATTTCGTTGTCCTTGAAGGAGTCATGAGCGCAAAAGAACTCAGCACCTTACAGGCTAATGTTGAAGCGAAGCCGGGCCTGGAGAGCACTATTGCGACGGGAATGGAAAAGGGCGGAACGCCGCACATCCCTGAAGAATTATCGATTCTGCCCGTGCGCGGGATCGTTGTTTTTCCGGGGACAATCATTCCGCTGAATATCCAGCGGGCAGCGTCGCTCAAACTGCTCGATGACACTCTGCCACGAACAAAAGTGATCGGTCTGCTGACGCAGCGCGATGAGGCGAAGGAAGATCCTACACCGCAAGACCTCTATTCGGTCGGCACAGCCGCACTCGTGCTCAAGCTTGTGCGCCAGGCAGAGGACAATGTGCTCCTTATCGTGCAAGGCCTGCGCCGATTTTCACTTCGCAAAATCATCGAGACCTCGCCATTTCTGCGCGCCGAGGTTGATCTGCCCGAATCGATCCTACCGCCGGCAAGCAAGGAATGGGAAGCCACCTTCCGAAACTTGCGAGATTCGGCTGCGCGATTGTTCGAACTCGCTCCGGACGCGCCGGAGCAGGCGCGCCTCATGATTCTGAACATCGAAAATCCAGAGCAGCTTGCTGATTTTCTCGCGCCAAACCTAAACGTGGACGTGGCCCAGAAGCAGGCGCTACTCGAGGAGCTCGATGTCGAGAAGCGGGTACGCACGATTCAGAAACAGATATCGGCGCAGCTCGAAATCGCCGAGATCCAGCAGAAGCTGCAAAAAGATGTGGCCTCGCAGTTTTCTGATGCGCAGCGGCGTGCCTATTTACGTTCGCAAATCAAGGCGATCCAGCGCGAGCTGGGCGAAGCCGAAGGTGGCGGTGAAGAACAGGCGCAACAATTGCGCGCCCGGCTTGAAGAAGCCAAACCGCCAGAGGAAGTGATGAAACAGGCAGAGCGGGAATTGAAACGACTCGATTTTATTCCTCCGGCAAGTCCGGAATTCTCGGTCATCGTTAGTTACATCGAGATCATCGCTGATTTGCCCTGGAACAAATTGAGCGAGGACAATCTTGATCTCGACCAAGCGCAGAAAATTCTCGATCGCGATCATTACGATCTGGAAAAGGTGAAAAAGCGGCTGATCGAGTATCTGGCCGTGCGCAAACTCAATCCGCATGGGCACGGCGCGATCCTCTGTTTTCTTGGGCCGCCTGGCGTGGGCAAAACCAGTCTCGGTCAGTCGATTGCCGACGCACTGGGCAGAAAATTTGTCCGGATCAGTCTGGGCGGCATGCGCGACGAAGCAGAAATCCGCGGACATCGCCGCACTTACATCGGCTCAATGCCGGGGCGCATCATTCAGGAACTGCGTCGCTGCGGAACGCGCAATCCTGTGTTCATGCTCGATGAGATCGACAAGATCGGCGCCGATTTTCGAGGCGACCCCGCGAGTGCCTTGCTTGAGGTGCTAGATCCGCGTCAAAACGACAAGTTTGTCGATCGCTATCTCGATGTGCCGTTCGACCTGTCGCAGGTGATTTTCATCGGCACTGCGAACTATATCGAGGGCATACCAGAACCGTTGCGTGACCGGATCGAAGTCATTTCGCTGCCCGGTTACACCGAGCGTGAAAAACTCGAGATCGCCAAGCGGTACCTGGTGCCGCGGCAGCTCGAAGAGAATGGATTAAAACCAGAGCAATGCGAATGGCAAGAGGACGCGCTTCGCCGCGTGATTAACGACTACACGCACGAAGCCGGCGTGCGTGAACTTGAACGACAGATCGGCGCGATCTGTCGCGGCATCGCAGCGCAGGTTGCACGCGGCAAGACCGATCACGTCACCGTCATGCCGGATGTGGTGGCGGAGATGCTCGGGCCGGCCAAATACGTGCGCGAAACAAAATTAAAAACGAGCAAACCGGGCGTTGTCACTGGGCTGGCATACACGCCTGCCGGCGGCGAGGTGTTGCATATCGAAGCCACACGTTATCCAGGGAAAGCGAATATTATTCTGACCGGACACATTGGCGAAGTGATGAAGGAATCCGTCCAAGCTGCGCTGAGTCTTCTTCGCAGCCGCGAGGGCCAACTGGGCGTGAATCCAGAAGATTTTCGCAAAATGGACATTCACGTGCACGTACCTGCCGGCGCTGTGCCGAAGGACGGCCCGTCAGCGGGAATTGCCATGTTCACCGCTCTTGCCTCTCTCTTCAGCAATATCCCCGTGCGATCAGACGTCGCCATGACTGGCGAAATCACTCTGCGCGGGCTGGTTCTGCCAATCGGCGGTCTGAAGGAGAAAAGTCTGGCCGCAATGCGCGCCGGCATTTCCACGGTCATCATCCCGAAACTCAACGAAAAAGATCTTGTTGATGTTCCCGAGGAAGCGAAACAAAAACTCAAATTCGTCCCGGTCGAAAATGTGGATGAAGTTCTGGCCGTCGCGTTGGAGAAAAACGGCGCGACGCAACAGCAAGCAGGTGGATCGGCTTCACCGAAGACGATGGCAGAGTAGTCGCCGCAGAACCGCCTCGACTTAATAACGCGTTGAGGACAACGCGCTGCACCATCGCTGTCACGGCAACTTAGGTGCCAGCCTTCTTCCATTCCCAAAAATCGGAGCGGGTGTTACCCTCTGGGTCTACCTCATATTCGAATACCACGGTGACCTTGTTCAGGCGGGACCAGCGAGGCGGGTAAGTTTGATAATAAACGGCACCGCAAAAGCTCGCTGTTCCGTCTTTCTTCGTCGTGCCGACACCATTGGCTGTCCACGTGGCCATTTTTCCGTCCTTGAGAATCATCACTCCTTGCCCTTCGCCGTAGAGTGTCCCGTCGGGACGGACCATAGTGCAGTACGTGCCTGTCTCCTTTACGTTTGTGCCCAGAATCGATCCACTCGCCTGAAACGACGTCTCCATTTTTGGGCCTCCGCCCAGGTTCGGTAATACGCGCTGCGAAGTAATCTTGCCCGCTGTTCCGCCAATCTTCTCGCCTAGCATAAATATCCTCTCGTTGAGATTTCCTTTTTTAGACTCCGTTGAGACAGCTCACGAACTGCGGCGTAATTGTCACGATTTTCTCGCGAGGCTGCCATCTGTTATTACGGTTAGCTGCGATAGTGCACGCTCGCTATCCCGGCTAAATGACATGCTACCAAGTAGTCCGGCGTCACCGTAATGTCGGACCGTACGCGCTGTTGACGTAAACATTGTTGTTCAAATACCAGATTGCTGTTTGACGCGTGGCGGCGTTGTAAAGCACATAATCGGGTTTGCCGTCACCGTTAAAGTCGGCCGTGGCTACCAAAACCCAGCCACTGGGAAGATTCGGTCCCCAATCGGCACCAACAAGGGTTAGTCCCGATAAATAAGCGATAGCTGTATAGCCTGAACTCGCGTGGAATAAGACATAATCTGGGTGGCCGTCGCGATCAAAATCCGCTACACCCACCAGTGCCCAGCCGTTGGGAAGGGTCGGCCCAAAACCACCGCCGATATAAACGTTATTGTTCAGATACCAAATCGCTGTTTGATGCGTGCCGGCGTTGTAAAGCACGTAATCGGGTTTGTTATCGCCATTAAAATCTCCTGTACTAGTCAAGATCCAACCGGCGGGTAGGGTTGGACCATAAGCCCCGCCCCGATAGACATTGTTGTTCAAATACCAAATCGCAGTTTGCCGCGTACTCGTTTTGTAAAGCACGTAGTCGGGTTTGCCGTCGCGGTTGAAATCGCCTGTCGCCACAAATTGCCATCCGCTCGGCAGAGTGGGTCCATAAGCGGCACTGACATAAACATTATTGTTCAAATACCAGATCGCAGTGCCCTGCGTGCTGACATTGTAAAGCGCATAATCAGGCTTGCCGTTGCCGTTGAAATCGGCGGTCGTAATCAAGTTCCAAGCGTTTCGACTGATCCGGACATAATAGATATCTTCTTCACCATTAAATGTCGCCGCATACGCGACATTGGCGCCTGCGTTATCCGAGACGATTGTAATATAATCGCCGAGCTTGTCCTGATTCGGATAACCGAGGTACGGGTTAAACGAATTGCTGATTGCGACATTGAGCGACCAGGTATTTCCGCCATCCAAGCTGTACGAATAGAAGAGTTGCGAGTTGATATTGTTCGCAGCATTACGTGTGTCCAGCCAGACTGCATCGATTTGCCCGCTAGGGGCGACCGACAGCGCGCCAAACCAGTGCCACTTCGCGTGGTTAACAGGATCGTCATTGATCCGGCGCGGTGCGCTGAAGGTTTGGCCACCGTTTGTGCTCCGCACGAACATCACGTCGGTACCACTCGTGAAGCCGGCGGGCTGAACGCTTGCGAGCATGTAAATATTGTTGTTCGTACTCGTGCCCGAACGGTCCACGGCCAGGAAAATCTGACCGGCTAATCCTTGCGGATTAATCAGCTGGCCAGCAACGATTTTGCCGCCGAGTTCCACTGCTGTGCTTTGGTCGAAGTTGGGGACTACGGCGCCGTTCTTTGCATTGGTGGAGCGAACACACCAGACCTGGCCACCCTCCAGTTCCACCCCGCCGATGAAGAGATTCCCGTTGGAATCGACGTCCAGTGTGCCGAATGCAGGGGAATTGGGAATATCGATAGGATTCATCCAGGTGAGTCCGCCGTTGGTTGATCGAGTGAATTGTCGGCCGCCATAATTGGCGCCGTCGCTCCAGAATTGATACTGGAATCCATGTCCGGTGCTGTTTGTGTTATCGATTGTAAACCACTCCTTATCGCCGCCAGATGCCGGTGCGATATACGCCCATGATTGACCGGCATTGAGTGATCGCCACAAATCGTCAAAAAACGTCTGCAGAAGGCTGAGATAAAAAAAACGGCCGGCGCTATCGGAGTTCAGGACAGGATCGCTGCGAAAAACATTGCGTTGGAGAACGCCGGCAGAAATCCACGTCCTGCCGCCATTCGTTGTATGCGCGAATCCAGCCTGGCGAAAATTGGACGACACGCTGTCGAATTGCCTCCAACCGATACTCATTTTGTTTCGGTTCGTCGGGTCGACGCAAATGGACGGCTCATTTGCGGCGTCGCCAACAATGTTATTGCCGCTCGCATTAACGTTCACTTGATAACTCGTGTAGGGACCGAACTGCGAGATCAATCCGGGCGACGTGGCTACGGCCGGGAACAGCGGCGGTGGATTATCGTATTTTTCAAGCGGCTCCTTCGGAAGCGGCTTGGGCGTGGGCGTCTGACTCGAAGCTACGGCGATTACACTGAGAAAAATAAGAAACGTGCTTAGGATCGCCCGCGGCATCGCTTCAAAACTATACCTCCGTCTGCCTCAAAGCGCGATCCAGAAAATCATAGCCGCCCTGCGGGGCGCTCTGCTTGAGGATTTTTGCGATCGTCAAGTTTCAGATGTGGCGTCGCCCGGCAGATCTGTTCACATAATCGCCACGGAAACGTCACCATTTTTTTACGAGGCCGTCATCTGTTCGTAACGCCGGGCTGCAATGGTGTCCGGAAACCCAAACGCAATTATGAAACCTCGACAATTATTCATCGACGTAGTGAAACGTACCACCGCAGCTTTAACGGCCACCGCGATGTTCGTCGGCCCGGCCGGTGTCACGCTTGCTAATCCACCAAACCACGAGCGCCAGAACAGCGAGCACGCGGTACAACGCCTGCAGCACATTATTGTGATTTACCAGGAGAACTGGAGTTTCGACTCGCTCTATGGCCAGTTCCCCGGAGCAAATGGGCTTCAACACGGGTTCGACACGTTATCGCAGTACGATAAGAGCAGTAATTACACTTCATTGTTCTACAAGTCCCCGCGCCCTCTCAATAACGGAGCGCCCGATCCGAATTTTCCCGCGAGTCCGGACGGCAACCTCGCGCTCTGGTCCGATCACAGTGTGGCGTTACCCGTCTTTCCATTCGATTTCACCAACTATATCGACTCGGATGTCACTACTGGAGATATCGTTCATCGTTTTTACACGCAGCAGTTGCAGATCGATAACGGCGCACTCGAGGCAAAAAAGAGCGACCTCGGCAAATTTCTGACATGGAGCGACAATCCTGGTCTGGTTCTTTCGTATCTTGATGCGACGAATCTACCGGAAGGCGAGTTGGCACAGCAGTACACGCTCTGCGATAATTTTTTCCACTCTGCGTATGGTGGTTCGTTTCTGAACCATCAGTGGCTTATCGCTGCGCGGACACCTCCATGGACTACAGCGATTCCCACTGGCTGGCAATCGAGCTATGATCCAGCGACCAAGACATTGCATGATAATCAGCTCACGTTCGACGGCCAGTACGGTGTGAACACCGTACAGCCCGCAAAGGCGCCGTTCTCGCCGAGCACGACTGATCCGGCCAAGCGTTTGCTAATCAATAACAGTGATCCCTCGCAACCGGGCTACGTCGAGACCATTGGCAACCGCCTCGATGACGCCAGGATTAGTTGGAAATGGTACTCCGGTGGCTGGAACGTGGCGCTCCAAAATAATACGCAAGCCGCCAATGATCCGAACATCATATTCCAGTTTCACCACCAGCCCTTTGCGTACTTCACCAAATACGCGCCGTTCCTAGACGCGCCGAACGCAAATTACACCAGCCCGCCACCGCTCAATCCAGAGACGACTGGACCGAATGCGCATCTGCAGGATGAGACGCAATTTCTGGCCGACTTGCAGCACAACAGGTTGCCGACTGTGTCATTCATCAAATTCGCCGGTATCGATAATGAGCATCCCGGCTATACCAATGTCGTCAGAGGACAGCAGCACGTCGCAGATATTGTGAGGGCTGTGCAAAACAGCAATATCTGGAACACGTGCGCGATTATCGTCACGTACGATGAGAATGGCGGCCGCTGGGACCACGTTACGCCGCCTGTGCGAGACGACGGTTGGGGGACAGGTGTTCGGGTCCCGGCTATTATCATCTCGCCACTGGCACGCGACGGTTATATCGATCACAGAGAATACGAAACCGTTTCTATTCTGAAGTTGCTCGAATTCCGGTTTCATCTCGCGCCACTTGCCGCGCGCGATGCCGATCCTGCCGTGAACGATCTGGTTGACGCCTTTACGCAGTGAAACTCGCAGCCGCGGGACAAGAGAATCTGCTACCGATGGGTTAGGTTGCGCCACAGATAAACCCAGAGCCGGGCGCCTCGGGACGGAGCTTCTCTGAGGCGCCCGTTGCTCTTTTTGATCCCCAAAGCATTCCCAGCGCGTGTCATCACGAGCGGAGCGAGGGAACTCGCAGAG
>WNGO01002596.1_pt1 | contig 11490 bp, 8 predicted proteins | sample 5400511 | NCBI WGS metagenome assembly WNGO01 (sample SAMN13153380, study PRJNA577476) | soil metagenome | isolation source: 20 cm soil or saprolite under Garry oak tree replicate 2 | place: USA:California | collected 2016-06-15
GTCAGGACGAACGCGCTCGCGTTGTTTCCACGCCTTGCGCAGAAAGCCGCGGCGGCTAGATGAGAAAGGCTGCGATGCCGATCTTACCCGTCAAGTTCATTCTTTTTTGCCTGATCGCCGTGATTTGCCTTGGCACGATGCCGGAGAGCGCGGCATCAAACCCGGGATCCTCGCGCATGGTGAATGTCGCCGACGGTGTCTCGCTGCGGTTGACTGAAAGCGGAAAAGCGGGTGGCGAACCTGCCCTCGTGTTCATTCCCGGCTGGAGCACAGGTGCAGACATTTGGAATCATCAGATTGATACGTTTGCAAAAACACATCGGGTAATCGCGTTCGATCCGCGTTCGCAAGGCGAATCGACGAAGACTACGAGAGGGAACACACCTGAAACACGGGCACAGGATTTGCACGCGTTGCTGGAGCCCCTGGGCGTCAGGCGACCTGTCCTAATTGGATGGTCGCAGGGCGTTCAGGACGTCGCTGCTTATGTCGAGCGCTACGGGAGCAACGACCTCGCGGGAATTGTGCTCGTGGATGCGGCTGTTTCTGACGGTGCCGATGGGATCGTTGCGCGCCCACAGGAAACCGCAGCCCAATTCAAGATGTTCGCCGTTTATCAAGCGCATCAGAAAGAATATTTGGGCGGAATGATGCGAGCAATCATCAGCAAACCAGGGGGCGATGACGCCATCGCCCGGCTGGTTGAGACCGGCATGAAAACACCGGCTGATATTGGTGTCGCCATGCTCATCGCAGACATGTTTGGTGTGAATCGCACGCCGGCGCTCAAGAAAATTGACTGTCCGACTTTGATTATCGCATCAGCTAAATCCGACGAACTGGCCCGTCAGCAGGCGGCCGCGAATCAGATTCCGCATGCACGTCTCGAAAAAATCGAGGATGCGGCGCACGCAGTGTTCCTCGATCAACCGGATCGCTTCGATGAGCTGGTGAAGAGCTTTGTAGCCAAATTGCCCGCAAACAACGCACCCAATTAGTCGCTATCCGGATTTGCATCGGTGTGGCCTCGGCACGGCGAGCAGCTTCTGTTCGCGCCCTAGCTTTCAGCCGCGCGTTCCTGGCATTTTTTTAAATCGAGTTTGCCTGAGGCGAGGACTGGGATTGCTTCGACACGCTGGACATTCTTTGGAATCCACAAGTTTGGAACACCTGCTTCCTGAAGTTTTTTGCGCAGCGCGGCAAGATCGATGTTTTCGGCACTGAGCAGAACGAGCGCTTCGCCCTTTGCCTCGTCCTGCACACCGACAATCGCGATGGGGCGTTCATCTCTCCCGGATAGCTCGAGTAAATCGATAATTTTTTGTTCGATCGTTTCGTGCGGCACCATTTCGCCGCCGATCTTTGAAAAACGCGACAGCCGGCCTTCAATGTAAAGGAAGCCATCTTCGTCGAATCGACCGATATCACCTGTTTTCAACCAACCATCGCGGAGGATTTCCGCGGTTCGTTTGGGCTCGTCCAGATAGCCTTCGAAAATATTTGGCCCGCGCAGCCAAAGCATTCCGGTTTCGTAAAGCGAAAGCTTTCGGTCCGTTTCTGGTTCGCGGATTTCTGCGGCGATTCCCGGCGCGAGTCTGCCAACTGATCCCAAACGGCTCGATGGTTGCACGCGTTCTCCGGGCTTTCTCGGTTCCGGCCCGGGCAAATTGACGCTGACCACGGGCGCAGTCTCGGTAAGCCCATAGCCTTCGAAAACTTTTTTGTGGAACCGTTTTTCAAAATGGCTGGCTAGATCGAGAGGCAATTTTTCGGCGCCGACGATGATGAGGCGCAAGGTGCGGAGCTGCTCCAGTTCGGCTTTGCGCAAGTACACACGCAGGAAAGTGGGCGTCGCCAACAGGAACGTCAGCTTATATTGATCGATCAACGCCGCGCATTTGCCAGCCTCCAACGGATTTGGATACGTTACGATGCGCACATCTTCGATGAGCGGATACCAAAGGGTGACCGTCGATCCGAACGTGTGAAAAAAGGGCAGCGAGCCGAGGATGGCGTCAGTCTTCCTGGCGTCGAGCAGTTCGCGGAATTGCGAGACATTTCCGACGACATTGCGGTGGCTAACGACAACCCCTTTTGGGTCTCCGGTTGTTCCGCTGGTAAAAAGCAAGACCGCTTCCCGGTGGCCGCCTTCCTTGGGAATTTGCAAAAGCCGCAAAAGCAAACGCGCCGGAGCCAGTATCGATATGATCAACCAGAAAATGATTTGGCCTTTCATTCGCGGCATCAATTCGTCCAGCTTCAAGACCCGTTCCGGCCACGGAAAATCCTTGAGTCGTTCCATGAATGGCGTCGCTGAAATCGCGACCCGCAAGTTTGCGCGCCTGCAGCAGGATTCATTTGCCGCGCGGCCCATCGTGAAATTAAGATCCACCGGAACTTTGTTTGCCAGGGTCACAGCCAGATTTGCCACCATTGACGCCTTGCTGGCAGGCAAGACGATTGCTATTCGTTCGTCGGAAAATTCCTTTCGAAGGTAGCGACTCAGCGCTGCCGCCGCGCCGAGCAATTTCGCCCGGCTAAGCTCGCTGTGATCCATTCCATCAATCACAGCTGTCCGAAAGGGCCTGCGCTTCAGCCCGCGCACACATTCTTCTGCAAGATGCCGATCCAGTGATGGTCTGCGGCTGAAACAGACTTCGCCGAGCTTCAGCAACTCCTCGCGCATGGTCGCGACATCCGCGGTCTCGGCCTTGAGCGGCTTGCCGAACGCGATGGTGACAGGGTAGGGAATCCGCTTCGGAAACTTTGTGAAAAATCTTCCGCCTTGGAATGAGAAGATCGATCCCCAGAGTTGATCCAGCCAAACAGGAACGACCTGCGCATTCGCGTGCCGGGCGATCAATTCGTAACCACGTTGCAGACGCAACAGTGTTCCCGTGCGTTCCAGCTGGCCCTCGGGGAACACACAAACGATTTCGCCCTCGGCGACTTTTTCAGCAGCGGCGCGAACCGCCTGGTGCGAATGGCGGATATTGATCGGGATGCAGCCGAGCGCGCGCAAAAACGGGTGCAAAAGCGGCTTGTGAAAATACTCCTGGTCGATGACGTAGCGGATCGGACGTGGACAGGCGAGCTGCAGGACGAGTGCGTCCACCCAACTGATATGATTGGGCACGAGAAGAAACCCGCCCGCCGGCAGATTTTCCAAGCCGATCGCGGTAACGCGATAAAAAGAACGAACCAGCAACCGCCCAAAAAAATAGAGGGCGCGTTCAATGTGGGACATCAAAGGCATCGTTTATGATTTACAATTAACGCGTTGCCATCTGCAATCGCCAACTGACGGTGGAAGGCGGCATCAAGAAATCAATCAGCGGCGCGCACAGTGCGTTGTTACTTCTACTCGGCATCAATCTGTTTAATTACATCGACCGACAAATTCTGGCCGCCCTCGAGCCTGACATCCGCGCGAGCTTTTTCGCAAGTAACGACGTAAACGCTATGACGAAGACCGGCCTCCTCGGAGACGCGTTTTTCGTAACCTATATGCTGAGCGCACCGATTCTCGGTTTGCTCGCCGATCGATTCTCGCGCTGGATCATCGTAGGTTCTGCGGTCATTTTATGGAGCCTGGCCAGCGGCGGCTCCGGTCTCGCGGCGACATTTGGAATTCTTTTCGCCACTCGAATTTGCGTGGGAATCGGTGAAGGCGGTTACGGGCCGGCCGCACCGACGATCTTGGCCGATCTTTTCCCGATCGAAACGCGGGGTCGCATCATGGCGGTTTTTTACACGGCAATTCCGGTTGGAAGCGCCCTCGGTTATGTAATCGGCGGACTGGTAGGCGCTCACTTGGGCTGGCGCTGGGCATTTTATGTCGTCGCCCCGCCCGGTTTGTTGCTGGGCCTGCTTTGCTTCCGCCAACGCGACCCGCGGGTCTCTGCGCATCATCTGGCGCAGAAATCGCGCAGAAGCATAAGCGATTACCTGAAATTATTCCGCACGCGCTCTTATCTTATTAACTGCATTGCGCAAACGATGATGACTTTTGTAACCGGAGGCTTGGGCTTCTGGGTGCCAGCTTATCTACGTTATCGGAATCAAAGTCCTGCCGTAGGCATGACGATCTTTGGCTTGATCACCGTAATCGCAGGTTTGGTTTCGACGCTCCTGGGAGGCGTTATCGCCGATAGATTGCGCCCGCGTGTGCCCGGTTCCTATTTCTGGGTCTCAGGAATCGGAATGCTTATGGCGTGTCCGATTTTCGTTGTGGCGCTTTACATTCCGTTTCCCGCGGCGTGGATCGCAATGTTCGTCGCGATCTTTTTCTTGTTTCTCAACACCGGTCCCTCAAACACGGCTCTCGCCAATGTTTCTTTGCCAGCTGTGCGCGCGACGGCGTTTGCGGCAAACATTTTCGTCATCCACGCGCTGGGCGACGTGCAGGCGTTCTGGCTGCTCGGTTACATCGGCGGTCACACGAATATGCACGTGGCGTTTCTATTTGTGTCCGGCATAATTCTCGTCTCCGGTCTGGTCTGGCTCATTGGCGTGAAATATCTTCCGGAAGACACAGCTGCAGTAGAAGAGGCGACGGGCTGAGCAATCAAGTCCGGGCTGTAAACCTGCAGAACAAGTGCGCGCGGCTTGGACAGCAAAAAGCCCGACAGCTTCGATGCTGTCGGGCTAATTGTTCTAGAGTCCTATACCGCTGAGCATACTCAGTCGTTTATTCTTGTTCTCCTGGTTTCTCCGGCGGCGTAGTAGTTTCGTGCTTTCCTCCTCGTTGGCGATGCTGTGAGCCGGTTGCCTTTTCGCCAGTGGCGCCTTCCTCTGAGGGAGCCGGCTGTGTTTCAGAACGCGATCCAGTCTCGCCGCGACCAGTTTCCGTACTACCGGTTTCGCTGCGACCACTTGGCGGAGTTGCCTGCTCCCCCCTCCCTCTTGTGCCGCGCGTTCGTTCTTCCGTCGGTGAACTACCGGTTGCTCCGCCGCGAGTACTTGGAGTAACTGATTCACGTGCTCTTTCCGGCGGAGTTGCGCGCGGGCTTTGTCCTGCTGTCGCACGCGGGCTCGGCGATCCTCTGCCCGCCGGTGAAGCCGTTCCCATCGGCGACCTTGTCGCGGCCGGCGATCCAGTTGTCGCAGGTGACGTGGTCGCGCCAGGACTTGTCGTTGCGCCTGCTCTCCCGGCCGCACCTGTTGCGGCGCCTGTCGTCGTCGCTGCGCCGGTTGTTGTCGTTGAAGTACCGCCAGAAACTCCAACACCAACTGCTGCTCCCGGGCTCACGCCATAATAGCTATAGACATTGCTAATGTAATCAGGCCTGGAATACTCATCGATGCGCGCATAGTCGAACACGGGCGCGTTATAGATGCGGTCACGGTCGACGGTTACTGTCATAACGCTAAGATCCGATGTGGGGGAATAGACCGTCCATGGAACGGCAACCATTTTGCCACCTCTGCTGACACGCGCGCCGCCTCCGCCCGTGGAAAGGACAGTATAAGCCATGCAGCCAGTGTTGCGGTCGAGCACGACGTCTTTTACCACGCCAATTTCTTCTCCCTGGGATGATTTCACTTTTGTGCCGACGAGCTTACTCGTCTGGACGTAAGTGGTGCTGCTGCTGGTAGTGCTCTGGGTTTGGGCGAACGTAGAAGCCATGGCCAAACCCAACACGGCAACCATAGCTCCCAATGACAATAATGTTTTCATAATGATTAGGGTTTAGGCTCAAGTCAGCCCCGAGCCGACACACAAGAATCGATATGCGTTGTTGCCGCGGATGTGAAAACAACTGGCGGAACCTTTAAAGTGACTTCTCTGTAGAACCCTTATGTCGATCTCACGCACTCTCACGGTCTGCTTATTCGTGCTACTTGCCGTCAATGCGCGTGCGGAGGGTGTTCCCAATGATTGCACGCAGCTCATCCTCGGAATCGCGCCGACATGGAACTCCATGCGCGGCGACCTGCGGTTATTTGAGCGAATGCATGGCGGAGATTGGGTTTCTGTGGCTGGACCGTTCCCAGTTTTGTTTGGCAAAAACGGACTCGCATGGGGCACAGGGCTTGCCGGACAAAATGAGCCGGGTCTTCGGAAGCAAGAGCGCGATGGCCGCGCGCCTGCGGGTGTGTTCGAAATCGGTCAGGTTTTCGGATACGATTCGCACCTGCCTGAGGGAGGTGACTATCCATACCATCAAGTCACTGAGGCAGACGTTTGGAGCGATGACCCGCGCTCACCGCATTACAATCGGCATATCGTAATCGATCCCAAAAATCCGCCAGACAATTACACGCACGAGAAAATGCGCTCGGGTGATTTCGCTTATCAGTGGCTAGTTGAGATCAGGCATAATTCCGATCCGCCTGTGGCCGGCAGAGGAAGCGCCATTTTTTTTCACATTCGTCGCGGCGTCAATCGACCGACCACTGGCTGCACGACCATGCCGAAGGACAATCTGGTGAAGCTAATCACCTGGCTGCGAGTGAAGGGCCACCCCTGCTATGCGCTCCTGCCAGCCGTGGAGTACGATAAGAAATGGCGTTCTTGGAACCTGCCTTCGCCAGAAGCGCTGAAGCGCGGCGGCAATTCTCGCTGAGAGTTCTGATGCCGTATGGCCGAAAGGTCAGGCGGCGCGCGTTTTCCGGCGGTACGCTTTCCAACACTCCAAAAACCCCGGAGCGAAGTCTTCGGGTCGTGCTGATGTCCAACCATCGATGACAGCCGGGCGGAAGAATGCCCCTTGCTCGATTTCAAAGTTATCGGGCACGAGATCGCCGGAAGTCAGGCCTCGATATAGCCAGATAAACTCGTGGTCGGTGCGTTGCGAGGCTGAAACTTTTGAAACTTTGTGGAGAGGCACAGTCGTGCCCAATTCCTCCTTCAATTCGCGCCGGGCGGTCTCGTCATAACTTTCCCTGAAGGCCACATGGCCTGCAGCGCTTGAGTCCCACTTCAAAGGATGCCGATCTTTCCAACGCGAGCGTTGCTGCAAATAAAGTTCACCAGCTTCATTAAATAACAGGATATGAACGGCGCGATGGCGCAAGTTATTCCCATGCACCTCGGAGCGGTTTGCATATCGTAGAATTCGATCTTTTTTGTCGACAATTGGGAACCGCTCATTTCTGTTTACGGCCGTGTCCGGGTCCGGAGGAGGCGCAATGCAATTCGCCAGAGCAATCCATTGCGGCAACGATAGCTCTTCCGCTCGAGCGTTGGCGCCGATGTTCAGGCGGCGCGAGACCGTGTCCCAGTCCTTGATGTGTTCGCGAATCAATTTTCTCAACTGTTTTCTCCTCTGAGAAAACCCGGCCCGGACTAATCTCCGAAGCAATTGGTCGTCGTGCTGAGGCAACTCGAGCGGATCGCGCGGCAAGATTCGTACCACTGCGGAATCAACTTCAGGTCGGGGAAAAAAAACGGTCGCAGGAACAGTGCGCAAGTATTTTACGTGATGATGCAATTGGACGCGCAACGTTAGCGCTCCGTAATCATGCGTGGATGGCGATGCTGAGAGGCGCTCGGCTACCTCCTTTTGTAACATCAACAACAACAATGAGATGGGATTTGGCTGTTCAAGAAATCGCAACAGTAATGCGCTTGAAACGTTGTACGGAAGATTCCCGAGCAGTTTCACTGTGCGATGCGCAAAAAGAGAACGCGGATCAAATTTCAGCGCGTCGCTGTCGAGTATTTCAAGTCGCTGATTAGGAAAGTGCGTGCGCAAAAAACCTGCCAGGCGCGCGTCTTTCTCGATTGCAAGAACGTGCGCGCCTTTCTCAAGGATGAAGCGGGTCAGGGCGCCTAGTCCAGGTCCAATCTCAACGACGTAATCGTCTGAAGTGATCTGCGCCTGATCGACAATCCACCGAGCAAGATTTTGGTCGTGCAGAAAATTCTGTCCAAGTGTTTTGGCTGGCGACACGCGAATTTCTCGGAGCGTGGCAAGTATGTCTGAAAGTTTCATATGAACCTTGCATGTCCCGCGTTGTGACACTCGAAATTGCTATTTCTGTTCACAAGATAGTGTGAACAAAATGCGCAGGCGCCGAAGAGTTATTCACAAGTTATTCAATCTGCTTTGAGGCTCTCATCGAACCGTCTAGCCAATGCGGCTTGTGCGAGGCTTTTTCCCGGTCGGCCAGATATTTTCGTCGTGCGTCTTTCAGTGAGACACCGCCGATGAAAAACGCGCTGGCGGCGCGGCCAATCGCATATGTGCCGGCGCCGGCAACCATGCCGCAGACTACATTGCCCCAGCCGGGAAAAAACTTCAGGATCGCCCGGGCACCTTCGCGGAGAAGCATTCCCGCGCCGACGTTTGCGCCGAGCGCAGTGATAAATTCCGTCGCAGCGCGCAGGCTTCGTTCCCGGCCGCTGATATACATAATTCCCGAGACCATCACCACCTGAAGCGAAGTGAGAATCGGCAGATCTGCCAGCGGAATGGGCTGCGCACCTATCGCGGTGCAAATCGCCGTTGTAGATTTGATCAGCATTTGTGCGACATGATGCTGCGCTTCGCGATCGCGCGAAATTCGGATCATTTCGATCTTGGCTGGGTTTGGAAGTTCCTCTGCCAGAAACGACAAAAAACCCTGCCCTTCTGCCGAAGGCATTTCAGTGAACTGGATGACCTGCAGCAAACGATCGCGAATCGCTGGTTGGGTCTTCAGTCGTTCTTCCAATTGCTTCGTGCGGTTTTCTGAACCGACGGCAACGCCGATAACTTTGGCATCGCCGAGTGTTCCGCTAAAGGGATGTTGTAGGCGCAACATCAAGCTGGCGGAGCCCGATTTCTCAAAATCCGAGTCCTCGTCGTCAAAAACGAAGATGATGTCGGCGGGTTGACGTTCGAGATCTTCTTCGACCTGAGCTGAAGCGGAATCGCTCGCGTCCCGCGCATCGAGGATCGAGATCGTTCCGTGACCGGATATGTTCCAGTCAATCCAGCGATGCACTGGCATCAGAGAAACATTCTTTTGCTCTTGAGCGCCGGAGGCAAAAAGCGCGTTGATGATTTGGGGCATTGGCATCTTGCTCGATCCAACGAATAGAAATCGCGGCGGCCGTTGTTCGAGAAACAATTCCTTCAACGGCGTTAACTCACGCAAAACGGGCCGGCGAATCTTCTCGGGGAGCCTGGTCACCAGGCGTTCGAGTCGCTCAACGATGTGCAAAAGGGCGGTTTGATTCATGTTAGAATGGCGATACCGCCACTACAGAAGAGAATTGTCGATCTGAAGCGAGCAAAGCGAAAGTCGAATTCATTTTCCTTCCGTTTATCTCTGCTTATAAAGCGATCATGAGTTTGAATGTTGAAATTCTTTCAAAAGCTGCGAATCAGGCGCGCGGTTTGTGTATGGACGCCGTGCAGGCCTCGCAATCGGGGCATCTTGGGCTGCCGCTCGGCTGCGCGGAAATCGGCGCGGTGCTTTTTTGCTACGCGCTGAAGTACAACCCCGATCAGCCGCGTTGGATCAATCGCGATATTTTTGTCCTCTCAGGCGGGCACGGCAGCATGTTCCTTTACGCCTGGCTGCACATGAGCGGTTACGACTTGCCTATGTCGGAAATAAAACGATTCCGGCAATTGCATTCCAAGACGCCGGGCCACCCTGAATTTGGCCATACTCCTGGTGTGGAATGCACGACGGGGCCACTCGGCCAGGGCGTCGGCAACGCGGTTGGCATTTCGGTGGCGACAAAAATGGCGGCGGCGCGTTTCAACTCTGATGAGCGCAAAATTTTCGATCAGCATGTGATCTGTTTGTGCAGTGATGGCGACATGCAGGAGGGAGTCGCGTCCGAGGCCTGCGCGCTGGCGGGCCATTGGGGTCTTGATAATCTGATCTTCATCTACGACTCCAATGCCGTCACGCTGGACGCGCCAGCGAAGGAGACGCAAAGCGAAGACACTGGCAAACGCATGGAGGCATATGGGTTTGACGTTCAGGAGATCGACGGCCACGACATGCAGCAGTTTCTCGATGCTTTCGAAGTAGCGAAGAGGCGCGATAACGGCAAGCCCCAGTTCATCATCGCGCACACGCTCATCGGAAAGGGCATCCCGGAAGTCGAAGGAACCTACAAGGCCCATGGAGAAGCGGGCGCAAAGTTTGTCGATGCCGCGCGCAAGGCGCTCGGCTTGCCGGATGAACATTACTTCGTTTCTCAGGACGTGTATGACTACTTCGCCCAGCACAAGAAAAAGTTGCTCGCCGATTACGACCGCTGGGAAGAAACTTACAACGCGTGGCGCAAGAAAAATCCTGACAAGGCGAAGTTACTCGATGATGGGCTCGAGCGAAAAGTCCCGGCCGATCTCCTGACGAAGATTCCGGAGTTTCCAAAGGATGCGAAGCTCGCCACGCGGAAGGCCGGCGGCGAAGTATTACAACCGATTGCACAGGCGATGCCGGTCCTGATAAGCGGCAGTGCGGACTTGTACGGCTCGACCATGAATTACATCAAGGATGGCGGGGATTTTGAGCGCAACAATCCCGGCGGCCGCAACATCCGGTTCGGCATTCGCGAGCACGGCATGTGCACGATTCTCAATGGCATCTCATATCACGGGCTATTCCGCGCATCGGGCGCAACATTCATGGTGTTCACCGACTATTGTCGTGCTGCCATTCGATTGAGCGCGCTGGCGAAGCTTCCCAACGTTTACATTTTCACCCACGATTCAATTGGCGTCGGTGAAGATGGCCCGACCCATCAACCGGTGGAGACGGTGAGCTCTGTTCGTTTAATGCCGAACATTGACGTGATTCGCCCGGCGGACCCCGAAGAGACCGCAGGCGCATTTGTCGCGGCGATGCAGCGAATCGAGGGGCCAACTCTGCTCGCGCTCACGCGTCAGACCGTTCCGATCTTAAACGACATTGATCCAAAATTGCGGCGCGAAGGAGTGCTGCGTGGCGGTTACATCGCAAAAAAAGAGGGCGGTAAGCTTGATCTGATTATTCTTTCGTGTGGAAGCGAACTGCAGCACGCGCTGGCAGCAGCAAAAGAGCTCGGCAACGACGTACGCGTTGTTTCGATGCCGTGTTTTGAAATATTCAATCGCCAGCCTGCAGAATACCGCCGGGAAGTTTTGCCTAACGACTGCCGTAAACGTGTCGCCATCGAAGCCGGCGTGCCGGATATTTGGTACCAATACGTCGGCCTCGATGGGAAAGTTATCGGACTCCATGAGTTTGGCCTGAGCGCACCCGGCGCCGAAGTGATGAAAGAGCGCGGCATCGACGCCCCGCACGTGATCGAAGCGGCAAAATCGCTCTAAAACGCTTCCTCCGGCTCAGCCGCCTCTTCCGCGCGGTCTTCGAAGCGCGTGAAGTCCTTCAGGAAAGTAAGTTTAACTTGGCCGATCGGACCATTTCTCTGTTTGGCAATAATAAGCTCAGCCTTGCCTTCCAGCTCTGTTCGTTCCTCGTCTGAATCGGCGTAATATTCCTCCCGAACAAGCAAACCGACAAGATCGGCATCCTGCTCGATTGAGCCTGATTCTC
>WNGO01012425.1_pt1 | contig 11490 bp, 7 predicted proteins | sample 5400511 | NCBI WGS metagenome assembly WNGO01 (sample SAMN13153380, study PRJNA577476) | soil metagenome | isolation source: 20 cm soil or saprolite under Garry oak tree replicate 2 | place: USA:California | collected 2016-06-15
TTCCGACCGCGCGGCCATTTGAAGAGTGGAAAGACGAGCATCGCGCTCGACTCACGCCCCAGATGCGGGATTGCCTCGTGCGGCTGATGGATGCCGCCCGGCGGATCGGGGACTTCGCGACCGTCGAACGCCACGCCACTCGGCTCCAGGACCTCGACGCCCTGTCTGAGGAAGCCATCCGCGGCGTGATGGAGGCGCGCGCCTGGGCGAGCGATCGTAGCAGCGCGCTGAAGGCATTCGCGCGCTATGAGGCGCAGCTCGCCGAGGAGCTGGGCGCGAAGCCGGGGGCAGATCTGGTGCGGATGGCGGATCTGCTACGGGATGGTCGTCGTACCCCGCGACCCGCGGTCGCGGGGTATCCCCCGCCCCGTCTCGATCGCCGGTTCGAGCCTGAGACGCTGATTGGGCGGGAGCGTGAGTTCAGCGTGCTGTACGATGCGTGGCTCGAGGCGCGGCGGAAGAATCCGAGAATCGTTGTGGTGACGAGCGATCCGGGCGTTGGGAAGACGACGCTCGTGAATGCGTTTGCTTCGACGTGTCAGATGGATGGCGCGGTAGTAGCCAGAGCGCAGGCGTACGATGCGGAGAGAGAGTTGCCGTTTGCGGTGTTGGGAGAGCTGGTGAAGCAGTTGGCTCAGCAGCGGGCGATTGGGAGCGCGGATCCAGAAGCTTTAAGTGAATTGACCAGGATTACTCCGGAGATTGTAAGGGCATTCCCAGGAGTTCCGAAGCCTATGGAATGGTCCCCGGAGCTTATGCCGTTGCGCCTGGCGGATGCATTTCTAAAAACCATTGCTGCAGCGGCTGTCGACAGTCCCGTCTTGTTGGTAGTGGATGACATACATGCGGCCGACTATGCAAGTATCGCGATACTCCATACGGTTGCCCGCAAATTGACCGAGGGACGGTTTCTACTGGTTTTCGCAGGTCGCATAAGTGAGTTACGCCTCTCAAGCGCCGCCGAGGCTTTGACATCGGATGAAACGCTGACCGGGCTGATTACTTGCCAACTTGACGTACTGTCCAACGAGTCGGGAGAGAAGCTTGTCAGAAAACTGGTTGTGGCGTCAAAACAAGGGGCCGCTCCGATTGAGCGAATCCTGAAGGCAGCACGCGGCAATCCTCTCGCGATAGAGCTGCTCACGCGTGAATGGATGGCTCACGGATCCACATCGCTCTTGATTGACTTGGAGGCATTGGATACCCAGCCCGCAGCTCGACTCGGCATTCCGAGAGCGATTGCGACTGTTTTCGAGCGTCAGTCTCGTCGTCTAGATGCGATCGCTCGAGCTGTACTCGATACGGCGGCCGTGCTCGGGAGGCGCCTAAGCGCAACGGAGCTATATCGTGCTAGTGATGTGACTCCGGGCCAAGCAGCCGAAGCCCTTTCGCGCTTGAGGGACGATGGTTTTCTTCGCGAAGTTCGTGGGGATCTGGAATTTCGGAATGAGTTGATCCGCGCCCAAGCGTATTACGCGGTCGCGGCTCCAATTCGACAGAACCTTCATGCAAGGGTCGCTGATTTCTTGTGTCAACGGCAATTGAGGGAGGATGTGAGCAGTTTGGAGATTGGTTGGCAATACTTGCGAGGTGCATTGCCAAGAATGGCATCCCCTTTTGCCGTTTCGGGGGCCGAAGAGGCACTCGCAGCTGGAGCCCCTGCTGAGGCCCAGCAGATACTTGAGGCGCTGTTGTCTTACCAAATCGAAGAGGCGCTCCGTCAGCGCCTGGAATTCCTTTTGGCGAAGGCGCTGCTTGACCGATCCAACGCGTCCAGGGCTATGCCGCTTCTCGAGGTACTATTGCAATCACACTCTTTGGCTCTTCGTGACAGAGCTGAAGTCACCAGACTCGTCAGCAATGCGCAATTCCTTTTAGCGAAATCACCGGGAGGCCTGAGAATCGCGGCAGCCAAGACATCCCTAGAGGCAGCGCAGCAGACTGGTGACGCTGAACTACTACTTAAAGCGCTCTTGGAATACGCGAGGGCTTGCAAGAGCCTCGGTGATCATGAGGGGATTCGTCAAACGCGTTGCGAAACGGCCAGAATCATCGATGCCGGCTCTCAAACGCCATCTGCCTACCTCACGATCGCCTACTGTGACTACTACACGTACGAGATTCATTCTGCGTTGACATCGCTCCAAAGAGCTGCGCAGTTAAACGGTCGAGACCTTGCGCAGCTAGTATATGTCAACACAGGAATCGGAACCTGCTACTTCAATCTCTGCAGCTTTTCCGAAGCATTAACATATCTACGAAAAGGTTTGTCGATTGCCGAACGAATTGGTGACGATTCAATGGCCTCTCGTATCCTCTCCAATTTGACTCTTGTATCCACGACCCTGGGTCGCTACGAGGAAGCCATTCAACTAGGATGTCACAGTATCGAGTTGGGCAAAAGAAGTATCAGTCAACCCGAATTGCTAACTGCTTATGCGAATCTTGGTGATGCTTACCTGCTAACGGGAGATCGCGAGCGCGCTGCTGATTGTATGGAAAGTGCTAAGGAATGGCTATCGGGACACGACGATTGGTACATGAGCATAGTGTTCCTCTTTGAGAATGCAAGCACAGCTCTGGCGACTGGTAACGTCGCCTTGGCGCTCAGTCTCAAGCGAGAGATTGATAATCTAAGCGGACATAGCCAGCAGATATTTGTTCACGGTGGGTTAAGCGCAAAACTCGATGTTCTGCGAGCTCTGCATGACGAGGGTCTGGAACCCGCCGCAACGCTAGCTGCTGAAAGAATGACTTTTTTCAAGGATCGTATCCCGCTCTTCTACCTCGATGCATTGGCGATGAACGCTTGGTTAGAACAGATATCTACCGGCAGATACTCAGCTCAAACGGAGGAGGATCTCAAGGTCTTCACAACATGGGGTGCAAAGGGAAAGCGAGCGCGTCTACAGGCACAAGGCTTCCTTACTTGATTGCGGCCTCGTCATTCAAGCAACGACCTTGTTAACTCATAGCGCGGGCGCCCGTTCGAGCCGACCAAGATGGCGCGTTCATGCTTGGAATCTGGGGCGGGTCAGCGACTAGCTGCGGGCCGAGGAGGCGTCGTATCCCTGGGGACTTTGCTACTAGTTCCACAAGTTTGGGGTCAAACTGTCGCCCTGAGTGTCTTGTAAGTTCCTCAAGGGCTCTCTGAAGCGTAAGCGCCTTTCGGTACGGGCGATCAGTCGTCATCGCATCAATCGTGTCCGCAATCATAATGATGCGCGCGCCAATTGGGATACCTTGTCCCGCTAGCCCGTCTGGGTAGCCCGTGCCATCATAATTCTCGTGATGGTTGCGAATGTCCGTTTGCACCCTGCCCCGGAATTCTGCAATTGTTCCGGCGAGGTCCGCACTTCGAACGGGATGCGCCTGCATTAACATCCGCTCTTCTGGGGTGAGTCGGCCAGCCTTTCGAAGAAGTGGCGCAAAATCCTCGTGGATCTTGCCAACATCATGGAGGAGAGCTGCGGTCGCTATATCATCTACATGCTTGCGTGGCAAACCCAGTTCTCTCGCCATCGATCGAGCGTATTCCGAAACACGTACTGAGTGCCCTGATGTGTAGGGGTCACGAGCTTCAATTGCTTTCACCATGAGTTCAAGCAATTCTCTATTCGCTCGCTCGGCCCGGATGTTCATCTGGTACATATGGCGTACGAAAAACAATGGCAACACAAGGACGGCAAGCCCAGGTATTTGCAACCGGATGAAAAGAAACGCGAGCACGATTGCCAACGAGCTCGAAACGAGATCATAAAGGACGGAATCGCCTGCGATTCGACTCCAAGCTTCGCGTAGAGTGATGTCAGTCGCGGTGGAGACCGCAAGGGCGACGGTCCCCTGGTTCACAACAAAAAACACAAGGACCATTGCTGCAAAAGGCAAAAAGTCTACACGAACGGTATCGAAACCGACATGACCTCCAAGAGTGGCGTACACCACTCCACCAAGACCAACGAAGAGTATGTATTGAGCAGTGTTGAACAGTGCTCGAACGAGCCGCTTACGCCTGACTACGTAGTGCGCAACTAATCCAGTAGTGCCAGCGATCACCATGGGCCACGGTGGTGCGAACAACATCACCGAGGCCAGAAACGGGATGAAAACTACAGACGACCCAACAGGAGCTTGTGAAATGCGAGGTACGGGAAGAAATGCTGAGTCGCTAGCAATGCCGAGAAGAGTGAAGGCTACCAAACCGTTCCAGAATGCCGCGTCGGCAATAGGAGGCAAATACCATTCGCTTAGAAACAACAACAAAACCGCGGCCATGCTGACGACCGCGAGCAAGAAGCGAAAGCTCCATCGCTCGAACCGGGGCTGATTCTCGCCCATCCAAATTCCTTGGCTCAAAACAAGAGGACAAACATCCGGGGGGACCCCAAACCATCGCTAGATTGAAACCGTGCCATCTGCGAAAAACAACTTCGCGACTGCTGTGAACAGAAAAGCGAGCAGCTGCAACATTGAGCGTCACCCCCTTAATGGGTCCAGCGAGTGAATACAGCCTCGCCTAGGAGTGGCACGCCTCGCTATGGCGTACCCGACGCTCCGCTCGTCTACTGTTCGCTCTGCTCCGCTCTAGCTAGCGGTGACCAGGGGCCCCCTGTTTCGAAAATTTCGATCGCAAGACTACGCTACCTTCCGATTCTGCAACGCACGACGCATCGCCTCGATAACCACCCCCATGCCATCGACCTTGTTCACGATCGCCCACACCCCCAGGCGCCGTAGATCATTCTCGGCGTTCGCGGGCAATCCGCCCGTGACGATGATCACCGGCGTCGTGAGACCTTTCGACGCGTCCATCAATCGCTCCACCACCTGCACCGCGTTGAGGTCGGGCAACGCGTAATCCAGCACCACCAAATCGGGTGACACGCGACCAATCTCGAGCAGCCCGTCCACCCCCGTCGCCGCCTCGATCACCTCGACCTCCGACGCGTCACGCTCCAGCGTCTTCACCAGCGCCCGCAGGTAGCCGGGATCGTCCTCCACCACGACCACCACCTGGCGCTCATGCGCCGCCCCGAGCTCGCTCGGCACCGCCATCCCGTGCGCCGTCAAAAACTCCACCAGGTCCGTCGCCGCCACCCGCCGCCGGCCCGTCGGCGTGCGATGCCCCTTTAAGTGCCCTTGATCGATCCAGCTCGCAACCGTGGCCGGCGTCACCTGCAGCACGCGCGCCACCCGCTGCGTCCCCCAATACCGTTTGGTTCTGAGCGAAGTCACGAAACACGAAATACCGCTAAAAGCGAAAGTCCGCTAGTAGGGTATAGCCCCTACGGGCTAGACACTAGGAGGGAGATTGCAACTGCACTCGACCACGCCCACCGGGATGGTAAGCTGTTGCCAACAATCCACTTGAGGGTCTAGCGCCGGGCGTCCACCCACCGATTGGTCGCATCGAGCACCGCCAGCACCGCACTACGCTCGGGCGCTTCGCGGACTTCACAGGTACCGGTCAGCATCTGCGCCTCGCGACCGCCCAACCCATGTACGGCCACGAGCACGAACTTGCGATCGAACGCGTCGATCAGCGTCGCGCCTTCGAGCGCCAGCGAGTTGTCCGGCAGCAGGTCGTCGAGACACGTCGTCGCCGCGCGCGCCGCTGCTTCGACGCGATTGCGCAGCGTATCGGTCCCCTCCTTCTCCCCGAACGCGAGCTTCACGCGCACCATCACGCGCTGCGGGCGCTCCGCCGGCCGCACCTCGAGGCTCCTGAACACCACCACCCGGTGTTTGACGCGCTCGTTGATCGCCTCTTCCTGCAGTGCCTCGATCGGGCGCACGTCCGCCGTCTGCGCCACGCTGATCTTGCGATGATCGATCTTGAAGCCGAGCTGCGCCATCAGCGCCGATTCGATGTTGCGCACGATCTGCTTGGGCTGGATGCCGGCCCGCGTGAGCACATGCACCTCGCTCACCTCGCCGAGCGGCGTCACCACCACCCGCGCCGACAACACGCCGGTCAACGTCGTGATGAGATTCTCGATCCGCTTCATGCCCCACGGATCGGGTTGACCGATGCCTTCCCCCCCTCCCGGTAGACCCAACGGCGGCGGCTCCTGTGGTGAGGGATGGAATGTCACAGCGACGGCTCCTCCCCTGACGTTGCAACCCGATTCCGGCCCCCGGCCTTGGCACGATACAGCGCGCGATCGGCGGCGACCAGCACATCCTCTTCTTTCTTTGCAGAGTTGTACTCGGCCACCCCAATGCTCGCTGTTACGAGCCCAGTTGGATAGCCCATGCCCTGCCCCAATTCCTCGACGGCAACGCGCATCTTGTCCGCTACCATGCGCGCGCCCTCTTCGCCGGTCCCCACCAGCACGACCACGAATTCGTCGCCGCCGTAGCGTCCCGCGACATCGGTCGAACGGATGTGCTTGTCGCACTGGCGTGCGGTGGCCTTGAGCAGCGCGTTCCCCGCTTCATGCCCGAACCTGTCGTTCACCTGCTTGAAGTTGTCGAGATCGAGAAACAGGACGGCGAACCGGTCGTCTGTGCGGTGGCACCGCGCCACCTCGTTCGCCAGCCTGTCGCGCAACACCCGGAACGACGCGAGTCCGGTGAGCGCATCCACCGCCGCCTGCTGCTGGGCGATCTGGGCCTGGCGCTCAAGATAGCGTGGACACGACTTGAGAGTTGTCCGGCCCTGCGCCGCCGCCACGGCGAACTCCTGGCAGGTGCGGTAGCCGCAGGCCCCCGAGTCCCACGGTCGGCCGTTCGGGGCCAGGCCGATCTGCTCGAGGACCTCGTCCACCGCTTCGACCGTCGGGCCCATGCCCTTCACCTCGATGTCGAACGCGGCCCCCACCTCGATCGTGATGCCCTCCTTGAGCACGGGCCCGGGCGCGCGGGGCGGCTCGGTCGCCCCCACGATCGCTCGGCGGCGGAACAGCTCGTCCTTGGGGCCGAGCAGGGGGTGATCCAGACACCCCTCGCAGGGGAGGATGTCGACGAAACCGAGGGCGATCCGGTCCGTCCCGACGGCCCGGGCGATCCCCTCGAGGGCACCCAGGCCCCTGACCTTGCGGAAGCGCCGGGAGGCGTGCCGTTCCTCTTTCAGCAGTTCGAGCGGCATCCCACCGGCCGTGCTCCAATAGCGGCGCCGCTCTTCAGGGATGCGGCTGAAGTAGAGCGGCTGATCCTCCAGCCGCACCCCCCGTTTCCTTATTATCGACTCGAGCTCCGAGAGGGTGATCGCGGCATCGACGTCGTCGCCCCCTTTGGTCAGGCAGACCCCGGCGTACACGATCGGCGTATCCGCGCCATATAGCGCCTTGAGATAGCGGGCCTCGGCCTCGACCGGGGTGGCCACCGGGGCGAGATAGGGGATCAGCTCGGGATACTGGTTGCAGATCGTCTGGACGATGACCGGGCAGGTGCTGCGAATGACCGTCCCGCCATCCCCCCACCCCTCCTCCGCCCAGAGATCCAGGTACTCCTTGGCCACCAGCTCGTCCCCCAGGACGCCGCGGTGCACCGTGCCAAACCCCGCCGCGTAGCAGGCGTTGACCACCTGCTCGGGGGTGGCGGGATAGAAGTAGGCCGCGGATTCGACCGACAAGATGAGCACGGCCTTGCGGCTGAGGGTGTATTCGAGCGCCCGGGTGACGTCGCCGACGGCGATGATGGCTTCGTGGGGACAGGCCGGGAGGCAGAGGCCGACGCGCGTACAGGCTTCATCTACGATCCAGACTCTTTGGTCTTCGACTGCGACGGCGTCCGAAGGGCAGACCCGCACACACGCCAAGCATGCGACGCACAACTCGGGGTCGATCTTGAAATCCACAACGACTCTGGGATTAGAGTGGCAGGGCAACGCTAATCTATGGCGTATTCCTTCAGTTTGCGATAGAGGGTGCGCTCGCCGATGCCGAGTGTCTCGGCCGCCTTGCGGCGGTTGCCGCGCGTCTCGCGCAGCGCTGCGTCGATGGCGGCGCGCTCGACGTCCGACATCGTCNNGAGCCTCCACCAACCTCGATAACCTCCACCCGTTCCAGAGGCCGCTCTTCAATCCGATGCCTCAGCTCCTCAAGCTGCATTTTCAGCTCCACCAACGTGCGGAAAATGAATTCCAGCTCCTGCCCCGCGATCTCACGGGGGGGGGAGGGGGGCGTCGCGATTCGCACCGGCAGTGCCCGGCTCCGGTCGCGCACGTCGGGCGGGATGTCGCTGGCGCGAATCTCCCCTTCGGGAGAGAGCACGACCATCGACTCGATGAGATTCTTGAGCTGGCGCACGTTGCCCGGCCAGTCGGCCTCGACCAGGATCTGCATCGCCTCGGGCGTGATGCCCTTGAACGGGCGGTCGTGCGTCTTGGCGATTTCGGCGATGAAGGTGCGCACCAGCAGCGGGATGTCGCTGCGACGCTCGCGCAGCGGCGGGAGGTAGACCGACAACACATTGAGCCGGTAGAAGAGGTCGTCGCGGAACCGCCCCAACGTGACCGCTTCCTTCAACGATTTGTTGGTGGCCGCGGTGACGCGCACATCGACCGAGATCGGCTGCGTGCCGCCGACGCGGAAAAAGCTCTTGTCCTCGAGCACGCGCAGCAGCTTGACCTGCGTGGCCGCGGGCATCTCGCCCACTTCGTCGAGGAAGATCGTGCCGCCGTTCGCCAGCTCGAAGCGTCCCAGCCGCCGCTCGGCCGCGCCCGTGAAAGCGCCCTTCTCGTGACCGAACAGCTCGCTCTCGAGCAGCGTTTCGGGGAGCCCGGCGCTGTTCACCGCGATGAAGGGCTTGCCGCGCCGCGGTGAGAGGTCGTGGACCGCGCGCGCCACGAGCTCCTTGCCGGTGCCCGACTCGCCCTCGATCAGCACCGTGGACGTGACGGGCGCGATCTGCTCGATTTTGACGAGGACTTCCTGGATCGGGGGCGACTCGCCGAGGATGCCCGTGCGCTGCTGCAGCCTGCGCCGCTCGATCAGCCGCCGCACAGTGGACGTGACTTCCGCGGGATCGGCCGGCTTCACGAGCCAGGCGGTGAGCCCAAGCTCGTGGCCGATGCGCTTGGGGTCGTCCGTCGACTCGACCAGTCCCAGCGTCGAGACGGCGTGCTCGCGTGCTGCCGCGAGCAGTCGCTGAGCGGTGGATTCGTGCAAGCCACCGGTCAGGATAATCGCATCCGGCTCCCGGCTCCCGGCTCCTGTCTCCCGGCCTCTCACAGCCTGCCGCACGTCGTCGAGCGAGGAGACCATGGCGGTATCGAAACCCGACTGCTCCAGCGTCGCGTTGACCCGGACGGCGTGCTCTAAATCATCCGTGGTAATGAGGACTCTGTCAGCCATGTACGTGCGTGGTGTTCGTGCCGCTCAACAGGTCGACGGCATGGTCGAGGAATTCAGCCAGCACAGCCAAGCCTTCCTTCACACCGTTCGAGGAGCCTGGAAGATTCACGATGAGAGTCTTGCCGCGGGTCCCGGCGCGGCCGCGGGAGAGCCAGGCGCGGGGGAAGCCGGGGCCGGAGGCCGCGCGAATCGCTTCGGCAATGCCTTCGGCTTCGCGCTCGAGAATCGCGGCGGTCGCTTCGGGGGTGACATCGCGCGCCGTGAGTCCCGTCCCGCCCGTCGTGAGCACGACGTCGACCTCGTTCGAATCGGCCCAGCGCGCCAGCTTGCCCGCAATGCGGTCGGTCTCGTCGGCCACGACGCTGCGCACCACGACCTCGTAGCCGCGCTCGCTCGCCCAGGCGAGAATCGCGTCGCCGGACGTGTCGGCACGCTGGCCGACAACGCCCAAATCTGAAATCGTCAGGATTCCGATGCGCGTCATTTCTTGGTGCGATGGGGGACGAACGGCAACTTTACCGTCTCTGCAGCTACTGTTTTACCCCTGACGTCTATTACGATCTTGGTCCCAACCTTGGCGCGGTCGGCCGGCAGATACGTCGTGCCGATCGCCGCGTTCACTGTCGGCGTCAGCGTGCCGCTGCGCACGATGTCCACCTGCGTGCCATCGAGAAACACGGGATAGCCGTGGCGCGCGATCGTCTTCGGCTCGGTGACCTTGAAGCCGACCAGGCGCCGCTTCACGCCGTCGAGCTTCTGGCGCTTGAGCGCTTCGAGGCCGGTAAACGGGGCGCCCTTGTCGAGCTTCACGATGAATGACAGGCCGGCCTCGTACGGCGTGGTCGTATCGTCGATGTCGTTGCCGTAGAGCGGCAGCCCGGCCTCGAGCCGCAGCGTGTCGCGCGCGCCGAGGCCGACCGGCTCCGCTCGTCCCGCGCCGACCAGCGCGTGCCACAGCGTCTCGGCGTCGGCGGCGCGGCAGTACAGCTCGAAGCCGTCCTCGCCGGTGTAGCCGGTGCGCGACACGAAGCACTGCACGCCCGCGACCTTGCCCTGGGCGAAGTGGTAGTACGGAATCATCCCGACGCCGAGGCTCGTGAGCTGCCCAAGGAGCCCCTCGGCTTTGGGCCCCTGCACGGCGAGCAGCGCGGTCTCGTCGGAGATGTCGCGCAGGCGCACGTCCGCACCCGCCTTCTGCGCGACGATGTGATCCCAGTCGTTCTGGATGTTCGACGCGTTGACGACCAGCATCAGCTTGTCTTCGAAGCGATACACGAGGCAGTCGTCGACGAACGTGCCTTCTTTCGTGAGGATGCCGGAGTACTGGGCCTGGCCTGGCTTGAGCGCCCCGACGTCGTTGCACGTCACACGCTGGACGAAGGCGTTGCGATCGGATCCCGTGACTTCAAACTCGCCCATGTGCGACACGTCGAAGACACCGACGTCCTCGCGTACCGCTCTGTGCTCCGAGCTGATGCCCTGGGGATAGCTGACCGGCATCTCGAAGCCGGCGAACGGTACCATCTTGGCGCCGAGGGCGACGTGGATGTCATGCAGCGGGGTGCGCTTCAAGGTTTCAGTGGTCATTAGCCCATCAGGGTGGCGAGAAGAGCCTTCTGGACGTGCAGTCTGTTCTCAGCTTCGTCCCAGACGCGGGATTGAGATCCATCGATCACGTCGGCGGTCACTTCCTCACCGCGATGCGCCGGCAGGCAGTGCAGGAAGATGGCCTTCGGATCCGCGAGCTTCATCAGGTCGGCGTCCACCGTGTAGCCCTTGAAGGCGTTGCGCCGGGCTTCGGCCTCGCTTTCCTGACCCATCGAGGCCCACACGTCGGTATTGATCACGTGCGCGCCCTCGACCGCCTCCTCGGGTACCTCGGTCACCATGACGCAGCCGTGCTTCTTCGCCGCCTCGTACTTCGCGATGTTGGGCTCGAACCCTTCGGGGCACGCAAGGCGCAGCTCGAAGCCGAGCACCGCCGCCGCCTCGAGCCAGGCGTTGGCCATGTTGTTGCCGTCGCCGACCCAGGCGATCCGCTTGCCTTCCCAGCCGCCGACATGCTCTTTGATCGTAAAGAGGTCGGCGAGGACCTGGCAGGGGTGCGTCAGGTCGGTGAGCCCGTTGATCACGGGGATCGTCGCGAACCGGGCCAGCTCCTCGACCTCGGCGTGGTCGAAGGTGCGAATCA